>Ga0316205_10000296_pt1 | contig 104490 bp, 96 predicted proteins | sample 3monthpyrite_MG_FD_204941 | JGI IMG/M metagenome (GOLD analysis project Ga0316205, IMG submission 204941) | Microbial mat bacterial communities from mineral coupon in-situ incubated in ocean water Damariscotta River, Maine, United States -... | ecosystem: Environmental > Aquatic > Marine >... | reverse complement strand
AAATCAATGGCGATTAGTCTAGTATTATTCATGATGGACTCTCCTGTAGATGCAACTGAGTGTACATAACAGTTTGGCGCATTATGACGCCGAATTCTTGGGAGCGTCCATCTCATCACCCATAATACCCAAAAAATAAATTCTATCGAAGGCTTTGTTTTCTTGATTGAGGCAGGTATCTCATCTGGAGTCGAAACAGAAAGCACTAAAATAGAAAAATATTTCTCAGCTGATTCAGTTAACAAATATAGAGTATTAATACCAACATTAAGTACCTTTTCTACAGTCAATTGATGAGAGGTTATGTTGCATCTGTGTAATTCATTAAAGAAGCGAAGTGGTTCGTTATAGCTCAATAGACAGCACATTGGTTTATTATAAAAAATGCGATTAAGTTTTTGCTCATTGGTTATTCTTTCGTTTAAATAAATGAATAGTGAATATAATATGTAAAGGCTCCGTGTATTTTATATTTTTCGGATATGTTTGCCTGTTCATTCAACGGCATCAAGACGTGTCGTTGTTATATTATTCGGATGGGGTGTTTATTATTCTTATACATAACGATATACTCTTTTCTAATTTTAAAAAATGGAGAAAAGAATGAAGGCACTGAGTTTTGACGGAAGTGGAATCGAATATTTTAAAATATGGATTGTTAATGTATTGCTGACAATTCTCACATTAGGGCTTTATCATCCATGGGCAAAAGTACGTAATAATCGTTATTTTTATGCGAACAGCACACTTGATGGTAGAAATTTTGAATATCATGCAACAGGCAAACAGCTTTTTGTCGGTTATTTGATAGCGATGGCATTATTTATTACATATGTAATTATCAACCAGATATCCCCGACAGGAAGTCTCATTCTTGTGGCTATTCTCTTTTTAGCTATACCCTGGCTCATTCTAAGAAGTATGATTTTCAATATGAGAATGACAAGTTTTTCCAATGTTCATTTTGATTTTTCAGGGACGTTAGGGCGTGCTTATATAAACTTCTTTGCGTATCCAATTGCCTTATATTTAGGTCTTGTATTAATCACTATCGCCATGACGATGTCTATTTCTGTAGGAGGTGTATTAGCTGCCTTGTTGGCTCTTGTGCTTGCGCTTGGTATGATTACCTTTTTGATTTTCGCACTCGCCTTTATTAAAAAGAAAAACACGGAATACTTCATGGATCATTCTCAGTATGGTCAAGGTGAATTTAAAACAGATGTAAGCATTAAAGAGTTTATGATGATTTCTTTAAAAACTACAGGTGTCGCCATACTTGTTATGCTCATTACGGGTATTGTTGTCGGTGTTGGATTCTATGCAACGGTAGGTGCTGATTCATTAATGTTATTTGGTGGCGCTGAACAAGATCCAGAACTTATTACGGAAAAGATTAAGTCATTAATGCCTGTTTTACCCATATTCTACCTGGGGGTGATAATAGCAAGTATATTTATAATGGCATACTCAACAACACTGAATCGAAACTATGTTTATGCAAATACCCGACTCGATGAAAATGTTACTTTTTCCTCAACACTGAAGGTACTGCCATTGGCATGGATACTAATTACAAACTTTATAGCCATTATTATGAGTTTGGGTTTTGCATTTCCCTGGGCAAAAGTAAGGGCTGCACGCATTATGCTTGAAAACACACAGGTAAATGCAGAAAAAGGTTTTGACGATTATTTAATGCAAAAACAAAATCAGACATCTTCACTTGGTGAACAGATAGGTGATGCTTTTGATGTAGATGTGGGTATAGGATTTTAAAATACCTATGATATATGGAAAGTGGTATGCAAAAGGAAGCTCAGCACAGTCTGATGCTGAGCTTCAGATTACAGATGATACTTTCGTTCTTAAAGTAAAGGATGGTATAAGCTACAGCGCTCTTTTGCATACTTTAGAAGTTGGAAGCAGGCTAGGAAATGTAGCACGAAAAATCACATTGGAAGACGGTTCTGTTTTTGCTACACAAGACAACAATGCAATTGATCTGGCATTTAAAAAACAGCTACGGGGAAAAGGTTTCATGCATTCACTAGAATCCAGGATGCATTGGGTTCTTGTAGCATTAGCTTTAACCATTATTTCGAGTATTGTTTTTTTTAAATGGGGTGTTCCCTGGGCAAGCGAAAAAATTGCCCACGCCTTACCCCATGAAACAAATCAACTCATAGCTAGCAATACACTTGAGTTCCTGGATAAATACATTTTTGAAGAGTCAATGATCCCGGAAAAACAAATGCAAAAGATTCGGATGCATTTCAAGTCTAAAGTGGTTCCTCTTGGTTCGTCAAATGATGAGATAAGATACAAGCTACATTTTCGTTTATGGAAAGATGGTGATCTCAATATACCTAATGCATTAGCTTTGCCTTCGGGGGATATTATTGTTACTGACAAGTTTGTGCAGCTGTGTGAAAACCAGCAAGAGATGGACGCTGTTTTATTACATGAAATGGGGCATATCGAACATCGACATACCCTGGAAATGGTAATTGAGAGTACCTTTGTCACCGTGGCGGTAATGATGATTGCGGGAGATAGTAACGGGGTTGCTGATATGGGTGTAGGTTTAGGGTCATTGCTCGTAAGCAGTAACTATTCTCGAGGACACGAATCTGAAGCTGACCAGTATGCGTTTAAACATATGTTGCTTGCAAAGTTAGATCCAGTTGCGTTTTCTAATATCATGAACCGTATAACTGACTACATGCAAATGCCCTCAGGCACTACAATAAAGCAGAAGGATAACGAGGCTGGAACCGAAGTGCTGGATTATATTTCTTCTCATCCCAGCACCAAACAACGCGTAGAAATAGCCAGGCAATACAGTGAATGTTTTCACAAAGGTTTAACTACTTGCGAAATTATCGAACCGGCTGGATCTACGCTAACCCTGAAGTAATTAACCGGGATCAGAGCACAAATAATTTAATATCAATAATGATTGCTCTTTGGCCCCAGTTGTTTTCCGAGAATTTAAACGACAAATTTACCTTCGCGACCTTCGATTAAATCTTTCTGTTTTTCCAGTTCATTAACAATAAAACTTTTAAAAATACGCACACGAGCGGTCTTTCGTAAGTCAACATGCGAAAGTACCCATAACCCCCAGCCAGGTTCAATATAATTGGCGGGTATTCTGAACAGCTCAGGATCAGGATCACATAATGCGCACGGTAATTGAGCTATACCCAGGCCCTGTTTAATCATTTGCAACATGACACCCAGTTCGGTCGTTCGATAGATGTTCCTGGTTTTAGGAAAGCTCTTATCTATCCATGCAGGACGTGTGGTGCCATCGCCCAGCCACGTAATGCAGGGTATATCTTCACTGTTACTATTTGAATTAATCAAATCCAGGGTGTCTTTGTTGCCATAGATGTTAAAGGCTAATTGTGTAATACACTTACCGACCAGATTCTGTGGTGGCGTATCAGTTGAGCGCAAAGCAATATCAGCTTCACGCGCAGTCAGGTCCAGATCATCTTTCGTCGCTACAATCTCTAAACTGACTTCCGGGTATTTTTTAGCAAATAATTTTATCGCGGGCATCGCCAGTTGCTGGGTACAAATATCACCGACGGTGAGTCTCAACTTCCCACTTAGCTCATGACTATCGGCCATGACATAACGTTCAATGGTATGAATTTCTTCAGCCATATGTTCAGCAGAGGCGATGAGTTGCTCACCGACGGGTGAAATCAACCAGCCATTTACAGATCGCTCAAACAATTTTTTACCCAGTTTGTTCTCAAGCGATGTTATTCGCCGGGAAACCGTTGTCTGGTTTACGCCTAAGTGTTGTGAGGCTTTAATAACGGAGCCTAACCGAACAACTTCTAAAAAATAACGGACATTATCCCAATCTATAGGTTGCATATTTGCATTCCCAAAGTGCATTAATCAGTATGTACATGCGTACTCGTACACCTTAGCATATTTAACAGATTCTGGAAAAACTGAAAATAAAGCAGTAAATACACAATGAAAACAAAATTTTTATTTCCTAAGATGAAAGCTAACATAGAAAATATCAGGTTCTTTGGCATCGACAAACAGTGCGTTGAATATGCTCGACGTTGGCTGTATTTGCATAAAGGACTTATCTATCAGGACGTAAATGTTGCGGCTGATATCTGGAATAATGTCAGCTATTACACTCGCGTATCGGACAGGAAAAAATTGCCTGTTTTAAGTCTCCCCAATGGTTCGTGGAAGAAACCACAGCCCGGTGATCTTTTAATTTACAGTGAAGATTACTTTTGTACAGGCCATGTCTCCGTAGTCGTAAACATAGATAACAGGTCAAAGTCTGTTCAGCTACAGGAACAAAATTTTGGTAACCAATACTGTGCGCCTTATCAGCAACGCAACATTCATTTTATAAAACTTAAAGAAGGTTACTGGTTGCTTGATAAGTATTTATTGGGCTGGAAAAGCCTGCGGTAATCTAAATAAAAACACGTTTTAACAATAAGTATTACTCACAATTTAAAAAGCAACTCAGGAGAACAATTATGACAAATACACTATCAAGTGAACTTTACTGGCTAACATGGAACGTTGTGTTAACTGCCTTTATGGTTATACCTTATGCCGTTTACAGGGTCGGTAAATTAGGCGGATTGTGGCAAGCGTTTTTAAGACCATTGCCGGGTGATGCGCCTTTTGATGATGAATGGCCACACAGAGCCTATCGCGCACACATGAATGCTTTTGAAGGTATCGCTCTGTTTGCGCCTGTGGCCATTGCGGTACATGTGGCTGGAATTAGTAATGAAGTCACCGCTACGTCCTGTGCCATCTATTTCTGGGCACGCCTGATATATGCCCCTTTGTATTATTTCTCTGTACCCATCTTAAGAACCGCTATCTGGTTTATTGGCCTGGGCGCCACACTAACACTTGCTTATCAACTCTTAATAAGCTGATCTAAATACTAATTGTGCATACTATGCATTAACAATAACATTAATGAAAAATACATTATGAATATTAAAAAAGCGGTTGTTTTTATCACCGGCGCAAATCGAGGTATTTATTCAATTAGTTCTAAAGGGTATAACTCAATCCCTGTTGCTGCTGCCAACTTTTTACTTAAAGTTGACTTACCACCACCTGGTTTTCCAAATACAGCTATTTTTTTCATAAGCTCATACTACTTAAATATTTAACGATTTCTCATAGGTTGACAGCATATAACGTCTGAAACAAGTGCTGACAAAAAGTGAAACGATTTAGCGGTCCAGCGCATTAGCGCAAACCTGGTTGAATTGATATGTGTTTTAATGTTTATCATTTTACCTTGCATGAGGCCACTTTCTACCAGAAATAAACTTGTAAATTTAAACTTTATTTAATTCATACCCTGTTTTTGTTTCACCACTATATATCCATAATAAACTATCGAATGGCGCCTTTACAATTTGATTCTTACTTTTAAATTTGGCTATGAATTCGATTGCGCATTCAGACCAATTAAAATTAGAGATAGCTTTAGGCGAGATATCAAGAACAATTGTTCCATCTTCGACATGTTTTTTAGGCACATTAATATCGGGTATAGTTGCGTCAATACATATATAAACTGTTTCCCCAATACGCAGCAGTTCTTTATAGCTATTCTGAATATTTTGCATAATGTCAGATAAAGGTTTAAGTTGCGTAATAGATAGAAAAATTTCGTATTCTTTTTTGCTAAGCTTATCTTCTATTTCATCTACCAAAATAGATTTCGGGCTCTCATAAGGATTATGTTTTTTAGTATCATTCATGACGTAATAAATGTCTCTTTTTACACTTAAGCTGTGCGGCGTAAACGAAGTACAGCGTAGTTTGCATCCGAACGAGCGACTAGTTATACGTTGACATTCCTGTGTTAGCTGATGTCATTAGTTGTGTAATACTTTTCCAGTCTTTTCGAAAGCTTACCCCACTCGGAATCACTAGCACGCTGTTGATGTAACTTGAACGCATCTTTAGAAATAAACTCTTCGTATACATTAAATCGGTTTTTACTCTCGATATCCTGAGATACTTTAAATACCAAACACCCTTCTTCCTGCCTGGTTAAATGAATATGATTCGGAAGCTCTTTCTTTACAGCAGAGAGATCAGAGTCAGCCACAAGAACATACCCTTCCATAATTACTTTTGACAACTCGGACTCCTTTAAAACGTATAACGCCGAAATAAATGACCGAAATCGGGACGGTTAATTAATAAGATATTGCTTAGTAGCAAACTACAAACCGAGCGATTCAAGCGAACGGTTTTCGGTCTATTTGAACGATGTATAGTTAGAGGCTTTATTTATTTTTATCACTAAATGCCTTCCAGGGGTGTTTTTTAATTGTTTTTTCAGCTTCATTGACGTGATGATTTGAAAAGACACCACTTATTGCAACTAGTACAGAAAAGCCTATGGCTGTTAATGCGCCTGTTTTAAAGCCAAGCATTTTAATGCAGGCAACTAAAATAATAACGAATAATATGCTAAAAATAGTTATTACAATAAGAGGTGATTGTTTCTTAGCTAATTTACCATCGATTTTTTTATTTAGTGCTTTTGAAACTATATTATTACCACGCACTCCTGTTTTATTTGTTTTCATATACCTTATACCTCTAATGCTTTGCTAATCCGCCGCAACCGGGACAGATAATTAAAATTGTAATGATTTCAGTAGTGAAAGCCAAATGTGTAATTCAAGCGAATGGCTTTCGGTCGACTTGAATGATTGTTACACGCTTTATACATTAACTATTAACAGGTTGCATTAAGTGAACAACAGTGCCCGTTGGGTCTGAAACCGCACAAATACGACCAACATCTGGGACGTTATGTGGTGGAACTAAAACTTTACCACCAAGTGCAATAGTTTGTTTTGCACAATCATCAATGTCTTCAACTGCAATATATGAGTGCCAATATGATCCTTCTCCGGGTGTGACAGGGGTTGGGTTCATCATGCCTGCAATATCCTGCCCCTCTTTTTGGAATAATGTATAAGTACCAAATTCGCCAGCATCAACTCGCTTTAAGTTCCAACCCAGTAGCTTACTGAAAAAACTACCACTAACATCTTGATCAGTTGTTACTAGTTCTTGCCAGATAAAAGGGTTTTGATCAGGCATGATTCTTTTCTCATATTTTTTACATAATGCCGGGCTCACCAGCAGGTAAAAGGGACGCGGGATTTGCAAACGCCGTGACACTTTTGTATGTCAGAGTGCAGTAACTTGATACTCATCGAGCCTTCTCCCAGTTTAGTAGAGATTACTAAACTGGAAGGTGACAAAACCAAAAGGAGGGGCCGTGTTGAGAGCTGGTATGCCGAACAGACAAGGCAGGTTCCGGTTTAAAATTCTCACACGCCCCTAATATTCTCGTTTAATTCAGGGGGTTAATCCTGAGTCATTTTTTTTCGTCTGTTTATTCCAAACAAACCAATAAGGCCCGATCCAAATAACCAGACAGCTGCGGGAACCGGCACGGCTGAAACGCTTCCATTGATAATGATTTCATAATTAAAACCATCAATAAAACCATCGCTATAGAATCGATTCATAGAAAAATTTGTGCCATCATAGGTCCCTCTGACATCATCAGTGGGGCAAATAACACCAACTGATGCGATACAGGCAAGACCATTTTCAAAGATACTGCCATTATATAAAGCACTCGCAGGAAGCGGGGTGTTTAATGGGGAAATTCCCGGGGTACCCACCACGATATCTATGTCTCCGAAAATGAGTTGATCCCAGCCATCCAGGCTAAAAGGCACTTGAGTGAGGTTAAATGAACCCGAAACTGACATGAAATCATTTACCCCCGCGATGCCCCCGGTTCTGTGAATGCTACTGCTTGATGAATCGATCTGGATGACAGCAGCAGAAGCTATACTGCTCCACAGCAGCAATGATGAAAATACAGTTACGATGAATGTGTTAAGTAACAAGTTTGCTTTAAATCTAGTTTTCATTTTATCGTTCTCCATGATTTATATTTGTTATCTCCAGTAGTCCGAGTGTGTTTAACTTGACCGACTGGTTGCGTACAAGATTAACATAAAATAGACCTTTATCTATTATATAGAGGTATAAAATTTACTACGTATAATCAAATGCTTAATAAACAATAATAAACCAGATACCCTTCAGTAAGAATAAAACCATATTTTATCTAAGTAGTTGTTTTTGTTGAGACTTAAGCCAGCTGCCGTATTTATTTACTTAAGCCATTGAATAGTGAATATGGTATAGAAAGACCTTAAACTATCCATTTTTTTTAAGGTGGATGTCCTATTATATTATTCATCGCTTGAAGAATCATCAGATTCATTTAAGTTTAGTAAACCCGCAAAAGAATTATTATTTTGACTTGGTTTTGGTTTTTTTACTGTGTTTTTCGCTTTTCTTTTAATGACTTCTTTCTTTTCTTAAGTTTTAGGAACAGACGCTACAAAATCTGTTACCACATCCCAATCGATGTGATACTTTTTATCTTCATGCAGTGATATATATTTTGAGCAATATTCAACACAAGGTGTTTTTTGTCCTTCTGATAATTTGCTTAACTTTACAATAGACATAAATACAATATCCTGTGGTTCAACACCATTTTTTAAAGCACGAACAATTGCCATAGATTCAGCGCAAGTCGAATAGTTTCGTTTATTATCAATACCAGTATCTGCACTGTAACCGGTTTTTAAGCGTAAAAATTTTTCAAATGTACATATATATTCTTTTGCTTTTTTATTGTAGGAATTAAATTTAGCTTTTTTAATATATTCAAACAGGGTTATATTTTTACCAGACATAGCACAATATCCATTGCCTATAATTACAAAATTTTGCGCATCATGTTCATCTGGTTTCCAAATTTGGCGTTCACGGTGTGGTTCATTTTTTAATCCATGTCGTTTTTTATTGAATTTGAAAAGGTTATCAAAAATATCCTTTTTTTCTCGCTGTTTTTTTTTGCTCAAATATTCAATTTTTTGTTTAATTTTCTGGCCTTTTTCTGACATGACTTGTTCCTTTATTAATATTAGCTTAATTACTTATTTTGATTAAGGCTCTTATTGTGGATATTACGGGACTACTGGGGCGTTCTCAATAGTGAGATATTAAGCTGTATTAATATGAGATTACTAACATTAAAAACGCTAATAATAAACCGGATAATAAACCGGACACCCAGAATAATAAACAAAACAGAAATCATCAAGTCTTTGTTTTAATAGCCCTTAGGCTGGGTGTCCATTATATTTTAGATGTGAGTGTGCAGCTTAGAGATGGATTTCAGGCAACTATGGATCATGAGCTTACGGCTGTTATAAACCCTGATCCGGCCAATGTCACAGTTAACACTATGGTTTGCTATAATCTTCAGGTTTTTAATCCTACAGCAGGTTTTAATTCGATTTTATTTTTTATGAGTGATTCACATACACTTAATGTCAAGTACGACCTAACTATTAATCTAGCTGCTCAGTGTAGTAATTTGCTAGCATCGAATCCTACTGTTTCGAGTGATTGGGTTTTATATAGTCGTTAAGTAGTAAAGTATAGTGATGGCGAGTGATAATAAATTCGGGCCTGACCCTATAATTCCTTGTAAAAATTTCCTTTGATGACAAATGCTACCAGATGTATTCAGTAAAAAGTAGTGATGAGCTGAGCTGTTACGCCGTACTTTTATCAGTACTCGTTGATATTGCATAAAGGTACGAAATTACTAATATATAATTTATTACTACTAAAAAAGAAGCTTCTCAGGAAACCTAAGCTAAGTAGCTAGTTAAAAACAAACGCTTAGATTGAATCCAGTTTTTTGTTATAGTGGGTGTCCAGATTGGTGTTAGCATGCAGGTCAGCTGCAAATCTCACATACACACGCGCACTGAGTTTATAGAAGTCAGGGTTCCGCTGTATTAAGAATAAGATCAAAGGGAATCCGATGAAGATTAAACAATCCCTGTTATTCACGATATTTATCGCCGTCAGTCAGGTGCCTGCCTTTGCCGATGATATTCCCGAGAACACATCATCACCCGTAGAGGGAGAGTGGGGCATTGCACTGACATTTCGTACTGCAAAAATTCCATATAATATTCCAGGCTCTCAATTTGATGATGAACGGGTGAGCGATCTTATACCTATTGTCTATTATGAAAACAAATATTTTTTCTGGCGTGGTTTACAAGCAGGTTTAAAACTCAGAACAAATGATCAATGGGAGTTTAATTTACTGGGACGATATCGTTTTTTTGATATTCCTGCTGATTTACAAAATGCGCAAAATCCAAATGCCCCCAGAGGTAATCGTGTCGACTTCGGCCTACAGTTCCGTTACAAAATTTCTACAGAACTTAGCACTGATTTTGAACTGATGGATGATACTCATGGACGATCCTATTTCAGTACAATTGCAAATTATCACTGGAACTCAGGCAATTGGGATCTGTCACCCTATGCCCAATTAAGATGGAAGAGTAGTGAATTTAATAACCGTTATTATGGTTTAGAGGGTCTGGTCGATCCTGCTAACAGCGCATCACCTGGAAGTGCATTTGATTTCACAGTGGGCAGCACAATACGTTACCATATTGCCAGCGGTTTTCATGTGTTAGGTCGCCTGTCATTAACCAGGCTTGATAAAGATACTTATCAATCGTCCACTATTTCATCTCCTACACAGGATGAAATTTATATAGGTATTGGCTATTTTAGTGATACAAAAAAGAAAAATCACCAGACATTATCTTCCAGACCGTATCTTCGAATTGCTCATGGCTGGGCCACACCTTCAAATATTGGAGAAATATTTACATTTGATTCAGAGTCCGATGAATTTGATAATAAATTAACATCTATATTTTATGGAGTGCCGGTTGCTGATTCACTACTGGGCGCGCCTTTTTCCATTTATTTCACACCCGGTATTGTTGCCCACCATGAATCAGAAGTACAACCACACTTTGCAGAGTATGTTATGGCTATCAAGGGCTACTATACTTATAAATGGCCTGTTACATGGCGTCCAGGTCTCGCTATTGGTTTGTCGTATGCAAGTAAAATCAGTTATATTGAACAACAAGAAATGGATGAAAAAGGCTTTCGACCCAGTAACTTAATGAGTTACATGGATTTCTCAATGGACATAGCCTTAGATGATTTATTCAATTCAAAATCATTGCATAATTGGTGGCTGGGATACAGCATACATCATCGTTCAGCAATTTTTGAATCATCATCAGCATTTGGTCGAATTAAAGGCGGAAGTAACTACAACACTTTATATGTGCAATATCATTTTTAGATAATGTCACTGATAGCTTCTCAGAGCTTTTTAAAGCGTCTTAAAGCTTCTTAAGACACCCATGCTAAGTTGCCATTAAAAACAAAGACTTAGATTGAATCCAGGTTCTTTGTTACAGTGGGTGATGAGATGGACGCTCCCAAGAATTCGGCGTCACAATGCGCCAAACTGGTATATGTACTCAGTTGAATTTATCAACTGTTTCTATCAGTTGCATCTATAAGGAGCATCCATCATGAATAAGCATAGCCTGATTGCCATCGATTTGGCAAAAAATATTTTTCAAGTGTGTGTTGTGAACTCAAACAATCGTGTGCTGATGAATAAAGCGTTTAACCGAAAAACATTATCTGAATTTATGATTAAACAATCGCCAATAATTGTGGCGATGGAAGCGTGTTATTCCAGTCATTACTGGGCGCGATTATTTGAATCCTATGGTCACAAGGTAAAACTGTTACTGGCACAACATGTTAAGCTGTTTGTGCGTGGAAATAAAAATGATCACAATGATGCTTTGGCAATTGCCGAAGCTTCACAACGACCCGATATAAAACCTGTGCCAATAAAAACAGTTGCACTTACTGCGTGTATGAGGAAATTTATTATCATGTTAAATGCCATGGTAAGAGACAGGCGTGAATGGGCTTATTAATTAATTTTTAATTGTGTTTGACATCACAGTCGCTTGTTAGCCGAAACTCTCTTTCAAGATAGAGCCTTTCCTTTTTCTTCAATTTTTGGTTCCATTACAAATTTTAGTGCGGCTGTAATAACGTCTGGATTTAAAAGTATTCTTCTATGACCAAGTCGTTTTGTTTCAATAAGCTCAGCCCAGTTCCACTGTTTAGCAAGCTTTCTTGCATTGCTAACATCAATTTCTTTGTCATTTATATCATGAATAATAAGCGTTGGCACTTTAAAATCAGATTCAAAAACATCGTTCCAGTTGTCTCCATATTTCGAAGCACTAACGTAATATTTTTTCCATGCATACTGGTGCATTTTTTCCATTATTCGTTCGGGTATGGATAGTGCTTTGGCAAATTGTTCTGTTACTTTTGCAATGTCTACAACAGGAGAAATTAGAATTATTTTATCTGTTTTTAATTCCAGTGAAGAGGCAATCACTATAGCCCCTGATCCCAAAGAGTGCCCAACGATACAATGAACTTTACCAATCACTTTCATTGTAGCGATAACTGTATCTGCCCATTCTGTCAGGGAAACAGAAAACCCTGAAGATTTTCCATGCGCAATAGAGTCATAGGATATAACCTGGTAACCTTTTGCAAGTAATGGGTCAATAAAATTCACAAAACAAGTGGCAGTTGCAGTCCAGCCGTGTACAAATAAAATTACTGGGTCTGTCTTTCTACCCCAGCGATAACCTTTTAACTGGTGATGTTTCCCCATTGGGATAAGGAATTGTTCTGCACTTTCCAGTATCTCATTCTCAATATCGCGCTTCTTTGAATGAAAGGGAGTCGTAAATAACTTCTCTGCCGCACGCACAGCAACAAAAGGAATAATACGGCTACTTATTGCAAAGAATATTTTTATGGTCTTTAAAATAGAGTTATTCATTGTCAAAACACGATGGTTTCTTAAGGAGACTTAGATAGTACATGATATAATCTCCTAAGGAAACTTACTAAGGTGATTTTATGCAAAGAAGTTCTTTTTCAGACATGCCGTGCTCGGTAGCAAGAACACTGGATATTATTGGCGAATGGTGGACTTTACTGATTTTGCGTGATGTGTTTTATGGTGTGCGCCGCTTTGAGGTATTACGCTCCCATCTTGGGATTTCACGTAAAGTGTTGACTAGCCGATTAGAGCGATTAACCGATGAAGGAATATTACAAAAAGCGTTATATCAGACACATCCGACCCGTTATGAATACAGATTAACCCATAAAGGGCTGGATTTATTACCTGTATTACTCACTATCATGAATTGGGGTGATCAATGGATGTCAGAGCCGGGCATGACTCCAGTGATTTTTGTGCATAAAGATTGTGGTCAAGAAACCACACCAAAACTGGTCTGTTCATGCTGTGGTGGAGATTTAAATGCACATAATATTTATCCGAAAGCTGGTCCAGGTGCACCATCAAAAGAGATTGAGAGATTGCGTGAAGCGAGTATAAATCCAAAGTTGTTTATGGAATAGCAATAAATGCATTTCTGAGATTTATGCGGGAATACTGGTTCTCATTTCAGGACTATAACGTCGCAAATCACCGGCGCTTTAAACTGTCCGAGTGAATTTGCCTTGTAAGGCGCGATTTTATTTCCATTCTTCAGTACGTCTCAGGTTCTTTTTGTTGAAATAATATTCGTAGTCTTTGATGCTTTCTTCCACAACTATCGATTCAATTTTGTACTTTTCTATGAACTTTCTATACTCGCTCGTAGTTCTGTCTTAAGTATAGATTACAGAAAATTCAAGGTCTGACCCTGACGTTTCCTCTTAACGAAGGCTTTGCTCTTTCATGCGCACGTAACGAGCCAGCAGAAAAAACCATAAATATCGTCGAATTCATCCAGCCCATATTTTAATTATTTATTTTAAAATTATAACGTAAGCAGGCACCCAGATCTTCAGTGTTGCTGCACTATTCCCGGTGTGAGTAAGATTTATTGCGGGATACTTGCTTAACTTTCTTAAATATCTGTCATTTAAGTGACTGGCTCAATATAGGGCTTACCCTAGTGGTGCTGAGGGTGTGTACCGATTTTATTCTATTTTATCCTGCCATACACTAATTGACGAGTTGTCGATTTGTGTAGGTCGTGTAGTGGGTTTAATGCCATTACATATTTAGTTGAGTGCAGAAGGTACACAGGTTTATGTTGATGGCAGTTTCTCGGCATTAATCGGATCTGAAATGGGTGAGGCGTATTCATTTGATGCGCTGGGTAACCTGGTTTTTACACCTGTTGCACCATAATCTAAATCGGACACCCAGCATAACTAAAAACGAGATTGCTTCTAAGTCTTTGTTTTTAATAGGTACTTACGTTGGGTGCTTTTTATATTTTTTATAAGTTTTGCGTGTGAATTTTAAACAAGTGGTTATTCATTACCCAGGTGAATAATTTATAATCAGGTTGGTATAGTTTAAATCCTGTTGGCTTGTGAGCCTGTCCGATGTTTAGGACAGGCTTTTTTTTGCCTGATATCTTTAGAAGGTTTAATGCCATTTAAATGCTATGCTTAAAAAAATTCAGGGAGAGATGTTAATGAAACCACGCTTTTTAAACCGGCCCATGACTTTCATGTTCATGGTTCTTATGCTGATGTTTTTTATAGCCAAAGACATCCAGGCCGCAGAACTTTCCACGCCTGTGCGAAAACTAAACAACACGCAAATCACATACAATTACACCACGGGTCGTTCCTATAATGTAAAATTTGAAGAGGCTGGGGTGAGCTATCGTTATCTCAGCGGCTCGAAACCTGAAAAATGGTGGGGACCGTTTCCCTACAAAGCCTTTGAGGTAGAAGATAAGGTATTTATGGCATCCTGGTTTGAAACGGGATATGGCGATTATGTCACATTGCTTATCAATTTAAATAACCACCTGCTTTATGGTAGTGCAATACTAGAAGGCAAAAATGTACACTTTCACGGTGCTAAAATTATAGATGTAAAACAAAACCAGTAATGGAAACCTTTTATTAACAATAAATCGGCAAGCTAAAAATGAAAATAATTTTAAGTGTTTTAATTCTGCTGTTTCTCAGCGCCTGTTATGCCCAGGGTGAGTTCAAAATAAATACCCCGGAAGATCTCAATGAATCTTGCAAGAAAAAATCAATTGAGTATTTCGCGGAAAAAAATAAAGAGCCCCAGGGCTGGTCATCTGTTTGGCGGGTTGAGGGTAAGGTAATGGATGTTAAAGGCAGCTGGAAAGTTGACGGCGTAGAGTATGTTGTTATGTGCCGAATAAAGCAGGGGTTGAATGAAAGCATGGCATTGATTTCCATTAATGAAGTTAAAAATCCTGAAGTTAAAAAGAAAAATTAACGGTTATGGGTATTAAACTCGTCACTAATCCTGAAGTTAACATTGTGTTTAAACAGTACCCGCAACCCGTTAAAAATAAACTGTTGTTTTTAAGAGATTTAATAATTGAAACTGCGTCACAATTAGAAGAAATAAAAAACCTGCAGGAAACCCTCAAGTGGGGCGAGCCCAGCTATATTGCGAAGCAGGGGAGTACGATTAGAATAAATGCCAAACAAGCCCACCATGAAGACTCTGATGCAGATCAGGTTGCCATGTACTTTAATTGTAAAACAAAACTGGTAGATACTTTTAGAGAAGTTTACGCTGATGTTTTTTCTTTTGAAGGTAACCGGGCGATTGTGTTTGAGTGCAATGGTATTATCCCTGTAGATGAGCTTAAACACTGTATAGAGCTGGCATTGACTTATCATCGTATAAAACATCTTCCCCTGCTTGGGATTTAGATTTCTCTGAAAAAATTCTGTCATCCCCGACACAAGCATTCGGGGATGACTAGATCTTTATCTTTTAACATCTGCTTTTGCAGGCTGGTATTAAAACCAGGTTCTTCACTTTCCCAGTGTATAACCGTGCGTCTTACGGTGCGTACTATTGGGGTAAACCTTATTTAAATAATTTTAAATTGTCATGTTTAAATATCTTGCGAGATAATCTATTCAAGTTTGATCGAGAATCGAAGGCAGCAGGGGCGGCATCTTTCGGCGATCTGCCAGTATTCTTAAAACAACACATTAACCGCTCACCTTTTTTGTTCGTTATAAAAGTAAAACGATACAGGTCACTTCTTCCCGGTCATGGTACAAATGTTTAATTTTTATTTTGTAGGATAAATTATTCCGATCTAATTCACAGGCGATATAGTTTTTACAACCCATCACCATGTCATAACGTTTTTTCATCGGCAGTTTTAAATTAAAAGCGGCATTATGGCAATGCCCTTCGCATAACCAGCGACTCATTAAACGTGCGATGTGCATGGGGCGTTCCACCATGTCACACACTAACCAGTCGACGGGGTTTTCCGGCAGGTATTTAAAACCGTCAGCTTTAATTTCCTTTACCAGGCCGCTGTCCATTAAGGCTTTATCCATAGCGCCGTTGTCGATTGCATTGACGCGAATACCCCGGTTCACCAGTTGCCAGGTCCAGCCACCGGGGCAGGCGCCTAAATCCACAGCGCTCATGCCGTTACGTAAAAACGTTTCCTGTTGTTTTTCACTTAGCATGGTTTTAAAGGCTTCTTCGAGTTTTAAAGTCGAGCGACTGGGGGCTGCTTTTGGAAAACGTAAACGTTTAATGCCCATCACTTCAGGTGAGCTATTTTTAATGTGACTCACGCCGATATAAACAGCGCTGGAACTTAAAAAGAAACAGTGCAGTCGCCATTCACTTTTTTTGTGAATTAAATTATTACGCTCCAGTGCAATGGTTAATGGGGTGGAAAACTTCTTACAGAAACTGCTGAGTTGTTTGCCTTCATTGGTGTCGGGGGTTTCCAGCAGCACGCTATTAAATGTCAGTTGCAGGGTTTTAATGGACGCCAGCAGGGGGGTGATTCTGTCTTCGGCGGGCAGGGTGTTTATAAATTCACTGACAAAAACAAGCTGCCGGCTAAAGATCATTTCAACAAAACGAATCGACTGATTGAAGGTGGCCAGGTCAACTGGCGTTGTGGGATAAAATCCAACAAAACCACTGTCGGGTTTGGCTTTAATATAGCCTTGAATGTTTTGTGCCTGGGTCATCTGCATAATTTCAGAGGCGGATTCTTTTTCAAATCCGGGGCGACAGTAGAGCAAACAGCAAACAGGGGTCATGGTCTTTTTTGGGGTGAGTCAGGGTGGAGGGGATTATTCCATACTTTAGCTTTGGTTGAAAATTTAAACCGGGGGTGTAATATCCCCTCTCTATTAAATATTGTGAGTTCGTTATGTCTGCAGAAGATGTAAAAAAATTAATTGAAGATGGCGTAGAAGGCGCCGAGGCGCTTATTAGTGGTGAAGGCTGTAATCTGGAAGCGGTGGTGATTAGCGATGCGTTTGAGGGTAAAAGCATGCTCGCCGAGCAGAAGATGGTGTATGCCACGGTTAATCATTTAATTCAGACCGGTGAACTGCATGCTTTGGGGATTAAGGCGTATACGAAGGCTGAGTGGGCTGAGCAGCAAGGGTCGTAAGTGTTAACCTTTTAAATTCCCCTCAGTAGCTCAGTCTATATTTTATAATAAACTTCTTAGCTAATTAAAATATACACTCCCTTTTTCTAAGGGGGTGCTTCAATAAATCCCCCTCAGTCCCCCTTTTGCTAAGGGGGAGGTAATGAACAACGCCCCTCTTAGAAAAAGAGGGGCTGGGGGAGATTTAAAAACTAAAACTCCGTAATAAACTGAGTAAGAATCAAATCTTCTCAGTTCTTAAGAAGGGGTCTTACCTCAAATCATCCGTCAGGTGAGGCTTAATCGCCTCATACAACGCGGGGTAAACCTTACTCGCCGCCGCCACGACATTACCCGTTTCCAGGTAATGTCCTTCGCCACTAAAGTCCGTCACAATACCGCCGGCTTCCCGTACCAGCAGCACGCCCGCAGCCATATCCCACGAATTCAGGCCAATTTCCCAGAAACCATCCAGGCGACCCGCCGCCACATAGGCTAAATCCAGCGCCGCCGAACCCGCACGTCGAATGCCTGCTGCCTGTGGGTGAACCGCTTTAAAGGTATCCAGATAAGTATCTAAATGCTGGGGCTGTTTAAACGGGAAACCGGTGCCCAGTAATGAGCCCCTGATGCCTTTATGATCCGTCACCCGCATGCGTTTGCCATTAAGCTGGGCGCCATCGCCACGGGCAGCGCTAAATAATTCGTTTTTAATTGGGTCAAAAACCACCGCTACTTCCATGCGGCCCTTGTGTTGCAGGCCAATGGAAACCGCGTATTGTGGGAAGCCATGAAGAAAATTTGTGGTGCCATCTAATGGATCGATAATCCACGTATATTCGCTATCTTCGTTATACTTGCCGCTTTCTTCCGCTAAAATACCGTGATTGGGATGCGCTTTGTGAATCGTTTCTATAATCACTTCTTCAGCTTTACGGTCAACCTGAGTCACAAAATCATTTTGAGCTTTGACTTCAATTTTGATGCGATCGAGCTTGTCGATGCTACGCAGAATAATATTACCCGCATTACGGGCAGCGTCGGTGGCGATATTTAACATGGGGTGCATGGTTGCAGGTCTTCACAGCTAGTTTGGTGGGCGCAGATAATAGCAGAAAGTGAGTTAAATTTCCCTGAAATATCGACAGAGGACGCCGTGTAAAATCAGATTAATTAAAAACGCAAACAAACACCGTCATTCCCGAGTGCTCCTATCGGGAATCCAGCGACTTTGATGTATTAAATATCAGTGAAAATACACCAAAACCAGAACGCAATAACAACGCAAATTAAGGTATGATAGCGCCTTTTCACAACGCCGATGTCTCATGTTAAATAATATCCGTATCGTTCTGGTTAACACCCATCATCCCGGTAATATTGGTTCCTCTGCCAGAGCTATGAAAAATATGGGGATAACCCGCCTGTATCTGGTGCAACCGAAAAACTTCCCGTCTTTTGAAGCATCACAACTGGCATCTTCCGCCACAGATGTTCTTAAAAATGCGGTGGTGGTGGATACCCTGGCCGAAGCCCTTGAAGGCTGCAGTTTTGTGTGTGGCACCACCGCGCGATTGCGCTCAGTAAAATGGCCACAGGTGGATGGTCGGGAATGTGGTGCGTTAATTAATCACGAAAGTGAGCAGCATGAAGTGGCGCTGGTGTTTGGTCGGGAGCGCTCGGGATTATCGAATGATGAGCTGGAACTGTGTCAGACACTGGTGAACATCACCACCGGTGAGGCCTATAGTTCGCTTAATTTAGGCCAGGCGGTGCAGGTACTGAGCTATGAAATTTTAATGGCGAGTCGTCAGGGTGAAAGCAAACCGGTTGTAGAAGCACCCGCCGACGAAAAAGATGCGCTCGCGACAAGCGATCAACTTGAAGGCATGTACAACCACTACATGGATGCGCTAAACGATTTGAATTTTTTCGGCAAACGTAACCCGGAACATATTATGCGTAAGTTGCGATGTTTGTATGGCAGGGCACGGCCGACGCAAAGAGAAGTGCAGATTTTGCGGGGGGTATTGTCGTATGCGCAGGGGCGCAGAACGCAGACGCCGGAGAAGTAAACTAAGCTAACCAAGTTCTGAAATATTTTGCACTGTTCAGGCTCATCTCCATCGGGGAAAGGTCTTGCTTTTTAAGCCCTGTCCCCTGTTTTGATGCCGCCAAAAGTAGTGCGGAGTTATTCATCGCACTGCCCATCTGATCGGAATTACCACAGGGGACAGGGCGCAAAAAACGCGACCTTTCCCCGATGGAGATGTGCCTAAACAGGGTGATTGAAAATCAGTTTTTATAAACCAAAAGCGCCAGCCAAACCCAGGCAACCAGAAAACACATGCCACCAAACGGTGCGACCATCCCCAACGCTTTCACGCCGCTCAAACTCAGCACATATAAACTACCCGAAAATAAGACAATCCCCGTCAGCATTATCCAGCCGGGTTTTGCTAAATTTATATCCAGTGTTTTTGCCAGCAGGCCAATCAGTATTAACCCCAAAGCATGGGCCATCTGATAATCCACGGCGGTTTGCCAGATGCGCAGTTCGTATTCACCGAAATGCTGTTTTAAACCGTGTGCCGCAAATGCCCCTAAAGCCACCGCAAGAAAGGCATTAAGTGCACCGGCAATAATTATTTTTCTATACATCTTTACTGGTAATCCTTGTAGGTAATCAATAAAATCAGACACAAAGTATAACAGGAGAATGTAAATGCCATCATTTGATGTGGTTTCCGAAGTTGACACCCATGAGTTAAGCAATGCCATTGACCAGGCGGTGCGTGAAGTGAGTACCCGCTTTGACTTAAAAGGTTCGGATGCAAAAATCGAATTAAAAGATTCGGTAATTAAAATCGAAGCCGAAAATGAGTTTCAGTTAAAACAGATCTCACCGATTATTTATACCAAACTGGGTAAGCGCGATATTGATATTCGCTGTCTGGAAAAAAGCAAAGCCGAGCCGCGGGGTAAACGCGCCTATCAGGATATCAAGGTAAAGCAGGGCATCGACAAGGAAGATGCGAAAAAAATTGTTAAGCTGGTGAAAGAAATGAAAGTAAAAGTACAGGCGGCAATTCAGGGTGAGCAGGTGCGCATTACCGGTAAAAAGCGTGATGACTTACAGCAGGTGATGGCACTGTTGAAATCGTCGGATAAACTGGAAATGGCATTACAGTTTAATAACTTCAGAGATTAGAAAAAATAAAAACCGATGTCATTCCCGAATGCCTGTGTCGGGAATCTAGTGACTTTTTTGCGCTAAGGTCGCTGGATCTCCTATACAAGCATTTGGAGATGACAAAAGCATCAAATTAATATTATGCAAAGAATGCGTTTTTCAATTGCTATCTCAAGCGAACAATACCAGTCTTATTACCGGGGGGTGGCGAAATTTGTGCGGGTGCTATCAGAAGACGGTCGTACTTTAAAGTTTCCGGCTGAAAAATTACAGCCGTTTGTTTTGCACGATGGTATTAACGGGCGCTTTGAAATTGTATTTGATGACCAGCATAAGCTGGTCAGTTTGCAGCGGATTTAAAAATAAAGGTTTTTGATAAGCTTTAACTGCGGATAATTAAATCAGCTTTGAACCAAGATAATATAAAAGGCCAAAGGTCAGTGCGTATTTTCCGGTCATATAAATAGGCTTGTTCCAGTGCTTTATACTTTTAATAAATTTTTTGTAGGCCAGAAAATAATAGCCGAACTTATTACCGATACCAGATTTTTTTGAGTCAATATTATCAATGGCAAACAGGTTGTTAAAAAATCGGCCAAAGTAAAAGTAAAGACGTTGAATAAATTTAATTTTTAAAGGGCGATCAATATCGGTCATTAAAATAATGCGGGGTTTATCCGTGCGGTTATAGGCGTGATGTAAATAGGTTTCATCAAAAATAACACTTTCACCATCTTTCCATTTGTAATCTACCCCATCCACTATAATGCCGGAATCGTCAGAGTTAGGTGTGCTTAAACCCAGTGAGTAACGTAATGTGTAGGCAAACGGGTCATGGTGTTTATTAATATTTTTGCCCGGATTGAGGCAGGCAAAAAGTGCCAGATTCATTGACGGTACCTTATCAATAAGCGCCATGGTTTTGGGCGCTAATTCACGGGCTGATGGAATGTCACTATCATAGAGTTTTAAATAAAAGCTGGTCCAGCGATTATCTTTATAAAAACTGCTGGCGGGTAAATCATCTTTAATAGTAATGTGCCCAGCGCTATACAGTGCAAGGGCTTCTTTCTGGATATCCTGCCAGTTGTCTTCAATGACTTTTAGTTCAGGAAAATCTTCCGCGTCATAATGGGATTTTAATGGCACTTTAGAGAGCAGGTAAGCGGGCAAATTGAACGGTACCATAAATGTAGCCACGTCGGTCATCTGGCGGCGAAAGCTGAATAAGGTTTTATTGCGCGAGCGTATGTAGGTAAAACTGAGAATGTAGATTGTTAAAATTGCAAAAATGTAAATCATTGTAACCCCTGGGTTTTCAGGGCTTAATTTTACAGACTTTTAATCGACTATTAAACTGATAAAATCAGTGGCAATCCGTCATTGTGATAAATATCAATTGCAAGGCTTCAGATAATATAAACGTCGTAACGGGTGGCTTTGCTTTCATAGCTCAAGGTGGGTGATTGACCTACCTGCAATTGAGCCGCGCCCTTAGGGCGTTTAACCACAACGCGTTTACGGGCTTTTTGCAGTGCAGCGAGTAATATTTCATCGGTATCTAAATCCTGGCCGAGTAATTTCTGCAGAATCTGCATGCTCTTTTTAACAGAAGCCGACTTCTTTTTCTCCGGGTACATCGGGTCCAGATAGATAACATCGGGCCGCTGTTCTTCATCGAGTGCCTGTATATATTGCAGTGCATCGGTGTTAAGCAGGGTAAATCCATTGGCAATGGTGGCCGAAAATTCAATATTTAAAGTACCACGTTCAATGCCATCTTTAAGCAGCGCGGCCACAATCGGGGAGCGCTCAATTAAAGTGACCGGGCAACCCAGGCAGGCAAAAACATAGGCGTCTTTGCCCAGGCCGGCGGTGGCGTCGAGCACACTGGGTATGGGCTTGCCCTGTTTTATGCCAATGGCTTTGGCGATTGTTTGCCCCTTACCGCCGCCATATTTTTTCCGATGACCTGTACTGCCTCCAATAAAATCCACACTTAAGCGCATGTTATTTTGCAGGTCGATAATTTCCAGCTGCATTTCGGTGAAGTTTAAGGTGAGTTCAGACTGGGCCTTACTGAGTAATTGGCAGGGTAACTGGTGCGCATCGGCAAAGGCCTGGGCCAGTGACTTTTGTGCCTGATGTGCATAACTAATACTTAATAATTGAGGTGGCGGTGTTTTCATTGGGTAAATTGTAATAAGATTCGGCATCAAGCACCAATATTGTATATAAAGTAATAGCTCCCCTCTTAGAAAAAGAGGGGTTGGGGGAGATTTAATTGGCTGAAAAAAATCCCCCTCAATCCCCCTTTTTCTAAGGGGGAAGCCGATCATGATACTATCTTAACTTAACTAGTAAAAATACCTCGGGATATTCCAGCTATGAGCGAACAAACATTTATTATCGGTAAAGATCAGGCGCTGGAAATTTCAATTGAAAGCATGCAACAGAAATTGAAAGATCTGAACTTTGATATAGAAGAAGCCTCCTGGTTAAATCCGGTGCCCAATGTTTACTCGGTACATATTCGTGATAAAGACTGCGGCCTGATGTTTACCAATGGCAAGGGTGCAACCGCCAAGGCCTGTTTAGCCAGTGCGTTGGGTGAGTACTTTGAGCGTTTAAGCTGCAATTATTTTTTTGCGGATTTTTATCTGGGCGAAAAATTTTCCAGCGAAGCATTTGTGCATTATCCAAACGAGAAATGGTTTTCCAGTGAAGGTGAGACTATGCCCGAAGGTTTGATGGATGAAGGTCTGTGGGATTATTACGATCCGGATAGTGTCCTTAAACCGAAAAATATTGTGGATACAAATTCCGGCGCGGGTGAGCGTGGAATTTGTGCCGTGCCCTATGAGCGTCAGCGGGATAAAAAATCTATTTACATTCCAGTAAATATTATCGGCAATGTGTATGTGAGTAATGGAATGTCTGCGGGCAATACCCAAAACGAAGCGCGGGTGCAGAGTTTGTCGGAAGTGTTTGAGCGTTATGTAAAAAATAAAATTATCGCAGAAGGCATTTGCCTGCCGGAAATTCCGGATGATGTGATTGCGCGTTTTCCCGGTATTAAAGAATCAATGGATAAATTGCAAGCTCACGGTTATCACCTGCGGGTGGCGGATGCCTCACTGGGGGGTAAATTTCCGGTGATCAGTGTGACATTAATTAATCCGAAAGACGGTGCGGTGTTTGCATCATTTGGTGCGCATCCGTGTTTTGAAGTGGCCTTTGAGCGCACCGTAACTGAATTATTACAGGGCAGAAGCCTGGATCAGCTGGATGAGTTTTTACCGCCTTCATTTGATCTGGAAGCCTGTGCTGACCACCATAATCTGGAAAGTCACTTTGTGGATTCCAGCGGTTTAATTGCCTATGATTTTTTTAAAAATAAACCGGATTATGCCTTCGCCGACTGGAATCACAACACCACCACCGAAGATGAATTTGAATATTGCAGTCGCATTATTCACGATATGGGCTTTGATATTTATATTTCCGATTACAATCATTTAAATGTCTATGCCTGTCGAATAATCGTACCGGGTATGTCGGATATTTATCCGGTAGATGATCTGGAGTGGAGCAATAATAATGAAGGCGCACTCTTTCGAGAAGAAATTTTATCCTTAAAAAATCTCGATAAAACGCAGTGGAAAAATATTTTACAACGCCTGGAAGAGGGCGGTTATAACGAAGTGCAACGAGTCGCAGAATTTATTGGCGTTGCACCGGATGTAGGAACCGCATGGCAGAGTTTACGCATTGGCGAATTAAAAGCCATGCTGTGTTTAGCGCTGGAAGATTATGAGCAGGCGATGGAGTGGAATGACTGGTGTTTGCAAATGGATCAGTTAAACGATGAGCGTATTCGCTTTTATCGAAGTCTGCAGGCGCTGTTAGAAATTAAACTGGATGCATCCCGTGAGTATGCCCAGTATACCGACAGTTTAAATTTAATGTATGGTAAGGATACGGTTGATGCGGGAATAAAATTGCTGGAAGGCGAAGATAAGTTCTACGGATTGCATAGTCCGGGTTTAAGCCTGGATGGGTTTGTAACCCATAATAAATTGCTGGCGGGTTATGCCAAGTTGCATAAGGCGAAGACGGAAAACTGGTTGTAGTTTAAGAATATAAATTATTGCTGTGCCGTTAACCTTAAATGAAATTTAGTAATATTTGAGATGAAGTATGAAAAATCAAGGCAAGAAAACGTCATCTCCAAGTGCTTATATCGGAGATCCAGCGTCCTTAAACACTGTAGAGTCACTGGATTATTAAGTGCGTCCTTGCACTTAACCCTTCGGGCCGTGCAGAGCACGTTTAAATTCGATCCAATCGAATTTGATCCCGATACAGGCATTCGGGAATGATAGCGCTTTTCATTGTGGGTAGAAGTAAGTCATGGTGTCATTAAAAAAAAATCCTGAACCAGAAAATCTCATCGACATCGGTGTTAATTTAACCGGCAGCGCTTTTAAAAAAGATTTACCGCAGGTGATTGAACGTGCGACTGCTGCCGGTGTTGCAAATATGATTGTTACCGGAACTAACTTACAACACAGTGACGCCGCCATTGAGTTGTGTGAGCAGTATCCGCATATTTTATATTCCACCGCCGGGGTGCATCCGCATCATGCGAGTGAGTGGGATGATAAAACTGCGCAGGAAATTCACAGCATGGCGCAGACCAATTGCGTAAAAGCCGTGGGTGAGTGTGGGCTGGATTACAACCGTAATTTTTCCGACCCAAAAGATCAGCGGAAAAGTTTTGAAGCCCAGTTAGAAATAGCGGCTGATCTACAGCTACCGGTATTTTTGCATCAGCGTGATGCGCATGATGATTTTTTGAGCATATTAAGTCGCTGGCGAGATCAGCTAAAGGGCGCTGTTGCCCACTGTTTTACAGGTACGGCTGAAGAGGCCAGTGCTTATCTGGAGCTGGACCTGATGATTGGAGTTACCGGCTGGATATGTGATGAGCGACGCGGTCACTCGCTGCAGCAGGCTGTAAAGGAAATTCCATTAGAGCGCCTGATGATTGAAACCGATGCGCCGTATCTAATGCCCCGGGATCTGCCTGAAAATTTATCCACACGATTGCATGAGCGACGTAATGAGCCACTAGTGTTGTCCCATGTGTGTGCTGCACTGGCACATTATAAAAATCTGGATGTGCAGCAAGTTGCACAGCAAACCACGCTCCAGGCAAAACAGTTTTTCAATGTGTAAAACTTTAAATTAGTTAGTTCTAATTTTCCTGAATTTACCCCGGTCTCTTAAAAATAGTCTATATATAATAATGCGCATTAAGCGCAAATACAATAAGCGCCTTAAAGCCAAAAATATTGAAATTGTTTATATATTCTTAACTATGGGTAATATAAATCAGCAACCACCTTTTGTTATTTCTGCGCTACTGGCGGGAAGACTTTATCGCATGTTAGAAATTACCAAAGTGATGAGTATCAGCTCCAGCAATGCTAAATGCATTTCCATTCGTGGTGGGGATAAAACCGCCGGTTTTAAGCCCATTACAGATTTCATAAGTGAAATGGCGCGGGATACCATTTCAATCTCATCAAAAATAAATATAGTGGCCCTGCAGTTTTCAACTACGGCGGTAAAAGAACAGCGAACCAGTATTGCGCTGTTAAAGTTTAACCGTGTGATTGAAAAACTCGAGAGTAAAGAAAAAGTTAAAAGTCTCACCCTGCTAACAGATACACTTAAAAATACTATAGCGGTTTTTAAAAAAGATCAGTCAAGCGACTGCAAATATCTGGCTTCGTTATTCGATGATATTTCACAACGCATCAGGGCTGCCAGAGTGATAGTGACTAATTCAAGAACAGAAGCTTCACGTGCAGGAGAATATCAGACCAATTTATTTGCCATCGCCAATGATCTGCAGGATTGCAGTGATCGTATCAGCGATGAAATCAAAATATGTAAGGCTTATCTGGATGACCTGACTAAAATAACTGTGAAATAATCCCAAAAACCAGCAGAAAAATAGTTAAAGGAAAACAATGAAATCAACAATTTTTTACAACAATCAGTATCAGTGGATTGTCTTTGGGCGTGATCCGGATAAACCCGATAAAATTATTGATACTAATCAATATATGATTGTCGATGGAAATAAATCGTTTTTAATGGATCCCGGGGGGATAGAAATTTTTTCATCGATGCTGGCCTCCGTATTACGCCACACAGAAATCGAAAATCTTGTCGATATATTTGCCTCTCATCAGGATCCGGATATTATTTCATCTCTGGGTTTATGGGATCAGGCGTTACCAAAAGCCAGGTTATATGCACCGTGGATTTGGGAGGGTTTCATTCGCCACTTCGGCCTAAATAATATTAGCTATAATGCGATACCAGACGAGGGAATGTCATTAGTGCTTAATAAAGTCAAGTTACTATTTGTACCAGCACGTTATCTGCATTCTTCGGGTAATTTTCATGTCTATGATGCAAAGGCTAAAATACTCATGAGCGGTGATGTGGGGGCTGCACTGGAGCCACCGGGCTCATCAATGTACGTGGAAGATTTTGAAGAGCATATCTCAAAGATGAAGTTGTTTCATCAGCGCTGGATGCCATCGAATAAAGCCAAACAGGACTGGATAAACCGGGTTAGAAAACTTGATATTGAGTATATGGCCCCACAACATGGAAGAATTTTCAAGGGCGAAAATGTGAAGAACTTCTTAGACTGGTTTGAGCAGCTGGACGTGGGTCTGGCGATAAAATAAATCTTTTTATAAAGAATCATAGAAAATCCATTGTCATATATTACCCATAATGATTTATAATACTCAGGCGAATTGCTCGCCCTCCACCAGAAAAGTTTTGATTAAGTTTTAACCACTCAATAACTGAGAAGTTTATAGATTTGATATTTAGGTTTTGCCACATGCCCCGAGTATCTGTTATAAATAAAATTCTCCTTAATATAATGATATAAGCCAATACTTTGAATCAGCACCGCAGACTTTATTTATCTCTTTTCATACTAATATGTTTTTTTGTGGCGCTATTGTCATCACAAAATAGCACAATGCGCTGGATTGATGCACAGATGTTTCGTGTCGCCAGCTATTTACTGCCGGTTCCTGCAGACTCAAATAATATGCGTATCATACAGTTAGATGAGGCGCGCTTACAGAAACCCGAGGGAATTAAAGAATTAAGGTATATATTGCGAAAATTACGCAAATCAAAAGCAGCAGAGATTGTCTGGCTGACGGATGATTTTCCACAGCTGGATTATGTACAGGAAAAAAATACTGCGGAGAAAAAGTCAAAATCTAAAAAAAATAAGACAAAAAATAGGTCAGACACCGATAATAAATCAAAAGAAAACGGCATAAAATGGATGCCCTCAGAAGGTGAGCGGAATAAACTGGCCTGGATGCTGGAACAACAGAAAGTGTTTCTGACCCAGTATAGTACTATGCCCAGGATACATAATAATATTGCTTTTGAAGAATCACTGGTTTTTCATAAAGGCTGGCGAAGTTATATCCCCGCACTATTTTTACCGTCAACAAAAAGATACCTGAGTACACAGGCCGAATCGTCGTATCGTATTTATCCATTTGATTATCGTGAAACCAATAAAAAATCACTTATATGGTATGAGGGGGGAACTGATAATATAGCCGGTGATATTTTAGCTGAAGAAAATTCAGAAAATATTAGATCAGAAAAAACTTACACCCTGCCTGATTTGAGCCTGGCGGTGTTTAATCAGTACCAGAAAAATAAACAGTTAAGCTGGGATGAATCCGGCATAATCAGTATTGGATCAGCAACTATTAAAACGGGTTTAAATGGGCGTTTATACAGTTATTTTTCAAACCTGACTAATCGCCATGCTACAGTAAAGTCTATAGATTTTAGCTTGGCTGAGAAAAAACCGTCGAGTTACTTTAAAAATAAAATTATATTAATCGGTCAGGATGCATATCAACTACAGGCCCTGGCGGATTCAATCAGTAATATAAATGCGGGCTCACTTTATTACACCCCAATAGAAAACTGGTGGTTAATGCCGGCAGTTATGCTGCTGATTGTTATTTACCTGTTATGGCTATTGCCGCTGCTTTCAAAACAAAGCGGCGTATTTTTAGGTGCATTTATTATACTGGCTATAATTTCAGCGCAGCCTGTTCTGTTAATACTAAAAGGCGTATGGTGGCCAATTATAAATATATTATTGCTGCTGATTCTTGGGCAGATTGCGGTTTATGTTTATGTGTCTGGGCAGAAGCTGATAAGAGATATTTTAAATAAACAAAATGAAGCCTGGTTTCAGTTGGGGCATTATCAATATGAAAAAGGCGACTATGAAACTGCGATAACCAGTTTATTAAAGTGCCGCACAAATGAAGATGTGCTTTCCGATATTTATGAAATAGGGTTAAGTTTTGAGCGTAAGCGTCAATATGATAGAGCACTGCAAATATATTCAGAAATTAATATTCGTCAAAAAGATTATAAAGATATAGATCGGCGGCTTAAATCCATTAGCGGTTTTTCTGAAACCCGTACCGAAATTCTCACTTCTGCGCAGGCTCAAAAAACACTGGTGATGCCTGAAATGGAAATGCCGGAATTTGGGCGTTATAAAATTGAAAGAGAACTGGGTCGAGGGGCCATGGGAGTGGTTTACCTGGGTAAGGACCCAAAAATAAATCGCAATGTAGCCATTAAAACTCTTGATTATACCCAGTTTAGTAAAGCTGAATTGAAAACCGTAAAGTCGAGATTTTTTAGAGAGGCGGAAGCGGCCGGGCGACTATCACATAATAATATTGTAACGGTTTATGATGTGGGTGAAGAAACAGATTTTGCCTTCATTGCAATGGACTATGTAGAAGGTGTGCCCCTGTCTGAATATACACAAAGAAATAAATTGCTGCCCGTGCGTGAGGTTTATCGTATTTTACAGGTGGTTGCTGAGACTTTAGATTATGCGCATGCTCAGAATATTGTTCACCGAGATATTAAGCCAGGTAACATTATGTACAACCCAAAAGACAGGCAAATTAAAATAACTGATTTTGGTATAGCACGCATTACCGATTCGGTAAAAACCCGTACTGGAAGTTTTATGGGTAGTCCATCTTATATGGCACCGGAACAGATGACAGGTTCCAGCGTTGATGGTCAGGCCGATTTATATTCACTGGGTGTGAGCATGTATCAGTTGTTAACTGGAGTACTGCCATTTGATGCAGATAGTTTAGGTAACCTGGCTTATAAAATAACCAATGAAAAGCATAAACCTATCAGGGATGTGCGATCTGATTTACCAGCCAGTGCAACCCGGATTATTAATAAGGCGCTACAAAAAAATAAACAAAAGCGCTTTCTTAACGGAGCTGAAATGGCTGCCGCTATAAAAAAAGGAATGCCATAGAAATCAGTCGACTGAGTTTTAACTTTGAGTTAATGATTGAATATTCCTGGTTAAACAATGTGAACTGAATTCAGATATTAAATTGCTAATAATGTAAAAGTCTCTATGAGTTATAGAGTCAAGCGGGACGTGTGTATGACGGATCAATTTAAGATAAAGTATGCGGGTGGCACCGACAGGGGAAAACTGCGTGAACAGAATGAAGACAGTATTCTCATGTCTGAATTTGAACACAGTGATGTAGTGCTTTTGCAGGTGGCAGATGGAGTTGGGGGGCACGAGGGTGGAGAAGTTGCCAGTAAATTAACGGTCGAGTTTATGCAGGCAAGTGTAGCGAAAGCTGTATTGTTAGCAAATAGTGGTGCGGGTTATGTGCCTGACTGGTTAGAAAAAACACTGCGTCAGGCAATCAGTGATTCCAATTTGCAGCTTATAGAACAACAAAGTACCCAGTTAAAATTAAATAATATGGCGACCACTATTGTGGCCATACTCATTCACAATAATGAAATTGCTATCGGCCATTTGGGTGACTCAAGGTGTTATCAGTTCAGTGATCACAAACTGCTTCAGTTAACAGAGGATCATACGGCATTACAGAAACTGTTAAATGAGGGGAAAATAAATCAGCAGGAATATGAAACCATGCCGATGCATCATATTATTAGTCAGGCGGCAGGCCTGTCCCGAAGTCCTGAAATTGAAACTACACAATCAACACTCAATAAACAGGATTGTTATCTACTTTGTTCAGATGGGTTAACAGATTGTATATCCGATGCACAAATTCAGCATATACTGGAAAAAAATGATCAGCTTGAAAACTCAGTTGATGAGTTGATTACACTCGCCAATGATAATGGCGGGGTTGATAATATTTCAGTTGTATTGCTTAGAATTGAGTAGTTATGATGGATAAACTTGAAAAAAACATACGACTTGTAGTAGCTAATAAAGCATTAAAAGATATTGATAAGATTGTCAGTGAAGAACAGAAAAAAGAAAAAAAAGAAAAGTATTGGGCCAGAATAGTTGCGTATGTAATGGTGGCGATTGTCGTTGTACTGCTTATTTTAAAAGCAGCTTGATCTTATGTATGAATAAATTGTGTAACTTTTGAAAAGTCAAAATCAGCCGACAGGCAGGCAAAGTAATCGTTAAACATCTCAGGCAATAAAATATCCTGCATTTTGTAAGAATTTTTATCAACTGTCTTACTATGTCCAATAAATTCAGCAGCAGCCGGTGGTATGCTAACTTCAAACTCAGTGGGTGAAAGTGATAAGCCTTTTGCCGTTACCTTCATGTGTGCTTCCTTGCGTGTCCAGATTTGAAAGAAAGCTCTTTTCTGTGAATCTTTATCAAGGTTGAAAAGCAGGTCCTGCTCATTCTTGGTAAAAAACCGTTTGCTGACACCTTCCCAGTCTGTTTTCCGTTCTGCGTATTCCACATCTACGCCAACTGAATGTTGCCGGCAAACCGCGAGCATAGCAATGTTATTTGAGTGACTTAAATTAAACTGTATATTATGTGGATTTTGAATATCAATAATTGATGGCTTACCAAACTTGCCCTGTGAAAAATCTATTTCAGCTGCCGTCGCATTAATGTAATAAGCAAGTATGGTATGCAAAAAACCGTGTGAGGCGATAAAGGCTTTGCGGTGTTTATAAAATTTAAATCGTTCACTGCGTTCTTTTTCAACAGCTGAAAGCAATGGATAGAGGTGCTTTATGCGGGCTTCGTGAACATTTAAATAATTCACCCAGATATGTATTTCAGTATCAGGTAATTCAGCCAGGTCATTTGAAAAAGTCAGTGAACTTTGCGTGTACCAGCTGTTCAAGAAATATTTTCCTTTTTGTGAATTAATAAATACAGCAGCGGAATTATTAACAGCGAAACCAGTAATGAAAATGATAGCCCGTACACCACCACGGTGGCCAGGGGTTTTAACATTTCCGAACCTTCATTTAAACCCAATGCTAATGGCAACATGCCAAAAACACTGGTTAAACTCGTCATTAGAATAGGTCGTAGGCGTAAACTTGCCGCTTCTAAAACTGCGGATACTTTATCTAAGCCCTGTTGTCGGCAAATTTCAATTTGTTCGACTAATACAATTGAATTATTCACTACAATCCCCGCAAGCATTATTATGCCAAGTCTGGCTGGCATACTCAGTTGATTGTCGAGTGCGAAAGCTATGGCAATATACACACCAATTAAAGTGAATGGCACACCGAGAATAATGATTAGGGGATTGGTCAGTGATTCATATTGAACCGTCATCACAACGAATACCAAAAATACCGCAAGTGCTAATAAAATAACGCTGCTGGAAGTGTTTTCTTTTAATGCGTCCAGTGTTCCGCCATCATAGATTATATAACCTTCGGGTAAAGGCATTTTATCTGTAATTGCAAATACATTTTCACTGATTTTTTTATAATCAGCACCCGCATCCAGTGATGCGGATATCTCATTGATGCGTAGTTGATTGTCACGTTTAATCGTGCTGGGTGCAGGCAGTATACTGGCATCCGCTACGTCATATAAACGAATCGCCTGTCCCTTCTGTAATGAAATAATAATATTTTTAATGTCATCAATCTGGCGAATTTTTGTGCGCTGTAATCTTAAGCGAATATCGTATTCTTTATCGCCTTCCAGATAATCAGTAGCCACCTGGCCATTTAAGGCGAGTTGCAGTGCAGTACCTATTTCTTGCGCACTAATATTTAAATCTGCTGCGCGATGGCGGTTAATCTTTATGACTAGCTCATTGCTCTGCTCTTCGTAGCTGTGACTCAGGTTTTTAAGGTCTTCAATAACGCTGATTTTATCGATAATATTTTCAGCGATGGTGTTAAGTATCGCGATGTCCGGCCCCTGAATTCGCAGGCTAAAATCATCGTCACCATGGCTGGTTTTTATGCCCCTAACACCTTTTACCCGCATGCGAACTTTATAGCCGGCTAGCTGTAGTTTTTTAAGTTGTTTTTTGACTTTCTTAATCCAGTCGCTACTGCTTATGTTGTTTCGCTCTGACATCGGTTTTAGTTGTACTGCAATCGTCCCGCGATTACTGCTTTGAAACTGCGAGCGACCAAAAATAAAACCACCTGAGCTGACAAAAGCTGTGCTAACCTCCGGCTGTTGTAAGACGAGCGACTCTATCTGTTGTAGTGTCTTATCAAACTCTTCTAAACGCGTGCCGGGCTCTGTGCTAATGCTGATTGATATTTGACCCTCATCCATGGCCGGGAAAAAAATATCTTTTGCATTCATTAAGCGCGCAGAGCTAAATATTAGAATAACAATAAATAGACCTATAATTAATGTGCTGTGGGGTAAACTTTTCTCTAAAGCATTTTTGTAAGATTGTTTTAGAGTGCTAAATAAATTTGTATTTGAGGTGTTGGACGGAGCCTGGATTTTTGCACCGAGTGCGGGAATGAGTGTTAGCGCGACCACGAGTGAAGCGATAATTGCTGCACTTAAGGTAATAATTAACTCACTGAATAACAGTCCAATTAAGCCTCCAATAAATAAAAAGGGCACTACTGCAACCAGATTGGTGAGTGTCGAGGCGGTGATTGCACTGGTGACTTCTGCGGCGGCATTTGATGCCGCAATGCCTGAGGGCTCCCCCATGGTCTGGTGGCGTGAAATGTTTTCCAGCATAACAATTGTATTATCAACCAGTAAACCTATACCCAGTGCAAGACCACCCAGAGACATGATATTTAAACTGATATCACTTAAGCCCATAATTAAAAAAGTAATAAAGATGGCGAGTGGAATGGCACTGGCAACAATAATTGTGCGACGAAAATCCCGTAAAAATATATACACCACTAACATTGCCAATATTGCCCCACTGACTGCAGCCAGGCTTGCATTGTTTAATGCGCGAACCACATATACGGACTGATCGCCAACAGTTTCAACGGTGATGTCCGCGGGTAAAAGCTTTTGAGATTTAAACCATTGTATCTGTCTGTGTATGTTTTTTGCCACATCAACTGTATTTGTATCGGGCTGTTTCTGGATTGTGAGTTTAATGCCGGGTTGCTGGTTTAGGCGTATGCGTAATTCCTCATCCTGATGTGAGTCAATTATTTTTGCTACGTCACTCAATACAAGGTTTTGATTATTTAAGGTTTGTAAGGCGTTTATTTTTGTTGAATCAGTTGTTAATGATTTGGTTAGGGGTAAATTAGCAATGGATTTTACTGAGTCAAAACGTCCTAGCGTTCGTGCGCTTAATTTTCGGGTGTTCATATACAGTACGCCGCTGGAGATATCCTGATTCTCCTGCTGCAAAAGTTTTTTTATGTCGGCAATTTTAAAACCCGCCGCTGCGAGCTTTTCCTGATCAACAATAACCTGTATTTCCCGTATCAATCCACCGCCAATTTCAGTGGAGGCTACCCCGTCGATATTTAAAAACCATTTTGAAAATTCGTAATCTACCCAGCTGCGCAATTCGACAGGGTTACGGGTTGCGGAGCTCACCACTAATTCCATGACCGGTAATTGTGATGGGTCGCGCTTGTAAATTACCGGAGGCTCATCGGTTACCGGGAAAAAACGCTTGGCACGATCCAGTCGAGTGCTGGCATCCTGCAGTGCCTGATCAATATCCGTACCATAGGGGAACGACAGGCTAAGTCCACTGCGTCCTTCAGTGGTGTCCGACTGCACACGCGTAGCGCCTTCCGTAATCGCAAGTTGCTCTTCCAGCTGGCGGGTGAATTTATCTTCCATGACGGTAGCCGGAGTACCGGGCTCGAGTATTCGTATGCGAATTTCAGGATAGATAATGTCAGGCAATAAATTAATATTTAATCGGTCGAAGGAAAATAGACCCACTATCAACACCGTCAGGGATAACATGATAACGGCGATGGGATGCTGAATCGACCAGTTGGCTAAACCGCCTGTGCGTTGTAAATGGCTCATGGGCTTAGTTTATTACCTTCGATAAATAGAAAGGCTTAAAATTATTATTAACTAAATCATTATTCATATTTTTTATTCAAAAACTACCTGGAAACAAGCTTAACGTTCATATTATCTTTAATACCAAACAGGCCCTTGCTGATGATTGCCTGCTGGTCCGTTAAACCCTCAAGTACTTCAATTAAGTCACCCTGTTGAATGCCTGTTGTGATGTTAGTTCGCATGGCTTTCTTGTTCTTTAAAATAAAAACGAATGCCCCCAGTTTATCGTGACGTACCGTATCATAAGGAATCATTAAACGGGATTTACTTTGAGTAGTAATGCTGACGCGACAAAATTGCCCCGCAAGCGCACCACTGGGTACCGGATTTAAAACAATTTCAATTGTACCCCGGCGCGTGTCTTTATCGATCACCGGGTAAATGCGTTTAATTGTGCCATTGAAACGCTGCTTGCCCAAAGCATCAATCGTAACTTCAACATGATTTCCCATGCTTATTAATGGCAGCAGTAATTCGCTTAACTGAATTTCAGCTTTCAAACTTGAAGTGTCTATCAAGGTTAGAAGGTGAGTGTGTAATGGAATGACATCACCGGGCTCAGCTAAGCGGTGCGATATCACTCCGGAAATTGGGGCTTTAATGGTGCTGTGATTAAATTCTGTCTGCTTTAAATTTAAATCTGCCGCTGAAATTTCGCTCAGTGTTTGAGCCTGGGCGACCTCACTTTCAGAGGCAAGATTTCGCGGGGCCAGGTCTTTTAATCGGTGATAGTCTACTTTGGTCTGCTTTAACGTTGCCTGGGCCTTACGCACCTCAGAAATAAGTATTTTATCATCAAGCTTAACCAGTGTTTGACCCTGTTTAACGATATCCCCCGGGTAAACGGGTAATGATGTCAGCAGGCCCGGTACCTGGTTAATGATACGTACGCTACGAATTGGCTGCAGGGTGCCAGTTATGGTTTGTTGGACTGAACTGTTTTGCATTGTGGCCTGAACAGTTTCCACCAGGTGCTCAGCGGGCTTACGCGATGCAGGGGTTGATGCAGGATCGCTGCAGCCCGTTAGCAGTAGACTACAGAGCAGACCAATGGAGAGGGGAGATAAAGTCAATGCGTAAAAATTCAAAAGTAAACCTTCAGTATGGAAGTGTTAGTTTATGGGCAGAGCAATCTGTGATCATTTGAATTGTATCATTGATATGCAGAAAATAATCACTTCAAAGTTAAGGATGTTCTGATTAAATATGCTATGAATTAGACCCGCTACAGTTATCATGTTTGATAAGAGTGTTCTTAAGGTTTTGTGGCTGAAGTTAACGGGTAGTCGTTTGGCCAGGACAGGTCAAAATCCGTGTCAGAATAACGCTAAATATCCAATATATTATCTAACCGGCTTTCAAAATACACCGACAGCTGGGACAAAGTAAAATTCCAGCTATGCACTGGTGTTGTCCATTTATTTGTTGCATTCTGAGTTACCATATAAAGCAGTTTAATCAAATTATTTTTATTCGCCTGATGTCTTCAAAATATTTGATAAATTTTCCCAGTTATTACGTCATGATTATATGATAATGGGATATTTATCGCCCCAGCGATTTTCAGTATTACCCTGCTCATCCAGCTCCATTTCAGCCGCGTCTTTACTAACGGCTTTACAAGCAAGTTTTAAATCAGCAACATACAGTTAAAATACCATCCAGGCCACAAATAATTAAATAGGTGAGAATGAAGAACCAAAAGTTTGCGCCTTCACTTTTGGATAAATCCAAGCCGAGTGATTCCTTGTTTGCCTTCTAAATTTAGCGCTAAAATTGTACAAACCACCTCGGTCTCCATAACGGCCATTTTCTTTGAATTTGTAATGAATCGCATCTAGCCAAATAAATGGATAGATGCTGTCTATGGGTGCTGCTGCCAATGCTTTGTTAAAATAAAATTCCTGGCGCATGTACCTTTCCCCTTAACTTTCTATTTTAATGAAATAACACAAAATTTCTAACGCTCCCAAAGAGTAAAGTTTTATCTAAGTCTTTGTTTTTATTGTTCTCTTAGGGGTTGCTGTCGTTTTTATTATTTTATGCTCTTTATTGTTTAAAGCGCTTGTCCAGAGAGTATCAATAATCAGTTTAAACTGATGCCTCACTTTGAATCATGTTCATCACATGTTATTTCTGAATTCAATGTTTTTATAGGTTGATGTTTACAGAGTGTGCTGCACTTATAAGTTTCAATATTTAATTAGTAATAATATAGCGGCGTAATATCTAGAAGCCTCATCTCTAGAATGTGTCAATTATAGAGGTTCTTACCTAATAGGTAAGTTAGTTTTAATTTGTCTTTGGAGTGTATAATGAAAATAAAATATTTAGTCCCATTGATTCCTGCGACGTTGTTTTTTTCAACGGCAGCCCTCTCTCAGGGCTCATACCTTTCAACCTGGGATGGCTTATATCCTGGCTCTACATCAGAAAATGACGGAAGTTGTCAGCTCTGTCATGCTAACAGCACTCAGAACCTGAATGCCTATGGCGCCGCTATTTGTTCTGCTATTGGGGGAGACATTGCAATTCGAATTTTAGAGTCTGAAGGGTTCGACTCAGATGCAGACCCGACAAGCTCTAATAATATGACTGAAATTAATGCAAATACGCAACCTGGATGGACGCCAGGCGGTGGAAACCTGGTTTTCTCTCGAGCTGATTGCAGTGCAACGGGTACTGTTGAATCTCCACCGACCTTTATCACTAGTCCTCTAGATCCCGCGGCAGTCAATCAACCGCCAGTCGCTGATGCTAATGGCCCATACACGGGTACCGTTAATGTGGCGCTTACCTTTGACGGGAGAGGCTCTACTGATATTGACGGAACTATCGTTGCTTACAGCTGGGAATTCGGTGATGGCACATCGGGTAGCGGTGCTACGCCTGCACATACTTATTTAACCAGTGGAACATTTACCGTTTCCCTTACCGTGACTGATGATTTCGGTGATACTGGAACGGCAACTACAACCGCTGATATCGGCCTGGGCAATTTACCACCGATAGCCAATCCAAATGGCCCATATAATGCTGACGTTGGTGTCGCAGTAGTATTTGATGGTACACAATCAAGTGACCCGGATGGTAGCATTATTTCTTACAGCTGGGATTTTGGTGATGGCACGAGCGGAACTGGCGCTACCCCGTCCCATGCTTATGCTTCAGCAAATACCTATAACGTCATTCTGACCGTTATGGATGATGCGGGCGCTACCGACTCACTGGGTACCACGGCGACTATTACAGCTGTTCCCGTTAACCAGCCACCTGTGGCAGATGCAAATGGCCCGTATAGTGGAACTACCGGAATGCCTGTGGTATTTGATGGTAGTGCTTCCAGTGATTCTGATGGAAGTATCGTTTCCTATAGCTGGGACTTTGGCGATGGTGGTACTGGAACAGGTGTGACACCAACTCATACCTATACAGCTAACGGTAATTATACGGTTAGCTTAACAGTGACCGACAATGAGGGTGCAACAGGCTCAGCCGCTTCAACGGCGTCTATTGGTTCAGTTAACCTGCCGCCGGTTGCTGACCCTAATGGTCCGTATGCAGGCACGGTAGGCGCCTCGATTGTATTCGACGGAAGTGCTTCTACTGATCCAGATGGAGTGATTACCGCATACGACTGGGATTTTGGTGATGGCAATACTGCTACAGGTGTAAACCCTGCTCATACCTATATGGCAGCTGGAAATTTCACCGTTACGCTTATGGTCACAGATGATGCTGGTAATACCAACTCAGCTACCACTAATGCAACTGTCGGCATGGGTAATCAGGCACCAACAGCCGATGCTAATGGTCCATACAGTGGAACCGTCGGTGTTGCAGTTATGTTTGATGGAACAGCGTCATTTGATCCAGACGGAACGATTACAGCTTACAGCTGGAACTTTGGTGATGGGGCAACCGCCAGTGGCGCAACCCCAAGCCACAGCTATTCTGCTGCGGGTATGTATAATGTCACCCTGATCGTTACCGATGATGCGGGCACTACTGACTCAATCGCCACAACGGCAAATATCACAGTTGTCGGCGGATGTAATAGTCATGGTCATGGTCATGGCCATGGTCATAGTCATGGTAATGGTCATGATTATTGTCATGATCATGATGACGATGACGATCATGATGATGACGACGACGATCATGATGATGATGACGACGACGATCATGATGATGACGATGAAGATCATGATGATGACGATGAAGATAAAAAGTGAGATAAACGTCACTCTTAATCGTAACGTTTAATTCATTATTAATCTTATAGTGATAGTTAGAGGGAGAGGCAACTCTCCCTCTTTTTTTATGTTTTTTGTAGTGTTTAATGGAGAATATAAATAGATACCTACAGCCTGGAATACCTGGCCAATTCAGATACCCCGTTAAATCAAGTCTGTAAAAAACCAAACTACAGATGAACTATTTGTAAATTGTGTTTTCTTAACGCATTAAATCGACTTAATATCTTTCCATCCGTAATAAACTTATTTTTCCTAATCCAGTTTTTTGTTTTATGGGTTTGTTAAAAATGGCTGTCATTTGTATAACTTTTGAAACGTATCTTACACATAGTGATTAAACAGGGAATAAAAACAATACCTGAATTGTTAATACAGTTAGAAGCCAGATATTGATAATGCTAACCAGAAAAGACAGACAAAGATTTGAGAAATTAACCCTGCCCCATCTAGGTGCAGCATATAACCTTGCCCTATGGTTAGTGCGAGATGCGTCTGAAGCGGAAGATATTGTACAAACAGCCTATTTGCGCGCATTTGAAGCATTTGGAAACTTTACAGGTACAAACTCTGGTGCGTGGATAATGACCATCGTTCGCAACACTGCGTTTAATTTACTGAATAAACAAAAACGTAATAGTAATCTGGTTAGCTTTGATGAAGTGTCCCACATTAATGATCAGAAATATAAAAACACCTATGATTTAACGCCCGAAGAAATGATTAATCTGGCATCAAGTAATATACAGGTAGCTGAACTCATTGATCGTTTACCGATTGATTATAGGGAAGCGGTGTTCCTGCGTGAAATAGAAGGTTACTCATACAAAGAAATTTCTGAAATCACCCAGGTGCCCAAAGGTACAGTCATGTCGCGACTGTCACGAGCACGTGGACAATTACAAAAACTTGTACTCGAGCAACAAAAAAAGGAACAAGCTCGTGGATTGTGAACAAATACAAACAAAAATTGAATCTTATCTGGATGGAGAATTAACTTTATCCGATCGACGTGATTTCGAATGCCACGTATCCGTGTGTACAGGCTGTTCACATAAGCTAGAGAGTATGCGAACAATTCAGAAGATGATCCGCAATACAGGCTATAGCAATACACCTTCCGCCTTAAAACGAAATATTCAAAATCAGTTAAGAGATTATACCGGCGAAGAGGCTAAAAATTCTGGCTGGTTGCGTTGGGTCGGTTTCGGGGGGGGCGCTATGGCCGCCGGTTCACTTGCAACCTGGGTCATGATGACGTTTTTATTCATCACGCCACTGCAAACAAAAATTACTGATGAAATTATCTCTTCCCACGTGCGTTCCTTAATGGTTGATCATGTGACCGATGTAAAATCCAGTGATCAGCATACGGTTAAACCCTGGTTTAATGGTAGGCTCGATTATTCACCACCGGTGAAAAATATTGACAAAGCCGGTTTTGAATTACTTGGTGGTCGCCTGGATTATTTACAGGGAAAAGTAACTGCCGCGCTGGTTAATAAACGTAGGGCTCATATTATCAATACCTTTATTTCAAAAAATAATCACAGTGAAATAAATACTGAACCTAAACTGATTCAGCGTCAGGGTTATAATCTTTTATTCTGGAAAAAAAACGGTCTCGACTATTGGGTGATTTCAGATTTAAATCAAAAAGAATTAACAGAGTTCACATTTCTGATATCAAAACCGTAGTAATTTAACAAATATTACATAAAAAGATGATTTAATTAAAATGTTTTTATATTCATGGAATTTTTTATATCATCAGTTTGTTATGTAACTGTAGCCTTTGCCTTAATGGCATAAAACATAAGGCATAATAAATTAATAAAAGAGGATATATCCAATGGATCGACGATCATTTATTCGTATAGGTATGGCGGGCGCGGCAACTGGAATTATTGCACCCAATATTGTTCTGGCAGGATCTTTAAATAATAAAATTAGCACTAACCAAATGGCTGGAGGTCTTTACTACACAAAAGATTCCCCCGGTCGCTGGAAGAAAAAAGCAGGTTCACACTCTCCCATTCTAGAAAAAACAGACGCGGGTATTCAAGTTATAACCGGGCATCCTATGAAGCCTAATGATCACTGGATTGTAAAACATATTTTGCTCGATAAAAATTTTAACTTCATCGATGAAAAATTTTTTAATCCAGCTAAGGAAAATACAGCTATTTCCAATTTCACATTAAATGGTCAAACCGGTGTCGTGTATGCACTAAGTGTCTGTAATAAGCATGATTCGTGGCTAACGGCCCTGGAAGTTTAAATAACTAGCTGAAAGTTTAAATAACTAAAAGGGGAGTGCCTGTATTCCCCTTTTAGAATTAATTATTAATCTGTAATAATAAACTTGGAACTCTATCTAAACGGAGCTATCCGTGAAACATGAATTCTGACGTGGTCTAATAAGTTTTTACCTCCCCCCCAGTCGTTGAAAATTTAGCGGGTTTTGTGTAAAGTGCGAGGCTATAAATAAAAAAACCATTTGTACAGGGACGCTTTAATTGAATATCAGATTTCGCCGAATTTTTCTTACCTCACTGTTTTCCTTATGTTTACAACCGGCTTTTGCAGAAATTCCCTCCATTGAACGGGAAGCTTTAATTGCGCTTTACAGCAGTACCTCGGGTAGTCAATGGCACAACAATAGTGGCTGGCAAGCGGCTTCAGCGGATGTCTGTAGCTGGTATGGGGTGAGCTGTGATGTTAGTCAGGGTTTCGTAACCGAGCTACAACTCGATGCCAATAACCTAAAAGGCCCCCTGCCTGAATCACTGGTCAATTTAAGCCAGCTTAGCCTCATCAGTATTAACTATAACGGGGTATATAGCGACAGTCAGAGTGTGAATGACTTTGTTCAAAGCAAGAGTGAGCTTAATTATCAAAACAGCCAAACACTTGATGCCGTAGGTGTAAACTTTGATGTGATCGGCAGTAATCGTTTACAACTGAGTTGGGAGACGGTGGGCTACCTTGATAATGACGGTGGCTATCGCGTTTATCTGGCGCAGCAAATCGACAGTGAAAGTGGTTCGGTCACCACTGAGTTTGTAAAGCAGGGCGAGGACATTGTGGGTAAAGCCAACACCACAACCACGTTGACAGAACTCCAGCCTTGCCGACAGTATTTTGTAAAAATCATTTCCTACACCGATGCCCACCCGGCAAATAACAATGCTATTGAAAGCGATGGTCTTAACGCGCCTGTTATGAGCACGATTACCGGCCTCGATGAAAGCTGCCAAATTATAGGTAGCCCTTATAACGATAGCTTTAGTATTGATCAAAGTACAACCAGTGCGGCAACTGCGATTATTGAAGTGTCAGCCAATGGTGAGCGTAATTATCAACTGAGTGGAAGCCAGGCATTTCATATTGATGGTGGTGCGGGTAATGATTCGTTAACGGTGTTAGGCGAACAGGGTAATACCTGGACGGTTAGTACTAATGCCGGTGATGTGAATGGCAATACGTTTAATGATATTGAAATTTTGATTGGTGGAACAGGTGCGGATGTATTTAATATTAATGGTGTAGGTGATGTTATATCTATAGGTTCCACTGAATCAGGTTCTACATGGGACCTCGCCTCATCATGTAATTCAACAAATAATGCCACACTATCCAGTAGTGATTACACCGTTGTCTCAAATGATTGTTCTATCACGGCTGGGTCTATTTCTATCGGAGAAGCGCCTATCTTCATTCCCAGCTCTTTCTATACAGATGTAGAGTTATCCCCAGTAGAAATCACACCACTTTCACAGGAAGACTTACTCCAGTTAGATGGCTTTGAAATCCCCACTAGTGACGGAAATACATGCATCCTTTCTCAAGGCCAGTGCATCGCTGATGATGGTTCGGTCTATGTGCTTAATGACGACGGCAGCAAGCTGGTTAGAGAAAATACAGGTAACGGCTCGATGGGTTTTCTGGGTCTGTTTTTATGTCTGATAATTTCATGCTTTCGGTTTAAGAGAAGGGAAATATAGATGGGGCAAGTTGAGCCGGGGTTGTTCAGGAACAACGAAAATTTATTTCAGGTATCATTTTTTTCCCACCTTATAGTTTTCCCTAAGAATTTTCCACAATTAAAAAACCCGTAGATACCGTTATTCGCGGGGAATGGAGAATATTGTGTTTCGACTATTTTTTGCAGAGTATCTGTTCTAGCGATTACGTTCACAAGCCATCAGTAACCGCATGGAAGTTTAACCCTCAAAACAATCATGAAAAATCTATTCATGAAATCTGCTCCATCATCTAATCATTAAAAAAACATCATAATTTCTCAATTTTTTTAAGCTGTCTGTGGGTTAATTTGTTAACCGTGGCAGTTTGGCCTGGGCCGCTGTTACATAGTGAATGGGAATGCCACCCTGTATATCTGTTTCAGGCATACAAATATGGGGCGGTATTTTCATTTAATTATATCCAGATAAATATTAATTGAGGAATGTATTATGAAAAATGTATTAAAAGCGACGGTTATTACGTTAGGTGTAGTTTTGGCTGCGCCTGTACACGCGGTGGGTGAATACTGTGAGCACAACTCAGCTATAAAAAACCAGTTTAAGCAGCTTGATAGCGATGGCGATGGCTATATCAATAAAGCTGAAGTAAATGCCCAGCCAGGGCTGGTTAAAGATTTGTATGTTTATGGTGGTGATAACTTTGCCATGGGAGACATAAATGCAGATGGCGTTTTAAGCTGGACTGAGTTTTTGGCGAATGAGGAAGTCATATCCGCTGAGTAGCCTTTCAGTTGATTAAAGCATTCACACCGGTAGCTTTATTCGTTGCCGGTGTTTTTGTGTGGGCGTTATTTTTAGTACTGTGGTATTCAAAATTTCTGGTGACTCACTGAAACCTTTTATTAGCATATCATCGAGTGTGTGTGCGATAATTTTGAATAGCAGCTAATGAAGTCTTATTAGCTGTGATTTTGATTAAGTGCTGTTTTAAAGATATGATGTTTTTATGATGCAAAATACCGCAATAAAAATCAATCACTTAGAAAAGAGGCAAAAAAAAGTTTGTAATAATCAATATGAGTGAAAGGAACCTTAAACCACAATTTAACCTTGATGGATGGCATGTCGATACTCTCTCAAATCGCTTGCGCAAAGATAATACCGAAATTAAGTTAGAATCTAAGGTGATGGCGGTGCTTAATTATCTGGCGCAGCATCAAAATGAACTGGTTAGCCGTGAAGATCTGGAACAGGCAATTTGGGGTGATACCATCGTGGGTTATGATGCACTAACTCGCTGCATTGCTCAATTGCGTAAATCGCTTAATGATGACCGCAGTAATCCTCGCTATATAGAAACCATTTCCAAGAAAGGTTATCGATTAGTTGCTGAGGTTTCCAATATTGATCTCCCCGAACCAAACCCTGATAGCAATGAGCCTAAGGTATTAAAACCACATACAGTGATGCGGTCTTATAATGTACAGGCACTGAGCATTACCGCATTGCTAGTGCTGTTAAGCCTGGTATATAACTATCAACCAGAGCAGGCAGAAATAATCGATTTGGACGAGCCGGTCACGCAATATCTGGCGCAACCTTCTATTGTCGTATTGCCTTTTAAAAATCTTAATAATAACCCTGAGCAACGTTATTTTAGTGATGGTGTCACAGCGGATATTACTACGGCTTTATCAAAACTGTCTGGTCTGCTGGTTATTTCAGAATCATCCGCTAATCGCATTTCCCGTGTTGATAATTTAAAAGAGACCGCCAGTTCAGTGGGCGCACGTTATGTATTAGAAGGTACTGTAAGGCGCATAAAAAATAGGATTCGAGTTAATGTAAATTTAATAGACAGTCGTAGCGATATTTATTTGTGGTCAGAGAAATATGACCGTGAATTGAGTTCAGTGTTTGATGTGCAAGATGATATCACCAGTAATATTATTCAGGCACTGTCGATTAAATTAACCGAAGAGGAAAAAAGACGCACAGCACATCGTTATACGGTTAGCATATTGGCTTACGATGATTTTTTGCGAGGGCAAGCGAATTATGCGTATCATAGCCAGGAAAAAAATCTACTGGCAAGACAATATTTCCAGCAGGCGATAGAGCGAGATAGTGGTTTTGCTCGGGCCTATAGTGCAATGGCGCTTACGTATGTTGCACAACATCGCTATGCCTGGGGTGAGCAGTTGAATCAACAACTTGATGAGGCTCTGAGATTAGCGAACAAAGGTAAGGCACTAGATGAAGAGCTACCCCAGGCGTATTGGGTACTAGGTTATGTGCATCTTTTTCGTCGAGAATTTGAGAAAGCAGAGCAGGTAGCAGGGCAGGCAATTAAACTTGACCCTAATTATGCAGACAGTTACCTGACCATTGCGGTGTGTAAAATACATGCGGGTGAGTCGAAAGCGGCTGTTGCCTACGCTCGAAAATCTATGTTGATTAATCCGATTTATCCTGCCGCATATGCTTCTATTTTAGGGCAGGCATATTTTTTTAATGAAAACTACGAACTTGCGGTGACTAATTTACAGGATGCTATTGATCGTAATATTAACCTGTTGTCTGCCCATGTTTTTCTCATTGCGTCACTGAGTAAATTGAATCAGATGGAAGAGGCTGAATGGGCGGCGGAAAAATTAAAATTAATTGATACCGATTTTTCTATTGACCAAATTGATAAAATGCTAGCCATTGGTGAAGCCCAAGGTTTAGACGATTTGAAGAAGCAATTACAGCGGGTGGGATTTTAAAATAATAATTAATAATTTAGAGTTCGCAAAAAATTGTATTACTCGGGGCCAAACCCAGGGCTAACATGTATTAGCTCAAATGTAATTTTACATATTTCAAAACGGATCTAGACTTAATCTGATAATTCAGCCTGGGAACTAGTGCCTCAAAACACCACAGAACGGAAGTTAAACCCCCCTCCTTTGTAAAAGGGGAACTGAGGGGGATTTAAAATCATTAAGTTTTTTTACTTCGATGATAGAAGGGGGCAACCTGAGTTTTTTTAAATCTCCCCTTACTAGATTAGTGATTACTATGAATCTGATATTTTATAGTGCTAATTTTATCCCCTCTTTTTCTAAGAGGGGTGCCAAAAGTCTGCTTACCTGGATAATTGAGACTTTAATCTTCAAACAAATTGTAAGGTTTAGTATATTGATAGAACTATTTTATCTCACTGACTAATGCATCAGCTAAATCACTACTGGCATGTTTAGCATTAGATTAATCGGGGTACTTCTCTCTTATCAACATAATTTCATCCAGATTATCCAACAATACGGTTACTAATGCAGGGTCAAAATGTTTACCACTTTCCTCCTTTATTAAATCGAGTACTTTTTCGATAGACCAGGGATCTTTATAGCAACGTTTACTCCCAAGCGCATCAAACACGTCAGCAAGCGCAGTTATTCTTGCGAACTGGTGTATATCTTCGCCTTTTAAGCCCTGCGGGTAACCCGTACCATCCCATTTTTCATGGTGCTGCCCCGCTATAATTGCTGCTGCTACGCAGATCTTACGATTCGATCTATTTAATAAACCTTCGCCAAGTTGAGCGTGACTTTGCATAGTGGCCCATTCTTCCCCATTAAGCTTACCGGGTTTTTTGAGTACGTCGTCCGGAATTCCAATTTTACCAAAATCATGTAACGGTGAAGCAAGTAATATCAACTTTACATCTTCATCAGGCAGCCCTGCTCTCATTGCCAGTAATGAAGAGTACTCTGCTACACGACGAACATGACTCCCTGTCTCTTTTGAGCGAGTTTCTACGGCTTCACCAAGCATGTATAAAATTTCACGCTGTGTGTCTTCTACTTCCTGCTGTAAAAGTAAATTTTTATACGCCACACCTAAGTTATTGCAGAAAAGCTCTAATAAATGAAAATCATCACTAGATAGAGGGTGTTGACTCGAGAAAATTAATACATCATCCCGGCTTTCATCTGGTCTGAAATAAATTCCATGGGTATTCTCTATAGATGTAATTACCTTGTCTTCAAGTGATTTGTTTAGTAATTCAACTATATCGTTATCAAGTTTATCAAACGGGTTCTCGCCCGTTAATTCTGTATACTTTCCGGTGCCTGCTAAAATACGAGCTTCCTTAGCATTACCTTCTATTGCTACACTATCAAAGTTCACATACACAGTGTCTTGATCGAGATACAGCACTGCAACAAGCTGATCCAGAATACCCTCAATTAACTCTGACAGTTTTCTTAATTTGTATATTTCTGTAGAGGCTTTTATCACCCTCTCCAGACCTTTTCTGTTAGCTTCAAGTGCCTGCAGATCACGGTAGGATCTTATGCTGGTATAAACTACTGAATAGAGCTTTTGCGAAGTGAGTTCTGTTTTCTCTTTATAATCATTAATATCATATTTTTTAATTACACTTCTTTCCGGTGCCTGTCCAGGCTGGCCGGTTCTTAAAACGAGCCTGATTATAGTGTTTTTTAATTCATTTCTAATTTTATCAACCAGATCTAGACCTGCATGTTCCGTTTCCATCACCACATCAACTAATGCCATTGCAATATCATTTTTCTCAGATAAAATATTCAAAGCCTCTTCAGCGCTATAGGCATGTAAGAAGTTAATGTTCCTTCCTTCAAATACAAATCCATCCAGTGCTAATACAGTTACATCATGTATGCCGGGTTCATCATCAACAATAAGCACATCCCATGACCTGTTATATTTAGGTGTGTTATCATTGACGTTTGTTTCATCGTCGTCTGAAAATAAGAGGTCATTAGAACTCATAACAATTCTCCAGCAAAATCAATTTCGGTTGTTTCAGGTAACTCTAAAGTTAGTTTAAGCCCCATGTTTTCCATATTTGTGGCTACAATACTTCCCTTTAGAGTTGTGTTAACCAGGTTGTAAATGATGTTCATGCCTAAACCGCTCCCGCCATGTCCGCGTTTCGTAGTGAAAAAAGGATCAAATATTTTTGGCAGTACGTTATCATCGACACCTGAGCCGTTATCATAAAAATATAGCTTAATAAAGCCGGATTTTTTTGTATCTGATTGAATCGTTATTTCAGGTTTTATTTCTTTATTAGCATCAAATGCATGGGTTAAACTATTAACAATAAGATTGCTGATGATTTGATAGACGGCCCCAGGATTTGTAAATATTTTTATATCTTTATTTATTTTATTATTAACAATAACACTCGTCTTTTTTAGCTTAGGAAGTAAGCTCAATATTATCTCATCACAATAATCATGCAGTATTACGTCCCTGAAGTCATCGCTTGACTGGTCGACTGCAACCTGTTTAAAGCTTCTTATTAAATCGGATGCTCTTTTTAGATTATTAATTAAAATGTCCAGACCTTTACGTGTATTGTTTATATATGTCTGAAACATTGATTTTGTTAATTCACCAGACAGGAATAACTCTTCTAGTGACTTAATTATTTCTTCTATACTTGTAGCAGAGGTAACGCCTATGCCAATGGGTGTATTAATTTCATGCGAGATGCCTGCCACCAATCCACCCAAGGATGCCATTTTTTCAGAGTATACAAGTTGTTCCTGCGCATCTGCCAGGGTTAGAAGTGAATGTTTTAATTTATTATTTGCCTCTTCTAAGTTTTGCGTTCTATCTGTAACTCGTTTCTCCAGGCTTTTGTTCGCTAATTCTAATTTTTCTTGTGCGTCTATAACTTCGGTATTGTCATGAAGAACTATAACTTTTCCAATTTCCTCTGAATCCTGATTTTGAATATCGGTCATTATCAAATCTATCCAGTATTCGTTTCTATCAACAATTAATTTGTGACGCCCAAGTTTTCCATTGTCTATATGATTCTTAGTAAAAATATCGTCCATTGATACAGAGTCAATTACTTCGGTTATTTTTTTATTGATTAGGGGACGATTAAATAATTCATCGGCCTTTTGATTAGAAAACACAATGTTGCCATTTGTATCAAGCCGTAATACAGCATTACTTATTGATTTAAGTGTTGCTCTGGCTTTTTCCATTTCGGTGAATAACAAATTCTCAGTCTTTGTTGTTCTGCGAATAACTAAATACGCAACTATTGAAGCGAGCACAAAGGCAAAAAATGACCATACTAAAATTAAGTTTCGACTTTTAGTGAATTGAGTGTTAATCGAGGTCAAGATATCATCTGAGTTATCTTCCTGAATATGAAGTATTTCTAATAGTTTCTCTAAAACTCTTTCCTGAGCTTTGATGCCATCCTCATTCAGCAATACTTTTGCTTCTTCTATTTTATCAGCCTGGATTAATTCAATTAATTTTAGTTGTATAGGGATTGAAAAACCGACTAACACGCCTTGCTCGGTTAATGTTTCATGTTCTTTCGGTGAAAGTTTCTGTTCTAATAATTCGATTCTAGAGGTAGCAAAAACCGCACCCTGATAATTAAACTTAAGAAATAGCTCATCTCGATAAAAAGGGTCATCAGAATTAATCATTCTATACAATAGAACCACCCGCTCTCTTGCAGAGGCCAGCATTGCAAAGATTAATTCCGATTTTTTATTATTGAGTTTAACCAGGTCATTACTTTTGCTTCTTACCGAATCATATTTAATAAGGCCGTAGCTCAAAACTCCAATATATATAGTAAGCGATACAATAAGAGCTGAAACCAGGATGAAACGGGTATTGTTTTTCATTAACTATCTATAGTTGAATAGAGTGTATATTTCACTCATAAATACGATAATTAAAAATTTATTATATTGTAATATTTTATAATTTCAGGATTTATTCATATTCACCAGATACTGATCAATCCCAGTAGAATGATATATAAAAATGTAAACCTTCCGGCATTAACGACATGTTAAATTAGCGTTTTTAAGCTCTATTCTCAGGTGGATTCACTACGATTCACCCCTGATAGGCCAGGGGTATGAGAATGACGCCGCCATCTTGTCGATAAAACTGATAGCATTCGCTAATCCGTCTTCGTGTTGAACCTGCTTACCAATAGCCTGTGCGGCAGCGATGATTGCCGTGTCTGCTGTCACTTGCTTAATACCCGCCGCAACGCTTTCAGCCGTTAGCTTCGGGGAACCCACCATTCCCAGATATTTGCCAATTCCACGAGCCTGCACGATTGACCCATGAAACGGCTGGTCACCCTGTGTTGCGCAAACAATAGTCGGACAGCCGGCACGAATACCGGCGGCGAGGGTGCCTGCGCCACCGTGGTGCACAACAGCCGCACATTGTGGAAACAGCCAGTCGTGCGGACATGATTCGACTTCGAATATATTCCCCTGTGCCCATGCGTATAAGCGCTTACCCTCGTCTGTGGAGGTATCAAGGGTCGATCGCCCGGGTCAGGCCGGCCCAGCCTCCTAAGAGCACACCCTGACGCCGGCAAGCTGTAGGCCCTTGACTGCTAAGGTCGAGAGCATTTTGCAAAACTCTGAGTTGCCCTTCAGACTACCGAAACCGATGTAGACCGCCTGTGCTCGAGGAACTCGACGAGTTCTGGTGGGGGCGTGTAGTTGCTGCCATTTGATAAAAACCACCAGCCATTCATAAATTTCTGTGTGGGTCAATCTGTGGGCTGTGGACACAAGCCTGGAGAGACCGCGCAGATTTGCGGTAAATTGTGTGGCCACACTTTGAACCGTGAGCCATCAGTGTACGTGTCGAGTGGCAGGCCGCAAATCTCGCGCATCATGTTGAACTTGGGTTTGATTGTTTTCGGGTAAATCAGCGCCTTAATTGCGTAGAGGCTGCGGTTGAGAAAACCGGGGACTTTTTCAACCTCCATGGTAAAGAGTGGGTACTAAGAGCTCGGGTGATTGATCTGCAAATCATAGCTAATGAGAGGAATGTGCAGTGCCTCAGCAATGCACATTAAGGGGCCGTAGATCAGGTTAGGCACAACGAGTGCATCGGGCTTGAAGTCGTGCGCCGCAGCATACGCGCTCTTCATGTCAGCTTTTTGTGTGGACACGTAGTCCGGACTGTTCAGGTACGCCTTCGCAAATTTGGCCAGTTTAATCAAACCACTAATAGAGCGATCCGAAAGGTCGGCTCGTCCAAACATATTTTCCACAAACTCAGCAACATTCTCTTTGGCAACGACGTAATCAATTGCATTGTCCTGAATCAGGGAGGTGGCAGAAGGCGTGCCAAATACGATGACGTCACGACCCACTTTCTTGAGGCTAAGAGCAAGTGATGCGGCGGGCTGCAGGTCACCTCTGCTGCCCCAGGCGATGATCATAACGCGTTTCGGTGATGTCACTGAGTTGCCTCACCTGACTGCCACTCATCTCCCCCACAAAGAACTCGATACTCAATCATGATGACGTGCTCATATGATTGTTTACTAAATAAAAGTATTAATAGACTATTAACTGCGCATTAAAACGCAAACCCAGAATAACAAACAAAGTAGAACTATCTAAGTCTTTGTTTATATTTATATCTTAAGATGGCTGTGATTTTTATATTTTTTTTATATCAGTGTCTATAATTTACTCATCTGATAACAAACCATTAAACAAGGGAATAACATGAAGGATATTAAAGCATCTAGTGAGAAGTCTTCAAATGTGGATATCAGTAAACGACAAAGCCTGACGAAAATAGCCGCAATAGGTTTAGCTACCTGTACAACTACTAAAGCACCTTATGTCTTTGCGCGAAATAAAACTAAAATTCGAGTTCTCGGCACACATGTAACACTACAGGAAGAACTGCGCCAGCAAGCAATGGCTGACTTAGGCATCGAACTTGAATTTGAGCCGCGAGGTAGCGCGGCGGTATTACAGAAAGCCTCAGTTTCACCCCAGTCATTTGACTTATATGAACAATGGTCAAACAGCATTAATATACTTTGGAGTTCTGGTTCAATTCAGGCTATAGACAAAAAACGCATTACACACTGGGATGAAATTAATAATCTTACAAAAACGGGTAAATTAACAGCCGAGGCCAATCTGGGTGCTGGTGATGCGCCCTATAAAATACTACATGTGCAGGATGATGACGAATTAGGTCCTGCTCACACAGATCACATTAGCTTCTTGCCTTATGTGCACAATGTTGATTCTTTCGGTTATAACTCCAGGGTCATCGAGAAAGGCATTCCATATGAGACAGAAAGCTGGGGATGGTTACTTGATGAAAAATATGCGGGTAAAGTGGGTATAGTAAATGCCCCCACCATTGGATTATTCGATTTAGCGCTGGCCGCTCAAGCGCGTGGATTAATGACATTTAAAGATATTGGTTCCATTACTAAAGCAGAATTAGATACCTTATTCGACATACTAATTAAAAAGAAAAAAGCAGGGCACTTTAGTGGTTTCTGGACATCAGTACCTGAATCCGTTGATTTTATGTCCTCAAATCGAGTGGTCATTGAAAGCATGTTTTCACCCGCCGTTTCAGCTCTGAATGGTATGAACATTCCCGCTGTTTATGCTGCACCGAAAGAAGGTTATCGAGGTTGGCACGGAGTGATGTGCTTATCGTCTGCAACTACGGGACGCGCTAAAGACGCAGCGTACGATTATATGAACTGGTGGTTATCAGGTTGGCCCGGCGCATTTATCGCTCGACAGGGCTATTACATTTCCAATCCTCAACGATCAAAACAACATCTGAATCAAGTGGAATGGGACTACTGGTATCAAGGTAAAGCAGCGGTAAACGACCTTAGAGGCACCGATGGAAAAATTTCTGTACAAAAAGGTGACGTACGTAGAGGTGGTAGTTATGAAAAGAGATTCAGTAACGTAGCGGTGTGGAATTCAGTTATGCCTACCTATGAATACAGCTTACAAAAATGGTATGAGTTCATAAGCGCCTGAAGTCTTCATATATGATTAGATCACTTAAAAACCAGATATTCTTTGTACTAGTCATACTTGTATCTGTATTACTCATACAGATACTACTGTCGCGTTCAGTACAGTCAACATTGCTCAAAAACCAAAGCATCATTAATCAGTCCTACGAACATGTAGGGCTTGCCTATGAGCTTGAGCGTGACGTTTTAGATTTACAGCGGAACTTACTTATTTATAAAGAAACCGCTAGTGAAATATCTATCTCCCGATTTTATGAGCTGATGAAGAAATTAAAACAACGCTTAGATGTTTTTGAAAATGCGATTAAAAACTCAGAATCCAACACAACACAAACTGATATGATTGCACGGATGCGAGCGCATTTAAACGATTATAATGATAATTTTTCCAGCGTTATAGATGGACGAAGTCAACGAAATACAATTTTTAAAAATAATATACAGGCAGATTACTTAAATCTTAAAAAAACTATTAATAATCTAAGTGTTAATAACGACATTAAACTTTCTGAAGAAAAAATAAACAAAATAAAATATCACGTAGAATTATCTGAAAAGCTAATGTATCAATATCTAAATTCTCCTGATCAAGAATATGTTAATCAGTTTAAAAAGGAGATTCTTCTCATTGGCTCTTTATTAGATTCAGTTATATTAAATACTGGAAGCTCTAAGTCTTTACTAAAAACTCTAAAAAAAGACTTCATTAAACTGACACAAATAACGCGAGGTTATGTGTTTCTGGTTAATGTCGTTATGGCAGGTTCAGCCAGTGAGTTTTTATATCTGACAAAAACATTAAGAGAAAGCGTCAGTGAAGCCCAAAAAAAAATGACAGTACAGACTGAATCGCAATCAAATTCAACGCAAATTAATGCGAACATAACATCTATTGTATCCATACTTATTACTTTATTAACAGGATGGTTCTTATCAAATAGAATAATCAGTCCAATTCGTAATATTACAGACGTATTTAGAATACTTTCAAAAGACGAAAGTATTGACAATATTCCTGGTATACAACGTAAAGACGAAATTGGCGATTTGGCTAAAGCAGCGAATATTTTTCATTCTAAAAACAAGCAAACATCAGAGCTTCTATTATCAACACAAAAAATGCATGCGGAGCAGGAAAAATTAAATATTGAATTAGCTAAAGAGAAAAACAAAGCTGAACAGGCTGTAAAAAGTAAAAGTACATTTCTGGCTAATATGAGCCATGAAATTCGCACACCCATGAATGGAATTATTGGCTTAATAGACCTTACCCTTAAAACGAGCCTCACTGAGGAACAAAAAAAATACCTTGAAAAAGCGGGTTTTTCAGGTCAAATTTTAATGAATGTAATTAACGACATTCTTGATTTCTCTAAAATTGAAGCGGGTAAAATGGATATCGAATCCATAGAATTTCCTGTTGATACAATTGTTGATAATATCGTTTCCGCAATGTCGCTCACACCCTTAGAAAAGGGTCTCAACTTTAGAATTACCTACTCCCCCAGCTTGCCTGAAAAAATATATGGCGACCCGTTACGTATTAGCCAGATACTTCTTAATATTTGTAACAATGCATTTAAATTTACGGATAAAGGCCAGGTTCACGTTCACTTCGATTATAAAAAAGAGAATAATGAGTCGTTTCTTAAAATTAGAATCGAAGACACAGGCATAGGCCTGAGTAAGCAGGAAATTGATAGTATTTTTAAATCCTTTACACAAGCAGATGGCTCAACCAGTCGAAAATATGGTGGTACTGGCTTAGGTTTAACCATTGTAAAACAGCTAACGGAACTGATGGGAGGGCATGTTTTTGTTACTTCTAAAAAAGATCATGGCAGCTGCTTTAACGTCAGTATCAAGATAAAACCCGTTACCGAAGTAATGGCAGTAAAAGCATTAGAAAAAGATAATCTCGTATTGTCTTACCTTCCATTAGAAGGCTCTCCACTGGTTAATGAGGATATATTTAATGCCCTAAAAATAAAATTTAATATAATCCAATGGAAAGACGTAGAAGGTAGTTTAGTTGATGCCGATAATTTCGATAGTGAGAATAATGTTGTAATTATTGATATGCCTTCTACGGACTATCTTCATAGCAAAAAAAAACTTATTGAATATTTACAAGAAAAAAATATAACCTTGGGATTTATAACTGATATACAGCCTAAGGGATTTTCAAAACAGCTATATGAAAACTGGAATGTTCCCGTTATACGTCACCCTTTTTCTCCCGCTACTTTTAATGATTTTTTTGCTGAATTATTTGAAATAAAGCAAGTGTCGCCAACGATAGACATCATAAGCACAGAAAACAATTCACAGTTCACAGGACATATATTGCTCGTAGAAGATAATCACGTTAATCAAATAGTGGCGGGGCAAATGCTCAAAAATTATGGCCTTACATGTGACATGGCCGAAAATGGACAACAGGCAGTAGATTTTATCTTGAATAAAGGTACTTATGATTTAGTACTAATGGATATCCAGATGCCCATAATGGATGGCTATGAAGCAACTCGACTTATTCGCGAAAATGGCTATACAAATTTAATTATCTGCGGGCTTTCTGCAAATGCTATGAAAAAAGATTTAGAACTTGCTGAGGCTGCGGGTATGAATGATTATCTCACTAAACCCATTGAACAAGACGCAATGCTGGCTATCCTGAATAAATACTTAAAACAAAGTAATTGATTTTTCTCCATAAAATCAATAGGGTTGATATGATAAAAATGCTCTACTGAGTCAATTTAATTATTTTCCCTGTTTTCATAATTATCAAGCCAGATAATAAACTCATTCTGGGGCATGGGTTTTGCAATATGATAACCCTGAGCAATATCGCAGTCAAATTCTTTTAATGAAATGAGGGTTTCTTCATTTTCAATGCCTTCTGCGACAACTTTTATATCAAAGCCATGGGCCATGTCGATAACAGTTTTTACAATATGCTGATCCATGTCATTTTCAAGCATATAACGGATAAAAGACTGATCTATTTTTAATTCATTCGCGGGAATGTATTTAAAATAAGCCATAGAGGAATATCCTGTTCCAAAATCATCTATGGAAATATTCAGGCCAAATGACCTTAATTCATCCAGCATAATAAAGCTGCTGTCCATATCATCCATCAATGCACTTTCAGTGACTTCAAGGGTTAATAGCTCAGGGTCTGTTCCCCAGATACTAAGTGCGCTTCTTATAGAATGTATTAGCTCAGGGTTGTTTAATACTTTAGCAGAAAGGTTTACGGCAACTTTAAGCGGGGTCTCGTTAACTGGCCAGTCTCTAATGCAGCGTAATGCCGCATTAATTGTCCACCAGGTTATATCGTCTATTTGACCACTCTCTTCGGCTATGGGAATAAAAATATCGGGTCTGACGAACCCCTTGTTTTTATTGTTCCAGCGAATTAATGCCTCTGCACCAAACAGTTCGCCTGTTTTAAGGTTTATTTGAGGCTGAAAATATAACTGAAACTCATCACGTTCCTGTGCATTATTTAGTGCATCTTCAATGTTCCAGCTGTCAAAGTACTTTTGTTGATCTGTTGGTTTATAAATGGAAAATGACTGGGTGCTTTTTTGTGAGCTAATTAGCGCAAGTTCAGCTTTTTGCATTAGTGAAATAATGTCTACTGCATGATCAGGAAAAAGAGCTATACCTATATCAGCGGTTACCTTGTGTTGTGTATTGGCAAGTGGAAACGGGGCATTAATGCTATTTAGAATTTTGTTGGCAGCAAGGGTGACATGGCCTTCATTAATTATTTCAGGCAAGATCATTATAAATTCAGCATTTCCAGTACGTGCAATATAGTCCTGTTTGCGGGAAACATTTCGTAAACGCTGAGAAAATTCTACTAGAAACTCATCTGCTGATGGGTAGCCATAAATAATATTAAGCTGTCTGAAATTATTAATTTTAATAAGTAGTATGGCGAGTTTTTTTTCTGCAGTAAGTTCGCTTGTAATATAGTGCTGGAGCTTCACTAACAGTGAATGTCTGTCGGCAAAATCTGTATGTTGATCACTCATGCCTGATTCCTACAGATAGAACTGTTCCGGGTCTATACCATACATACCCGGTTCCAGACTTTTGATAATGTCTATTGATTTTCCATCTTCATCTGTCACTTCAACATACAGGTCAATGATATCAAAATTAGCATAGGATTCCTTTTTGTGGTCAAGTAGTAACATTATTTTGGGTCTTAGTCTCCAAACTCTGTGCTGCGCAACGATAACGCCAACCCGTCCATCATTTAGTTCAACGATCGTCCCAACGGGATAAATGCCTACTACCTGAATAAACTGCTCAATTAATTCTGCCTGAAAGTCGATATTGCGCCATTCATAAAGTTTTTTAACTGCGTCATGGGGTGAAAGGGCAGTGGTAAAGGGGCGTTCAGAAATAATGGCATCATAGCAATCGACTATGCCAGCAATTCTCCCAAATATGGGGATTTCATTTTTACTCAAACCATCCGGGTAGCCACCGCCATTATGTCGCTCATGATGCGTCTTTACCATTTCAACTACATCATCACTGATGCCATTGATACTTTGTACAATATCAACACTGTGCTCCACATGTGTCTTAATTAATTTGAATTCGTATTGATTAAAGCGTTTGGTACTATTAATGAGTTTTTCTGGTAGGCGCATTTTTCCTATGTCAAACAAAAGTGCACCTAGCGCAAGCGATTGCAGGTCTTTTTTAGGTAAGCCTAAATGCCGACCAAATGCCACTGCCCACACAGAGGTACTAACGAGGTGGTTATAGGTGTAATTATCTTTATGTTTTATTCTTGTTAACCAGCTAAACGCATCAGGATTGCGTATGATGCTATTGACCATTGGGTTAATGGCTTTTTTTAATGAAGGTAGATCGAGATTTTTATTATTGCCAATATCGACCATAATATTTTCAGCTACATTTGATAATTCTGTATGCTCTATGCGAACATTGGCTATCTCTTCATTAAGAGTGGATTTTTGCTTATAGTGAAAGGGCTTTTTGCGGGTTAAATACTGCTTTTTCTCTTCGCTTGAGGCTTCGACCTCCAGATTACCTGTAGAGCTGGTGGTATCTGCACTGCTACTTAATTCAACATCTATAAAGACGTATTCACAGTAATTGTATAATTCTTCTATCTGTTGCCGGTTGTTAATCAGAAAACCCTGTAACAGGTAAGGTGTTTCTGTCCAGGGCCTGTCAAGGCGAGCTATGTACATTCCAGGTGCGAGATCTGGCACCCGCATTTTTATTTCTTTTAATGACACTAAGTGGTCCTATACTGTCTGATTCGTAACTGTTTGAAAAATCAGGAAGTGTTCGTTAGTTATATGAATATAGCAGAAAAAAACAGTTAGCTAAGATCTGAGGCATAATGGCTAAAGTGATATAGGCATTTTATCGTACGGGTAAAACGGGGTTTTGGTTGTTTATTCATTGAATAAGAAGGCACAGGAAGACTTTGAAATGCAACGGACTTTGGGCTAATTATTCTGGTCGTGATACTAAGTGGCTAAAGAATAAATGACTGTAATTTCAAGAAATAATTACAAGAGTGTTAGTTTTATTAGAAGTGGAGTCGGAATAACTTACAGAGCGCAGCTTGCTCCGTAAGTTGTTTAACTTATTGATTACATGAAATTTTAATTGAATTGATTTGAATTGCGGTTAATTTAATGTTGGTATATTTTACAGGAATTAAATCAGGGTTATTCTGCAGATGTGAATGTAATGAATAAAGTATAGATTTTATGGTGCTGAATTCATAAATGAAAATCTACGACTGGCTCAAAAGTTGCCTTACTGTAGAGGTTGGATAAAACCAATAAAAATGATAAAACTAAAATCAAAATTTCAAATAATATATCGTTTCAGCATTATTGTTTTGAAAGCTACAGGAGTACTTTTAATGAATGTAATTGCTCGGCTAACTAAGCTTCTTATCGGCATCTACTGCGCTTTAACTTTTTCAACCGCTCATGCGGCCTCCATTTCATTTGACCAGACTAGTATTGCGATTCCACCGGACGTGATTAGTCTCGATTTGTTAATTGATTTTAGCGATACCCCCACCAGTGGTGGTTCCGTTGATATCACCTGGGATTCATCTGTTCTTCAATATAATAACGATTTTTCCTTCAATCCCCTCTTTGATTCACCGGACGCCTTTTTTGATGTCATCGATTTTCAGGAACCCGGATTATTGTCAATTGGTTTTGGTACGGCCGGGGCTTTAATTAGTGATAATACGGTCGCGGGCAGCTTAGGGTTTACATATCTGGGTGGCACCACAAGTCTTGATCTGCAGGACAGTATTAAATGGGCTGGTTTTTTTGATACGAATGGGGCTGATATTCCTGTAAATTATACGCCCACGTCAATTGGAGAAGTACCACTTCCCGCCGCATTCTGGTTAATGCTAACGGGGCTGGCTACGCTTGGTGTCAGCGCCAGGCGTAAAAAGCTTATTTAACTTCCAGAGATGCTCTATCTAACTGGGTATTTTTATTTGTAAATTTTTATCCGTAATTTTACTCGTAAATTTTACCCATAAATTTTATTTTAAAGAGGCTGTGACTGTACAGAGGCATTATTTAGCACGCCCTTGTAGCGGTTACAGAGTCTTCCTCTTTTTATAATAATCACTGTTGTCTGTCATAATTTTTAATGATTATTAAGTCGTTGATGCATGCGCTCAAATGATTTTTGATGGTTATAAATTCATTGGCAGTTCAATTCACTCACCTGTTAAAAGGTGCAGGAGATGCAACATGAAATCTATAAAATATAATTGCATATTAAATTTATTCACATCACTGTTTTTTTTGTTTGCTTTAAGCGCAAACAGTTTAGCTGCAGAAATTGAAACACCGGTCACCTGTGTAGAAGGTTCAACCATAGGATTGACCTATGGCAGCTCGACGTCTGGTTGCAGTATTAATCCTGCTATTGATACAGATTTATTTACTTTCAGCGGCGACATAAATGATCAGATTAGAATTAATGTTTTTTCTACCTCAACCAATATGGACCCCTTACTAGAAGTGCGTGATTCAATGGGCGCGCTCATCGCGACAGACTCATGTGTTAATGTCGGCTGCACCTTTTCTCTTGATATTACATTACCCAGTACAGGTGTTTTCCTGATTACGTTATCTGATTCGGGGGGTAATGAGGCGGGTAATTATATTATGCAACTCGAGAAAATATTGCCTGCTGAAAACCTGCAACGTATTGATTATGATAGCGAGATAACGGATACCATTAACCCGGCAACAGATATAGATAAATACTTTTTTAACGCTCAGCCCGGTACTACTATTCGCCTGAATGTATTTTCGACATCTACCAATATGGATCCGACAATTGAGTTGTATGGCCCGGATGGTAGTGTCGTTTTAAATGGCGTTGTGGATGGTGCCAGTTGTATTAATGTCGGCTGTACTTTTTCCGTAGAGGTGACACCCTCACTCGATGGGGCTTACTCATTATATATTTATGATGCCTCAACAAATGAGGCGGGAAATTATCAGTTGAGCCTGTGGTGTATAACGGGGCCATGCAGCAGTGACGGGGTAAGTGCGGATATGACGGCAGCGTTGCTTTCCTATTTCACTCCGGTTAGTGACGGTCTCACTCCCGCCACGGATGGAGATTTTTATACTTTTAATGGAACGTTGGGAACCTCCGTTCGATTAAATGCCTTCTCCACTTCAACCAATATGGATCCGACAATTGAACTGCGTGATCCTGCGGGTACCCTTATTCTGGATGGCGCCGTTGATGGTGCCAGCTGTACTAATGTGGGATGTACTTTTTCAGTTGATGTGGTGCCAACGGTTAGTGGCACATACTCGTTAATACTTTATGATAGTTCGACCAATGAAGCGGGAAATTATCAGCTGAGCCTGTGGTGTGTAACGGGGCAATGCGATAGCAACAACGACGGTATTGCTGACGCAGCACCTCCCGTGTTGTCTTATGTGTTGCCTATTAGCGACTCTATTTCACCCGCGGTGAATGGCGATCTCTATACCTTTAATGGAACCACTGGCACCTCAATCCGTGTCAATGTGTTTTCCTCTTCAACCAATATGGATCCGACCATTGAGGTACGTGATCCGAATGACACTATTATCTTAAATGGCGTTGCTGATGGCGCTAGTTGTACTAATGTCGGCTGTACCTTTTCACTTGATTTAAGCCCGTCACTCAATGGTACTTATTCGCTATTGCTGTATGACAGATCAGTCAATGAGGCGGGTAATTACCAGCTGAGTTTGTGGTGCATTAATGGCGACTGTGATAGCGACGCTGATGGTGTGGTTGATAATGACAGGGAAAGAATCAATTATGGCGATAATATAATCAATGGAATAAGCCCGGCAGTTGATGGGGATTTTTATATTTTCAGGGGAACGGCGGGTGATCAAATTCGTTTTAATGTGTTTTCAACGAGTACGAATATGGATCCGACCATCGAGGTTCTAGATCCTGCCGGTAGCAGAGTAATAAATGCTGCCGTTGATGGTGCAAGCTGTACTAATGTCGGCTGCACTTTTTCCGTTGACTTTACGCCGCTTATAACGGGTACCTATTCTGTCGCGCTTTATGATCTCAATACAAACGAAGCGGGAAATTATCAGTTTGGTCTACAATGCGTGTTTAGCCCCGGCGATTTTGTTTGCGACGATATCACAGACCCTTTACCCGTGTGTGATAACTGCAGTACGATTGCGAATGTATCACAACTCGATAGTAATACCGATGGTCTGGGTAATGCGTGTGATGCGGATTTAAACAATGATGGTTTTGTGAATTTTGCAGACCTCAACGCATTCAGAGCATGCTTTAGAACGATTGATACTGACTGTGACTTTGATGGTAGTGGCGGCATCGTTAACTTCAGTGATCTATCAATATTCAGGCTGTTATTTGGTAATAATCCGGGGCCTACCTGTATTACACCCAATAACCCATAAAGGTTTCAGGGTATCTTTGATCAACTCTGGTTAGAGCGTCCCTGATTAGAACATCTCTGGCGTGTCCTGCTAAAATTCTGCAATGACATAATATTCATTGCAGAATTTTTATTAAGCCCTCGACTTTAACGTATACTAGTCTCCAATTTTATTACTTTAAAGTTACCGTCAAAATTATATGCAATCATTTCATCGGCCCACAGAAGCCCCCCACACAGAACGCAAAGATTTAATTAACCTGCAGCGCATGTTGCCTTTTTTATGGAGCTATAAGGGCAGAGTGCTTTTCGCACTGGTCTCTTTAATGTTGGCCAAGGTCGCCACCGTCAGTATTCCGCTCATCTTAAAAGATATTGTCGATGCACTCGATAGGACGGGTACAACTGCAGGCTCTACATTCCCGTCACAGTTACCCATTGAATTACCCATCATGCTGTTACTGGGTTACGGTGCATTACGTTTAATGAATGTGTTATTTAATGAATTACGCGATGCAATTTTTGCGCGGGTCAGATACCGGGCGATGCGTGATATTTCAAAAAAGGTCATGAAGCATTTATATGACCTGTCGCTGAGTTTTCATCTGGATCGTAAAACCGGGGGCATATCCCGTGACCTTGATCGTGGGGCGCGGAGTCTGTCTTCAATATTAAATTATCTCACCTTTAATATTATTCCAACCTTAACCGAATTTGTGATGGTGGCGGTTATTTTATTCAGTCAATATGATGCAGTGTTTGCATTAATCACTTTTGGTACCGTGGTTATTTATCTTGCTTATACCATGGCACTCACAGAATGGCGTATGCATTTTCGTCATGAGATGAATGCCTATGATTCAGAAGCGAATTCAAGAGCGATAGATGGCTTAATTAATTATGAAACGGTTAAATACTTCAATAATGAAGACTACGAAGTTAAACGTTATAACGACACCCTGGAAAAGTGGGAAGAATGTGCAGTGAAAAGTACTAGCTCAATGTCGCTGTTGAATTTTGGGCAGGGCGCGATTATTGCTGTCGGTGTAACGCTGGTGATGATTTTCGCAGCCAAAGGCGTTGTTGCCGGTGAATTAACCATAGGTGATCTGGTGCTGGTAAATGCCATGATGTTACAGTTATTTATCCCGCTGGGTTTTCTGGGTATTATTTACCGTTCGATGAAACACTCCCTGGCAGATATGGATTTAATGTTTAAGCTGCTGGATAATCAGCCAAAAATTCAAGATGTAAATAATGCGAAGGAACTGACCGTTAAACAGGCGAATATAGAATTTAAAAACATTAACTTCTCATATAATGATGAAAGGCAGATTTTACATGATGTGAGTTTTGAAATCCCCAGTGGTCAGAAGGTTGCGGTTGTCGGGCCATCCGGTGCAGGCAAGTCTACACTGGCTCGGTTATTGTTTCGATTTTATGATACGGACCAGGGGGGTATAGTAATCGATGGGCAGAATTTAAAAGATATAAATCAGGCAAGCCTGCGAAAAAATATCGGTATAGTGCCACAGGATACCGTGTTATTTAATGAAAGTGTTTTTCACAATATTCAATATGCTCGGCCCGGTGCAACCGAAGGTGAAGTGAGGCACGCGGCAAAAATTGCGAATATTGATGAGTTTATAGAATCATTACCACAGGGTTACGAGACAGTTGTTGGAGAACGAGGCTTAAAACTTTCTGGCGGTGAAAAACAACGTATTGCAATTGCCAGAGTCATTCTTAAGAACCCACGAATTTTAATTTTTGATGAGGCTACCTCTTCTTTAGATTCTCATTCAGAACAGATTATTTTAAAATCTTTAAAAGAGGTTTCCGAAGAACACACTACATTAGTTATTGCGCACCGTTTATCCACTGTTGTAGATGCAAATAATATTATTGTTCTGAAAGATGGCAGAATATCGGAGCAGGGGACACACCAACAGCTACTGGATAAAAATGCCTTGTATGCAAGCCTGTGGAAAATGCAGCAGGATGAGGAAACTGTGTTGGATTGATTCATTAAGTTCCAGATTAAAAAATTAGAACTAAGGTAAATCCCCCCGTTATAATATTTAGTAATATTGCTTACCTGTGATTTGCTAACATTATTTGTATTCCCTCTTAGATAAACGGGAATACAAATAATGCAATGAAAGTTCTAAATCACTCTATTAATAAATCATGCTAATGTGGGGGTTAAAAACATTCAGATTTTCAGTACGTCATAAACTATATAATAATAGTAAGGTTGGTTTTTAAATGCCCCGTTACTTCTATCATTAGTTACTTCAATCATAAATTACTTTAATAACAAATCACTCCACTGTTTCTTAAGTTTGTCGCCATACCACGGCGAAACATCAGGTGCTGTAGGTGTACTCTTTAAAAAACTAAACAGTTTTTCAGCCAGTGCACTGCTGTCATTCGCGCGATATCGAAACTCATCTGTATATTGTTCCCGGTAACATAAATCATTTGGCACCACCGGGATTACACCGGCGCTCACCGCCTCGAGTATAGCCAACCCCTGAAATTCATGAATTGCTGTGCTTACTACTATGGTTGATAAAGAAAGAAATTTAAGGTAATCCTGCCGGTTGGTTTTTCCATTGATGATGATTTTATCAGCAAATTTTTCTTCAAGATGTAACAGGGCGGTTGTTTTCTTTGCCGGCCGCTCGCCTAATAATGCCAGTTGAAAATCGACTTGCATATCATTTAGTTTTGTTAGGGCCTCTACAAATAACTCGGGTGCCTTGTCATATTCCCAGCGATGATTCCATAAAATAAGTTGCGGGTTTTTATTTTTTGCAGCGTTAATTTTCGATATGGGCACCGCTAGAAATTCGGTTTTAATTTTTAACATATCGACGATATAGTCGGGCACTTCATCCGGCAATATTTTTAATAAACGCTCGACACCATTGAGAAAAGTTTCCTTATTATAGTTAGAGTTAAAGCGTATTTTATCAGCGGCCAGCGCACCGTATAGCTGAACCATTTGCGGGTCAACAGATTGATGTTGTTGTTTGCTTGTCGGGTAAGCAAACTGATTTTCATGGAAATAATAAATACAGGGAACATTAGCCAGTTGTGGGTTAAGACCCTTTAGCGTAGCCAGATCAACCATCGATGTTGCCAGAATTAAATCCGGAGTGTTGGCGGGCAGCTTATTTAACCACGATAATGGATTGCCCCGAATACGCCAGCGAAAATGCCGGCCGGGTAGTTCGAGTTTGTGCCAGTTAATCTCATCAAATGTATTGATGAGCCAGTTAGCCCAACTGGCATGGCTGGCTGAGCGGTAGGCAGAAAGCAACCAGATAGTTTTTTTGTTTTGCATACTCAGAAAAAAATGATAGTTTTATATATTAAGGCATTATTTCACTTGCTGTTATTGCTGTAAAGATTGATAGCAAAAAGTATCGTATTTACTTTTATAAATACTAAGTTCTGATAATCGAATGGTTTTAATCGTCACTCTCCGAAAACTGTCCAGAATAAGCTTTTTCAAGTTTTTTAATAGAAGCAAGAAATGCTTCGTCCAATGTCAATCCGGATGTTAATAGCAGGTTTAGTTCAGATCTGGCATCATGAATTAGTATTTTAAAAATATCCATATAATTGTCAGATAAACCGGTTTTTACCAGGTTTTCTAATAATATTTTTTCAAACCCCAGATATAAATTTGAGACGGCGATGGTCTGGTTATCTATGTTGTCCTGCATCGATTCAAAGGAGGTACGTGTTTTACGAAATATTTTATAAATATTTTTTCTTAGTGTCAGTAGTTCGATATCTCTGTGCAGGGTTTGAATGCGTGAATTTGCAGCAACTGAAAGTATATTTATAAACTCTTTGAGTTGTTCAGTTTTTAACTGTTCTGTAATGGGTAATTTTTTTGCCAGCAAACTAATATTGCTCATATTGAAAATGATATAATCACTATGCTCAATTCGTTCGCCCTGTGATTTGTGTTTGTCGATTAGGTTTTTATTTGATTTTTGATAACTTTCATCAAGAGAGTGGGTTAATGTGTGTTGGTCAGTGGTGATTTCTACAGTTATTTCTAAATCCATTTTATCAACTGAATGAAAGATAGATGCCACTACATCGCGATAATCATCTGCGGAAAAACTTTCTTTAAAAAAGCCTAATATGTCATCATTTTTCTCAACATCCTGATCGGCGCTTTCATCAAGCGGATCGGGTAATCCGGTTATACTCTGTTTCAGTTTTTCAAGTTCCAGCTGTTGCCCTAAAAATGCCAGCTTTTCTTTTACCTCTATTAGCTCAATATGGGTAGCAAAAAAGTTTTTCTTAAAAACTTCCAGATTTGTTACCCTGTCTTTAAGGTATTTATTTTCATGGCGAAGTTTGCCTGTCTCTGTGAAGGCAAAGTCATCATCCGTATTTTTTATGTCATCGCTCATACATTATCATCCAGATAATATCAGATGGTGTTAATCAAACTGCATATTAAAAAATAGAATTTTATAAGGGGGGTAACTAATATATAGCACAAATAAGTTAAAATATTCAATAATAACGCTGGCAATAGCTATGGATAATATAGGGGGGCTGATGTCTGTCAGTGATCTGGTATTGGCTTCGTATTCAGAAAAATCTAACAGGTTTTCTTATACTATTGGGCATTGATTGTCTGTGCGACCTCCTTACACTCATCGCTCATTACATATAAATACGCAGGCATAACGTCTTCAACCGGTGTCATGGTGTTGGGGTCCTGGCCGGGAAATGAGCGCACCCGCATTTGAGTTCTGACGGCCCCCGGGTTAATTGCATTAACCTGTACTGGATTGTTCTCCGTATCCAGCTCATCACCAATGACTTTCATAAAGCTGGTAATCCCGTCTTTGGAAACCGCATAGGCTCCCCAGTAAGCATGGGTTTTATCGTCGGTGGTGAAGATGATTTTTGAGCCTTCAGTTTCCCTTAACAGTGGCAGTAATGCGCGGGTCATTACAAACGGTGCATTTAGATTAACTTGCAAGACTTGATACCAGATATCAATATCATGCTGCTGCACAGGGGTGGTCGCTCCAAAAATAGCCGCGTTGTGGAGCAGTCCGTGTAAAGCACCAAATTGTTCTTTTAGCGTGGCGGCCAGATCCTCATAATCTTTGGGTGTTGCGCCTTCTAAGTTCAGCGGGTAAATTGCCGGCTCCGGGTAGCCTGCATTGATAATATCATCATAGGTTTTTTCAAGTTTTTTAATGGTGCGCCCAAGTAGTACAACCGTGGCACCGTATGATGCATACGCAATAGAGGCTGCCTGGCCGAGGCCATCTCCGGCGCCGGTTACCAAAATAATTTTGTCTTTTAAAAAATCTGCCTGTGCCTGATATTGCATTAATCTCTCGATTTATTGTTTGGGGTTGATAGATATTGTGCGCATTTTACACCAGAGCGCAGGGCGCCTTCGAGTGTTGATGGCAATCCTGGTGCACTATTTTCCTCAATATACACATAATCTCCACATAATTTGAGATTGCTCAAGTTTGTGAGGATACCCGGGCGGTTTTCGTCCACATTTGGGTGGCACTGAAAAGTAGCGCGTTTTTCAGTAATGAGTTTACTGTCCAGTAAGTCCGGCAAGTTTTCAATGTTGTTTGATAACTCAGTATAGACAGTATCAAGTAAAGCCGCTTCAGGCATTTCAAGGTGCTTGCCCTGTGCGCTGATAACCACCGCCAGCACATCATCATGGCCACTTAATTTGCGCTCAAATACCCATTCGGCTGTGCCATTAACGATACCCATCATTGGATATGGTAGAGACACCGCCTGTTTAAACTGTAAATAGAGGGTACATATCGGCTCGTACTTTAACTGGTTTATTTGTGTAACTATGCTCTGGCAGGCTGGTATATCCGCTAGTAATTTAGCGGTGATATTCGCCGGGGTTGCCAGAATCACCTGATCCACATTTATAAGCTTATCATTAATTTTAATGGATTCAATCTGCTCGCCATTAACCTGCAATGCCTGCACCTTGCTACGGGTATTAATTTCGCCGCCGTGTTGCAAAATAAAGGCCTCGGCTAACGTTGGAAAAACATGACTCAAATCCGTAGTCGGAATTAATAAATCGGTGAAACTCGCCGGTGCATTAAAAGTTTGTTGCAGCACACTTTGAAAGGCTTTTGCGGATGCCTGCTGTGGGTGTGTGGTGAGTGCCGCCAGGCAAACCGGTTCGAGAATATTTTTTAGGTAACTTTGCGGTAAGCTAGCCTTTGCAAGCCATTCGCTTACGGGTAAGTCGGTTTTTATTTTTGTGTTTAATAATTTATTAAAGCGCAGCAGCAATAAAAATTTTTCTGTTAGCGAAAGGCTGGGGGAGCTTAAAACGCCAAATAACAAATGCAGTGGTGCAGGGTAGGTGGGTAGCTGTAAATCAAATGTGGTGGCAGCGCTTTGTGCATCTAGTATTAACATGCGGTGGGGGATTTGCTTAAATAAGCTATCAACATCCGCCTGTAATGTATTTAAAAGTTGCAGCATTTGCTGATAAGCACCAATCATTAAATGCTGGCCATTATCCACTGCACGATCATTCCATTGAATGCTGCGCGCACGACCGCCGAGTTGAGGCGATGATTCAAATACACTGACCTTATGGCCCTGCTGGCAAAGCTCAACTGCAGCAGCTAGCCCCGCCCATCCAGCACCGAGAATGGCAATATGCGTCTGTTTTTTAAAGTTAATGGTGGTCATTGCAATATGTTTTTGGGCAGGATTCGGCGGCCTTAATTTGATTTTTTTCTGTGGCATTAAACATTTTTTAAATATTGTTTATATCGTTTTTTCTCATGTCGCGATGCACGCCAGGCTAACCAGAGTTTTCGCATGGGAGTCAGTTTAATACGGTGCTCCAATACCCTGAAATTATCTTCTTCAATTTCATCGAGCAGGGACAGGTATATCTCCGCCATAATTAAACCGGTGCGCTGTGAATAGCGATCTTCTTCGGGTAATTTATTAAAAGCTGTGTGATAAAACTCACGGGCCCGGTCTGCCTGGTATTGAAACAGATTTTTAACCGCATCACTGGTCACAGGCTGGGTTAAATTTTGCTGCGTTACGCCGAACTGTTTTAATTCATCCTGGGGTAAATATACTCGGCCGCGCTCCGCATCTTCTCGTACATCACGTAGAATATTGGTGAGTTGAAATGCCATGCCCAGATCGTGGGCATATTTTAATGTTTCCCGGTTATTAAAACCAAAAATTTCTGCGGAGAGTAAACCTACGACACTGGCAGCCCGGTAGCAATAAAGAGAAAGGTCCTTAAACGTGGCATAGTGATGAGTGTCAAGATCCATTTCCATGCCATCTATAATTTCCAGTAAATACTCTTCAGCCAAATTAAAGTCACCAAGTAAATTTTGCAGTGCCCGTGTCACCGGGTGGGTCGCTTCACCCTGATACAGTTTGGCAACTTCCATTCGCCACCAGTTAAGTGTTTGTCTGGCGACGCTTTCGTCCTTACATTCGTCCACCACATCATCCACCTCGCGACAAAACGCATAGAGTGCAATAATCGCACGGCGTTTTAGCTCGGGTAAAAATCGAAAACTGGAATAAAAACTCGAGCCGCTGGCAGCCGCTTTATCCAGGCAATATTGATCCGGCGTCATAATGGATGACTTTATTTTTCTGATTCAGTTGCGGTTGTGCCTTCATCCTGTGGCTGTTTTGTCGGCGCTGATTCCGGAGTTGCTGTCTGTGCACGCATTTCTGCAATGACTTCACCGGTGATATCAATTTCTGCATTAAACCAGATAGTTGAGTTACTGGCGGTAAGCACAATATCTGCGCCCCGCTTGCTGGCTATTTTTTCAGCAATGGGCTTAATGGTGAGGCGTAATTTTTGAATTAATGCGCTTCTGTATTGCTGTGATTTTTGTGAAGCAAGCATTTTTGCCTGTTGCATTTTCTGGTTGGCCTGCAGGGTAAGTTGCTCTAACTGGTGCATTTCATCCTTTGAGGGTTTTTTACCCATTTTTTTCTTTTCCGCTGATAATTGCTCACTCAGTTTGCTAGAAATAACAGACAATTGTGAGTTGAGTTCTTTATCGGCCTGTTCTATTTGTTGCTTAATAACATCTGCCTGTCCGGTGGCTTTGGCAATGGCATCTAAATCGAGAATGACGGTGCTTGAGGATTGGAATTTATCACAGCCGGTGAGTGTAAGTAGAAGACAGAAAAATAGGATTGAAGTAAGTCGGTTTAACATGTTAGAGCCCTGTTTTCAGGTTGGTTTATGGGTTGGTCTGGTAGCATCAATGAGCCACTCAATATATGGGTGCGACTATATCATGTTAGCGTTAAAAATTGATAACTGTTGTGTCGCATTTAAAGGAAGTTTAAAGCCAACTATCTTATGCGCTTAATCGACTTTCAACTTGTACTACTTCGCCCGTAAAGCCTTCCAGAAAACCCACAGCCAGTCATTAAAATCCAGTCTGGGTCGGCTGAATACATCATCCGTCTGTTTATCCAGCTTTATTAAAATTCGCGAACCCCCGGCAATAATTAAACGTAACTCAAAACCAAAGCGGCCTTTCAGTGACTTGCCTAGCGGCGCACCACCTTGCAGTAATTTATGGGCGCGCTCGTATTGTTTGCGCATCAGCAGAATCATCGGGCCATCGGTGCGCTGATTTTTAAAATAGGTTTCATTGACAAATGCGCCACGAATTTCATCCTGGGGGATATAAATCCGGTCCAGTTCATGATAGTCCTGGGCCATGTCCTGATAAAAATTAATCAGCTGCAATGCGCTGCATACCGCATCGGATTGTGCCAGGGTTTTGCGGTCGGTTTGACCGTATAAATGCAGCATTAATCGCCCCACCGGGTTCGCAGAGCGCCGACAGTATTGCATGAGTTCACCAAAATCTGCGTAGCGTTTTTGAGTAACATCCTGCTTGAATGCATCGATCAAATCAGTAAACAGTTCTTTAGGCAGCTCAAACTGCCGGATGCAATCCGCAAGTGCTATAAAAACCGGATCATCACTTTTATCACCGGCATAGAGTTGCCTGACCTGTTGGGCGAGGAGATCAAGCTGGGCCAAACGTTGTTCATCAGGTAGCTTACCTTCATCCGCAAAATCATCGGCGCGTCGGGCAAAGGCATAAATGGCAGCGGTCGGTAGACGCATTTTGCGGGGTAAAATCCAGGATGCCACTGGGAAATTTTCGTAGTGGTTTTTGGCGATACCCAGACAGTGTTGGTAAGCTTGCTTGGTGTTCATTAATTGGGCTGCTACTTTGATGTGAATGAAAACTAATCTGACCGGAGTCAAAGCAGAATAGTATAATCTCGCCATGAAGTATGCAAACTTGCAATGGCGAGATGGCCAGCCCTACAGCCCGGATTTTGACGATGTTTATTTTTCAGCGGATAACGGCATTGAGGAAACCGAGCATGTGTTTATCCATCATAACCGGTTACAACCGCGATTTGAGCAAAATACACAGGGGATTTTTACGATTGCTGAAACTGGTTTTGGTTCGGGGCTAAACTTCTTAATTGCGGTTAAGCACTGGCTGCAATTGAGTAAGCCCTGGCAAACCCTGTATTTTTATTCGGTAGAAAACACGCCGTTAACAGCAGAGGATTTAATACGGGCACAAAACGCCTGGCCCGAACTAAAAGCCATTGCCGAGCCACTGCAACAACAATACACGGCGGCCAGTTACGGTTTTCATCAATTCGAGTTATATCAGGGCAGAGTCAAACTGGTGTTAATGCTGGGGGAAGTGGAAACAATGCTGGCGCAGTTACAGGCACCAGTGGATGCCTGGTTTCTGGATGGTTTTGCGCCGGGCAGCAACCCAGATATGTGGAGTGAGCAGGTTTTTTCACATATTCAGCGATTAAGCCACTCTGGCACATCACTGAGTACTTATACGGCAGCAGGTTTCGTACGTCGTGGATTAATTGATAAAGGCTTTGCGATTGAAAAAGTCAGTGGCATTGGCAAAAAACGTCATATGTTGGCGGGAACACTGACATCGAAAGGGGAAGACATTCATCGAAGCGACCAGCCCTGGTATGAGAATGTTTCCCGTGATACAACCCGTGATACCGCTATAGCAATTGAAGAAAATAAAAGTGTAAGTATTATTGGTGCTGGCATAGCCGGTATCAGCAGTGCGTGGGCACTTGTTAAACGGGGTTATCAGGTTGAAATATTTGAAGCGGCCAGTGCATTAGGCGCAGCCGCGTCGGGTAACCCCCGGGGCATGATTATGCCGCGTTTAAGTTTGCAGGATAGCGCCGATGCGGAGTTTTATACCTCCGCCTATTTTTATGCGCTACGTTGTTTGCAGGCTTTAGATCCGCAGCAACAGAGCTGGCAACAAACCGGCGGGCTTCAATTGCCGAGCAGTGAGCGTAGCAAAAAACAGATGGCAAACTATCCACAGGACGTATCTCTGGCACAAACATTAGATGCGCAAGCGGCGAGTGAAATATGCGGCTTGAATATTGAACATACGGTGCATTACTTTGCGCGGGCGGCCTGTGTGTTTCCACAGCAGGTGCTGCAGAAAATGATTGGTGAAATGGGTGATGCGCTGAAAATAAATTATGATACATCGATTGAATCGTTTGATTATGTTGATGGGTGCTGGGAATTAAAAAATCAACACAGGGGCATGGTCGGTAAAACCCGTCATCTAATTCTCGCGAATGCCTGGCAGTTAAAAAAATATCCGCAGCTAGCGCATATTTACCTGCAACCTGCGCGTGGGCAACTTAGTTATTACCAGGATAATCCGCGTAGTAAAAAATTAAAAATGCCAGTATCATTCGAAGGCTATATTATGCCGGCACATGAGCATCAGCATATCAGCGGTGCTAGCTTTGAACTGGATGATTGCAGTATACAACTGAGAGATGAAGAGGCGGATGCGAATTTAAGGGAAATTAATCACTGGTTTAAACATCTGTTTGTAGAAAAGGATAACTGCGGTGGCAGGGCGGCGGTACGCGCGGTTACACCGGATAGAGTCCCCATCGTTGGAAATGTAGCACTCAGCTGCGCGCTACATAATGACTACGGGGATTTATATAAGGGTAAGCCCGCCTGTAAATATCCACTATCGAATAATCTACCAGGCTTATATGTGAATAGCGGTTATGGCGCAAGGGGGTTTAGTAGCGCGTTTTTATGTTCGGAGTTGTTAGCGGCAATAATCTGTGATGAGCCCTTGCCCGTATCAAAGCGGGTGCGTTATGCTTTGCACTCCTCAAGGTTTCTAATTCGTTCGTTAAAAAAGAGAAGATTTAATGAAAAATAGGTTTATTTTCAATTTCATATTGCTGGCTTTAATCTTTACCCCGTTTTCATTGCAGGCCATCTGCAGTGACGAAGCGAAAGCCGGGGTCAACTGGACGGGTTGTGATAAAAGTAACCTGGATTTAAGTGGTGTTGACCTGCAAAGTGCGGTGTTGAGGCGGGTTAATTTTAGTAATACTAATTTATCGAAAGCTCGGTTGAATAGTGCGGATTTAACCTTTTCAACCCTGGATAACACAAATTTTGTTGAAGCCCGAATGGAACGGGCCAGATTAAATAATGCAAAAATCACGAAGGCCGACTTTTCTATGGCGGTGCTTGATGAAGCGCGTTTTAGCCGGGCGATAATCAAACAGGCGAATTTTAATTCCAGTCGTTTAAATAAAACGGATTTTTATGAGGCGCAGGTTGAAGCGGGTATGTTTGAAAAAACACAACTGGAAAAGGCGAATTTTAGTCGGGCTAAATTAGTTGCAGCCAATTTTATAAACGTGAGCGCAAAAGCCGTAAATTTTAATCAGGCCAATTTAGAAGAAGCCAATTTTAGTGACGCAGATTTAAGCTCGGCAAAACTGGTGGGCGCGAGTTTATTAAGTGTTAATTTCAACAATGCAAATTTAAGCGCCGCATCTATTCAGGGCGCTGAAATCGACGGGGCCAGTTTTGAGGGCACTAATTTAAGCAGTACTATCTGGGTGAGATATCAGCGCTGTCGTAATGGATCGGTTGGGGTTTGCGATTGAATGAGCTTGAGTAAAATGAAAAACGCTAATTTTTGCGCATTCGTGCCAGCACATTATTAGTGTATTTATTTACGTGTTAGTTGTTTCTAAACTTTGCAGATAAACACCTTTGAAATTTTCAACCCGTTTTAAATTAGCTCCCATGTCACTGTGTCCAACTCTGGACGCGGAACGAATGTGTATTAATCTGTTTTGCGTATCAATACGGATTTCAAAATCATCAACGTATTTAAACAGGCCGGAGGTGTAAGTGGCGGCAATATAATTATCTTTCGATTCTATTATAAGTCCGCCGGTAGATTCGATGGCTTTTATTATGCTGTCAATTTCGACTGATTCGTATTTGATAGCATCGCTAAAGTGACTTTTGTCATCCGGGTATTCAGTGCAAATGCAGTTGGGTTTTTTAGAGCAGGGTGAGAGTTTTGAATTAACTAAACCTCTGGCGGTTCCGGTTTGCGATTTGTAGCCTAAATAAAAAAAATAGATCAGGCCGATAATGATTATCGAGATAACAATGAGTAAAATGATTTTCATTTTGAAGGGTATTGTCCGTTATTAGTTTGAACTCTATTTTTTAATAGAGCATACATGCATTAATTAGATTTTTTAACAAACTGCGTTAAAATAACAATGCGCTGGCCTTCCACGCGGCCTTCAATATGTTCTGCATTATCCGCAACCAGAGAAATGCCTCTCACTGCCGTGCCGCGTTTGGCCGTAAAGTTTGCACCTTTTACATTTAAATCTTTTATTAAAGTGACGGTGTCTCCGGCTTCCAGTACTGCGCCGTTGCTGTCTTTGTGTGCAAGCGCAGACTCTGCTGCTTCAGTTAAACCGGATTTAGCCCAGTTGAGTAAATCATCTTCAAGGTAGAGCATGTCCAGTAAATCCTGTGGCCAGCCCCCGGTACTTAAATGCTCGGCACTTAAGCGCTTTAACATGCGCCATGCCATAACCTGAACCGCGGGAACCTGACTCCACATGCTGTCATTCAGGCAACGCCAGTGGTTCGGATCTACTTTTTCCGGCTGCTCTATTTGTTCTTTACAGGTGGTGCAAATTAACACGCACTGATCAGCGCTGCCATCACAAGCGGGGGGCACTTCATAAATGCTGAGGTTTTCTGTGTTGCTGCAAAGCTCGCATTTTGATTCACTGCGGGCCTGTAATTCATCTTCTGTGCTCATATTGCTTAACTTTGTTTAGTTTGTTGGGTGAGTATTTTATCCAGGTGATTGGCAAAAGCCATTCGATCGCTTTTACTTAAAGCCGGTGGGCCACCGGTATCCACTCCGCTGGAGCGCAGGGTATCCATAAAGTCTCGCATATTCAAGCGGGATTTAATATTAGCCTGGGTATATAGCTCACCGCGGGGGCTGAGGCAGGTGGCGCCTTTTTCTATGGCTTCATCTGCCAGCGGAATATCACTGGTGATCACCAGGTCTCCGCTGCTCAGTCGTGCAACAATTTCATTGTCCGCCACATCGAAACCATGGCTGACCTGCATAAAATTAATGACTTTGGATGAGGGGATTTTCATGGCGTGGTTGGCCACCAGGGTCATATTAATTTTTGTACGTTCAGCCGCTTTAAATAGAATTTCCTTTATTACTACGGGGCAGGCATCCGCATCGACCCAGATTTTCATGGCATTACTCCACCGTTATCACAACGCATTTATTTTCTGTGGGTCTATTTTAAAGCACGCACTAAATTAAGCAATTCATCCGCATCCCATTGGCGTCCGCCAATGGCGCGATAAACGATGCGTCCCTGAGGGTCGATGACAAAGGTGGTGGGCAGGCCTTTGATTGGCCATTGATTGATGACCTCCCCGGATTGATCTAATAACACAGTGAAGTCAATCGGGTAATCGCCGGTAAAAGTGAAAATAGTGTCTTCATCTTCACCAACATTGATGGCGATCATCGCAATGCCCTCAGATTTTATTTTTGCCCAACCCCGATTCATTGAAGGCAGCTCTTCCCGGCAGGGTGGGCACCAGGTGGCCCAGAAATTAATGATGACCGGCTGGCCTTTGTAGTCGGATAGCTGATGGGTTTTTCCATCCATGTCCTGTAGCTTGAAGTTTACTGCAGCTTTCTTATCGTTTAACGGGGTCATAAGCTTGCTGGCGTAAAGCGCATTACCGGTTAAAAGTAAGCCCGTTAAAAAAGTTAATACATTTACATAAAATTTCATTTACTTACCTGATTATCTGTTTGCCCGGTTATTTGTTTACAGGGCAGATTATGTTTTTAATCCATGCACTTTTTTTCTGCTCATTATTTTTCCATTCAACATATAAATCAAAAACACTGCCGGGTTGCGGGCCAAAACTAATCATTCCCCAGTTGTAATCGCCATTGGGTTCAAAGCTCTGCTCGGTTGGAAAAGTCGCCCAGCGAAAAGCTATCCTTGATGAGGGTTTTACCTGCTCATCGCTCCATTGTTTGTCCCAGGTCTCTTTTAATTTTATTGGCAGGCGTTGCTGGTCAATTTTAACAACCCATTTTTTTAGTGAAACATGAATGGTCTGTTGTTTGTCTTTTGAATTATTACGACCGATGGTTTGAAAAACACAACTATTTGCGATATCGCGGGTGATATTTTTTGAAAAACCTCTACCTTCAAAAAAACTTCGGGTCTGGTCCGGTAGTCTTTGTACAAGTTTTAATTCGAAATTACCTTCAACTAATTTCCATTCAATTAATTCGCTATCGGGTAATACGGTTTTGCTGATATCTGCATATGATATTTGAATAAATAATAGTCCGATCAATAAACCCAAACACTTAATTTTCATGTATAACTCATTCAAAGGTATGGATATGAAATTATAAAGCTTTGCGCATTTGCTTTTCATCAAAGCCATGAATAATTTCTTTATTAATAATTACCAGCGGTGTGCCCCTGCCGCCCAGTAGATAAAACATTTTTAGATTTTTTTCAGAAAGCTCAATATCATATTCCGTGAAGGGTAAATTATGTTTTTCAAAAAAGGCTTTGGTAATGACACAATAGGGGCAATTTTGTGTGCTGTACATAATGATTTCAGGTGGCCGGGCTTTGTTGAACACCAGTGGTTCATCTGAAAGCATTTGAGTGGCAAACTGCTGTACCAGAAAAAATCCTGCAATAAATAACACAAAAATAATGACGATGGGCTGTTTGTAAAAAGCCGTTTTTTTAGCCGTGCTACCGGTATCATCGGGTTGGTTTTCAGAATTCATACTTGACTCAACTAATTTTAGCCATGGCTTTTCATGGCCGCTTCATATTTTGCCTCTACTTCATTTATGATATCGGCGGCAATAAAATCTTTCCATTTTTGCTGGGGAATGTTCGACATGGCGGTGGCCACATAATCAGCACATTTTGGACATTTGAAAAAGAAGGTGTGTTTATTCTGGCAGGTGTGGGTGTCTATGGCGTAGTCATCCAGCTCGAGATCACAGTTACACTTTTTGCAAAATCTTGGGAATTCGTAGTTTTCATGATTCATGGCGTCATTACTCATTTGTATAGATGACTAATGTATCAAAAAAACATCATTAAATAACCTGAAATATGCAGGTTTAATATTTGGGGCATCTAATTTTCTTTATAGGCGGTAGCCTTGGCTGCCAATAGAGCGTCTGATACAAAGTGGATGGTGAAGATTATTCAGGTGGTCTTTAGCCTTCACGTCCGTCAACCCGTCCGCTCAGGTAGATGGGGGCATATTTTATAAACCATACGCAAAGACTGATTAGCCATAAAGCGGCGGCGATTAAATTTAAGTTATTACTCATTAATAAATCATCGAATAACAGATCAGAAAGTACCCGTGTAATAGCAGCCAGCTGTAAGCCGATAAAGAGAGCCCAGCTGGTTTTGTCTAAAATCAGCATTCTGCCTGAGTGCCCCAGGGTTACGCGGGATGCCATGGCAATGAGCAAAGATGCGAAAAAGCCGATGGTGAGTGCGTGCAGTGGGGAGCGCCCTAGAATGAATTCGCCGTTAAACTGCAATATCAGGCTTTGAATGCTGAATAAACTCATGCTGATAAATAACCAGAAAAAGGCCATATGTAATACGGCCAGTAAGCGGTCTTTAAAGCTGCGCAGGAATTGCCAGCGAAAGGTGTGCAGCAGGGCAACACAGGCCATTGGGATATCGACTAAAAATAACCATTCGATTTGACTGTAACTACTGAGTATAAAGTGACCTAAGCAGCCAGCCAGAAAAATCCACAGGGTATAGGCGGGCTGAAATATTGTGTAGTTATCAATAATATTACTACTGAAAAAAGGCAGCATGCGGTGGCTAACGGTGAATACCAGGGGTAATAAATAAAGCCAGATGCCAATCGTGATGGCAAGTTGCATGAAAAGCCAGTTGTCGCTAAATAGCCACCAGACATAACAGGCAACACCCAGTGCACCAAAGGTGATTGCACCGAGTATGACTGTTTCATAGCGTTTGTTTTGAGGCGCTGCACTTTTAAATGATTTGTAAAGAATGGCTATTAGATTTAGCCAGCCAAATAAAAATATTGCAAGACCGGAAAAGATGGATGATGTATCAAAAAACAGGCTGAATTCAAAAATTAGCAGGCCAGCATTGAGCCATAGAAAAGGTGAAACATACTGTTCTTTTTCGATGGTTTTTGAATTCATCCAGCGTGGAAAAACTGTCAATAAAAAACCCGCAATGAAAAAGATAAACAGGCCATAGATCATCAAAAAACCATGTGCCCATGTTGAGGGAATAATGGTGTTAATGGGAGACCAGAAACTGGTGTAACGCCCGATAAGTTCTATCGACCAAAGTAATAAAGGTAGTATAAGTTGCACCGCACCACTAAAGAAAAATAGTCGATGGGGGGCTGCACTAAAGGTGTTCCAGAATGAATTTGGAGAGGACATTTGGGGTGGATTCATAGAGGTTAGCAATACTATTTAATTGGCCATTGGTAGGCATATTCTAGCGTGTGTAATAGTTGGACGCTTTAACCAATGTCAATAATTAAAAAAGGTATTAGCAGGGGGAGTCCATATCAATCATTCAGGGCTACCACCTGCAAACTCAGGAAGGGTTAATCTATTAAGCGTCCAAGTCCGCCTAGCGCCGAGCCTTCTCCCTGATCGTTACCGCCATTAGACGGTGCATTTTGTAGCACACGATCCGCCAGACGTGAAAATGGCAGGCTTTGTATCCACACCGTACCTGTGCCTTTTAAAGTGGCTAAAAACAATCCTTCGCCACCGAAAAACATGCTCTTTAAACCTTTGGTCATTTCGACGTTATAATCGATACCATCACTGAAAGCGACCAGGCAACCGGTGTCTAATCGCAGGGTTTCATTGTTGAGTTTTTTTTCTACGACCGTTCCACCCGCATGAATGAAAGCCATGCCATCGCCCTGTAGTTTTTCTAAAATAAAACCCTCTCCGCCAAAAAAGCCACTACCGAGTTTTCGGTTAAATGCAATGTCTATTTTGGTACCCAGTGCGGCGGCTAAAAAGGCGTCTTTCTGGCAAAGCACACTGCCACCGTGCTGGGCTAAATTGACAGCAATAATACTGCCGGGAAAGGGTGATGCAAATGACACATGTTGTTTGCCTGAGCCGGTGTTGGTGAAGTGGGTCATAAATAAAGATTCACCAGATATAACGCGTTTGCCTGCGCTAAATAATTTTCCCATAAAGCCCTGGTCCGGTTCTGAGCCATCACCCATTTTAGCTTCAAAACTAATATCGCCTTCCATATAGGTCATGGCACCAGCTTCTGCGATAACGGTTTCATTTGGGTCGAGTTCTACTTCAACCATCTGCATATCGTGACCGATAATTTTGTAATCTACTTCATGACAATTCATTCTGTCGTCCTTTTCTGCGTGGTGTTTAAATATTAAGAGGTGATGCTATCTAAGGATTCACGGGCAACTTCTTTAACTTCGTAGTCTTCATCGTCTAATAACGGATGCAAATATTTTCTTGCATCCGGGTGATGACTTAAGCCTAAATAATAACAGGCATCATTTCGAATGCGCGGCAGGGGATTGCGGCAATAGTTTCCCAGGTCATCAATGTTGTTAATCAGAATTTGACTGCCTTCCAGTTGTTCAATAATGGCCCCAACGCCAATACGTGCAGACAGACCGGAGTGCTCATCCGCCATAATACTGAATAATGTTTTAATGTATTCGGGCTTTTCTTCAACCATCTGCTGCACTTTTGAGATTTCTCCGGATGTCATAAGTTCCTCAAAATAGGCGCTCATGTCTTCTGGGGGCGCAATCCATTGCTGAATTTCCGATTTAGATTTAAGCCCCATCAGCTCGATTTTACCCAGCCTAAGCCAGGGTACGGTACGAACATTCAACTCACTGGCGCGCTGTGGATCTAGTTCGATATTGACCACTTCCAGATGGGCAAGCGCGCCTTCTTTAATGAGTTCAGACAGGCTTTGCAGCATACTGGGGCAGTGCGGACAATGGGAGGTAATGAGAAGTAAGGCCGATGGTAAAGGACTCATAGTCAATTCCGGTAGTGGGTTGTGAAGGCTAAAGAGGGCATTGTAGCAGGATGAGAGGATGGAAATATGTTAATATTCTGCCAGATTTTCAATTTAATTTTAGGTAATAAGTAATGAGTATTCTGGTGGCAGTGATAAATGGTGATTCGCAGATTGAGTATGACCGGAGCAAGGTGCTGCCCGAGCATCAGCAAACCTATCTGAATAAAATGGATGAGAAAATGGATGCAGGTATTCCCAGTGGTCAGGGAAATATATTCGCGCCGGATCAGGCGCAAAAAGCCCTGTTTGTAGCCAACCAGCTAATGGCGGCTATCGATGAAGATAATGAGCAGCTTATTGCCGCGACCATGGCCTACCTTGCGACTCGCCTGCCTGAGCTAAAGCAGGTGAGCCGCAAAGAAAAGGAAGGTAATCAGGAAATTACGCTGATTTATGATAAGGATTATGCACCTGCGCAAACGGTTAATTTTGTACGACCTGAGCACCTTAACAGCTGATTGACTGACGATGCAAAATTCACAGACTGTCGTTCTTGGTGCCAGCAATAAGCCCCATCGCTACGCCTATAAGGCGTTAAAAATGTTGCAGGAATATGGTCATCATGTCGTGCCGGTTCATCCGAAAATTGAAAATATCGAGGGTCTGGTGGTGAAGCATCATTTAACGCAGATACAGGCTCCGGTCGATACGTTGACAGTTTATATCGGCCCGCAACGAATCGTTCCGTTGATTGATGATATTGTGAAGTTGAATCCGGCGCGGGTTATATTAAATCCGGGTACAGAAAGTGATGCGCTGGAGCTGGCATTATTACATCACGAAATTCCCTTTGTTAAAGACTGCACCCTGTTAATGTTACAACATGGACGCTACTGACTTTACATACCCTAAACTCTAAACATAATTGCCTGACGTGAAAAAAAGCACGCTCTACACTATACTTCTACTACCCTCTGTTTTCATACAGAGAAAATGAGAAGGATTGAGAACGTACTAAAGTAGATAATGAAGCCAGCCACCACTTCCATATCCTATACACTATTAAAAATAGTTTTTTCCCTCTATCTTGCTATCGCCATTTTATTAACGGCAGTTCACTTATATACTGAATACCAAAATACTCAGCAGCGTATTGCCCAGAGCCTGAAAAATATTGAGGAAGTAGTTTATAAAAGTTTGGCTATTACATTATGGAATTACAATATTGAAGCGGTGGCTTCAATTATTGACGGTCTGCAAAAAAATGTTTTTCTCGAAGGTGCGCTGATTGCCATGCCCACTGGAGAAAAAATGGGATTTGGAAATATAGTTCAGCAGCATAATGGCAAAAATAAAATATATAATGTATCTAAAGAAGGTGAACTGACTAAGGTTGAAATGAACTATCTTGGCTCGAAGTTCTTTGGTCATGATTTCCCTATTTATTATTTGCGCGATAATGGACAAAAAGATCTCGTTGGGCATATGTATGTTTTTTCAAGTCATGCAAGAGTCATTAACTCAGTTAAACCGATGTTCGCCCTGATAATATTTGCAGCCATAATTAAAACTTTCGCGCTTTGGTTTATCTTTGTTTGGGCAATAAAAACTAAGTTAAGTGCCCCGCTTAATTCATTTACCCGCTTTATGGAAAATTTAAATATTGAATCTAAAGCTTATGAGCCGGTTAATATAAAATCCTCAGATAGAAATGAATTAAAACTGCTGGAAGAAACGTTTAATGAAATGGTTAAAAAAATCCTTTCCTATCAGGCCAACCTGGAAGAGAAAGATACTAAGCTGCAACACATGAATGAAAACCTGAGTAATTTAGTTGAACGTAGAACTGAAGAATTAGATGCAACAAATGAAGATTTAATAAGTCAGAACAAGCGTCTTCAAAAAACACTTAATGAGCTTGAAGAAACCCAGAAGAAATTATCACTAAGTGCTCATAAGGCGGGCATGGCTGAAGTTTCCAGTGGCATACTGCATACGGTTGGTACGGCATTAAATTCGGTTAACATACAAAACCAGTCAATTATGAGGATCGTAGATCATTCGAAGCTGGATTCACTGATGAGAGCTAATGATACTTTTGGGCACAATTATAATGAGTTTAGAAACAATATAAAAAATAACGACAAGGAAGAAGATCTGCTTAAATTATACCATTCGCTTGCCCCAAAACTGAAAGAGGAAAAAACACAGTTAATAGAGCTTATGCATGAGTCGAATGAAAAGATTCATTTAATGATTGCAACACTTAAAGCGCAGCATAAATATGCCGGTGAAAGTCGGTTACTGGAAACAATAAAAATAAAAGATATGTTGTTAGACTGTTTAATGATGATAATTAAGGAAAATGATGATATTGAATACTTCATCAATGGTAGTGACGATGTTGAGTTGGTAACCGAGCGGAATAAGTTGCAAAATATACTGGTTAATATTTTTTTGAATGCCCGTGAGTCCGTAGTTGAAGAAGAAAATGTTCGGGCAAAAATAATTGTGGAGTGCCATTTTGTTAAAGAATTTTTATATATTTTGATCGAAGATAATGGTGGTGGCATACCTGCAGGAGACTTAACTAATATATTTAATTTTGGTTTTAGTGGTCGAGAAAATCATGATGGTTTTGGTCTGCATAATAGTGCAAATCATGCGCGGGAGATGGGGGGGGATCTAACAGTGGTAAGTGATCAGGCTAAAAAAGAAACTGTCTTTACACTAAAGTTACCGTTGAATAGAAAATAACCAGAGGTGTTATCTGAAACGGTTACCAGATCTAACAGCTCTCAATGACTGCTTTTTAAAATTTTTTCAATGCTACCGTCCGCCTGCATTTGTTTAAGCACTTTTTCAAGTTGTGGTTTCAGGGCGATGTTTTTTTTATGCAAATAATGAAATAAGGGCAGGTTTATAATGGGCGGTTCATTAATAATAATATTATCAAGCTGATCTGTTTTTAAAAGATTTAAAGCAATCGTTCTGGGTACGACGGTAACATCAACTCGTTGTGATCGTAGTGCGGAGAGAATGGATTTCCAGCTATTGAGAACCTGCACATCCATTCCCTGTGTACCATTTTTAGTAAATACAACGCCTCGCCTGATTGCAATTTTGTATTGTTTTATACTTTTCCAGCCATCTACGACAATAGGCCTGTCTTTACTTAAAACCATGCCTTCTATGAAGTTAACGGGAATTTTTATCGGTATCAGTGATGTGAATTTTTTTTCTACATTTGCAACTCTCGATAATTCCCCGTCAACGGCTCCACTATTTGCTATTGATATTGCCCGTCTTGCGGGTAAGTCTTTGATTTTTATTTGTATTCCAAGCCGTCTATAGGCTTCCCCTACAACCCTTGCGGATATCTTCTGTACAATGGTGCCTTCCAGTGTACTGAACGTCATTGTTTTTGAGTCCTCTGCATAGCTAATACCTGAAAAGAGGCATAGGGTCGCGAGGATAATTAGCGTAAGGTATTGTTTCATATCAGGCGCAAAGTACATTAATGAATTGACAGGCATAGGTGTTTTATAGCAGTATTTTTGAAGTAATTCTCAGGTAATGTTTGTAATTAAACGGTTAATAAAGCATTGAAATAATAAGAGGAATCGTATGAGTTACGTAAGCTTTTTTGTGGATGTGGATATTAATGATATCGATCAGGTTGGGGGAAAAAATGCTTCTCTGGGTGAAATGTATCGCAAGTTGTCAGCCCAGGGAATTCGCGTGCCCAATGGTTTTGCGACAACCTCAAAGGCCTATCACCATTATATGGTGCAGAATAACCTACTCGATAAAGTGCGCGATGCGCTGGAAAATTTAGATACCCGGGATGTGAAAGCCCTGGCGCGTATCGGACGACAAATTCGTAGCTGGATCTTACACGCAAAGATGCCCGAAGATCTGGAACATGACATCGTCGCTGCCTATGAAAAGCTTGGCGAAGAGTGCGGAGAGTATCCAGATGTTGCAGTACGTAGCTCTGCCACCGCCGAAGACTTACCCGGCGCATCGTTTGCCGGGCAGCAGGAAACTTACCTTAATATTTCCGGACGACGGAATTTAATTTTAACCTGTAAACGGGTTTACGCATCACTGTTTACTGACCGGGCAATTTCATACCGGGTTGATAAAGGCTTTAGTCATTTTGATGTGGCCCTGTCTATTGGTGTGCAAATAATGGTGCGTGCAGATACCGGTGCTTCCGGGGTTATGTTTACTATTGATACAGAAAGTGGTTTTGATAATGTTATTTTAATTAATGCCGCCTGGGGGCTGGGTGAAAATGTGGTGCAGGGTGCAGTTAATCCGGATGAGTTTTATGTGTTTAAATCCACCCTAGAAAAACATCAGCCAATCATTCGTCGCTATCTTGGCAAAAAAGATATAAAGATGGTGTACACACACGATACCACAGCGGGTTTGTCTACACACAATGTAGAGGTTTCAGTTGAGCAACAACACCAGTATTGTATTAACGATGAGGATGTATTAAAGCTGGCACGTTTTGCCCTGACCATTGAAAAACATTATGACCGCCCGATGGATATTGAGTGGGCAAAAGATGGTGAAACCGGTGAACTCTTTATTTTACAGGCGCGTCCAGAAACCGTCCATAGTGATGAAAACAAACAATATCAAATTACCTATAAATTAGAACAAACTGAAAAACCTCAGCCAGTTGTGGTGGGAAAAAGTGTTGGCAAACGAATTGCCTCGGGTAAAGCCTGTGTGATTTTAGATGCCAGTGAAATGCATAAATTAAACCCCGGCGAAGTACTGGTAACCGACATTACCGACCCGGACTGGGAGCCGGTTATGAAAATTGCGTCGGCTATTGTTACCAATCGGGGGGGGCGTACCTGTCACGCAGCGATTATTGCAAGGGAACTTGGTGTGCCTGCTATCGTTGGTTGTGGTGACGCTACGAGCAAGTTAAAAACGGCAGATGAAATTACGGTTTCCTGTGCGGAAGGTGATAGCGGATTTATCTATCCGGGCCTGTTGAAATTTAGCGAAAATAAGCGTGATGTCTCTGCGCTAGAAACGCCACAAACCCATATTATGCTGAATCTGGCAAACCCGGAGCTGGCATTTGAAACTTCGAGATTACCAGTGGCGGGGGTGGGGTTGGCACGTCTGGAATTTATTATAAATACCAGCATTCGAATTCACCCCCGCGCATTACTGGAATATGATTCACTACCGGAAAACCTCCAGCGTAAAGTTTCAAAAATAACTGCAGGTTATATGAGTCCAGTTGAATATTATGAAAAAAAACTGGCGGAAGGTATTGGTATGATCGCCGCGGCTTTTTATCCGCGACAGGTGATTGTACGCCTGTCGGATTTTAAATCCAATGAATATGCTTCGCTCATTGGCGGAGCCTTATTTGAGCCGCAGGAAGAAAACCCTATGCTAGGTTTTCGCGGAGCTTATCGTTATCCATCGAAAGAGTTTCGCGACTGTTTTGAAATGGAATGCCGGGCGCTAAAAATAGTGCGTGAGCAGATGGGCTTAACGAATGTTGATATTATGATTCCCTTTGTGCGCAGCGTAGATGAAGGGAAAAAAATATTAGCGTTATTATCTGAATTTGGATTAAGCCGCGCTCAAGACGAGTTAAAAATTTATTTAATGTGTGAAATTCCTGCCAATGCGTTATTAGCCGATCAGTTTTTAGATGACTTCGATGGTTTTTCCATTGGTTCAAATGATTTAACGCAGCTGACCCTGGGGGTTGACAGGGATTCGGGGTTAATCAGCGGATTCGACGAAAGAAACGAAGCGGTGAAAGTGATGATGAAAATGGCAATAGATGCCTGTAAGGCTCGCAATAAATATGTGGGTATATGCGGGCAGGCGCCCTCTGATTTTCCTGAAATTACCCGCTGGCTGGTGGAGCAGGGAATATCATCCATTTCTTTAAACCCGGACAGTGTTATAGATATGACGCAACAAGTGCTGGAAGTTGAAGGGAAATTAAAAAATTAGTCGTGTTAATATCAGGTTGATTGTTTAAAAAACTGGCTATAAAAAATCTTACCCTGAGGCTCGTTGCTAAAGAGTGGGATTGTTCATTGCGGTTATATTTTTTATTCTGTCATATTTATACTGGCATGTTTATTCTGGCACACTTATTCAGTCACATTTGTTTTGGCATAGAAATATAGCGCCAATATAAAAAACCGGAGTCATTTTTGCAGCAAGCAATTTTCGCCTTATTAAAATCCATGTTAGGAAGTTTAAGAGACCTGCTCCCCATCATTCTAGTGATTGGTTTTTTTCAGGCTGTCGTTTTACAACAACCTATTCCCGGTTTTATGAATATTATCATCGGCACATTATTTATTGTTTCAGGCTTAACCTTTTTTATCTATGGATTAGAAATGGGATTGTTTCCGATTGGTGAAAGCATGGCCAATGCGTTTGCCAGAAAAGGCAGTGTAATGTGGTTGCTGATTTTTGCATTTTGTCTTGGCTTTGGCACGACGGTAGCAGAGCCCGCTCTTATCGCGGTGGCGGAAGAGGCCTCTGAAATTGCAGCGATGGGTGGCATGATTAATAATAATGTAGAGGCGATGGAAAATTATGCGGATGGTTTACGCTTTAGCGTTGCATTTGCGGTAGGGTTTGCCATTGTTATCGGCGTATTGCGCATACTTAAAGGTTGGTCCATACAATATATGATAATGGGTGGCTATGTTCTGGTGGTGCTGATGACCTCCATCGCTCCCAGGGAAATTATCGGTATTGCTTATGACTCCGGTGGTGTTACCACGTCTACTATTACCGTTCCGTTAGTCACCGCCCTCGGTGTTGGTCTGGCTTCATCAATTAAGGGCCGCAATCCTATGACAGATGGTTTTGGATTGATTGCCTTTGCTTCGTTAACACCGATGATTTTTGTCATGGCTTATGGAATGGTTATTTAATGGAGCTGTTACTAAACATTTTTCAGATGATTGTTGAAACATCGATTGATGTTTTACCTATTGTCAGTATTATTTTTGGCTTTCAGTTTTTTGTTATTCGTAAACCCATTCCTAATCTTAAGCGTGTAATTACTGGCTTTGTTTATGTCTTAGTTGGTTTGTCTCTCTTTTTATTAGGTCTGGAGCAGGCATTATTTCCCCTCGGTCGATTAATGGCTGATCAGCTCACCAACCCGGCCTTTATTTATGGTGATATAGCCGCGGTACCCAATGTAATTCATTGGGCTGATTACTACTGGGTTTATTTATTTGCTTTTGCGATTGGTTTTAGTACAACCATTGCTGAACCCTCATTAATTGCTGTTGCCATAAAAGCCAATGAGGTTTCTGCGGGTGCAATAAGTGTTTGGGGGTTACGCCGTGCTGTGGCACTGGGAGTTGCGGTGGGTATTACCCTGGGAAGTTTCAGGATTGTTACCGGTTTACCTATTCATTATTTTATTATCAGTGGTTACGTTGTGGTTGTTATTCAAACTTTTTTTGCACCGAAAATGATTGTGCCATTAGCATATGATTCTGGCGGGGTCACTACATCAACTGTTACCGTGCCACTGGTTGCAGCATTGGGTTTGGGTTTGGCGGAAACGGTTCCGGGTAGAAATGTATTAATTGATGGTTTTGGCTTAATTGCTTTTGCCAGCTTATTTCCCATTATGTCAGTTATGGCTTATGCGCAAATATCTGAGTTTATGGCGAAGCGTTCTAATAAAATTTAAATGAGGAAGATCTTATGCATTTTAAATTATTAATTGCATTTGTTGAAGATGCAAAAACAGATAAGGTAATGGATGCAGCGCGCAAAGCCGGTGCAACCGGTGCAACCATAATCAGTAATGCACGGGGTGAAGGTTTAAAACAGACCAAAACTTTTTTAGGTTTGTCATTAGAAACACAGCGGGATGTTTTGCTGTTTCTGGTGGAAGAGCATTTAAGCCGCCATATACTGGAAGAAATTTCTGAAGTAGGTGAGTTTGATACTGGGCCGGGCAGTGGTATAGCTTTTCAGATAGATGTGGAAGATGCGGTGGGTGTTGCGCATCAGGTTGAGAGTTTAGTGCAGGTTGTTGAGGAGGAGTTGTGATGAATAAAAATTTAATCAGCGTAAGAGATGTTATGAAAACTAACTTTAATATTGTCGATGGGAAAATGACCGTAATGGAAGCGCTGGAAATGATGAAGCATGTTGAAACCAAATCATTAATTGTGCAGAAACGCCATGACAATGATGAGTACGGAATAGTTTTATTATCGGATATAGCAAAGTATGTATTAGCCAAAGACCGCTCTCCTGAACGCGTTAATATTTATGAAATTATGTCAAAGCCAGTAATCAATATTGATCCGAATATGGATATACGTTATTGCGCACGATTGTTTGAACGTTACGGTTTGGCCAGGGCTCCGGTGATTGAAAACAGAAATATTATCGGAGTGGTTAGCTATACAGATATGGTTATGAAGGGACTGGTCAAGTTTGAGTGATAGATTAAAGATTAACTAAAATGAATGCAATAAAAGGTAATTTTCAAGTCTTTTGTGCACTAGCAAAGTACTTCATAAAAATTGCTTTAGATTTTATTTGCTGACTATTAATCTGGTTTCTGCAAGTAATATATAATGCGCATATAACTGAGTCATATCTGACTCAGTTACTGGTGTTTTTTGGATGAAGCGGTTTTGGCAAACTGTCTTGATGAGCCTCGCTGTGACCATTTTTCCATGTAACTGCTCATAATGTTAGGCATTCTTAGTCAAGCTCCAACACTAATTAAAGTGGATGCTTTGTACCCAGCGTAACCACGCATAAAAAGTTTCGTTTTTTAACACAAAACTCACCCTCAGAACTACCTCGAACCCTGATTTAAAACTCTAAATTCATTTGTTGTACTTTGGTTTGCAATGACTATTGATTTTTGTTTTTAATCAGTGAATATCACTTGAAAATTTTAAAGTCTCAGCAGATTGCTGCGTGGGTATTAATGCTTACAGGCTGTGGATTATTAAAACCAACAATAGCAGAACTTGCGATGTTTTCAGAAGCTTCAATTTCATTATCTCTGCTGAATTATATTAATAAATCTTGCCGATAACCCAGATTTTCTGGCTCTAAAATCGGCCAAAGCTAGTTTGCATGCTTCAGATCAAAAGGTGTCATAGATCGGCGTATTGTTGTTCTGTACGTTGGTTTCAAGCTAAACAAAAGCTTGGGAGGGTAATTTGTTCAACCTAAATAAAGAGGAATATGGGATGAATTTGTTTATAATGAGAATGAGAACTGTTATCATCGTAATAATGCTGTGTTACATGAGAATGTTATGAAATTAAAGATCTTTTTATTATTAGCATTAATAATGTTAAACCGACCTGTTTTAGCGGATACGCAACAATTGCTGCAGCTGATTGATTATGTCGGTGTGGATTATGCGGAAGCAGTACAAAACAAAGCCGTGGTAAATGAGGCCGAGTATGCAGAGATGCAGGATTTTGCAGCGGGTATATCTCAGCACCTGATGGCACTGCCGGAAAGTCGAGAGAGAGATCTGCTAGTCGAGCAATCCGACATGTTGAAACTCTGGGTAAAACAAAAGGAATCAGCAGCTCAGGTCAGACAGCTAACCAGCGAAATGCATCAGGCAATTATTAGTACTTACCAGGTGACGGTTGTGCCAAGACAGCAACCCGACCTAAAAAAAGCCAGCAAGTTATATGTAGAACATTGTGCTGCTTGCCATGGTGCAGAAGGCTATGGGGATGGCGTAAGTGCAGCAGGTATGGAACCACCACCGATTAATTTCAAAGATGTTGAACGTTATAAACACCGTACATTATTTGGTTTGTATAGCACAATCACCCAAGGTGTTAGCGATACGGCGATGCTGTCTTATGCGCAGTTGTCAGAAGAAGACAGGTGGTCTTTAGCTTTTTATGTGGGAGGGATGGCGCTTGCGCCTGCCGATGTTGATGTAAACGACAGCGATTTACTCAACATTAAAACACTGACTACAACCGCGCCGATGGAAGCCGCTCGTTTGGATGCTGAAAAGGGTGCACAGCGTATGGCTTACTTACGCCATCATCCAGAAGTCTATTTTAACAAAAAGAATAATCTTGCATTTGCACAGCAACGTTTGAATGATGTAGTAACGGCCTATAAAAATAATAATCAAAACCTTGCCTATACGTATGCCGTTGAGGCTTATCTTGAAGGTTTTGAATTAGTTGAAAATAATATTAACGCGCTCAATAAACCGCTGCGTCTTGAAATTGAAAGGAAAATGACAGGGCTGCGAAATACTATTCGAGCGGGAGAAAATGTTGATGTTATTAAAAGTGAAGTTGCACTTATCATTGAAAAATTAAAAACAGCAGAAGAACTGGTAAGTAGTAAAAGTTTATCTGGCGGTGCGGCTTTTGCCAGTGCATTTTTTATTTTATTACGTGAAGGTTTGGAAGCGTTGCTAATTGTTGCAGCCTTAGCGGCTTTTCTGGTTAAAACTAAACGCAGAGATGGATTGCTTTATATTCATATCGGCTGGATTGCGGCATTGGTTTTAGGTGTGGCTACCTGGTGGGCATCAGTCTCACTAATCGATATTTCAGGTGCGTCCCGAGAAATTACAGAAGGGGTCGCGGCTTTAGTGGCAACCGTTGTTTTGCTTTATGTGGGGTTCTGGATGCACGATAAAACCAGTGCCGCCAAATGGAAAAAATTCATTGATGACAGTATGCATAAAGCACTCACCTCCGGTACGCTCTGGACACTGGCTGGGCTATCATTTATTGCGGTATATCGTGAAGCGTTTGAAACTATTTTGTTTTATCAGGCGTTATGGGCACAAACTGATGAAGCAGGTAAAACTATGGGTTTAAGTGGTTTTGTTTCTGCCGTGGCATTGCTGACAGTTTTAGGCTGGCTCATTATGCGTTATAGCGTACGCTTACCATTGCGTCAGTTTTTTGCAGTCACAGGTGCGTTAATGTTTGTCCTAGCCGTGATTTTCGCCGGCAAGGGTATTGCAGCATTACAGGAAGCTGGATTACTGATGTCGACACCAATTAACTTTGTGCGCTTTGATTTGTTAGGTGTTTATCCAAATATACAGGGTTTGTTAGTGCAGTTAGTTTTAATTATTTTCGCAGTGATCTTGTGGAGGAAGAAGACTGTATCCAAAAAATAAATAAGCTGATTTACAGTATGTCAGATTGTGATTGTGAAATAAAATTATCAATCAAAGTGCAGGTTGAGTAGTTTAAGTTAGTTTTTTGTTAATGCTAAAAGTACACCCTGATATTTGTTAAACGGCTGCCCTGAAAGAAATGAACTACTGTAAAAGGCTGAGGAAAATGCAATGATAACGCGCATTTATATTTATAAAAAATAAGTGCTTAACCATTATCATATAACCGTTCTGCAGGATCTTCAGCCCCCCCCGGTTTAATGGTTAACCTGCACCATTAATTTACCGGGTTGATAAATGTTAATGCCTTTTCTTGAAACACTTAACACACCATCACGTTTTAATTCGCTGATAATTCCTGACACGGTTTGTCGGCAGGAGCCGATCATATCGGCAAAGTCCTGATGCGTGGTGGGGATATCGATGTAGACACCATTTGATAACTGGCGGCCATATTTAATACTCAGATGTTGAAGCAATTTTATAAATCGTTCGTTGGCATTATCACTTGCCATGTATAAAACCATGTCACCCAATACGTGAATTCTTGATGAGAGTTTTTCAATGACCAGTAGACTGACCCGGGGTTGATCTAGCAGAAGTTGATTGAATGTGTTTTTATTGATTTTTAAAACCTGGCTTTCTGTAAGGGTTTTGGCATAAATATTATTGGATAAGTGATTTTCGCCTGAGATACCAAAAATATCACCAGGCATACAAAACCATTGAATAAGTTCATTCCCCAATTGTGAAATGCGGGTTATTTTAACTCGACCATTTAATAGTATATAAACAGAGTGATCTGATTGATCCGCCTGAAAAATGTACTCGCCTTTTGAAAATTTAAAATTGTTTGCAATGCTTTCTATATGGCTAAATTCATGTGGCTGTAACTGGTCAACAAAACTGTAAGGTAAAGCGTTTTCAATAAACATCATTCCCTGCCCCTGTATTAGTAAATTCTTTTATTGTGATCAAGTAAACACGGTTTTTTTACTAAATGTCGCCTGTGCGACAGACTTACTCTTATGCGTCGCTAGAATACCAGCTACAAACTTTTAGTTCATCACTTAAGTATAAAATCTGCGATGCATAATAGTCGCAAAATTTTCTGAGTCTATAACAAATATCGTGTTATCAGGGGGCGCTGTGGCAGCTGTTGATCGTGTTGGAGGTGAAGGCCTCATTATTGAAAATTTACACTATTCGTATGATGGGAAGTTAACCATCTTTAATGATTTGGGTTTAAATGTTAAAGCGGGAGAATTTTTGTCTATTATTGGCCCTTCCGGCTGCGGAAAAACCACATTATTAAATTTGCTATCGGGTTTTTATCAACCTGAAAAGGGCAGTGTTCGTTTGCGTGGCCAGCCCATCGTACCTGAAGATCCTCATCTGGGTTACGTATTCCAGCAGGCCACTTTATTTCCCTGGCTATCAGCAATTGAAAACGTTGAATTTGGTTTGCGTATGATTGGTGTGCCCCAGCAAGAGCGTAGAGATCGTGCCCGTAAATATTTCAAGCTGGTAGGTCTTGAGGGGTTTGAAGACTATCTGGTGACGCGTTTGTCCGGTGGTATGCAACAACGTGTTTCGTTAGCACGCTCACTCTCGATGGAACCGACCCTGTTGTTAATGGATGAACCTTTCGGCGCACTGGATGCCATCACTCGCGAAATTATGAATGACGAGTTGTTAAGAATTTGGGATGAACTGGGGCAAACGGTTATTTTTATCACACATGATATTGATGAAGCCGTTTATTTATCTGATCGTATCGCGGTTTTTGGGCGCCCCCCTAATGGAATATACAAAGTGATGGATAATGATTTACCGCGTCCGCGTAGTGGCCCTACTACACGAACAGAAGAATTGTTTTGGGAATACAAGAAACAGTTAATTACAGACATAGCAACGGTAACGGCAAAAAGTCCAATGGATGATGCTGAAATAGCTGAACTCAACATGACGGTTCATGTGGAGTGATGCGTTCTTTCAATCATTAAATGTTAATGAACATATAAGGAATGATTAAATGAAAAATATTATTACAGGCGTGTTAGCAGGAATTTTGCTAGTCATGCAAACCTCAGTGATGGCCGCCGAAAAAATTAAAATAGGCTGGGTTTATGCCATGGCTAATGCCCCAATTCTGGTTGCAATGGAAAAGGGTTATTTTAAAGAACAGGGTATTGATGTTGAAATTTTGCAATTTAAAAGTGGCCCTTTAGTGCATCAGGCATTATCAGCCGGTGAACTGGATATGGCTTATATTGGTTCACCCCCGGTTTACCACTGGTTTTCCCGAGGTCTCGATAGCCGCATACTGGCTAAGGTTAATTACGGCCAGGCGGCTGTGATCAGTCGTAAAGATTCTGGTATCTCCGAAATTTCAAACTTACGTGGCAAGAAACTGGCCGGTGTTCGTAAAGGCAGCGGTATGGATGTGCTGTTACGTGGTTATGTACTCGGCGAAGCGGCTAACTTAAAACCCAATTCGGATCTGGATATAATTTCTATGCCGCCTGGCAATATGGAAGCAGCGGTTGATAAGAAAGTGGTAAATGCCGCATTTATCTGGGAACCGTTTACCTCTAAGTCATTAATTCGTGGAAATACCCAACTGGTATTTGATATGAACAAAGCCGTTCCAAAATATCCCTGGTACATAGTGATGGCAATGCCGGACACACTAAAAAACAAACGTGCTTCTGTAGTGAAAGTTCTCAGAGCTCATAAAAAAGCGGTTGAGTATTTAAATTCTTCTGATACCGCGGGTAATGGAATTATCGCCAAAGCATTTAAGTTGGGTTCGGTTACCGATGTTGATGGTAATAAAAAATCGGCGACCGATATCGTTGCAATGGCACGCAGTCGTCTGGGTTGGGAATACGAATTAAAAAAAGGTGACGTCGATTTTATTCAGAAGTTAATGAATTATTCTCATCGCCTGGGTTACATCAAGAAAAAACTTTCAACAGACGACATTATTGACACCAGCCTGATGACAGAGGCGATGATGTAATGTAATGCGCAACACCTGGATTTTTTGAGGTAACACAAAATTTCCAGGTTTTTTTTAAAATTTATACCGTAGATATTAAAAATAATTTAAGGGGGGGTGTTGTGAGTGTCTCAGCAATTGAAATGTCGAAATCAAATAATAAGAGTAACAAGGTAGATGACATTGTAAAAAAAATCAGGAGTAATGCCTCCTGGTCGTGGTTGTCTATTCCATCCCTGCTAGTTGCCTGGATGCTGGTCGCGACCCAATTTGAATCTTATATATTACCTCAGCCCTGGGAAGTATTTGACGAGGCCTGGAATGAAATGCTGTTTCCGGAACCTGAATTCCTGATGGATGATGATGGCAATGAGATTGCGATTGATGAAGCGACCCGGCCTTCAGTAATAGGACTTTTAGGTGAGGGCAAGTTTAATGAAGCAGTCGCCTATTTTTTTCGCGGTGAGCTATGGCCACACATTGGCTGGAGTTTGCTTGAGGAAGTAGGCGGTTTTGGCGCTGCTATTATCTTTTCATTATTATTTGGTTTTCTGGCCGGATTTTTCAAAGGCTTTCGAGAATATCTTGTTCCCCTGAATGGGCTGTTTATGGCTATTCCACCCATCGCCTGGGCACCTTTAATGTTAATCATTTTTGGTATTGGTTATACCACCATTGTTATTGTGATTTTTATCTCTGCGGTGAATCCGATGATTTTGACAATCATGGAAGGTGTTTTACAAATTCAGGGTCAGGAGGTTCGTGCTGCGCGTGTGCTGGGTGCTAAACGCTGGCAATTGTTTCTTTATGTTTATTTACCTGCGAGTTTACCGTTTGTGACTGCCGCACTGCGTATTGGTTTCAGTCAGGCCTGGCGGGCATTGGTAGCAGCAGAAATGATTGGTGCCTCTGTTGGCCTGGGTTACATGGTGCAAACCGGTGGCGAAGTGGGTAACTCCCGACTTGTATTACTCGGTATTGTACTGATTGGCTTTTTCTCTTATTTGTTTGAGCGCACTTTATTCCGCCCAATCGAAAAACGTTATGAAGTTTGGAGACTGGGTGTGTAATACAGAATGAATAAATGCGTTTAAAAATATAATAAGTAGGAAGGAGATTTTAAAAATGAAGAAAATGTCTGATGACGAATTAAAACAAAAACTGGGTGAAACCTACACTGCACCGAAAGGGCTGTATGCTAAAACCAAAGACCTGCCATTTTTAGGCAAGGTGAGTTGTAATGTTGAAGAAATGGTCGCGGGCTCCTGGCAGGAAGTGCTTATTGATTATGAGCTGGGTCAGTCGGGTATGGCCGATGGCTCATGGTTTAAGGCCACATTCAGATTTTATTCAGACTGGGAACTATTTCAAACCACCGATCCAATGGCAGCAAATTATGTTTCAGCCGAGTACCATGCCTGCCCTACCTTAGATGGCCAGAGCCCGGCCTCGGTACAAAAACTTTCCGTACGATTTGATCAAAAAGGCCACGAGCGACCTTTCCAGAAAGCGGTGATTGTTGATACCTACGACGGTTATTTAAAAGCGGGTGATCACATTATTATCCGTCTGGGCGATCGCCGCTTCGGTGGCCCCGGCACCCGCGTGCAAACATTCACCGAGGAGTTTTTCAAATTCCGTTGTTATGCAGATCCACTCGGTACTTCACGGTTTGCTGCGGTTGATCCTGACCTGACCATTAACATCAAGCCGGGATTACCAGCCTTATTGCAATGGGCCGGTTCACGACTGGTTAAACAGGGTGAGAAAATTCCCCTGCGAATTCGTGCTGAAGACGAATGGGGAAATACCTGCTGGAATCGTCCGGACAGTGTACATATACATGCCACACTGGATGGTAAAAACTGTTACGACAGGGAAATTAAACTACCCAAAGAAGGCTGGGCCGTGCAGTTGCTTGACGACCTGCCAACAGATACTGCGGGTGAGCTGGAGATTACTGCGGTAATGCCAGATCATCCCGCGGTGCGCGCGCACACGTTTTACGTGACGGTGGACTCAAGCATAAACTTTCCGCGCATTTATTATACTGATTTGCATGTGCACTCTGAAGACACTGTTGGAACAAACTCGACCAGTTATAATTTAACTTACGGTCGTGACGTTACCGGACTCGACGTACTTGCTTTCGCCCATAACGATTTCAACATCACAACTGAGCGCTGGAATAAAACCGTCGAACTGATACGTGAAATCAGCAAGGACGGAGAATTTGTTGCCTACCCGGGCACTGAATGGTGCGGTAGCTCCTGTGCAGGTGGAGATCATAATGTGGTTTTTTTACACGACCATGAACCAGAATTTCCATTTTTAAAAGATGGCACCCATGTCCGTTCCGTTGACTGGAATGAAGATACCGGCAGCACGGTTGCCAACCCGGGCGCCTGGCCACTAGAAGAACTTTGGGCCGCTTACATCGATGACCCCGAAGGGCACCTACTCATTCCCCACGTCGGTGGTCGACGTTGTATTTTAGATTGGCACCATCCCGAACTTGAAAAATTAATTGAGATTGGTTCAGCCTGGGGACACTTTGGATGGTTGTATCAGGACGCTATGCAACGGGGTTACAAGATAGGCGCCAGTATGGCGGGTGACGAACACCGTGGTCGTTGCGGTGGTGGAGTGCCGGGTACGGCCGTGTTTGGAACCAAAGGTGGCATATCCGGTGTCATTGCGCCGGAGTTATCTCGCAAGGCAATCGCCACGGCCTTACGTGAACGTCACACGTTTGCTTCCACGGGTGAGCGAACTTTTGGTTTGGTTTCCTGCAATGGCCATATCATGGGTGACGCGTTTGAGCATCAGGGGGCTGCACAAATTGATTACCGTTTTTTAGGTGATGCTGGTTGGGATACGATTACTGCCTATGATCAGGATGGTGAAATCTGGCAACGTAACTTACAGGAAGAGCTGGGTTACTCAGAGCGTAAAATTCGTTTCTGCTGGGGCGGCGCACGTATAAAAGATCGTTATCGTTGGGCCGTGTGGAAAGGCAAAATAACAATCACCGACGGTGTAATTAATGAATTTGTGGGGCTGGGATTTGAGCACAAAGAAGAAACCTGTTGGCGAGAAACGCCAACCACGGTCGGTTTCAAAAGTGATACCTATGGTGATGTTGATGCGATTGAAATGGATGTCTCAAACCTGACCACGGCCAAAATAAAAATTGAGGGCACCATCGATGGCTACGTTAAGGTGGGTGATCCACTTAAGGGGAACCCATTTGTGCATTGCCCAACCTTTACCTGGGAGTTTACCGGTGCCGAGTTACTTGAAGCCGCACGCTTGAAAAAAGACTTACCGGGGGTAGAGATGTTTTTAGCGATGGAGCGCATGAGCGATACACCTGCCCCGCGGGAGGTAACGGGTAACTTTGAGGTGTCCGCAAAAAACGGTCCCCATGGACATCGTCCAGTTTATGTCGTCGGGCGTCAGGTCGATGACGGTAAAATATGGACATCGGCTCTGTTTATTGATTTTAAAAAATAACTCGGTTTAGTTTTTTTTATAGTGTGTTATTTAATTGCGTCACCCTTATTTACGTCACCCTTACATTACCTCATTATTGGGTGGCGTTTTTTATGCACAATTAAATATAATATTAATGCTCAATCACACAGGTTTTTGTAAACCATGGGCGCGATAAATTTCAGCAACTTCATCGGTTAAGCAAAATTCTACAAAAGCCTGACCAAATTCACCCGGGTCTTGCATCGTCGATAAGTAATACGTCGTCTGTTCATTGCCCGTTTCATCTGCGGGAGTTGCGCCTTCTCCAGTTAACGGTACGATACTGAATTGTTCGGGAAAAATTCGGGTATAACGCAAGGCCAGGTGATAATACACTACCGCGACATCTGCCCTGCCGTCATACACATACTGGGGTGCTTCACGATGATGAATGCGTTCGCCATATAAAATTGAAGACGTAGTGGAATCGAGGTAGCTTTGCATGATGCCTGTTTCAATTCCCATCGATCTGGCCATACTCAACAGCGTGTTGTAATAAACTTGATAACTCGCGGTTTCAGTTTTCGGATTTGACAAAAACAGTGTCACATCATCGCGCAATAAACTCGATAAATTCTCAATGCCTTTAGGATTGCCATGGGGCACTAGCATTACATTGCCGCAACTTCGCATAAAGGCCTGATAATTATTGACCGCCCCGGTAGCGTAAAGTTTTTGTAGTATAAACTCGGGGCTAATAAACACATGGGGTTGACGCGAAAGGGTCAGGTTACCCAGTATGATTGCGCCGTGTTTTATGATGTCCAGCAATACCCCCGGGGGCGTTGTCGCATAGAACACATCTTGAACATTGGGTTGCAATTGCTGGAATCGACGAATCACTTCCAGTAGAGCCATATGGTGGTTACCATCGGAAAACACCACCAGTTTCGCCTGCAATGGGTCACCATGAAAATCCAGTGAAATATTTGAAGCCGGTTGCATCCATCGAGATGTTTCATCGGTGCGATTCGATGCCGGATGGGCAGCTGTCTCTAAGGGCCAGGTGAGGTAGTGAGTCATAATCACCAGCGTATGTAAATTAGTTAACTAAAGCAATCATAACCGCATAAAAATACAAAAAATAACGTCAAATAAAAATAAATAAGCACCCATTTAAAAACGAATAATAGATCAAGTATCAACTCAAAAAAAATCAATCACCGGGAAAGTGATGCAAGCCTGTTCGAATGCAAGGACAGGGGCTGTAACTCATCGTAAAACAACTCCCTGATGGATTACTTTTAATGATGGCTAATATACTGAATTATTTACATCCTGCATCCTTTGCGTTTTTCGTTATTGTTTTGTGTCCAGTGTTTTCAGATCGGGCACAAATTTACTGATTTTAGTATCGGCCAATACACCAAATACTAATCGTCGCGTTTTATACCAGTAAGTGCCGAAAAATATCACAAACATCCCGAGTACCATTAACACATAAATCATCACATTCTGTTCGCCAATTAAATCACTTTGCAACATCTGAGTGAGTGCATAAATAGCATATAGCTGGGTTGATACCAGCATGGCACGGCGGTCAACAAAGAGTGCAACCAGAAAAAAACCGGCGAAGAAAATTACCATTAAAATATTATTGCTGAATGACTGAACCCAGGCTTGCTCACTGGTTAACAGTGAAATCATTGCGCCATGAACAATTAAAGGTGCTGCTAATAAGTGCAGCCAGAATGCGCTGTCGCTTAAATGGCTCTGTCTTTTTGTGTCTCTTGAATCAAACGCCATGGCTATGCTGAAAATAATTAAACCCATTGTGACAAAAATAAACGGGCTCTTTAATACGTCTATACCAATTTGAATAACGCTAATAGCTACCAGACTTGCGGCGAGTGGTAGCAGGCTAAAGGGCATTTTATATCTTAGGTAAAATACTAAACTGCTCATGCTAATGATAGCAAGTCCCATTGTTGTAGCGTCTTCACCCTGAAAAGAAAAGGCCTTATTTATAAAGTAAAGTATGGCCATTAAAATCACAATTCCCGGCAATGCCAGACGACGAACTCTCACTAACCATTCGGCAATGATTACAAAACCGGCGGCGGGTAATAAGTAGTAATAACCCGATAGTGAAGTCATGTTAATGGATGCAACTAAAAGAATAACCCCAAGGGCAATAAACACATCGCCAAAGCTGCGAATAAATTTTAATGGTTCTTCATTGCTCTCAGCTAATGGGAATGATTTTTCATTTTTAATAAACTGGTAAAGAGGCTCTATTTGATCAGAGTTAATGATGTTTTTTTCAGAGGCTTTCTGAAGAGTGCTTTTTGAAACCATGTTATGGGTATCTCATTTTTAAATTTTTTATTTGTAATGCTAGGCGTTAACTTTAGCAGGCGCCTACAGAAGCTGTCAGGTTTTCACTATCCATTCATTAAAAAACCCTCAATATGTTCCAGGTCTTCCGGCGTTCCATATAACACCAGAACATCACCTATCTTTAAAGTTTTATCTGAGTTTGGGGGTACAACACTCGAATCATCTTTTCGATTTTTGTGAAGGGTAATGCCTTTTGAATGCAGTTTCAAATCATGTAGTTTTTTACCCACTGCATATGCGCCTTCCTGCAGTGTGTAACTGCTTAAGCGTTTACGCACATCATTGGGTAGTTCGAGCCCGTCAGCTTCGTTACCATGAAAAAATTCGCGCATGGTGGCGTATTTGTTATTGCGTACGTCCTGTATGCGGCGCACGATTTTTGCCACAGGCATGCCCAATAATGATAAAACATGAGAGGCCATTATGAGGCTGGATTCTAAGGTTTCTGGAATAACTTCAGTGGCGCCCGCATCGCTTAACTGTTCGTAGTAGGTGTCATCTTTAGTGCGGACCAATATGGGAATATCTGGATTTAATTGCTTGGCCTGCTTGAGGGTTTTTTCGGCTGACCCCACATTGTCGTGACAAATAACTAAAATGGAAGCCCGTTCAATACCTGCGGCTAGTAAAATTTCACGGTGAGTTGAATCTCCAAAGGAAACTTTGTAACCGGCTTTGGCGGCATGACTAATCAGTTTGACATTGAAATCGAGGGCAAAATATTTAAAGTTTTCTGAGTCGAGAATTTTCGCAATATTCTGGCCGATGCGACCGAAGCCACAGATAATGACATGCCTGTCCATACTTTTAGTGTCGGAGGTAATGGTGTCCTTAATGTTTTCGCGGCTCTGTACATAGCTGCGGGTAAACTTTTTTGTAATCAGGCCATTGTATTTAACCAGAAAAGGCGTCGCGATCATGGTAAAGATAACGGAGGTTAATAAAATTTGCGATTCGGTTTGCGATAAAATATTAAAACTTGCCGCCAGTGCCATGATGGCAAAGCCAAATTCGCCACCCTGACTGAGTACTATGCCAGTGCGTAACGCAACGCCGGTTGAAGTGCCGGTAATGCGTTTGCTTAACACCATAATTAAAACTGATTTACCGACAATTATGAAGACTGCGATAAGCAGTGACCAGTGAATGACATCTAACAGGCTATACAGATCCAGCATCATGCCGATAGTAATAAAAAACAGGCCGAGAAAAATATCCCGGAAGGGGCGAATATCATTTTCAATTTGATGCTTGAATTCAGTTTCACTTAACATCATGCCCGCCAGAAATGTGCCGAGGGCCATCGATAAACCTGCAAGTTCAGTTGCCCAGGCGGACAGTAGCGCAATGAGTAAAACTGTGAGGGTAAACAATTCTGCGGAGTGGGCTGAGGCAACTTCATGAAATAATGGACGTAATAACCAGCGGCCAATGGCCAGCATCACAACCGTAACCCCGACACCCATAGCAAAACTGTAAGATAGCTCCAGTAAAAAGGAGGTTTCATTATTTCCTGCAAGGGTGGAGATGATGACCAGCATGGGGACTACTGCGATATCCTGAAATAACAATATGTAAATGGATGCATTACCGTGGCGTGAATCTATTTCTAACTGTTCCCCAAGTTGTTTAATGACAATGGCGGTGGACGACAGGGCAATGACGCAGCCAATAACAAACGCCGATTCTCTACTCGACCCCAGCAACCAGGCGCTTACAGCCGCGATTAACAGGGTAATACCGACCTGAGCACTACCCAGACCAACAACTGAGCGGCTGTTGGCAATGAGTTTATTGAGTGAAAACTCCAGCCCTAAACTGAATAACAAAAAGGCAATGCCGACCTCGGCTAAAAAATGCAGGGTTTCAGAGCTTTCTACCATATTGGCCGCATGGGGCCCCAGGCTAATACCAACGGCTAAATACGCTAAAATTGCAGGGAGTTTGATGCGTCTGAACAGGGCCACGGCAACAACAGATATTGCCAGTAAGATAATGGTATCGCTGAGAGCGTCATGCATAGAATGTGTTGAAATCGTTGGGTTATTTAATTGTTACTAAAGTGTAGCATCCAGAAGTGTAACAACCCAGTGCCAGCTCAGGTAACTGAATGTGTGTCAGGTTTTAAACGGGTTAGCGTTAAAATTGGCCAGACTTTTGATGATTTCATTTATCGAGCTTGTCCGCAGCATCCAGGGTGTTGAGTAATAACACAGCGACGGTCATCGGGCCGACACCACCGGGGACAGGGGTTATCCAGGCTGCATGTTTTGATGCGTCTTCAAAATCCACATCTCCACAAAGTGAGCCATCTTTTAGACGGTTAATGCCCACATCTATAACGGTTGCACCGTCTTTAATCCACTCTCCATGCACTAACCCCGGTTTGCCTACGGCAACCACCACTATATCGGCGCGCCGAACGTGGTCTTCCAAATCGGTGCTAAAACGATGGGTGACGGTAACCGTAGCTCCTGCCAGGAGTAGCTCCAGTGCGGCAGGGCGACCCACATGATTAGATGCGCCAACAATCACCGCATTACGCCCGTAATAGGTTTCTCCGGTGGAATCGAGTAACAGTTTTACCCCATAGGGCGTGCAGGGGCGAAGACCCGGCTTGCGCTGTGCCAGAAGGCCAAGATTGTAGGGGTGAAAGCCATCCACATCTTTTTTAGCATTAATTCGATCGATCACTGCGAACTCATTAAGACCCTCGGGCAGGGGAAACTGCACCAGAATGCCGTGTATGTCATCATCTTCATTAAGCTGGTCGATCAGCTCGTCTAATGTCTGCTGGGTTGTGCTGGCCGGTAAATCATAAGCCTGGGACAAAATACCGGCCCTTTCACAGGCCAGGCGCTTATTGCGTACATACACCTGAGAGGCTGGATCTTCACCAACCAGCACAACCGCCAGCCCCGGGGCTTTTTTACCTGATCCCAGACGTGCGTCAACCCGTTGCCTGATAGTTGCATGGAGATCTGCGGCGACCTGTTTGCCATCTATAATTTGTGCTGACATACTTATAAGATACCCGGTAATGGTTGCTGTGAAATTAAGATGCGGATTTTCTCATGCATTAGGCATTGCCCACAAGCGACATAGAGATAAAAAAGATAAGTATTTTAATGAATTGCAGTACGAAGCAGTTGACCTGAATCGTGTAAATGCGTAATATCCGCTTCCTCGTTTGTTGCTACTGAAAATAGCCAAATGGGAATTTCGCGGTAGCGATAGATGGAATTTAAAGTTAAGAATCGGGGTATAGCGCAGTCAAGCGAAGCCTGCTTCTTAAAAAGTGCAGGTGCTTAGACAGTTTATCGCCAAACATGGATGAGTTGAAAAATATCGGGGTATAGCGCAGTCTGGTAGCGCGCCTGCTTTGGGAGCAGGATGTCGGGAGTTCGAATCTCTCTACCCCGACCAAATTATTAAGTGCGAGGTTTTGTCGAAATATTTGATGATGCTTTGCATGGTCCAGTAGAGAGGTTCGAACGATAAGTGTTCGAAAAAATGGCCGGGAGCCATTTTTAA
>Ga0316205_10000294_pt1 | contig 105265 bp, 96 predicted proteins | sample 3monthpyrite_MG_FD_204941 | JGI IMG/M metagenome (GOLD analysis project Ga0316205, IMG submission 204941) | Microbial mat bacterial communities from mineral coupon in-situ incubated in ocean water Damariscotta River, Maine, United States -... | ecosystem: Environmental > Aquatic > Marine >... | reverse complement strand
ATGCTATACGACCATTTTCACATTCAATGATAGAATAACCATCACGCTCTAAACGTCGACGAAGAATATCTCTATTATAGGTATTGTCTTCGACAACCATGATGCGGGCGCTACTACCTTCATTTTGGCCTGCGCCCTCCTTTGGAATAAAATTATTTGGTTTATTTGTAGCAGTCATTTAGTGTTTCTTAGTTAAATATACCTGGCGTACTGTACTGGTCACCATTTTTTGAATATCTATCAATAAACTTTCAAAATCTGTTTCATTCTTTTCATAAATACGCTCTACATTCCCGCTCAATCGCTCTAAATCATCTTCTGACAATTCTTGAGCTGTTAAAACAACAATGGGAATATCTTTAAATCGATCGTCCTTGTTCACAATTTCACTGAATTTAAAGCCATCCATTTCTGGCATCATTAAGTCTAATAAAATTAATTCAGGGATACTTCTTTCTAAAGACTCTAGCGCTTCGATACCATTGCACGCCAACGCAACATTAATATTTTGAGATGAAAGCGTTCGGGAGATCATATTTCGATTGTTTTCTAGGTCATCTACCACCAAAACGGTAGCATTATCCTTATCTCTTATATGTTTCAATACAGTATCTACTAGTACATCACGCTTGATAGGCTTTAACAAATAATCGGAGGCACCTAGCGCAAAACTCATATCCAACTCATCCAACATAGATAACATTATGACAGGAATGCTTGCTGTTTCGGGATTATTTTTCAGTTCAGAAAGCACAGACCAGCCATCCATAACTGGCATCAAAACATCCAAAGTTATTACATCTGGATCAAATGCTTTGATATTTTCAATCCCATCTCGTCCCGATCCCGCAGACATAACTTCAAAGCCCTCGCGTGATAGATATCTTTCCATCAAATCTCTAACGTCTGGATCATCGTCAATGACTAAAACTCGACTTATTTTGTCTCGGCGCTCAATATCTTCAGCTTTGCCTGCAAAACGTACCAGACGAGGGTCGACTTTAGGACCAACGACAAAACCATCAGGAGAATCTTGAAAACGTATTTTTGCAGTATTAATGGGTATGGTAACAGTGAAAGTTGAACCTTTCCCCAACTCACTCGCCACTGAAATAGAACCACCCATCATTTGTGAGAAACGTTGACTAATTACCAAGCCTAAACCCGTACCACTCCATTTTTTTGCGTTCGAATTATCAACTTGAAAGAATTCTTCAAATAACTTTTCAAGATCATCTGGCGACATTCCAATACCAGTATCGGTAACCTTAATAACGACGTGTTCTTTATCATCCACTTCTGCGCGTTGACAATCGATAGTAACTTCACCATGCTCACTGAATTTAATACCATTGCTAATCAAATTAAAAAGAATTTGTCGAACTTTTGTAATATCAGAAAGCATCACACCGATATCTTCGTTTTCCTGTAAAACAAGTGATGTATTATTCTTAGCAGCCATTGGCTCAATAGTTTCCAATACTTCCCTTATCATCCCATCTACACGAAAGTATTCTAAATTCAAACCCATTTTTCCTGCTTCAATCTTAGATAAATCTAAAATATCATTAATGAGTGTTAATAAATGTTTACCGGCATTTTTTATTCGTGACAAATCCGCATGGGTTTGATGATCAGCTACCTCATCTATATCTTCCAACATGATTTCACTATACCCAATGATTGCATTTAAAGGTGTTCGTAACTCATGACTCATGTTTGCAAGAAATCCACTTTTTGCTCGATTTGCCGCCATTGCTCGGTCACGCGCAGTACTCAATTCGTGATTTTGCTCTTCTAGTGCCACTTCTAAATTTTTCACATTAGTTTGAATACTTTTAATCTCTTTTTCGTAAGCACTGCAGTCTTGACCAATAATTAATATCGGAGATTCATCAAACTGCCCCATACGAGAGAAATTAAACATTAGTACTTGGTCTTGATATTTGATAGTTAATTGAACTGCTGCTTGATGTTCTAATTCACTCAAAGCGGCTTTCATAATGTTCTTGTTCTTCTCACCAAAAATATTGATCAAACTAGATGCTTGCCTTACACCATAAGCCTCGAGAATATCAGCCAAAACATCATTAACACAAAAGGTGTTTTGGTCGCCTGATACCGCAATAGCACTTGTGGACAAACAATTCGTCATAAGAAGCAATTGTTCATAGGAAATAGATGCTTGCTGAGATAAATTCAAGGATTTATTACCTGTATTCATTATTAAATTGTGTCGTCATTCCTGGCACTTACTCTTTGCTCCATGCAGTTCGCATTATGAGAACTTCAGGTAATTAATTGTATTCACAGCAACAAAAACTGCTGGAATTACAAAATTTTATCGGACACAATTTGAGAAACTGAAATGAAATTGACTAACCAAATACGGGAATCAAGGGTTTTCTTTGATTGATACTAGAAATTACAGATAATTAATTGAAATATTGAGGAATTTGTTCTCTTAACACGTCATGTGCGAGATGGAATTTAAAGCCTAATAAACAATAAAGCCTCGCAGTTGAACGAGGCTTTATTGTTTAAACTTGATACTGTTTCTATTGTTGAGTTAGAACAGGTCCTTTATCACCATTAATGTGAGAAACGTGCTCTACAACCTCAATTAATTCAGCACTAGCACGTCCCAGATATTGGGTATCACGTGTACGCTTGTACTCTTTCAAGCTAATGTAAGATGTTGCTGGATGAATAATCGAATCCATTAAGCTATATAATGAACCAAAATGATCCATTTTATCTAAATCAAAGCCTTTAGCGCGCATGTGTTTACCTTGGTGCCATTGTTCTTCTATTTCCTCAAGCGACATGTTCATCATATTTTCTGCATTTGCAATTACTTCATTCAAAATGTCAGCATGTTGTGGATTACTTCGTACATACTCTTTACTTCCTGCGACTCCAATTTCAACCAAAGTTTGTTGTGTTTTAATCAATTGGTTAATGTTAGGAATAAAACCACCATTTGCTTCTTGTATAGTCGCATTTGCTAATTTAATATATCGCTCACTATCAATTGCCTGTGCGTTACCACAAATACCAGCAAACAAAAACACACTGCCGACTAGGCCAGTTTTCAAAGTCAATGATTTCATGTAATTCCCTCTTTTTATCTTTATAGAACATTTAATTTAATAGACTGATTCCTTTACCATTTAGTATTTCTACCATGTCACTTTAATTCCCCGTCATTAAAGTGACAGGTAATTGGGATCAAGTGTGTAAAGTGTGCGGTAAGTACATGAATTTTAGATGAATCATGCAGAAATTACAGGGTTATTCTAGAGCTGTGTAGGGTTTAATCAGAAGCAGGAGGGACTACTTCTCATTTATTCTTGTATACAATTGAAACTTGGCGTAAAACTGAATTTTATCCCAGATTCACAACCAAAAATCAATGTAATCCCTACACAGCTGAAAACTTAAAATCGAGAATGAGACAACACGTCTTGATAAGCTTTCACTTCCTCATTCATGCCTTCACCCAAATATATATGTCGATAAGTAACATAAATAAAACAGGCAAATAATGGTAATAGTAACAAAATCAACATCGGCGCCAGTTTAATAATAAGTAAGGTAGCAACTGTCCAAAGAATTAGAACATGACTCATTACTTTAATATTCTTAATAATGCCTTTATGAGAAAGATTCTGAGCTTCTTCGTAGCTCAACCCATGAAATAAAATAAGAGGCAAACTAAAAAAACTACGCAACAATAGCATCGCCAACAAGGCAAAAAACAAAAATACTGCAGCCGTTTTCAATATATAAAACATTGTTGTATGATCACTAGACAATACACGAATTAAACTTTCACTACTACTGATAATACTGCTACCAGGGTTCATTAATACGGAACAATACCAAAAAAATAAACCGACACATATACCGATAAGCGAGAGTTTTAATACCACTTTTTGGCTAGGCACAAAGCTATGGATAATATTACTTAAATTAATGACGTGAGAATGATCTGAAAAATGAGAAATAACAATCAGACCGGCAATACTGAGATAAAAGGCAAATGCAGTAAAAATCAAAAAAACGAATAACATAAATACTGGAGAAACAAACTGATGAGTAACCACCAAAGCCTGAGTACAAAAAAATAAAATAAGAAAAAAAAGACTAACAGCAAACAAATTAGCAAAAAATCGACGGTTAATTAGTTCAAATGAAGCTTTAAACCAACATAAAATATCTTTATTACACACACGCTGAGGTTCGAGGCATTGCATAGTGCCCTCCTTGGAACTCATAGGTTGGTTTCACATCAGCCAGCTCTCTGAAACATCTATGCGAAATAGCTTATTGTTATTATCTATATTCGCTGCTCAGAAAGCTGAATGACTTTTACAACAACGTGAATGTAAGATCACTCTTTCGCGTAATCATATTCACTATAGAATACAGGGATTTGAATATCAACCCAGTAAATTCATCAACATTCAATAGTGAAAACATCACAAGTTGTGTAAAATTCAGGAAACAAATTTAACAAAAGGAAGTTTTATGTCTGAGGTTTCAAACGACTGGTTATTGGTTAATCATTTGGATTCTGACGGTTTGGGTACCTTAACCACAGTGACAGCAGAAGGTGATAAATATTCAACTAAACGACTCTCCGCAACAACTAAAAGTGGTAAAATCCACTCTCCTTGGTTTCTTGGCCTATTAGAAAACCAACAAGTTATATTGTTTGATCCTGAACACAAGACCATTAACTTAGCAGATGAAATACCCCAAGATGCTTACCCTGCTTATAGCTATAAAGATATGATAAACAACCGCATTTGGTTTATGAATGATGGTGACAAAGATCATGGCAATGATGCTTTAAATTGTAATAATGAAGGCTCAACGGTCACCATTATTGATATGGGTGATGGCGCAAGTGCGCCCCAACATATTAAGACCTTATGTGTTGGAAGCGGTCATCATGTGACAACATTTATTGAACCGACCCGTGAATTTCCTGACCTACCAAAAGTTGCTTATGTTAGCAATCTTCTTTCCGGCTCCATATGCGTTGTAGGTAACGATGAAAATGACTCAGAGACATATCTCAACATCATTCACACCATAAACCTTTGTGAACCAAATAAAGAAAAAGATGGTAATGAAGGTATTCCAAACAACGCTTTTCCTCACGGCAAACAACTGTCATATCAGACCGGTAAAGTGTATAGCTTAAATAACGGCTATGGCACAATTGCGGTGATCAATCCTGCTACCCATGAAATTGAAAGTCGTATAAATTTAAAAGGCTGTAGCAATTTATTACTTTCTCCATGTGCAAAATTCCTCATTGGAAAAGGTGCAGATCGTAAATCCAACCCTTTACATGTACTCGGTCGATTAAGTGTGATTGACGTGAGAGGCAATAAAGTCCTCAGTGAAGCAGATATGGAAGATTTCTATCCCAGTACCTATCGATTCAATCCCGATGGCAAAAAACTCTACGTCACATCTGCAGCAACCGGTAAAGGAGAGCAAAAAGCGAATTTAAAAATAAATACTTTGTATATCTATGATGTGAGTCAATTACCCAAACTTCAATTGATTAAATCCATGGAAGTGGGTAATTCAGACTGTGGTCGCCGGCCAATCGCTTTTAATCAAGATGATTCAGCAAACAGAGTATTTATTCCAAATCCAACAGATGCAACTCTAACAATTTTAGATGGTGAGACAGATACCATTATTGAAACCATTAAAATTGCAGACCAAGGCGGTAAAGAATTCAATTTCTCTTTTTGGCAAAACTGCGTATATGGCGCGTAAACATCGTTAATAATAAACCTATTTTTAAATTGATCTGCTCATAAATAGAGCAGATCAATACCCTCCCCCTTCCTTCATTTAATTTTCATAAATCAATACAAATTTTAAGCTTCTTAATCAGTAAAGTATTTTAATTCCGAGCCGTATATAGCCAAGTAAATTATTAATAAACTATATATAACTAAGAAATCCATAATCTATCCAATTCAATAGGAATGCCAAAGATGTCCGCAAAAAAACTGCTTATAGTTGATGATAGTAAAGTTTCACGTATGATGTTGAGCGCTTTAGTCAAAGATAAAAATCCAGAATTGGAATTAATGGAAGCCGAAAATGCGGATGATGCTCAACAAAAAATTGAAGGCATAGCAATCGACTATTTTTCAGTCGATTTAAACATGCCGGGATTAAATGGCCTAGAATTAATCGAAATATTAAAACCTAAGTATCCTAATTCAAGCTTTGCACTATTTACTGCCAATATTCAAGATAGTACCCATGAACAGGCAAATGCACTCGATATCTGCTGTGTTAATAAACCCATTACAGATGAATCCGTAACCAAAATGTTAGAATACTTCAATGTCTAATATGCCTAAGCTAAATGAATTAGAAGAAGATCTGTTAAAGGAGCTCTTTAATCTAGGAGTCGGTAAAGCTGCAGCATCACTCAGTAAAATGGTAACACAAGAAATTCTGTTATCAGTCCCAAAAGTTGAATTTGCTAAGAGTTCAGCAATGATTGAACTTCTCGATGGTAACGAGTCAATCATAAGTATCTCACAATCGATTCATGGCCCATTTGATGCGAATTCAATTCTTCTGTTTCCTGAACATGGCGGCATGGAAGTGGTCAGGCAAATGCTCGGATCACAACTAAGCGATGAAGCTATAGCTGATTTACATGAAGAAGCACTATCGGAAATAGGTAATGTTGTATTAAATGCGTGTATAGGTGCGATTTCAAAATCTATGAATACCGTATTTGATATAGAAATACCGAAATTCAATCAAGCTTCTCCAAAAGACTTGTTAAAAGCGAGTAATTTATTGGATGGTGACACAATATTATTGATTAATATCAACATGAAATTAAAAGATAGTGATATCGAAGGTTATTTGGCGTTTGTCTTTAGTTCTGAGTCACTCAAAAAATTACAAGGAAGTTTAACCCAACTTATTAATTCATTAAGTTGAAGTAACAAAAAAACATGGATAGTGAATCGCTTACAATAGAATGCTATAAGGATTTAATCAATAGTATTAACTCAGGTATAATAATACTAAGTTCTAAAAAAAACATCATTCACTGGAATCTTTGGATTCAAAATCACTCCCAACTAGCGTTAGATGATTTTAAAAACCATCTTCTAACCGACATCTATCCAGATTTAAAAGACTCTAGAATTGAAGAAGCCATAGATAATGCAATAGAACTTGGACTTCCTTCACTAATTTCTAACATATTTAATCGAACACCCTTCGCGCTTTATAAGCCAGGAAACTTCACCTCCGATCAATTAATAGATAATCGAATTCAACAATCCGTTAACATTTCGCGCATTAAAGTTAAAAATAATGAAAATTATTGTTTAATTCAAATAAATGATGTAACTGCATCCTTCGCACGTGAAAAAAATCTTGAATTACAAGTTAAAGAAAGAAAAGAAGTAGAATCCTCCCTTCTAAAAATTGAAACTCGTCAACGTGCCATTTTACAAACCATGATAGACGCATTGATAATTTTTGATTCCAATGGCTTTATAGACTCATTTAATCCTGCTGCCGAAAAACTATTTGGCTATTCAGAAACAGATATTATGGGAGACAATATCGCCTTTTTAATTAAAGAATTTAGCGGTGTCAGTCAATTAAAAGAATCCATAGAACTCATGTTTGAACTTGGAATTATTGGAAAAACAAAAGAATGTATAGGCATTAGACGTAACGGTGAGCATTTCTCAGTAGACCTTTCAATCAGTGAATTTGAGTTAGGTGAAGAAAAACTCTACAGTGCGGTCATACGAGACATCACAGACAGAAAACAGATGGACAAAATTAAAAAAGATTTCATTACGACTGTCAGTCATGAGTTGCGCACACCTTTAACCTCAATTCGAGGTTCACTTGGGCTACTATGTGGAGGAATCATTAAAGACATTCCCCCCAAAGCGACAAATTTAATAACAATTGCAAATAACAACTGTGAACGTCTCATTTTTCTAATCAATGATATTCTTGATATTGAAAAAGCAACTTCTGGTCAAATGTCATTCCAATTCAAACAATATAATTTAAAACAGCTTATTCAACAAGCCATTGCTAACAATGAATCCTACGCAACACAATATAATGTCAATTATAAATTGATAGAAAACGTTGAAGATCTTACGGTTGAAGTTGATGATCAACGTTTTCAACAGATAATGTCCAATTTACTTTCAAATGCAGCAAAATTTTCTCATGCAGAAAGTACCGTTGATATTATTATTGGTTTCCAAAACAATTTGGTGGAAATTGATGTCAAAGATTATGGGCAGGGTATTCCTGACAAATTTAAACAAAACATCTGGAATAAATTTACGCAGGCAGATACATCAACTACCCGCCAAAAAGGCGGTACAGGTTTAGGGTTAGCAATTTCCAAGACACTAACTGAAGCTATGAACGGAAAAATTTCCTTTATATCAAAAGAAGGTGAAGGCTCAACATTTCAGGTTCGCTTGCCCCTGTCAAAAAATAAATTGCTGAATAAAAAAAGCCACTAACCGCGCAAGGAAATGACAGGCCAATTTTGCTCCTTCGCATAATTTGTTAACTGTTCATCAGAATCTACCGCTACTGGATTTGCCACTCGTTTTAATAGTGGTATATCATTATGAGAATCACTATAGAACCAACTACCCTCCATACTAACATTTTCCTGTTTTAGCCAAGCTTCCAAGCGTTTAACTTTACCATCCTGAAAACATGGAGTACCAAATACTTTGCCTGTGTACCGTCCATCAATAACTTCAGGCTCAGTGGCCAATAAAAATTCAATGCCCAGTAGTTTCGATATTGGTTCTGTAACGAATCGATTGGTTGCCGTAATGATCATTAACGTATCATTTTTATCAGCATGACTTTTAATGAGTTCAAAGGCTTTTGGCAGTAAAATCTTCTGTATTTCTTGTTCAATAAAAGTTTGACGTAATTGATTGAGTTTATCGGTATCATTTTCGCTCAACGGCTTTAAACTGAAGGCAAGAAATGCATAAATATCGAGCGTTCCTGCTTTATATTCATCATAAAAACGCTGGTTTTCCTTTTCGTACTGATTTTTATCAACAATTCCCTCTTTGATAAGGAATTGTCCCCATAAGTAATCGCTATCACCAGCTAAAAGTGTATTATCGAGATCAAATATTGCTAGTGCCAATTTTTTTCCTTTAAATTCAATAAGTTTTGGACATTACACGTGAATTTTCGTATAAATAGGCTATAATTTTGTGTTGATGTCTTTGAATATTAGTTACATATACAAGCCTTTCATAGACTAATTTTAACAATAAATTCAATAAGATTTGATGTTTACCTCAAATATATGGAAAAATGGTGCAACAAGTTGTGAATTTAAGAGTTTTTGTGTGATAGATACAGAGGGATATAGACAAAATGTAGGTATTATCTTGTGCAATCAAGATAATAAGGTTTTGTGGGCGCGTAGAATTGGGCAAAATGCATGGCAATTTCCTCAGGGCGGTATTCGCAGTACGGAATCCCCAGAACAAGCTGTACTCAGGGAATTGCATGAAGAAGTAGGCTTAAGAGAACACAACATTTCAATTGTTGGATGCACGCAAAAATGGTTGCGCTACCAACTGCCCAAACGACTTATCCGGTATGGCAGCAAACCTTTATGTATTGGTCAAAAACAAATTTGGTATCTACTTCGTTTTGAATCAGAAGATCATACCATTGATCTGGGCACTTGTGATCATCCAGAATTTGAAGAGTGGCGATGGGTGGAATACTGGCATCCATTAACAGAAGTGGTTTCGTTCAAACGCGATGTCTATGAATCCGCCTTATCAGAACTCGAACCGCTAATATTTGAGGATAAATCACAACAAATCATATAACATTTAAATCTACCATTGAGAAGTTTTCATAAATAGTTAATTAAAGTTATTACGGAGCGTTCGACTTGATTAAAAAGGTATACAGTTGTTAGAAACGCTACGCCGAATTGTACAGGAAGTCACCGCTGCATCGGATCTCGATCAAGCACTCAATCTTATTGTGCAACGAATCAAACACGTCATGAAAACCGACGTGTGCTCAATCTACCTTTCAGATATTCCAGCAAAACAACATGTACTCATGGCAACTGATGGATTAAATCCCAGTGCGGCAGGTAAAGTCCGAATTGATTTTAACAAAGGCTTAATCAGCAAAGTTGCTGAACTCGCAGAACCCGTTAACTTGGACAGTGCACCAAGTCATCCAATCTACGTATACATGCCCGATACTCACGAAGAAAATTATCACGGTTTTCTTGGTGTTCCCATCGTGCATCACGGTCACGTTTTAGGCGTCATTGCTGTTCAACAAACAGAAAGACGTTCTTTTATTGAAGAAGAATTAACATTATTAGTCACCATCGCAGCACAACTGGCTGGCGTCATCGCCCATGCAGATGCAGTAGGAGAAATTACTGGCTTGCACGGGCACCGCAATAATCCCGATAAACCTTTTAAAGGCTTACCCGGCGCACCTGGCGTCGCTATCGGTTGTTCAATTGTCGTTTATCCTGCGTCCGACCTCGAAGCGGTACCCAATCGAAAAACGGACGATATCGAAGGTGAAATTCACGTTTTCAAAACTGCCTTAGAAGAAACTCGACAAGATTTACTTGCGTTACAAGACCGCATTGCAGAGCTACCAACAGAAGACCAAGCTTTATTTGATGCTTATCTACTAATGCTAAAAAGCAAAAATCTAATCAATAATACTATTGACCGTATTAAAGATGGCTTTTGGGCGTCTACCGCTTTACGTGACACGGTGCTTGAGCATGTCAAATTATTCACATCAATGGAAGATGACTATTTAAGCGATCGAGCTCAAGATATCCGTGATCTCGGTAAACGTATTCTCATGCATATTCAATCTGATACTAGCGGTAGTCTCGTTTATTATGACAATACTATTTTAGTCAGTGATGAACTAACTGCACCAGCTTTAATGGAAGTACCGAAAGAAAAACTCGCTGCCGTGGTCTCTTCTTCCGGATCAGGCTCGTCACATGTAGCCATACTCGCTCGAGCGATGGGCATTCCAGCTGTTATGGGTGCCACTGATTTACCTACCAATCAAATCGATGGCAAAACCATAGTAGTTGATGGTTATCAAGGCAACATTTACATTGAACCCAGTAATCGAGTTATATCCGAATTTGAAAAAATCATCGAGGAAGAAAATAAGTTCTCTCTCGAATTGAATAGCTTAAAAGATTTGCCTGCAGAAACCACCGATGGCGTGAGATTACCTCTATATGTAAACTCAGGTTTACTTTCCGACCTAACTTCATCTCAAGGTAGCGGTGCCGAAGGAATTGGATTGTATCGAACCGAATTCCCCTTCATGATAAGAGATCGTTTTCCCGGAGAAGACGAACAAACCAAAATTTATGAACAAGTACTTAACAGCTTTGCACCCAATCCTGTCGTATTAAGGACTTTAGATATTGGTGGTGACAAAAATCTGAGTTATTTTCCCATCGAAGAGGAAAATCCCTTTCTCGGTTGGCGTGGCATACGTATCAGTTTAGATCATCCGGATATTTTTATTACCCAACTCAAAGCCATGTTAAGAGCGAGTATTGGTCTAGACAATTTAAATATTCTATTACCCATGATTACCAGCGTATCAGAGGTTAACGATGCGCTTTCTCTCGTTCAAAAAGCCAGGAACGAATTATTAGAAGATGGCTATACTAATTTGAAAATGCCAAGAATTGGAGCAATGGTAGAAGTTCCCTCGGCAGTATATCAAACCAATGTTATTGCAAAGCGCGTAGATTTTATTTCTATTGGTACCAACGATTTAGTTCAATATATACTTGCAGTAGACCGTAATAATTCTAATGTTGCCGGGTTGTATGACTGCCTCCATCCTTCCGTGATTCAAGCAGTAAAACAAGTTTTAAAACAGGCAGAAAGACATAAAACGCCTGTGAGTGTCTGTGGAGAAATGGCAGGTGATCCTGCTGCGGCATTACTCTTATTAGGCATGGGCTTCGAATCCTTGAGTATGAGTGTTGTCGCGCTACCCAAGGTCAAATGGGTAATTCGTAATTTCAGTTTCAAACATGCACAAGACTTATTCTCCGAAGTGGAATATTTTGAAGAAGCGCCAGATGTCCGTGCCTATCTCAATAAAGCACTGGAAAAAGCAGGTTTAGGTGGTTTAATTCATCCAGGTAAACGTTAGACTATTCTAAATGCCAAATAAATATCGTGGCCGATTTGCTCCCTCACCCACAGGCCCCCTCCATCTTGGTTCCATGCTGACCGCAGTTGGCAGTTATTTACAAGCGAAACACAATAACGGCAAATGGTTGGTTCGCATGGAAGATCTAGATCCACCACGACAAATACCTGGTGCTGCAGATAATATTTTACGAACACTTGAAAAATTTGGCTTACATTGGGATGAAGAAATTCTTTATCAAAGTCAACACCATGAATATTATCGCGATGCACTGCATCAATTAAAAGAACAAGAACTAATTTATCCTTGTAGCTGTTCTCGAAAATCCATTCATGAAAGTGGTGCAACAACCGGTAAAATTGGCCTAATATATCCGGGCACTTGTCGGAATAACATAGAAACTTCATGGAAAAATAAATCAATCAGAATAAATGTTCCAAATGATAAACTTCAATTTATCGACTTAATCCAAGGAAATATATCTCAACAATTAGACATAGATATTGGCGATATTATTTTGCAACGTGCAGATAGTTTATTTGCGTATCACATCGCAGTGGTGGTTGACGACTATTTACAAAATATCACAGAAATTGTACGAGGATATGATTTATTAAACTGCACCCCCATTCATATTCATCTCCAGCAATGCTTAAACTATACCTCACCCAAATACGCTCACTTACCTATCATTGTGGATAAACACAATGTAAAGCTTTCTAAACAAACGGGAGCAAATAGTATTGAAAATGAGTCACCTAGTGATATCCTGTTAAAAGTTTTAACGTTATTAAATCAAAACCCTCCAAGAGAATTAGTAGATGCAACGAAATATGAAATTTTGATTTGGGCTACTCAGCACTGGAATATCCTGGCAAATTCCACTCAAACTAACATTACTTACATTTAAAATACATTTTATTATATGTATTCATCCGCCTTTTAACGCGGTAATATAATGTTCAAAAAACATATATATCATAAATAATACAAACACTAAAAATATGTTTTTCGCGTGGGGCGGAATCATGGTTAAACCTAGATACTTCAAGTTATGTTTACTAGCAATTCTGTATTTATTGCTCAGCTGCACTACGCCCCCACCTCCCTCAAATCCTGAAAGACCCGTTTCTCGTACCACAGATCAACATTTTATTGCACGCTGTCTCGGATCTTGTGATCAATTAGAAACAGCTATTCGTATCGCTGGAGGAACTATTCAACAACGGTATATCAATATCAACGCCCTTTCCTTTCAACTAAATATTCAAGCCAATATTGATAATTCTATACTTGCCAAATTTCCAATATATAAAGATAAAAATATTTCATCACCATCACCCATTGAAAGATATCAATTACCGGAACACAAACAAATATCAAGCGCTACCAATAAACCAACAATAAACAAATTAAATGATTTTAATATCAAAAATTATTCATTCAATAACCGCTCAACGGGTGCTGCGGATGCGCATAAAAACAATATTCTTGGGCAAGACATTATTGTTGCGATCATTGACTCTGGAACAGCAAATAACCCCGAGATTGTACCAGTACTCACTGATAGCGTGATTGGTGGGGAAAATTTTGTCCCTGAGGAAAATGAGCCTTCCGCAACCAGCACAAAAAATGACGAACATGGCACTTGGGTTGGATCCATGATTGCTGGACATGGAATCCTAACCATGGATAAAACCAATGAGCTAGCCCAAGCCATTCTTACTCATGCACCGGACAGCGTTAATCCAATCAATGAAACAGAAATTGAAGTGCCTTTGATAGGCAGCGCACCAGGTGCAAAAATATACGCCCTAAAAACCTTTGGCTTTGATGGCAGTGGCGCTCCCAGCTCTCGAATAATTGCCGCGATGGATCGGGTCTTAACATTAAAAGCGAATTTTAATAACGGAATGCCTTCTGAGCCAGTAGCAGGAGACGGCAGCGAAGAAAATCCATTTGTTTACGATTCTCTTAATATTCAAGTACTGAATTTAAGCCTAGGTGGACCAGCACTTTTTCCGGGAAGAGAAATCGAAGATTTGCTCAGTGATGCGTTAATGGAAGCAGGTATCGTCGTTGTTGCCTCAACGGGCAACGAAGGTTTCGCTGCAATAACTGGTGGGAGTCCAGGTACAGGTATTGGCTCAATATCTGTAGGTGCAGCAAGTGATGTTATACATGAACGTATTTTACGTGAAGTACAACTCGGTGCTGGATTCGGCATTCAATTTAGGCCTACCGATTTTCAACAAATTGCTAGCTTCAGCTCTCGTGGACCGACAGCTGATGGTAGAACAGGCGTTGATTTAGTCGCAAATGGGAGAGCATCTTTTGTTCAAGGTGCTGATGGCCATATCGGTTTAGTCTCAGGGACATCATTTTCAGCACCAACCGTTGCTGGCGCAGCTGCTTTACTATGGAGTGCTTTTCCACAATCAACCGCCGTAGAAATTAAAACAGCAATTATTGAAGGAGCAAATCCAAACATACTTCCCCCGACCACAACTAAATATGACCAAGGGCATGGTTTTTTAGATATTAACGAGTCTTTGGAAATTTTGGAAGAAAAAGAACCAGAAGATCATTTACTACCAACGACACCAAATGCAGAACCTAATACCAAAGTTGTCGATAATATTAGCCAAAACGGTATTAACATTATTCCTGTACAACAATTAGAATATTCACAGACAATCAAATTAGATCCTGGTCAAGTTACCCAATTCTTCGTAGAAACAGACCGTCATACATCTGCCTTAAATATTGAAATTGAAGATATATTACCTAGTTTGCCACCTGCTCAACAAAACGTGCTGTTTAGTGATGATCTCATTATCACAATTGTTGACGCACCATTATCAATTGATGACACACTGCTTAGAGAATTTATATCCATCGAGCAAGAGTTTATTATACCAAGCCCTCAAGAAGGACTCGTTCGTGTCGCGGTGATGGGTGACTGGACAAACATCGGGAGTGTTTCTGCTGAAATATCCATTGAACGAGATTTGACCAATTTTAGCCCACCTCAAATCTCAGCTACAATTGCTGAGGGAGAAAGTCACAATTTCACATTTGTCATAGACCCAACGATAACCACAATAAATCTTGGTTTATATTGGAACAAAAATTGGGCTTACTACCCAAGTCATGATCTAGATTTAATCATTGTTGATCCCGATGGGAATTTATTTTTTGAAGGCGCAACTTTAGCCAGCCCTGAAATAATGGCAATTGATACGCCTATAAGCGGTAACTGGACGGTTATCGTGGAAGGGTTTTTATTGCATGAAATGCAAGATGATTATCAATTAAGCGTAACCGACCAAAACAACAAGCCATTACTTTCAATACCATAGAGAGTTCTTTTAATCTTATACTTTAAATATTTTTGATTAAGACATTAAAAAGCCCCGTCTAGGAGAGGAGGTAATAGACGAGGCCTTAACAAAGCAAGGAGCGCATGCTTATGTCTTAATTTCAGACTAAATCATTCAGTTTTGGTTCAGATAAAAAACGCATACTTTAACACTAACTAGAAAGCAGTCTTATTTCCGAGCACGATATTCAGAAATACACATAAAATTGCGAGCAAGCAATGTGCTAATTTCATTGGAAATAATAATAAAACTGTAATGTATATGTGGGCGAGGCAATAACAATAAAAGCACGGCTTTACTGTGTGAAATTAGAAGATGGATTTTCAATAAAGCTATTGATTCTCTGACTTTTAATGATAATAAACAAACCTCTAGCTCAAAACACATACAAAAACTTGTAGAAGTTTAAACGAATGTGGGCATAGGGGTTTAACATGAAGCATGGACACAACCATGTAATAACTGCTATTGAGTCATCGAACGTCTTCAGTTCAGATAAAAACTTAGCATGTAAAATCAATCATTATTGCTTAATGATTGTTGCCGCTGTATTTCTACTGTCTTGCTTCAATTTTGCTCAAGCAAAATCACAAACAGACAACACGACTACCACACTCTCAGCTATCACTGCACATCAAAACATTGCCGCTACGAGCTGTAGTTCTTGCCACAATAGCGACGACAAGAACGACTTACCCGCTTTACACGTTGTATCGAATTCAGATTGCAATGTATGCCATATCACTTCTGCTTGGACTCCAGCAGAAATGAATCATGATGAACTAACCGCAGAAAGTTGTGACACTTGCCATGACAGCATAACGGCCATGGGACAACCCATTAATCATCCACCTATGTCCCAAGACTGTGACAGCTGCCACATGACGTATGCATGGAATATTACAACACAAGATCTTCCGTCCATATTTGCACCGCCACAAGATGAATCCAATATTGCCTCTCGTATACGCATTTTATTTGATCATACGGGTATCATTGATAACTGTACAAGTTGTCATGGCTCAACAGCTGGCGGCCCTAGTCCCGCGCATATTGCAACAACCGCAAATACTTGTGAGACTTGTCACTCTACTGTGATATGGATCCCTGTCCGCCGAGTTGACCATGCGCAAGTCGTTGGCGCTTGTGCAGATTGTCATAACGGCAGTGTTGCAACAGGTAAAGCCACAACTCATATTAACACCACCAATAACTGCGATGCCTGCCATACATCGCTAGCATGGCGACCAATACCCAGCGTAAATCACACAGATGTTATCGGTACGTGTATAGATTGCCACAATAGCGTAATTTCAATGGGCAAACCAATAACCCACATGCCATCAGGTGATGATTGTGATGCTTGCCATACCACCATCGCTTTCAGGGCTGGAACGATTGTAGATCATACGCAATTAACAGGAACTTGCATTAGCTGTCACGATGGAACAACCGCTGTCGGTATGCCGACTTTTCACGTACCTTCTTCAAATGAATGTGGTGCTTGTCACTTAACAACAGCATGGCGACCTTTATTACAAGTCGACCACACACAAGTACAAGGTAGCTGTGGTGGCTGTCATAATGGCACAACGGCAACGGGAAAATCTGCGGTGCACATATCATCATCTGGCGTATGCGAAGCTTGCCATAGCTTTACTGCATGGATACCCGCTACACAAGTTGATCACACACAAGTATTAGGCAATTGTAGTGTCTGCCACAACGGCACTGCAGCAGTGGGTAAATCAGCCGCACATATTACAAGTTCAGACAATTGTATTGCGTGTCATAGTATTGCTGCTTGGATTCCTTCACCTCAAGTTGATCATAACGAAGTATTAGGCACGTGTGATACCTGTCACAATGGTACATTAGCGATTGGTAAAAACCTCAGCCATATAAATACCAGTAACAACTGCGACACTTGCCATTCAACAACTGCCTGGTTACCGATAATTCGCGTCGACCACGTAGAAGTAATTGGCTTATGTTCAGATTGTCATAACAACGTTATAGCAATTGGTAAAACATTAACGCATGTGGCGAGTTCAGACACTTGCGACAATTGCCACACGACAAACGCGTTTACACCTGCCATATTCACTCACGACAACGTTGGCGGATTGTGCTCGACTTGTCATGGAGTCACTTCAACGGGCAAAGGTCCAACACACATTGTGACAAGTGATGTTTGCGATGCATGTCATGTAACAACCGCTTGGGTTCCCGTTATCGGCGTTGATCATGCTCAAGTTATTGGAGCCTGCTCAGATTGTCATAACAATATTTCAGCAGTGGGTAAATCACCAACACACGTTAATACCACCGATATGTGTGACGCTTGTCATTCATCAAACGCATGGGTTCCCTTTATCAGCGTAGATCATTCACAAGTTATCGGTAATTGTATCGATTGCCATAACGTTATTGCTGTCTTCGGCAAACCCGCAAATCATATCAATACTACCGACGCGTGTGAAACTTGTCACTCTACGACGGCATGGTTGCCTATCATTACCGTAGACCATACCCAAGTCATTGGAAGTTGTGCTGGTTGCCATGACAATATAATCGCCCCAGGTAAATCGCTTACTCATGTTACTACCACCGACCTGTGTGAAGCTTGTCATACAACTACGGGTTTTCGCCCAGCGTTAATCGTCGACCATGCAGAAGTTGTCGGTAGTTGTGGTGCTTGCCATAATGGCACTGCTGCAACTGGCAAATCTCTTACACATCCACAAACGACTGACATGTGTGAAGCTTGCCATACGCCCATCGGATGGACACCGGTACTAACCGTTGACCATGCCGAAGTTGTTGGTAGTTGTGGAAATTGCCATAACGGCGTCATTGCAACGGGTAAATCAATAAATCACGTTCAAACTTCAGATATATGTGAAGCATGCCACTCGACTACTGCATGGACGCCAACGGTAATTGTTGACCATGCTCAAGTTCAAGGAAGCTGTTCCACATGTCACAATGGTGTTATTGCGATGGGTAAATCTGTTTCGCACATTGCATCAACAGATGTTTGTGAAGCTTGCCATATGACAACTTCTTGGGTACCCGTTACTTCAGTAGACCATACGCAATTAAACGGTGGCGGCTGTGTCGATTGTCATAATGGGATTATCGCCATGGGCAAATCAGCAAACCACATTACTTCCTCAGATACTTGTGATGGCTGCCACAATACTACTTCCTGGTCAGCAGTGACGAATGTAGACCACACTCAGGTTATAGGCGCTTGCACAGCTTGCCACAGCATGCCCGCGGGACATGCCAACACAACAAATATATGTGAAGCCTGTCATGCAGTTGCACCGGCTTCTTGGTCACAAGTATTAGGCGTGGATCATACTCAGGTTTTAGGTGCCTGCGCAGCTTGTCACTCTCTCCCTGCGAACCATGCAGCTACCAGTGACCTTTGTGATTCATGCCATACTACGAATTCATGGTCACCAGTTGCTACTGTAGACCACACCCAAGTTTTTGGTACCTGTATAGCTTGTCATAATAACTCGGTGGCAACAGGCAAAAGTATTAGTCATATTGAAAGTACCGATATTTGCGAAGCCTGCCACAGCACAACCACTTGGTCACCTGCAGTTACCGTTGATCACAATGAAGTATTAGGCACTTGTGAACAATGTCACCCAGCGCCAGCAGATCATGTTGCCGTAGGAGTAACCACTGGTTGCTTACAATGTCATACTACTACAGGGGCTTGGGCTGCAACCGCTGACTTACCTGCGCCAGCAGGTGCACCTGCACCCGCACCACCAGCTGCTGGCGGCGGTGGCGGTGGCGGTGGCGGTGGCGGCGGGATGTAATTGAATTTAACTCTGAGTGAGAACAATTAAGGTTTTGCCAGCAGCACAGATACTTTGTGTTGTTGGCGTTTTCTATCACCATTTATGAAAAATGTTATTTCGTAAATACTTTGCTAAATAAAATTTACTATTAAAAAGCCTAATATTAATCAACCTACCCTCAACTGATAGTGCTTGCTTAAAACCTCTTTCTCCCGAATACCTCTAAAACGTGACTAATATCAATTTAATAGTGCTGCAAAAAACACCACCAACACCTAAACCTTGCCAATTTCAAGTAACAATTTCATAATAACAATAAATCACCACAAGCTATCAAACGAGCTATGAAAAACAAGCAAGTAACCATCTCAATCTTATCTCAATACATTCTTTTTGGATTCACTATTTTTTGTCTTTTCTTTAGTATCAGCCACGCAAGAGATCTCGATGCAGATAAAACGCTGATTAAAACGATCGAGCACAGCGGCAATCTTAAATTAATTTACCATGGCCTTATTGACCAACCTCCCCCACTTGCACCGATACAAAAAGTCGAAGCACATACGAAGTTTTTTTATGTAACGCCTGGTGTTGTTAGCCCTTCCATCCAAAGTGTATTTTTACTCGAACATACAAAAATACAAAAAGACGAAGTCGTATTGGATATTGGCAGTGGCTCAGGCATCCAATCCATTTTTGCAGCCGATGTTGCAAAAAAAGTGATAGCAACAGATTTAAGTTGGCCAGCTGTGCGTAACACAGAAAAAAATGTTGAATACCATAAAGTTCAAGATATTGTTGATGTGCGTCAAGGAGATCTATTTAGTGCTATTTCCCCCAACGAAAAATTCGATGTCATTTTATTCAATATTGATTACCCTGAAAACAAGCAAACAGAAGGTTTATGGAAAGTACATGAACGATTTTTTAACGAAGTAAACCAATACTTAAAACCACATGGACGGATCTATTATCAAACGGGGCGATTACGTAATGTGACAAGAACATACAACTTACTCAGAAAAAATAAATTGAGGGCAATAAAAATGGATATGGCAACAACATTATACCTCAACAAAGACCCTATTGTATTTCTCATCATCAAGAATCCAACATTTAACTCTAGGAAAGGCATCAATCCCGGAATGGCTATCCATAATATCAAATAAACTCTAAATCAATTATTCACCCCTAAATTCATTCCAGTCAACTCAGTTTGCATTAATTTTCCCATTCATTAAAACAAAACATTAACAAATGGTAATGTTTTGGAAAACTCATCGTAAAATTAATAGCTTACACTAACGGCTATGATTATATTTAATCTTGTTGTATGCGATTATGAAATTTTTTAAGTTAAAATTTAAAATCTAACAACATAATTAATTTTAAAATGACTATTTAATAGTTAATTTTTTTAACCAATTTATTGCATTATAAAAACCCAAAAATGAAATATACAAAAGAAGAAAAAAACAACAAACCCATTTTGATTTGGGATTTACCCACGCGCATTTTTCACTGGGTATTGGCCTTAAGTTTTACTTTTGCGTGGCTAACATATGATGATAATCGATATCTATTCGCACATGTTTATGCAGGATATGTTTTTATTAGCTTACTATTATTTCGACTTGTGTGGGGAATAATTGGAAGTCGATATGCACAATTTCGCACATTTGCCTATAACTGGCCTTCTGTTCAGGCTTATCTTAAAGGGCTTTTAACAGGTCAAGCTAGCCGCTACATAGGCCACAACCCAGCAGGTGGCTGGGCGATTTTTGTTATGCTTATACTAGGCTTTATTGTATCAATAGCCGGCATTCTTGTACTCGCAGGCGAAGAAGGACATGGACCATTTAAAGATTATGTACCGTATGCAGTTGGCACATTTTCGAAAGAAATCCATGAAATCTTTGCCTGGATAATGTTAGCTTTTACTTTCATACATGTGACAGGTGTAGTACTAGAGAGCTGGTTTCACAAAGAAAACCTCACATTATCAATGATAACGGGGAAAAAAGAATCCGCATCAGAATTACCTGCATCTAAACATCGACTACTTGGCTCATTGTTGATTATCATCATAAGCTTATCTGGTCTATGGTACTTCAAAGGCTATCTTCTAGAAACTGAAGATCAACTATTTGTTCCCTTTCAAGGTATTGCTTTACCTGAAAACGAAGTTTGGCGAACTGAATGCGGCGATTGTCATCTGTCCTACTATCCAGTACTACTTCCCGCTCGCTCATGGGAAAAACTATTAGAAACGCAAGAAAATCATTTTGATGAGGATTTATCGCTTGATCAAGAAAGCATTTTAGAAATTCGCACTTTTTTAGTTACCAACTCAGCCGAAAGCAAACTCACTGAAGCGGCTCGAAAAATCAACGCGTCAACGCCAAAGAATAAAACACCAATAGAAGTAACCAAGACAGCTTATTGGCTAAAAAAACATAACGATATTAATGAAGAATATTGGCAATCTGACTTAATAAAAAGCAAAGGAAATTGTGAAGCCTGTCACCTCGATGCAAAGCAAGGCACGTTTGAAGACTCGGGCATGCGCTTACCAAAATTAAATAAAAAAAAATGACAACCATCGTTAAAAAGGAAATTACCAAATGAAAAAGCAAACGTTGATTTTGAGTTTAAGCTTAGCCCTAGTATATAGCGCAGTTTCACAGGCGAATGAAATTGATAGTCGACTTAAATTATATCAATCTCAAGGTGCTAGTGATTTTAGTGCGAGTCGGGGTGAAAGCTTTTGGCTTAAAAAACACCCCGACCCAAAAAAACCAGGTAATCACAGAAGTTGTGGCACTTGCCATACCGATAATTTACACAGCAAAGGCAAACACGCACGAACTGGAAAAGTTATCGAGCCTTTAGCACCGTCAAGCAATAATGAACGTTTTACCGATCCAAAATTTATCGAAAAATGGTTTAAACGAAATTGTAAATGGGTACTAGCACGAGAATGCAGCCCACAAGAAAAAGGTGATGTTCTTATGTACTTAAAAAATAAATAATTATGTATCTAATTTAGGAGAAATTTATGAAAACAAAGATTTATTATATTACTAGACTGGTAGCATTTAGCTTAGTTGCAACTTCATTGTCAGTGAATGCAGATGGCTGGTTTAGCTCAAAACGGAGTGGCGTCGCACCGGTAACCAATCAACTTTACGCCAAAGAATGCAGCGAATGTCATTTTGCTTACCAACCAGGGCTACTACCTGCAAGATCATGGGAAAAACTTATGTCAAACCTTAACGATCATTTTGGTGATAATGCTGAACTATCACCAGCAAATACCAAAATACTGAGCAAATATTTGAATGACAATGCAGCTGAAACCTCAAATCACAAACGCTCAATTAAAATTAGCCGCTCCATCAGTAAAAGTGAAACTCCGCTACGTATCACAGATGTAGGATACATAAAACGTAAACATCGAGAATTATCTAGGCGCCATGTCGATGATAATCCCGAAGTAGGTAAACTCAATAAGTGCGAAGCTTGTCATACCCGTATTTCTGAAGGATCATTTAGTGAACGAGAAATTAAAATACCAGGCTTTGGTCTATGGGAAGATGATTAAAGATGCGCTTATTACACATTTAATCTACACCAGTTTGTAAAATTACAAACGATATGATGAGTGAACAAGGGTACAAAAAACCCTTGTTCACCTATTTTAAGTCAATATAAACAGAAATCCCCCCTTTTACTCATTCTAATGAGTCATTTAACTTTAAGTTTTCACTTAAGTTTGCCGATTATCCATTCTATGGGACTACACCAATCAATATTGTAGTTATTGTAACCAACTATTCGAGTTTTGAGTAAATATCAATTGGCTTATAACCTGCTTATGAATAGATTTGGGGGTAAAAAGCGAAGAAATGGAATTGTTTTCAGGATGAATAAATACACCAATATTATAACCGATACTCCCTATATAAGTGCCAGCAAGTGTGGACCCAGTCCTACTAAATTGTTGATATTTATTGTGTTAGTTTCTCTATTCTTATTCAGTTCACAAATACTCGCCAAAGAACAAGCCTTAGATGTCGCCATCATAATGGATACATCTGGCAGCATGAGCAAAAATGACCCCGTTAAACTTCGCAGAGAAGCGGCAAAAATGTTCGTTGAACTTCTTGATCGAAAAGACCGAGTATCCTTAGTTAGCTTTAGTGGCCGTGCTTATCCAATAACTCGTTTTTTATCGCTTAATGAACGAAAAAACGAACAAAAGCTGCTTAAAAGCATCGATAAGCTCATAGCAAACGGAAAATATACTAATTTACATGACGCTTTACTACGTGGTTATGAATTATTAACGAGTAAAAATAAAAAAGGTCACGCTAAACATATAATCCTTATGTCAGATGGCAAGATGGATTTAGGCAATGAAGAGCGTAATTTACGCTTGCTTGAAAAAACACTCGCGGAATTAACGCCGAAACTAGCAAGTAAGAATATAAAGGTTCACACTGTTGCTTTCACTAAAAAAGCGTACATCCCCTTATTAAAACTCGCAGCTGATGATACTGATGGGCAGTTCGTTTTACTCAATACACCACAAGGTATTCATCAGGTATTTGAAACACTTTTTGAACGCACCAAATTACCTGAAATGCTGCCTTTACGAGAAGATAGTTTTGTACTTGATAATGCAGTGAAAGAAATTACCATTGTTGCATCTAAATTTAAACCTCATTCCAACATAACATTAGCATCACCCGATGGATTAGATATCTCAAAAGCAAATCATGATGAAACTGTTAAGTGGTTTTCAGCAAAGCAATTTGATCTCATTACGATTAAAAAACCCTCTAAAGGTTATTGGCTAATAAAATACAGTGAGGGTGGCAATAAAGCCTATATCATTTCTGACTTTAAACTTGAAGCAACGAGCACAAAAAAACATGCAGAACCCGGCTCACCACTACAAATTCAAGCCTATTTAAGTAAAAACAATAAGAAGATCAATCGCAGAGCCATACTACGATCTACCGAATTCAAAGCAAAAGTGACCTCCCCTATTGGATCGGTTATCAATAATCTCTTATTGGATGATGGGAGTGAAATAGGCAGTGAACGTAAAGATGGAATTTACGGAATCAGCTACGCATTCGAACTTGAAGGAACATACAAAGTAGAGATAACTGCAACCGGGCAAACTTTTGATAGAAAGAAAACACTATTCATCGATGTTGCATCAACCAATCCTAATTTACCTTTTGCTAAAGCAAAAGCCGAGCGTGAAAAACTCGCTGAATTAAAAAAACAAGCAGAAATGGAAGCCGCTCGGTTAGCAAAAGAAGAAGCCGAACGCTTGCGTGATGAAGCTGAAGCATTAGAAGCTGAGAAAATTGCAATTGCTGAAGCAGAAAAAAATAAACACGGTGTTGTCAACAACACTCATGATAAAGTGGAAGAAGAATCAATACATGAAGATGAGCATGCCGCACCACATGCTGATCCACACACTGAAGAAACCGCTGAACATGATGAAAATACTACCGTAGAAGAACCGAACTCAAATGGATTTACGCTTGGCAATGCTGTATTCATATTTATTATGTTTAATGTTTTTCTAGGCACTATGGGTGGAGGTTATTACTTCTACCACAGACGTAAACAAAAACAAAAATCAAAAGATATTGAAAATCCAAATAATGAATTAGAGGAAACAGCAACAGAAAAACAACCAAAAAATACAGTCGACTTATCATCAAGCAATGAACCCTCTGAATTTGGTCACATGGATGATGATCACGAAGATATAGATTTGGATGCAGATGAAAGCATTAGCAGCGCGGTAACAGATATAGATCTAGAAGAGGAATTATCTAGCATTCTTGAAGATGCCGAACAGGAAAATGAGAAGTAGCCCTTCATCATGATGGAAATTAGTTTTTATTTATTTTTAGCCATGTGTGAACTGATGTTAATCTTAGTGATTATCATTGGAGTTCAGGCAGTATTTCTAAAAAAATATCGTCCTTATTTCATGGCTAATACTCGACCCGAATTATTTCTTCGAAAATATATACAATATCTAATTAAACATACTCAAAAATTCGCAAAGGGATTTGAGAAGTCATCAGAAGATGGTGATGAGATCGCAATTAAAACACGTCAAAATATGGCTGCTCGTCTCAACTGGTTGGTATTAGAACGTGATTTTGCAGCGACAACACGGCCAGACATTCGTTACTGGGAAGATATCAACACACGAATTAGAGATATGTTAACGCATTGGAAAGAAGTTGAATATATTAAAGAGCCACCCGATATTGAGATGGTCAAACTCACCATTGATGGAAAACCTGAAGATTTTGATTTTGAAAATGCGAATATTGATGAAAATGTTAAGAAACAGATTCAATCACTCAAGAAAAAAGCGAGCGCAGTTTCCAGCTATGAATCAATGTACAATGAAATGGAGATGGCATACCAAACGCTAGAAGCTTCTTATAAAGAACTTCGTGATTCTGTCAGTGATTTAAAAATGGACGCTGGTGAAACAGAAAAATTAAAAGCGATTATTGCAGCCCAAGAGGCAAACGAATCTAGTCTCAATGATATGATGACAGAAATGGAAAACTCAAAAGAAAGATTACACCAAGAACTAGCTCAATTAGAAGACGCATTTGAAGAGCTTGAAACTAACAGTCTAAATAGCAGTATATTGAAAAATAGTGAAAACATTGATGCACAGGAAATGCTCACCATATTGGAGCAACAACAAACATTGTTTTCTGATTTTAGAAAAACCTTAAATACTCTCAATATGAAACCTGCTCAACAAGAAAAAGTGGATATTCATACGGATAAAATGCAAAAAACCCACAAAGAAATCAACCATAGCATGCAAATGTTAGAATTAGAGAGAGAACGTTTGGAAGAAGAAGTCAAAATGTTAAATAAAGCTGATGAAGCTCCCTCTGAAACTACCTAACAAACACTATCCAGCGCTCGTTTCTTACACTTCATTTTCTAATTTGTTAGTGCTTTATTTGCAATTTCGTATACATCATTAGAGATCGTTTTGTGCGCTAATATTTTCTCTAATGCGGCTTTCATTTTAATTTGTCGTGAATCATCATAACGTTTCCAAATAGCAAATGCATTTGTCATACGTGCTGACATTTGCGGGTTCAAATCATTTAATAAAATAATCTGGTCTGAAATAAAATCATAACTCGCGCCATCAGCTTGATGGAACACATAGGGATTACCAAAACTTAAACTACCAATAACTGAACGCACTTTGTTTGGATTCTTTATGTCAAAATCTTCATGTTTAATAAGTCGTTTAATTTCGGATAATGTGTCCGGAAGTGTACATCGCGCCTGAATGGCGAACCACTTATCGATTACCAAAGGATCATGTTTCCATTTATTATAAAAATCGAGTAGAACATCACTTCGCTCATCACATTGTATATTGACGATACTTGATAAGGCTGCCAATGCATCTGTCATATTATCCGCATTGTGGTATTGTTGCATCGCTAAACCACGAACTTCTTCATCATTTAAGCGAACAAGATAGGCTAAACATTGATTCTTAATATTTCGACCACCAACACTTTCGGAATCAAAGGAATATTTTTGTTTCACATTATTTTTATGGTAAACAGCCAACAAATCGAGTTTTAAAGACTTTGCAATGGTATTACATAAAAACTCCCGTGCTTCATGAATCGAATCTGGATTAACAACAGAATATAATTCAGACAACAAAATCTCATTAGGAATATTCATTGCCTGAGTTATTAAGGATTTATCAGCCGATTTATCACTTAAAACATGGCTAAAAGCTTCAGTGATACCCACATATACACCCATCTCACGACCAGCATTCAGATCTTCTATCATTTCCTGAATAACAATATTAGCTAATCGCTGTCCAGCATCCCAACGATTAAACTCATCTGAATCATGAGACATTAAAAATCGTAAATCATATTTTTCATAATCAAAAAATACTTTGACTGGCGCTGAAAAACCTCTTAACAACGAAGGTACCGGTGCTTCAGAAATATTCTCAAAACAGAGTGTTGTTTCTGTCTGCTTAATATCAAATACGCCCGTTTCCCTACTATTTTTTTCGTTACTAAGTTTTAATGGAAACTCGACTCCGTCAGAACCCAAAAGCCCGATAGAAAAAGGAATATGAAAATCTTCTTTATTCTCTTGCCCAGGTGTCGCAGGACAAGTTTGTTTAATGTTTAAGGTATAAGTCTTTTGCTCTGGGTCATACTCCCCTTTCACATGTAATTCTGGTGTTCCAGCTTGACTGTACCAGCGCTTAAATTGACTCAAATCCACTTGCGCGGCATCTTCCATCGCTTGAACAAAATCATCTGTGGTAACTGCTTGTCCATCGTGTCGCTCAAAATATAAATCCGTCGCTAAACGGAATTTTTCCTTGCCCAGCAGATGGTGAATCATACGAACAATTTCTGCTCCCTTATTATAAACAGTTACTGTGTAAAAATTACTGATATCAATAAAAGAAGCAGGACGAATAGGATGAGCCATTGGCCCGGCATCCTGTGGAAATTGTGCGGTACGCAATACATTAACATCAGATATACGCTTTACTGCACGCGATGTCATATCTGCAGAAAACTCTTGGTCACGAAAAACCGTAAAACCCTCTTTTAAACTCAATTGAAACCAATCTCGACAAGTTACGCGATTACCGCTCCAGTTGTGGAAATATTCATGACCAATAATACCTTCAATATTATTGTAATCCGCATCAGTCGCCGTTTCTGGCTTAGCCAATACACAAGCTGAATTGAATATATTTAGACCCTTATTTTCCATAGCGCCCATATTAAAATCGTTGACGGCAACAATCATGAACACATCTAGATCATATTCCCTACCATAAACTTCTTCATCCCATGCCATGGATTTTTTTAAAGAAATTAAGGCATGATCACACTTGTCAATATTTGCAGCTTCAACAAAAATCTGCAAGGTCACTTCACGTCCAGAACGAGTTACAAAAGTATCTTGTTGATGTAATAAATTCCCTGCAACTAATGCAAATAAATAACTGGGTTTTGGAAAAGGGTCATGCCATTTCACCCAATGACGATTATTCTCCAACTCGCCTGATTCAACATTGTTACCATTAGACAATAATACTGGATACAAGCTTTTATCCGCTTCTATGGTTGTTGTATAAACTGCCATAACATCTGGCTGATCGAGAAAATACGTTATACGACGAAACCCCTCAGCTTCACACTGTGTGCAAAACATGCCACTAGATTTATATAAACCTTCTAAAGCGGTATTATTTTGTGGCTCTAATTCAGTTATTATTTTTAAACGAAATTGATCCTGAACTTGATTTATTTTTAAAGTTTCGCCAACCAACTCATATTGATTGGTCACCACAGATGAATCGTCAATTGTGAGCTCTAACAACTTCACATCTTTGCCTACCAAAACTAAACATTGACTCTGTGCCGTAGACTCCGGATTTTTGTAAATCGCTAACTCAGCGGTAACCACTGCTCTGTCTTCGTCCAGCTTAAAAAATAAATCTACCGTTTTGATTAAATACTCTGGAACTTGATAGTCTTTCAAAAAAATTGTTTGCGGTGAGTCACTCATAGAGATTATTAATCCTAAGATTCTGAATTATTGGTAATTGTATCTTTCACATATTGAAAGATAGCTCGCTTGGACTTTAAGGCAAGTTTTTCATTTTTCTTATTATTGGCATTGCGAACCAATTGTCGTAATTGCTGTGTATCTGCGTTAGGGTATTCTGTTTGAAATGATTGAATAGCATCATTGCCTTCAAACACCAATCGATCACGCCAATCTTCCATATTTTTAAACTTTGCATTTAACGCATAATTTTTATTATCAATTTGATCAAAAAATTCAACGATGTGATCAAGCTCGATATTACGCATAAGTTTACCGATGTACTGTAGCTGGCGTTTTCGACCACCAAAGGCTTTAATATTTTTTGCCTCTTGCACAGCATCAAATAAATTTTCGGGCAATTTTAGGGTTTGTAACTGCTTGTTTGGTATATCTAGCAATCGCTCACCGAGGTCTTGAGCAGCTTCCGCGTCATGTTTTTTTTGGGTTCGACTAACGAAATCATCATCTTCTGTGTCTTCTGACATACTTTTACCTGAGATTACTTAATGTTAACTAAAGACTCCGCTTTCAAACTAGTCCAAAAAGACATAGAATGAAGCTCGTCTGAATTATAACAGCGAATAAGAATTCTGCTAAATGTCTGTATTCTATCAGCATATTCACATTTACACGGGAGTAATTATGAGTCAACCCAAGCTTCAATACGGCATCCATTGCAATGAATGCCAATTCGAGGGACAAGCCCGAACGAATAGTTCGAATATATTTCTAATTTTTTTCGCACTACTTTGCACATCCGTTTTCTTCTTACCACTGATTATTGTGGCTTTAGTTTATATGGCTGTTGCTATATCGAGACCGGCTAAGAAATCATGTCCTAGCTGCAAATCGACTAATATCATCGACCTCGAATTAAAGTCAGTCCAAAAAATAGAAGAAAACGTTGCAAACACAAACAAATCCCATCAAATATAAAGGGGTTTTGGTGAGTTATTTATCATTTGCAACGAAATATAAAAGAAGGTGTTGACGAAACGCTAATACTAATGTGGAATATGGCCACATTTCGAAATCGAATTGATTATAAAGCACTTTGTTACATCATGAATTACGCTTGAGGGAGGCTAATCGTGAAATCAAAACTATCTGCTGTACTATTAATTATTGCATCTACTTTCTTTATCAGCGGCCAGTCCATGGCTGCTTCCGTAAATCTTAACGGTGGCGACTGGTTAGGTCATCTAAAATTGGATAAAAAACAACTAAGCTCTATTAAAACGGCATTTGAAAAAGCCTTAACATCGCCTATCGACGCGGAACAACAATGTGGGGCAGTTCGCCTAGATTGTGTGGTTCGTGCAGCCAGAGAATGGAAGGTTGATGGCGAAGTTTATCGCGAAATGGTGATAAACATTCACACAGTTGGTCATGCATCACGTGCTGTTGGTCAAGATAAAGGTAAATGGCCCAAGATTGCTATAAATAATTAGCAAAGAGGTTCCACGCGAGCAGCTTTGTGGCTGCTTAAACTTTAAGATTGCGAGTTACTGATAAGCAGAAAAAAAGAACAAATGCTACAGTAACGGGAGGGGCGCAATGAAGTTTGCTTGTTGGTACATACAACTGCTCGCGTTTATCTTTATTTGATAAATCAAAAACCCTCCTGAACTCTCTGGTTCGCCTATTATCACTCTGAAAATTCCCCAATACGCTCAAAGATAGCGTATAATCTCGAACTTTTCGTTAATCTGTTGTTGATTATAAGTTATACGCCAATGCCCCAATCTACTATAAATAATTTGAATGTCACCTCCCAGGATCTGTTACCTACACCTGCAGAGGTTAAAAACAAACTTCCGGTTTCAGTTGATATTGAAAACTTTGTATTAACGAGTCGGCAAACAATACAAAATATTCTAGATCACAAGGATCATAGGTTATTTATTGTTGTTGGCCCCTGCTCTATCCATGATCCTAAAGCAGCGATAGAATATGCTAAAAAACTAAAGATATTAGCTGATGAACTACAAGATACGCTTTATATTGTCATGCGGGTTTATTTTGAGAAACCAAGAACGACCATAGGCTGGAAAGGATTAATAAACGATCCAGCTATGGACGATTCATTTCAAATCGAAAAAGGATTACATTTAGCGAGAGAGATGTTAATTCAATTGGCAGAAATTGGATTACCGACCTCCACCGAAGCACTTGATCCAATCACACCACAATATCTCTCAGATTTAATCACGTGGACTGCAATTGGTGCACGAACCACTGAATCTCAAACTCATCGAGAAATGGCTAGTGGCCTTTCCATGCCGATTGGATTTAAAAATGGCACTGATGGCAGTTTAGATGTTGCCATTAATGCATTACATAGCGCTGCAATGCCGCATCATTTTCTCGGCATTGATCAACAAGGAAAATGTACTGTATTTCATACCCGAGGCAATCAATACGGTCATGTCGTACTACGTGGCGGTGGCGGCAATACCAATTATGATTCGGTAAATATGGCATTATGTGAGAAAGAATTACAGAAAGCTAACTTACCATTGAATATATCAATTGATTGCAGCCATGGTAATTCACATAAAAAACCAGAATTACAATCTCTGGTTGTTGAAAACTGTGTAAATCAGATTGTTGAAGGTAACAGCTCTATCATATCGTTGATGTTAGAAAGCCATTTAAACTGGGGAAATCAATCTATTCCAGAAGACCTCAGTCAGCTCCAATATGGCGTTTCTGTGACTGATGCATGTATGGATTGGCAAACCACAGAAGAAGTTCTAAGAGAAGCTCACAACAAATTAAAAGACGTCTTACCTAAACGATTCGCCTGAAATACGGACAGACTCTCAAATGACTGACAACATATTTAACCTTTTTGCCACCACGGCAAAAGGCTTGGAAGACCTTCTTGCCCTGGAAATAGAACATCTTGGTATTGAAGAATACAAACAAGCCAAAGCCGGCGTCTACTTTAATGGTAATGTAAAGCAAGCTTTAACGCTGTGTTTGTGGTCTCGAATCGCAAATCGTGTATTATTACAAATTAAACAGTTCGATGCAGAATCAGAAGATCAACTCTACAATGAAATCCAGGACATTAACTGGTCACAATACCTAAAAACACAGCAAACATTCGCTATTGATTGCTCAGTCAGCCATTCTCAAATCACTCACAATAAATATGCTGCACTGAAAACCAAAGATGCCATTGTTGACCAACTACGTAATGAAACGGGTGAGCGGCCAAATGTTGATACTGAACAACCTGATGTTCGTTTAAATTTATACATTCATGAAAATAAAGCCAGTTTAAGCCTGGATTTATCAGGAGAAAGCCTTCATAAACGCGGCTATCGTGTTGAGGGTGAACATGCCCCTCTCAAAGAAAACCTTGCTGCCGCAATTCTCATGCGCTGTCAGTGGCCAAAACGAGCAGATAATAGCGAAGCATTGGTAGACCCAATGTGTGGCTCAGGCACCTTACTTATTGAAGCCGCTATGATGGCAGCAGATATAGCTCCAGGTTTAAAACGTGCCTATTATGGTTTTAATTCATGGAAGCATTATGATGAAACACTTTGGCAATCGATCATAGAAGATGCAGAGCAACGTCGGGAAACCGGATTAAAAAAACTGCCTTCAATTACTGGCTATGATGCCAATCGACATGCCATCAAAGCCGCGGAAGTGAATCTTCGTGCGATCGGACTTGAGCACCATGTTCATGTAGAAAAACGTAATATCACTGAAGCACAAATTCGAAAACAAAATGATAAAGGCCTTATCGTAGTCAATCCGCCTTATGGCGTGCGTTTAAGCAATAAAGATGACGTTGGTGAATTGTATGAAACCTTGGGCAAACAATTCCAGAAGGAATTTAAAGACTGGGATGCCAGTGTTTTTACGGACAGCTTGGAACTTGCTAAAAACATTCCATTGAGAGCACACAAAATTCACACTTTATATAATGGCGCTCTTGAATGTAAATTACTGCATTTTCACATTAATCCAAAATTTTATTTTGATACCCATCGAAAATTTCGAGTAATGGCTGAAGAAAAGCGTAGCGATAATGCACGCATGTTTGAAAACCGCTTAAAAAAGAATATTAAACATTTACGAAAATGGGCTAAACGAGAAAATATTGATTGTTATCGATTATATGATGCTGATCTACCAGAATATGCCCTAGCCATTGATTTGTATATTGCAGATCAGAACTATCTTAATGTTCAAGAATATGAAGCACCATCCAGTATAGACACCAAAACCGCTGAACGACGTTTAAACGAAGCGCTTAGTATTGCGGTAGAATGTTTAGACATTGATCATAACAATCTATTTATTAAACAACGAAAACAACAAAAAGGTACTAAGCAATATGAAAAACTGGATAATGACCCAGATTTTCATGTTGTAAAAGAAGCAGGCCATCAATTTTATGTTAACTTCGCTAATTACCTAGATACAGGCCTTTTTCTAGACCATCGCATCACACGACAAATGATCGAAGAAATGGCAAGAGACAAACATTTCCTGAACTTATTCGCTTATACCAGCTCAGTGAGCGTGTATGCTGCTAAAGGAGGCGCACTCAGTACTACCAGTGTTGATATGTCCAATACTTACCTTGAGTGGTCTGCCAAAAACTTTGAATTAAACGAAATTTTTGGGGAGAATCACGAATTCATTCGTGCAAATTGTCTGGAATGGTTAAAAAATCAGAGAAAAAAATATGATTTAGTCTTTTTAGATCCACCCAGCTTTTCAAATTCAAAAAAAATGGATGATGATTTTAATATTCAAGATGATCATGTAGCTCTGATTCACCAGGCCATGGATGCTTTAACTCCTGGGGGAATATTGATTTTCTCCAATAACTATCGAAGCTTCAAATTGGATCAAAGCGCCCTTGAGAATTATCACGTTGAAAATATGACGGAAAAAACGATTCCTTTAGATTTTAAACGTAATAAAAAAATTCATCACTGCTGGAAAATTACCACCAAATAAAAAAAACACCTTTCGGTGCTTTTTTTATAATGCGAATGATAATATATCCGTTATGCTAATTTATCATCCGCGACGAAATAATTCGGATCTTCAATCACATTCACTTCAACCAAATTTCCCGCTTTTTTCATTAGAATTTTACATTCCTTACTCAAATGAATTAAATGTAATTTTTTGCCTTCTTTCACATATCGGTCAGCTAATGCGTCAATCGCTTCAATTGCAGAATGGTCATAAACTCTAGAACGTTTAAAATCGATGACAACTTCATCGGGATCATTTTTAGGATCAAATAAGTTCGAAAAGTTGTGGATAGAACTGAAAAATAAAGGACCATTCAGCTCATAAAACATCACGCCATTTTCATCAATATGCTTATCGATATTAATATTTTTAGCATGCTCCCAAGCAAAAACTAATGCGGAAACAATTACACCAACAACAACCGCAATAGCTAAATCAGTCGCAACTGTTATACCCGACACAAGAATTAACACAAAAGCATCAGATTTTGGCACTTTACTTAAGATACGAAAGCTAGACCATTCAAATGTACCAATTACCACGATAAACATGACACCAACCAACGCAGCCAAAGGTATCATTTCAATTAAAGGCGAAGCCACCAAAATAAAAAGCAATAAAAACAAAGCAGCGGAAATTCCAGATAATCGACCACGGCCACCTGAATTCACATTAATCATACTTTGACCAATCATGGCGCAACCACCCATACCCCCAAACAAACCAGTTGCAGTATTAGCAACACCTTGGCCTATACATTCTTTATTACCTCTTCCACGTGTTTGGGTTAACTCATCAATCAGGGTCATGGTTAATAATGATTCAATCAAACCGATTGCTGCCAATATTATTGCATACGGAAGAATGATCAAGAATGTTTCAATATTCAATGGCACTTCCGGTAAATGAAACTCAGGAAAACCACCCGCGATTGACGCTATGTCGCCAACGGTTCGAGTATCAAGACCAAAAACAATCGCTAAAATACTAACAACTAGAATTGCCGCTAAGGAGGAAGGAATTGCCTTTGTGAAACGCGGTAAAAAATGAATAATTACCATGGTTAAAAGCACTAAAGCAAATAATATATATAGTGGCGAACCTGCCATCCATTCTAATTCACCTGCTTCATTCTCAATTTGAAAGTTTTGTAGTTGAGCCAGGAAAATAACAATTGCTAGACCATTCACAAATCCCAACATAACAGGATGAGGAACCATCCGAATAAATTTCCCGAGACGTAATACGCCAGCCGTGATCTGTATAATGCCCGTTAGTACAACCGCGGCAAATAAATACTCTACGCCATGTTCCGCAACTAGAGCCACCATAACAACAGCCATTGATCCTGTCGCACCTGAAATCATGCCCGGGCGTCCACCAATGGAAGCAGTGATCAATCCCACCATAAATGCTGCGTATAAACCAACCAAGGGATTAACACCCGCAACAAAAGCAAATGCCACTGCTTCAGGTACAAGTGCGAGTGCCACGGTTAATCCAGAGAGTACATCATCCTTGGTAGAAGTGACTCGATTAACAAAAATTGTAAACATAGATATCCCTGAGATTGAATGATTTCCATAAATCTGAGTAATTGCTGACGCAAACTCTCAGATCAAAACGGCGCGGCACTTTAGCAGATTCTTATATTATAGTCAAAAAATGACGGGATTTTGACTATATAAGCATACGCATAAATAGAAGTTTTTAATTCGCTCTATTCCTAACTTTAAAATTCTCCTATTTATTAAGTATAAACAAAGAGTTAGATAGTTCTCTTATCTCTTTAAAAAGCTCGTTTGATTTTAAAAACTAACATAAAAACAATCTGTTACTACCGCAAAAGTGTATCGGCAGCTAATAGTAAAAACTAATCACAAAACTTATATCTTGTTGAAATATTGAATAATTTTTTTATTGGCTTGCCAATTGCTCTAATAATACTAACGTTCCAACTGCACTTTTATGAAAAACATGCAGTCTAATTTATTGGATCATATTAATCATTTCAGCAGCTTATAAATATTACTCAAGGTTTTTTATGAAGCTGGCGATATGACTAATAGACCATATCTAAAAGGAGGTCTAACATGACAAAAGTACATCATATCGCTTTTGGTTTTATAGACAGACTATCCAGAGCATTTATTGGGATAGCATTGGTCATTTTGTCGTTTGCCTATGCCGCAAACTCCGAAATGTTTGCCACAATGCAATTTTTCGCCATGTACCCTATTTTTACAGCTTTAATTGCATGGGATCCGTTCTACGTGTTAATTGATGTTATAAAACAACACTGGACTGACTATTCCATAATGCATCGTTAACCAATTTACACAAGGTTAACGCATTTCATTTAATTGCCTCTTTTTTTTAGAGGCACAGCATACTTTACACCCTCCAAATCCCCTGAGTTTCGTTACGAGCTATTGTGATATTTCTGTGATATTTTTAGGCTAGACTAGTCAAAATTGCTGAGGCTAAACCTATGTCACGTAATATTCTCGTCATAGAAGATAATAAGGAAATTGCAGGACTCATTTCCATGCATTTAAAAGATATTAACTGCGACGTCCAGACAGTACATGATGGTCTGGACGGTTTACAAATGGCAGAGAAAAATCCCTATGATTTAATTATTCTTGATTTAATGCTACCTCGTCTAGATGGTATTGAGATCTGCCAAAAAATTCGCAGTAAAGAAAATTACACTCCGATACTCATGTTAACAGCAAAATCATCTGAAGTAGACCGTGTTATTGGTTTAGAAGTTGGTGCAGACGATTATTTAACAAAACCTTTTAGCGTTCGTGAATTAGTCGCGCGAGTAAAAGCACTTTTTCGACGAGTTGAAGTCTTTACGACACAAATACAAGAGTCTAATACTGAGATAAAGTTTGACGATTTAAGCATTAATACGGATAAACGTACAGCCTCAGTGGGTGATAGAGCACTTGATCTCACCGCAAAAGAATTCGATCTACTCGTATTTTTCGCCAATTCTCCCGGTCGTGTTTATTCCCGAACAAAACTCCTTGATCAAGTTTGGGGATACGGGCACGAAGGATATGAGCACACCGTCAACTCCCATATCAATCGACTACGGGCCAAACTGGAAGATAATCCAGCTAAACCAAAGTATTTACTCACTGTTTGGGGCGTTGGCTATAAATTTAATCCTGAATTACAGAATCTAGGATAAATCATGTTTAAAACACTCTACACAAAATTAATTTTTTGGTTTTTTATCATATTGCTAGTCATTACAGCAATATATATTGGCTTAACAACATTTACCATTCCCATGTATCAACAGGAAGTTACGCAGAAGCTCCATGAAAAGCTTGCTGCTAACCTTGTCAAAGAAAATTTGTTACTAGAAGAAAATGAAATTAATCGACAAGCGCTAGAACATATATTTCATAATTTAATGGTGATCAATCCAGCTATTGAAGTCTATCTCACGGATACAAAAGGAGAAATACTCTCCTTTTCAGCGCCACCAGGAAAAGTTAAAAAAACTGTTATTAATTTAAACCCAGTTATCGCTTTTATCGATAAAAAAAGTAGTTTTCCAATAATGGGCGACAATCCTAGAGATTATAATGAACAGAAAGTATTTTCAGCAGCAAAAATAACTCACAATAATGTTCATGAAGGTTATTTATATATTGTATTAGGCGGCGAGGAATACGACTCCGTCGTAAATATGCTTAAAGGCAGTTATATACTTCAATTATCTGCAAAAACAATGGTTGCTGGATTTGCAATTACACTACTAGTTGGATTTTTCATCTTCAATTTAATTACTCGTCGACTACGTTATCTAGCCAATGTTATGGAGAAATTTAAGAAAAGTGACTTCCAACACAACATAGATTTACCAGAACGTTTTGATGGCCGACCAGTGGATGAAGTTGATCAAATCGGAACTACATTTCGCGAAATGTCAGAAAGAATTATTCAACAAGTCAATCAATTAAAAGCAACAGATACCTCTCGTCGTGAATTAGTAGCTAATGTTTCACATGACTTGCGCACTCCTCTGTCATCCCTCCAAGGTTACTTGGAAACACTAACTTTAAAGTCTGCAGAATTAAATGAAGATGAAAAGCACCAATATTTAGAAATTGCCTTCAAACAAAGTGAACGATTGGGGCGACTAATTTCAGAGTTATTTGAATTGGCAATGCTAGAAAACCAAACAGCACCAGTTCATTATGAACCATTTTCCTTAGCTGAGCTGGCTCAAGATGTTTCTCAAAAATTCATGCTGACGGCAAAAGAAAAAAATATTAAACTAACGACTCACTTACCATCTGACTCCCCTTTTGTATCTGCAGATATTGCCTTAATTGAGCGCGTCCTGGAAAACTTAATCGAAAATGCGATTAAATATACACCTAACGGTGGTGAAGTCACTTTAAGCATTAGTCAACATGCAGAACAACTCATGACACAAATTAAAGATACCGGTCTTGGTATTCCTGATGGCGATTTACCACATATCTTTGAACGCTTTTACCGTGTAGATAAAAGTAGACAGACAGAACAAGAAGGTACAGGCCTTGGGCTTGCCATTTCTAAACGGATTTTACAACTCCATAACTCAGTCATTAATGTCAACAGTGAGTTTGAAAAAGGTACAGAGTTTTCATTTAGCTTACCAGAATACAACCCCGCATGAAATTTCAGCAATCAAACGTTTGTGATAAAAATGTGATAAACAAGTGACTTGGATGTGAAATTTAAATGCCAACCTGTAATGGCATCCTCAATAAAATACAATTATTTGAGGGAGTATAACTAACATACAATACAGGGACTAACTAAATGAAAAAATTACCACTTGCATTAGCACTAGCGTCATCTTTAATTTTGCCAAACGCCATAGCTGATGGTAAAAAACATAAAATGAATACGTTTCATGTGACAATTACAAATACCACTGCACATCACGTAATAACACCGCCTACCGTTATTGCTCACTACGGTAAATTCAAATTATTTGAAGTTGCAAAACCTGCGTCAGAAGAATTAGCTATTATGGCAGAGAGCGGTAATAACGGACCACTTATGGATTCATTAAATATGACGAGAGGTGTTATTGCGACTGCATCCTCACTCGATCAAGATCCGCCGGTTATTTTGCCAGGACATTCGATTACCATCGAAATAAAAGCACGCAATAGACCTTATTTCACGATAGCAGGCATGTTAGCGACTAGCAACGATGCATTTACGGCAGTAACGGTTAAAGGACCTAAAAAACATCGCTATGCACATGGAATGGCCATGACTTATGACGCTGGTTCGGAAGATAACAATGAACTTTGCATTGATATTCCAGGGCCTCCATGCGGTGGAACAAACGCCCCTATTGATGGCGATGGAGAAGGTTTTGTTACTATACACAATGGCATACATGGTGTAGGTGACTTGGTACCCGCAGACTTAGATTGGCGCGGTCCAACTGCAATGGTTCGCATTCACAACGGCGGATAAGGCAAAACTCTCAACCTCCATCAGCAAGGCAGGTATTTTTTACTTATCTGTCTTGCTTTTCTGCATTATAATGTATCAATGCATTTTATCATTCTTGGCATTCTCATTATTGGCGTTATATATGGCCCACAACTTTGGGCACGATATACCTTTAATCGATACGATAAACATCAAGATCATTTCCCCGGAACGGGTGGTGAATTAGCACGACACCTACTGAATAAATTTGAACTACAATCAGTCCATTTGGAAACCACCGATAAGGGTGACCACTATGACCCTGAAAGCCGGACGGTTCGGTTATCACCACAATATTTTAATGGTAAGTCTTTAACAGCAGTTGCTATTGCGGCTCATGAAGTAGGTCATGCAGTGCAACACGCGCAAAATCATCCTATGCTAAATCTGCGCAGTCGATTAGTAAAAACTGCTGTTATTGCGGAAAAAATTGGCTCATTAGCAATCATTGCCATTCCGATACTCACCATTATTACACGAGCGCCCAGTGCAGGTGCATTAATGTTTATCATTGCAATTGCTAGTATGTTAGTTTCTACTTTAGTCCATTTAGTTACACTACCCGTTGAATGGGATGCTAGTTTTTCAAAAGCTTTGCCTGTACTAAAATCTGGGCAATATATTAATGACCAAGAAATTGCTGCTACAAAAAAAATTCTACGAGCTGCCGCATTAACTTATGTTGCTGGTTCTTTAGCGAGCTTGCTCAATCTCTGGCGTTGGCTCGCCATATTAAGAAGGCGCTAACCGATAAACAAACATTTTTTACTGAATATCATCAAAATTCTTACAAAAACCGGTTAACACCATATCAGTAAAACTAACAATCCCTATCACAACCTTATTTTCAACCACTGGCGCACGAGAGAGGTCAAAACGATCAAATAATCGAGCACAGTAGCGAATATCCATGTCTGGATTTATAGTCAAAACAGGTTTAGCCATAATTTCATAAACATTCACACGTTTAGGTGACAAATCTTTTGCCAAAACCTTTCGAGCAATATCTGACAATAATAAAATACCATATTCATCATTATCATGCCGCTTATTGACAACAAGACATTTTGTTTCAATGTGTTTCATGGTTTTTAAGGCGTCAATAATTAAGGCCATACCATCAACAATATCAAACTCAGTTTTCATCACATCACGTACACGTATTACCATTCTTTCACTCATAATTTATCCTCAACAACTTTTGATAAACTTTGTACTTGATGAGCTACGCCAACCGCATCCTCTACATTTATCTGAAATGCGATACCTGCACCGGACTTTTCATCCATGCCCCCAACTTCTTCAATAGTTTCTAATATTGAACGACTTAAATGCTCTTCAACCAAAAATAGTAATACATCTCGCTGTGTTTCCAGCTGTAGACCAAAAAACGTTGTAGCGGGATTCAGTCCTTCCCCACGCGCGTTATTAATCACCGTCGCTCCGGTTGCTCCCTGCTCTCTCGCCGCATCTAAAACTTTATCTGTTTTATCATCTTCCACAAGGGCTATTATTAATTTGAAATGCATTATTACGCTCCTTTTCTTTTAATTCGTTTAGTACGCCACTCTGTCATCTGAGCATATCCCATCACTGTAATCATGGGAAAAAGACTAGCAAAAGCAATTAAGCCAAAACCATCCAAGACTGGACTTCTACCGGGAACTGTACTAGCCAACCCCAAACCCAAAGCAGCGACTAAAGGAACGGTTACGGTAGATGTCGTCACTCCACCAGAATCGTATGCAAGTGCAATAATCAACTTCGGTGCAAAAAATGTTTGAATCACCACAATGACGTAACCTGCCATGATGTAATATTCCAATGGTGTTCCAGTCACAATACGAAAAGTCCCCAATGAAATGCCAATAGCTACACCAATTCCTACCGCAATGCGTAGTCCCCAAACACTTATGGCTCCACCGGATACTTCGCTGGCTTTCATCGCTACAGCCATCAACGAAGGTTCAGCAATCGTTGTGCTAAAACCAATCATAAAGGCAAACAGATAAACCCACTTATAATCTTGCCACCGCAATATTTGTGAGGTAGCTTTCAAGCCACCGGAAATAAATGTCGGATCTGTTAATTGTTGAGCCATTAATTTACCCAATGGGAAAAGTGCCTTTTCCAAACCCATTAAGAAACAACTCAAACCTACTAATACGTAAACAAAACCAACTATTACTCGAGTCATATTTGGCATAGGTTTTCGAATAACAAACCATTGAAAACCAAAAATAATCACGGCAATGGGCAACACATCACGAATAGTGTTAATGAAGGTATTAAAAAATTCGAATATTAAATTCATTGCGTTTGTTCAGCATGTTCAGGATTTAATTCAACACTGATTGTATTTTGCAATGCATAGAGAATCGCATAAGTAAACACAATCAATTGAATCTTTATACACCAGAAAGTACGAAATAAATTCGTTTCTGGGGTAACAGGTGAATATGCTAAGTAGTTAATCATTTTAGTAAAAACATGCCATAAGCCATCACAAAAATCATGGGTGACAAGGAAGCAAAAGCAATTAAACCAAAACCATCAACCATCGGATTCCGACCTTTAATACTCGAAGCGAGCCCAATGCCTAAAGCTGTCACTAAAGGTACCGTAATTGTTGAAGTGGTTACACCGCCAGAGTCATAAGCAATGCCGATAATTTCCTTAGGCGCAAAAGCGGTCATAATAACAATACCAACATATCCGCCTATAATTAGATAATGTATGGGCCAACCTTTTAAGATACGTAAAACACCCACCATTATTGCTAAGCCTACCGAAAATGCCACAGTTAGTCTCAGACCATTTGCGTAACTTTCTTTTGCGTCTTCTGCTGAAACTATCATTCCTCCATCTGCTGCAACTTCTGCTGCTTCTGCAGCTACTGCTATCAAGGCAGGTTCAGCGATAGTCGTACCAAATCCTAATGAAAATGCAAAAACAAATAACCAAAAAATGCTGCCTTTTTTAGCTAACGCAAATGCCATTGCTTCACCAACAGGAAACAAGCCCATTTCAAGTCCACGAATAAACAATGACAAGCCTAGAGCTACTAGGAAAGTACCGATTAATATTTCACTAACATTTGGGATTGCTTTCTGGAGTACAAATAATTGAAAAAAAGCAATAACAACAATGATGGGAGTGAGATCACGAAAACTATTTAGCAAAGACTGTAAAAAAACATGATTTTGCAAATTCACTAGTGGTTCAGCTTCCTAAAAATATGAAAAAGCTTATAAATTTTAGGACAATTTAACACTTACACAAGTACTAGGCAAATAGGAGGAAGGTTGCAAACTGCTCAAAATTACAGCGAAATCGGTTGTCCAGATGAAATCGAACTACATGTTTTAACAAACAATGCGATATAATAACAACTCTGTAAAACTGCTAAATTGGAAACATCTCGATAGTGATGTAATAAATATAATAATGCTAAAAAATACACTAAAAACCTTTATAAATAATATTTCAAAAACATCATTGCTCGATTACCTTTTTATTCCCTCACCGAACAATCGATCTCCAGAACTTGGTCAATCTATTGCACGACTCACAATTACCCTTGCAGCACTAATTCTACTTCAAGTAATCGATTATTTTTCGAGTTTTGATAGTGATAAACAAGTTCTCGCAATCAATATTATCTATGTTTATTTTATCTTTAGCCTGCCTTATTTTTACTGGGTTTATCGTTACCCAAACAGCTCACCATGGCGAAAATATTTCATCATATTTTCTGACATCCTCGTTCTATCTTTTGTTACAAACTTATTTGGCGTCGCTGGTGCCGCTGTATATCCCATTTTCATTTGGATTGTCATTGCAAATGGTTTGCGATTTGGACTTCATTTCCTCCACTATTCATCTGCTGTCGCCCTATCCGGCTTTTCAATTGCGGTTATCTTAAGTCCTTCTTGGATCGCTCAAGTAGAATTAGCCGTAGGTTTAGGCCTTGCTATGATGATAATGCCGTTATTTTTTCTCACTCTACTCAAACATCTTAATCAAACTAACCAATTACTAGAACATAAAATTGAAGAAACTGAATACATGATGACTCATGATTCATTGACTGACTTACCAAATAGATTGTTTTTAGAACAATCTTTACAGTTGGCAATTGGTAAAAACAAAAAAAACGAACAACAATTAGCACTATTTTTTATTGACGTTAATTCATTTAAATTCATTAATGATACCCTAGGGCATCTTGCAGGTGATCAACTCATCATTCATTTTTCCGAACGACTTGCCAGCTGTTTACGTTCTAGTGATATTTTAGCGCGATTAAGTGGTGATAAATTTATGATGTTACTAGATAGTAAACAAGCTCATAGCTATGCATCCAACGTCGCTGAAAGATTAATGGAAAATGCCAATGGACATTACGAAATCTACGGACATGAAATTTTTATTAGCTTTAGTGTCGGCATTGCGCAATTCCCCTGGGATGGCGACACAACAGAAATGTTAATTAAAAATGCAGATACCGCTTTGTATTATGCAAAAAAACATTCTAAATCCTCCTATCGTTTCTACGATAAACAAATGTCGAAAGAAATCAGTGATGAATTAAGATTGCAAACTGAATTATGTAAGGCATTTGAAAACAACGAATTTGAACTATTTTATCAGGCTCAGATTGATGCCGTCACAGAAAATATTATCGGAGCTGAAGCTTTATTACGCTGGAACCATCCACAAAAAGGTTTACTAACACCGAACAAATTTATTGATATCGCAGAAAAGAACAGCTTAATATTCGATTTAGGAAAATGGATTATTGAACAAGCTTGTGCCGATAGAGCTCGCTGGAATAAGCTTGGAATGGATGATATTTCTCTGACTATTAATGTTTCTGGTCGACAATTTATGGAAGAAAATTTTGTAGAACACTTTACCGAAACTTTAGAAAAAAACGAAATTCGATCTCACCAAATTGGTTTAGAAATTACTGAAAGAGTGTTAGTAGAAGAGATGAATATTGTTCAAGATGTTTTTAAACAATTAAAACGGATGAACATTAAATTATGTCTTGATGACTTTGGTACTGGTTACTCCTCTTTGAGCTACCTCAAGCAATTTCCTATCGATACCATTAAAATAGATAGCTCGTTTATCAATGATATTCCCTACGATGAAGAAGCAAGTAACCTCGTTAAGGCTATACTTGCTATTGGACAAAGTTTAAAAATGCATACTGTTGCTGAAGGTGTTGAAAATAAGGCGCAATATAAAGCCCTAAAAGATTGGGGCTGTGAATCTATTCAAGGTTTCTATTTCAATAAACCTATGCCAGAAAAGGTATTTTTATCACATCTACTGTCCAATTCTCCCTCACCTCGAGTTATATCATTTGATTTAAATCGTTAAACCTTACTCTTTGTTTTTATTAACTATTTATATTGGTTACTACAGATTAAACACACATAACCCCATCTGAATGCTAGCAGAAGATTTGTTAAAGATTTCAGTAATCTGTTTCGATACAGTAGTACCACCTTCAAGTTAGAAACCATGAATAAAATAACGATCTTTATTACTATTTTTGCTGTCCTGCTAATCATAGGCGGCTGGGTATCAGCCGAGATTGTGTCTAGTCGTACCACTAAAAGTAATAAAAAATATACAAAACAATTGGCTTTACTGGACAGAGAAAATAATAAACTACAAAAAGCACTCGATCAGGAGACCGACCGTTATACTCATTTAAAAGAGGAATATGACAAACTTAGAGAAGCCAAAGCTCAAATTCGCACACTTGAACTGGATTATAAAAGATCAACAAAGCAGTTTAATCGAATGACCAAGGGAATTGAGCAATTACGTCAAAAAGTCACCAGCAAAAAATATAGTAGTAATTCACTAGCCAAAGACATTGTACTAATGCTTGATGAGCAATTTCCAAGCGATGAACAAAAAAAACAACTCGAAGCTGAAGGAAGTAAAGATACCTTCAAACGCATTAAATCAGCGATAGGTATGGGCCAAGCAAGCTAATCCAGCAAAATTTAATGTAACTTTTTTCACTTAATTGCATCCAATCATTACACAATAAAAAAATGTATTGAGATGTTATCACTTACTCGCATTAGCCCTTATTTTTCCATTTTCATCATACTATGTATAAGTTTAGTTAGCTTAAATATAAATGCAGCTGACTCATCTATTGCACGCAAAATGCTTGGTAAGGCTAGCCCAAATTTCTCTTTATCAGACATAGATGACAATGTTTTTTCCCTAAAACAATGGCAAGGTAAAGTTGTACTGCTCAACTTCTGGGCAACTTGGTGCTCACCCTGCATAAAGGAGATTCCCATGCTCAATACGTTTCAACAACGTTATGCAGAGGATGACCTTCAAATTGTCGGTATAGCAATTGACAACAAAAATGCCATTCAAAAATTTACACAAAAAATCCCAATTAATTACCCTAATTTGATTGGGAATGCACAGCTCGTATTAGAATTTGGTAATCATGCAGGTCTACTACCTTACACCGTGATCTTAAATCAACAAGGAAAAGTCGTTGAAATAGCCAGCGGCATGCTGACAGAATCTTATTTACAACGAACAATTGAAAAACACCTATAATATCTATCCATTTTGTAAAGTATTATTTAATCCAAGTGAATTAATAGACTATACTTACCACTGCCCATAAATACTCTTAGGAGGGAAAAATGAAATTACAAAAAATTATTTTCAGTATGGTTTTATTCTCAATCGTTACAACAAGCCAAGCTGTAATTGCTGGCGGAACTCAATCAGAAAAAATAATGGCAAAAATACTCGTTCATCTTAATCACTACCCATCATCAAATGAAAAAGCTCAATTATCAAATATTTTAAAGCAAACTCAATCAAGCCATGAAAAAGCAGTAGCTACTGCAATATTACACCTGGAACATTCTGCTCGATCATCTGATAAAAAAGAACTGAAAAAGGTAATGAATGATAGCAGTGTTAATCCACCGCTAAAGGATATTGCTGGGGTTGTATATCGATTAAACCACAAACCTAGCAGTTCAGATAAAAAACTATTAACTGCCATTCTCGATTAGTTTACAAATTTAATAAATGCTTAAAGTGTCTTTGATTTGTTCTATTTGCTAATGCTCCTTGCCTACATCCGTGTAGGCAAGTTAAAAGTACGAAGTTCATAAAGGTGGTTACTTTAATACATCCATGAATAAGTAACACTTAAACACCCTACTCATCATTAATAGGCACTTTTACAAGCATAATCAGACAAATCAAAGCTGAACTTAGTAGATATTTATGCATTTGCAACCAATGCGTGCTCCAATTCTGCAAAAGTATTTGCTCGATTATTAAATTCTATTTTCTCACCAATTTGCCGCGAAACTTGAGTGATAGAAAATATACCACGAATACTTGCATGATCATCCAGATCTTCAATCACAAGAACATGGTGACGACCTGAGTTTTTAATGGTTTCAACAATGTCCCCAACCTTATATCGAGCAACATCATTAATGCGAACAGCATCAAACGCCTCTTTACGCGTCATAATATCTAAAACTAAGATATCTTCATGCATCCCACCATGCTCTTTGATATATTGAACAGGACGCTCACCTAATATGTCATTGGCGGTGATAATCCCACAAACCGAACGTTCTTGATCAGTTACAAAAAGCAATCTAACACCCAAATTAATCATTTTCTCATTAGCAACATCAATTGTTGCGCTTGATTCAATAGTAATTGGCGTAATACGATTAAAGTCGGTCATTGCAACAATGGCCGGGTCATCAAAAGATACGCTAGATGCTTGTAAATGAACTGGTTGAGACAAGATAGATTCTTTGAAGATTTTCTTAGATTGTAACGCCTGATACGAAATTCCCATATTATCACTCCCCTTAATGAGTAGTCGCCTACAGAGAACCAAAGAAGATAGTCGTTAGCCCTAATTTTAAATATAGACACTAAATAGTATGTTTGTCACATATTCTTCCATCATTTTTATTTATCCCATAAAAAAAATATTGAATCGGGAATATATGCACTGAATCCATGTTAATATTTCGCCTATGAATTCAATATGAATACATCAATAAGCAGAATATGTCTAAAATAACACACTCTTTGTATTAGAATATTTTGTTTTTCTTATTAACTACGGATTTTATCAAATAATGTCAAAACGATTATTCTCCTGCGCAGATTCTGCAACAGAAGAGCTAGATTATTTTTCAGAGATTATGGAGCAAAATAATATTGAATATTACACAGTTCCAGGTACGGCATTTGGTTTAAGTAAACCCAGTTTCTGGATTAAAAATAATGAAGACTTTGCTAAAGCCAAAGAGCTATTTAAGTCACATGAAGCCACTTACGCAAAAATTGCTCGAGAAAAGTATCAACAAGAAACCGGCTATAATCCGGATGCTGAAGGTAAAGACAAATATCAATTTCTATTAAAACATTTGTATTCTAAACGTGCATTAATTCCATGGATAATTTTGGGTTTTGTTTTTATCTATTGGTATTTATCAAAATTTGTAACAATGTTTGATATGCATTAAATAAATGGCATTAACATTAAGTTAATGCCATTGTGTAAATTAATTATTTATCATCCACAAGCGAGAATGTGCCTTACTCTCACCCACAGTAATTTTTTCCAATATATGTCCATCTTTATTCATAACCACTACAACACCTTCCTCAGCATTGGATGAAAACATTAATTGCGTTTCATTATTTTTCTGAGCGAAATCTAAAGTGCCAGAACTGGAACCCAAACGTACTTCATTGATCAGTTTTATATCTGGCAACACACTCATATCATAAACCAATAAGGCATCTGTTTTTAAATTTGCTTTTTGCTCATCACTTCCTGAGCTAGAAGTTGTTAAATACAAGCGTGATCCCTCTGGGTTGAAAAAATATTTACTAATATAAACATCCGGTATATTTACCGAATCAACAATTTCATTATTTGACACATCTAACACAGTTAATTTAGCAATTACATGATTAATATCGCTTTTTCTATCGGCACCGCGACCAATCACATAACGCCCACAAGGAGACATAAATAAATTACTGTGACCTTTAAAACCTAAACGTTGTTCGATCTGATGGTTTTTAGGATTGATGATCGCAATAGTCCCGTAACCATTATTTAAGTTATATACTTTACCCGATACTGGAGAAAAAACGAGTCCGTGAGGAAAAGAATTATTAGGTACTGTATCACTGCTCTCTTCTTTCTCTGATTCAAATAAAATAATGGTTTTTATGACTGATAAATAAGTGTCCGCATGATCTGAATCGTTATCAATGACAGAAACGGTTCCATCTTTTAAGTTGCTAATATACGTTTGTTTAGGTGTGTTAGGGTGCTCTAATGATGGAAACGAAAAACTTGCCTGGTGATGCCCACGCCCCACACAAATAGTTTTGAGATATTTAGCTTCATGTGAATCAGTATTTTCGATTACTGTAACCGATGAACCGTTATTGCCACAATTTAGCGTATCATTTCCTGTCGCTTTATCTCCATCGTTCATAAACCAATTTCGATTTGAGCTAGTGTCTGAATACTTGTGCGCTGCAAATGCATCTGCTGGGAAATGAGATTTGAATAATAGCTCCTTACTTTCGGCATCAAGTAAAACCACATTTTTATCTGAAGTTAAACCTATAAAAATTGCTTTCTGCGCTTCCTGATCTGTAGACTCTGGCAGAATATCAATATTCATTTGAGTGGTTTCGCCATTTACTCGTTCAACTACAGTAATAGCACCGGTCTTTCGGTCACCGGAATAATAAGCTAGTGAAAAATTAATATTTTGATGTGTCACGTTTGATCCCATATGAATTGATAAATCAGTAATATTGAATTTTAAGAGGTTTAATGCAAATGGCAAGAGCGATACCGGTTTTTCTTGTATTCTTACGCTTATCGTTTAATTAATAGTCTGAATTTTACATCTCTTCTAGTTATATGAGTCTAAACGCATCAATCTCGACGGTGTAGTTGCTAAGTACAGAAAACAAACTGCAACAGGACTTAGGTCTTTTCTGTTAAGACAAGCGAAATTAGACTGCTACGTATTTAACAATACTCAGTTCAATATATTTTAAGAATTCTCGATTGTAGAGGCATGCTGAAGAAAGGACCTTGCAACTGATCTCAGCCATACTTTGCAAGTTTTATCCGATGTTCTATGGCTTCAATACCTGCTGCCACAATTATAGAACCGATTTTTTGAAAGGTTCGCAATGCTCTCAATTTAAGTCGCATCTTTCTCGCCCTACAACATACTAGATACAAAAGATCCATCAATATTTACATTGTTTACGGACAAATTAAGTAAACAACTTAAAGTGAATATTCCGTTTCTTGTAATCATCTCAACACAACAGCAAATTAGTCACTCCCAAGTATTGCAACAATATCAATTTTTCTCATTGAATTTTTGAATATAAACGTCAGATATTTTCAAATTTTAATAGCTTATTAAATCTCCTAGGGTTTCATTGCCTTATTCAACATTCAATTTAGAGTGACTGTTGGTTACTATTCATCTGATTTTCTGATGATAACCCCAATACCAAAAATCGTCCCTTGTCAGTTATATTCTCTCCTTTAGGATTCACATCATGACAAATAACATTATACCAACCATTATCCAACACTTGAAATCCCCAAGCGCGTTTACAGGCCTCATTCTGCCAGTGCAAATCAGCCAATATACTATTATTTAAATCGTGGTTGTTATCTTCCGCTATTTGAACATTAAACATATTGGCTGATAAAATTGACTCGTTCTCCAAATACGTACTATGTGTAAATTCATTTATCGTATCATTTGTTTGATTATATAATAACTGATTAGCAACCAGTTTCATGGCAAGGCCAAATTTTTGAGTATCTTTATTTTTATAATATACTGGCATAGTATTCAATAAAACGCTCGCAGGAAAAGATTCACCTGCTTCATTAATATTCGCAAATACATTTGCATTGATATTACCTAACAAAGGAGAAATATTTTGAGCGGTGTATGGCAACGTTATGCGATAGTTTGCACCAAATAATTTATTTTCTCCCTGACCATTATAATTGTAAACTGTGCCACCAACATTCATATGATAAAAATCTCCCGCCTTAATAATTGCAACTTCTGAGATATCACGCCCAGGAGGATATCCTCCCCACAAGTCTGCTCGGTCACCAACCAATTTTCTAACAAACTTTGGATCCCTGGGATTTGACACATCGTAAAATGCAATTGCATCAGCGCTTCTTATTTTTGGATATATCGGTAAAGTCGATACTTCTAAGGGTTTTGGAACGGGTATAGAAAAATTGCTTAAAACACGAGAAAATTGAGACAAATTGAGTTTCCCTTTAAGAGTATAAGAATAATTCTGAAAAGCAATAGCTACCATATTCCCTACTCGACTAATACGTGCCGGATGATTAAAATTTCCAGGATTATATTGATCTGCACATTGTGTTTTGGATCGGCATTTATTTAGTTTTTGCCACCACACCACTTTTGCTGGCATAGAAGATGTAATCTGCTGAGGCTGTTCAGGGTTTATTCCTTGGATCTCTACAATCCAAATAAAACCAAAATAGTTTTGAGAATTGCTAAACATAAAATAAGCATTATTATCCACGTCTAATAATCGTGCAGATGCTTGAGTATGCTCTACTGGAACAGAATAAATTGATGGGTTTTTCAATAAAGATACACCTAGAATATCAATATTTAGATCTGGTACCCAATCACCAATTTCACTGAATCCTACAGGAAGACAATAATTACCATTACCATCATCACTTCCTTCAATATCACAGTCTTCAAATTTACACTGATTTACAGGAATGCATTTATCATAATTAATTGTCGTAAATATATTTTCATCACTAACCAATTCATTACTTACTTTCCACTGGTTATAGACTTTTCCATGAACACCATATGATTCAGTAATTTTATTTTCATCAGAAGTAAACTCTGATTTCTGAATCATAGAAACAGAAAAAAATACAATTAGCATGGGTGTAAAAAAACACAAAGTCAGAAAATATTTTTTCCTTCTGCCTTTAAAAAAATTAAACCTACGCTTTTTCAAAAAGAAATTGACCATAAAGCACCACTTGCAATCCAAAACAGTTTAATGGGGGATAAGATACTTTAGTCTAGCAATTAACGTGCACGTACATGTTCAATATTTTTTATGCTATTAATTAGCTACATTAAACCTTGGACATATTGTAGCAACTCTAAAAATCATAAGATATTGATTGTATTACAAGATGTAAAATTGTGAATAAGCTTTTTTGAAACAAATAATTTTATTATCTATTGAAAAATAGATAAATTTTGGATCAACAAATTTAAATGAATTTCCTTATTATGTACTTGTACAAATTGGGGCCACGCAATTATTGGCTCTGAAAAAAATCAGTCCTACAAAACACCAAGATTCATTAAGTCATTGATATCTACAAATTTTGGCTGCAACACTGACATATCTAACTGATAATGATAAAAAGAATTGGGGATATCTAAATCGTTATAATAATCAATGTACTCAGAATGCATACTATCGATTAAACTATCTTCTAGATCGCCGTGAATCCAGGAAGCAAGACCCAATTTTGCACCTTCTCCTAGTTCGATTTCACAGCCCGAGATAAATGCATGAACTGCCTCTGCCAGCACATAACTATATGATCCAACTTTTGTTTTGATACAAGCGTTTCGTATGACATAACCAAAATTAATCGAACTCAATGAATTGGGCATTAATGTCCCTGTAACTACACCAAACTCTAAAGTATGAACTTCTGGATGCTCTGCCAGCATATTTACAAAATCTATTGGTGTTCTATCACTAATACTCCCATGCATGATAGCAACTCCACCATGCACATAAAACTTTGCTGTTCCAAATTTGAATGGCTGACTTCTATCTAAAACCAAACGGTATTTTGAACCCCATAATTGTGCTTTAACAGTACTAATTTCATATAGTCGCATTTCGTTTTGCGACAAAAAGTGCATATTATCAAACGGGGTATTTACCACAAACCAATAGAATTCTTCCGGAATTCCCATTTCCATGTGATAATCCAAATAAATATGATGTTCATCTGATGTAACCGGAAAATCGGCGGCAGTTTTCCCACCAGTTATATTACCTTCTGTATCATATTTCGCATATTTCCAGGTATGAATTCCAAGCTTCCCGCCACTTTCAACGATGCGTTTACAACCACCTAGAAAAAAATGAACACCTCCCGATGTTACTTTTCCATGAGATGGAACTACAGTTGTTAAACAAGCGTTTCGCACTATGTGTCCGGCTTCCAGTGTCGCTGAAAAATCAATTGTGCCCAACACTTTACCCATTACAATCGTATCGACTTGCGGGTAATTTCCAATTAGGTTTTTAACAAGATGTGGAATTGTTGAGTCCATTATTCCATTCATATAAGCAACATTTTCCGAGACCTGAAAAGAAACGGGCTCTCTGTTTTTATTTTCTGATAAGGCTCTGTATTGGTTTTTATTTGACACATTGACTGCATTAATCGCATTGTCAGTAGCATCTTCCGAATATCCACCAGCACCACACCCGGACAACAATAAAAGCGCAAGCAATATTAGGACATTCCTATATGGGAATTCGGTGCGGGTTATTATAGACTTAGCGCTACCAAGTTTATTTAGTATAAATTTATTGCGCGTAATAATACCCCAACACAAAAATGTGCTATGAGTAATCATTGGTTTTTTTGAGATTTATTAAGTTATTATTTATTTTTATATTGTTCAGCGATTCGAAAATCGAACATTATTGTTAATTTCGACAATAATAAGTATTAAACATTTTTATTGACTTAAAAATTACAAATATTAATCCTTGAATTCTTAAGTACTTTTTAAGTTAGACTAGAAGGCGGGATAAAGTGGAAGTATGTAAGTAATATAGATTATTAATCCGATCGCTTTTTAATTCTTTGCAACAATTTTTCAATGACTCTTGCTGCAGCAATAAAGCCAAACGTAGCTGTGACACAAGCACTTGCACCATAACCAAATCGACAATCTAGAGAAACGCCATGAATCCCAGGTTTTTCATGACTTACACTGCCATCAGGTTTTGGGTACATTTGCTGCTGTGGCGAAAAAACACATTCAATTCCAAATCGACGCTTTGTATTTTTTGTAAACCCATACTCTTGACGCAACTGAGAACGAACTTTTGCCGCTAATGCATCATTATAGGTTTTACTCAGATCACTGATCATAATTTTACTAGGATCAGTTAATCCACCTGCCCCACCTATCATAATGATAGGCATTTTATTTCGCTTACAAAAAGAAATCATCAAGCTTTTAAACTTAATACTATCTATAGCATCGACAACATAATCATAACCGCGAGATAAAAATTCTTCGTACGTTTTTACAGTAATAAAATCATCGATAAGATGACACTTTAAGTCTGGATTAATTTGTAATAACCTTTCAGCCATCGCTCTAACTTTTTGTTGACCAAGCGTGTCACTCAAAGTATGAATCTGTCGATTCATATTACTTTCTGCTATGTCATCATTATCGATGAGCGTAATTTCCCCAACACCACTACGTACCAACGCCTCGGCCACCCATGAGCCAACGCCACCAATACCGATAACACAAACGTGAAAATTGCGAATGCTCGCAGCATTGTCTACACCGTAAAGACGCTGAATGCCTGCAAATCGGACTTCATATTCAGACATGAGAATTTAATCACCCATTAAATCGATATAAGCCTTATCAAATTTTTCGAAAATCACTGGGATTTCTGCCTCAATCAATTGAGATGCAACCCAAGATTTGTCTTTATCGGACACGTGTTTTTCAATAAATCCTGCCAAAGCGCGAGAAAGTGAATAATTTAGACTTTCGCCTTCGCCGGACAACTCAGAATAAGCAGCCAGGCGCTTATTTAACATTTCGAAGTAAACTTCAGCATGAGGGCCTGGACCTACGGCATCCAAAGCATTATCACAAAAAGGCACGGATACTTTTTTCGCAACTAATTGGATAATTGTTGCCCGGTCTGCAGAATTGAAATCTCTATATATCTTTCGATCGGCAATATGGGTCAAAAATGCAGCAAACTCTCCAAGCACCTTGATCGAGATTTCTGCTGAAAAAATATCAAACTCAGCCTTCCTTAAATGCATTAATCGGTCTTTGGCAATTTGCCAAAAAATAAATCCCAGAGCACTGGCAGTTTCTTCAGGCGTACGCTCTCCTGCGTTTTTAAACCATTTGGTTCGCATTTTCATTTCTATTTACAACCTAGCTAATCGTTTTATAGGGTACAAAAACGCCACAACCGCGTTTTTGCTCTTGACCAAATCCTCTCGCTTGAATTAACAAAGAATCTTCTTTGCTTAATTCATTCAGCATTAAACTTCGAGTAAAAACTTTCCGATCTGCTAAATCCAGTTCACGAGATTTACCACAAAGTATTTTTTTACACTTAACATCATAATCTTGAAGTTGTTGCTGCACATATTGTAAAAAATCAATTTCTTCTTCAAATTCGGAAATAACATGATGACTATACAAAGTCGACGAATGTGCCAAACTTTTATTACTTTTATGAACGAGTTTTACCACATGACCTTGTACATCGATCTCAATGCCAGCCAAGGCTTGTATACTATCCAATCTATCTTTCCCAACTCGCAGCACAAGTTTAGTACGACGAGAGAGATATAGGACGCCATTGGGATCACTGTCTCGAAACCAGCCATTTCCCTCTTCTCCACCCAATTTAAGGTGTAGACCAATATTCTGTAACTCATCCCAGTTTTGAATTTGCTCACTTAAACTTTGAGCAACAGCAGATAATGTATTATTCGGAAGCGTCTTCCCCTGCATGACAAAAACCACATCAACCACATTTGATTGTGGTTCTAGCGGTGTCTCTTCGTCATCATTCCAATACATGATCAGGAATCCGACTCATTTTGTTCTGCTAACCAGTCGTTAAACTTTTGTTGCCAAAGTTTAACGGTATTCACATCCAGATCCATATCGGTAAAACGCTTACCCTCTTTTATCCGCAATCTCATGAACTTAAAGCCATTATCATAAGTAATATCTTTAAAGGTAATATGTTTACCATAGGGTGCTTCGATTTCACCAATTTCTCTAATATCTTCCATTAAATTTACTCTATAAGTTATTGTTATATAATCTCTATCTATTAAATGATTTAAGTATCATTCATTCTTTCATAAAATCTCATCCGATAAATAAGTCGTTGTTGTTCCAACGTTCGTGAGTCCTCAAATGCTGTGCGCATATGCAAAACATTATTACTTATGACTCCCTGTCCAGGTAAAAATTGATAGGTAACTTTGTATATGGAGTCAGAATTTAATATTTCACGTATTTTTTCCACAGCCTGCTTAACAATGGGGTCATCTTTCCAAACAATACTTTTAGTACGTGCTGTATAACGCATATGTAATCCCCATGGAAATACACTGAATACTGGGCCAGTTTGGGCTTCGCGTATTACATGGCCATCTTGTACATTTTCAGGAATAGTCATCACGTCATCCTGCATTAATACATTTATGTATTCAGGATTTTCGTTGCGGAGTAAAATATATAAAATTTCATGATCAAAAAATGCATTCTCACCACCGGACATCGCATCTTGTGCACAGTGAAGAAGCATACTCAATATTTTTTGATGACTCTGATTGTAATAACCATCGGTATGCCAATTTATAGGTTTGTTTGTATAAGGAATATATTCACCTGGCGCACGCTTGTTACTTACCTTTATTGCACTAAGTCCCACTTTATCTCCACATAAATGTTGGTCAGAAATTGTCAGACCTAGTTGCGTTGCAATTTGTAAGGGAATTCGATTATCATCATTGCGTAAGCCAATGTCGTATAAAGCGAAATTAAACGCTTGGCAATTACGACGAATATTTCGAAGTTCAGAATTGCTGATTGCCTGGTTATTATTAATATTAACCATTAGATTATTTAAGTTGAGTGGATACGGTGCCAATTTTGCTTTATGCCATGATTCATATTCATATGCATTACTTAAGTCAAAATGCTTAAGAGTGCTGGATGTTTGAGCAAGATAGGTAGTGGAATTTGATTCGGTGTGTTTATTAAACATTACTGCCTTTTACATACATATATAGAGGTATTTCTATGTTTTTACTCAAAAAGCACGATAACGCAGCTTTAAAATCCACCACATACCCCATTGGGGATAGCCATCTAGTAAAAGCACCTCTCTTTTGCTAGATGTTCCTACACCCTAATAAAGAACTAAACTAGCAAATAACTAAACGGTGATATACTTATATTAACTATGCTTATTAAGTAGCCGGCACATTAATAAGTAGATTAGCAGCTCAATAAAATCATTCGATCTATCCTAGGAGATATTGCAATGGCTAAGAAACAACACGACACACCTAATCTGGATCAGCTAGAAAGCGGCCCATGGCCGAGCTTTGTGACAGGCCTAAAACGCCTAGCGTCTAAAAACGACATGGCAGTTGATCTGATGGGCCAACTCGAATCTTCATATCAAGATAAAAAAGGCTATTGGAAAGGCGGAACAGTTGGTGTGCGTGGGTATGGTGGCGGAATCATTCCTCGCTTTACTGAATTAAAAAATGAAGATGGCACACCTAAATTCCCAGATGCTGCAGAATTCCACACACTTCGTGTTATGCCGCCAGCCGGTATGCACTACGATACAGATACTCTACGTAAAATGTGTGATATTTGGGAACGACATGGCTCAGGGCTGATCGCATTCCACGGCCAATCCGGCGACATCATGTTTCAAGGCGCCACAACAGATAAAGTCCAAGACGCCTTTGATGAACTAAATGACATGGGGTATGACCTAGGTGGAGCAGGCCCAGCAGTTCGTACTGGTATGTCTTGTGTCGGTTCGGCACGTTGTGAACACTCTTGCGCAAATGAACAAAAAATTCACCGCAATTTGGTTAACAATTTCCTCGACGATATGCATCGTCCATCTCTACCGTACAAATTCAAGTTTAAAGTTTCCGGTTGCCCAAATGATTGCATGAATTCAATTCATCGTTCCGACTTTGCAGTAATTGGTACATGGCGCGATGACATTAAAGTTGATCAAGCAGAAGTAGTGAATTTTGTTAATGATAAAGGTCGTAAATATGTCATTGATAGTGTTGTTAGCCGTTGCCCAACTAATGCCTTATCATTAAATGATGATAATACACTAGACATTGATAACCGCAATTGCGTTCGTTGTATGCATTGCATCAATGTAATGACTAAAGCACTTTCCCCTGGCGATGATAAAGGTATTACCCTATTAATCGGTGGTAAGCGCACACTGAAAATCGGTGACACTATGGGTACAGTAATCAAACCATTCATGAAGATGGAAACAGAAGAAGATTACGAAGCATTGGTTGAAATCGCAGAAAACGTTATTGATTTCTTCGCAGAAAATGCACTAGAACATGAACGTACGGGTGAAATGATTGAACGTATTGGTTTAGTTAACTTCTTAGAAGGCGTTGAAATTGATGTTGACCCGAACATGATTGCTTCTCCACGTCAAAGCTCATATGTCCGTATGGATGATTGGGCTGAAGAAGTTGAAAAGTGGGAAGAACGCAAAGCTTCTGGCGAATAAGTTTTTCACAAATTAAGATTTATATAGGAGATAAACATGGCTGAAGCACTACGTATGCCCATCGAGTCTGGCGTACCAGATCCAATGCCGTTGATGCACCCAACGCTAAAAGCTAACTTTGGCGAATGGAAATATCATGATCGCCCTCGCCCAGGCGTTTTACGACATGTTGCAAATAATGGCGATCAAGTCTGGACAGTACGCGCTGGTACACAGCGTCAAATGGACGTTTCAACCATTCGTCTACTTTGTGATATTGCAGATCAATTTGCTGATGGTCACGTTCGATTTACCATTCGTTCAAACATTGAATATATGGTATCTGACGAATCAAAAGTGAAACCACTTATCGATAAACTCGGTGAACACGGTTTCCCTGTTGGCGGAACAGGTCCATCTGTCGCTATGATTTCACATACTCAAGGTTGGTTACACTGTGATATTCCTGGGACAGATGCTTCTGGTGTTGTTAAATCATTAATGGATGAATTACATGATGATTTCACTCATGAGAACATGCCGAACCGTGTTCATATGACAACTTCATGCTGTCAGATCAACTGTGGTGGCCAAGGTGATATTGCGATCAACATCCAGTACAGCAAACCTCCGACAATAAACCATGATTTAGTGGCAAACGCTTGCGAACGTCCAACCGTTGTTGCTCGTTGCCCAGTTGCTGCGATTCGTCCAGCCATGGTTAACGGAAAACCTTCACTAGAAGTTGATGAAAAGAAATGTATTTGTTGTGGTGCTTGTTACCCACCATGTCCTCCAATGCAGATCAATAGCCCAGAAAATAACAAGTTGGCTATTTGGGTTGGCGGCAAACATTCTAACGCTCGAAGTAAACCAATGTTCCATAAATTAGTTGCAGCAGATATTCCCAACAATCCACCTCGTTGGCCTGAAGTGGCAGTGATCGTTAAGAAAATTCTCTCTTGCTATAGAGAAGATGCAAAAGATTGGGAACGTATTGGTGATTGGGTTGAGCGTATTGGCTGGCCACGATTCTTTGAATTAACAGAATTGCCATTCACTAAGTTCCATATTGATGATTGGCGTGGCGCTCGTAAGAGTCTAAACGCGTCAACTCATATTCGTTTCTAAGACGCATCTTAAAGCGAAAGGAAAATATTATGAAGTTTGGTATTTTAGTCAATGAAGGACCTTATACACATCAAGCAGCTGATACCGCTTATCAGTTCACCAAAGCAGCTCTGGAAAAAGGTCATGAAATTTATCGCATCTTTTTCTACCACTCAGGAGTTAACAACGGCACACGTTTCACATCGCCTCCCCAAGATGATCGTGATTTAGTGCAAAACTGGAGTCGCTTAGCTGAAGAACACAATGTGGATTTGGTCGTATGTGTTGCGGCAGCGCAACGTCGAGGCATTATCGATAAAGATGAAGCTAATCGACATGGCAAAGACTGTGACAACCTAGCACCCGGCTTTCGAATTTCCGGCTTGGGTCAATTAATTGAAGCTGCGATTGAATCTGATCGCGTCATGGTTTTTGGCGACTAGGAGAATAATATGTCAGAAGAAATGTATGACGAAGATGAGTACGAAGGCACTATCAAGAAACTCATGTACGTTAACCGAAAAGCACCTTACGGTACTATTTACGCATTAGAATCATTGGAAGTTGTATTAATTGGTGCTGCTTTTGATCAGGATGTTAGCTTAGTCTTTATGGACGATGGTGTTTACCAATTGAAAAAAGGTCAGGATACAAAAGCGACAGAAATGAAAAACTTTTCGCCAACTTATCGTGCACTTGAAATGTACGATGTTGAAAAGCTTTTTGTTAGTAAAAAATCCATGTCCGATCGTGGTTTAACTGAAGATGATTTAATTGTTCCTGTAGAAATGCTAGATGCAAGTCAGATGGCAGATCTTATGGAAGAACAAGATGTCATTTTGACATTCTAATCAGGGGAAATTAAATGATATTACACACAGTTAATAAATCACCCTTTGATACGGTTGCATTTGAAAGTTGCCTGGAACATTGCAAATCTGGCAGTTCTCTTTTATTAATCGAAGATGGCATTTATGCAGGATTAAAAAACGCTAAGTTCAGCGATATAATTACGAATGCAATGAAAGATATTAACGTCTATATATTAGAGCCTGATTTAAACGCACGTGGCGTACAGGATCAGTTATTAGATGGCATTAAGAAGGTTGATTACGCAGGTTTTGTAGACCTAAGTGTTGAACATGACAAGGTGCAAGCCTGGTTGTAAATTTTTAGATAAAGTTGAGGAGCAATAGATTATGGGCAGTATTGATGTTGGCGGCACAGCTATGGAAACAGACGAAGAAGGTTACTTGGTTAATCTCGGCGAATGGACAGAAGAAGCTGCTGTCGTAATTTCTAAAACAGAAGACATTGAGTTAACAGAAAATCACTGGGAAGTTATTAATTTCTTGCGTGAATACTATGACGAATTCCAAATCGCTCCTGCTGTGCGTGTTTTAACAAAAGCGATTGGTAAAAAATTTGGTAAAGAAAAAGGTAACAGCAAATACTTATATGAGCTGTTCCCTTACGGACCTGCAAAACAAGCTTGTAAAATAGCAGGTCTGCCCAAACCAACGGGTTGTGTGTAATAACACAATCTGAGTTACGAAATAAGGGTCACGAAGTGACCCTTATTTAAATCGCTAAAATTATAGAAATCTTTGATTAAATTTCTTGCTAAACAAGTTGTTTAATCAAAATTTTCTAAGGATATCGAAACTGCATGGCTTTTTTGACATTTGTTTTTACATTATTAATGTATTTTGCGGCGGCCATTTTTTTCGGTGGATTAGCTTATAGAATATATACCTATGCTAAGACGCCAGCACCTTTAAAAATTCCCACAATGCCGGCCCCACTCACTCAAGGTGGTGTTCGAATGCGAATGTTTAAAGAAGTTGTTTTATTTCAAAGCTTATTTCGTGCAAATAAATTCATTTGGTTATTCGGCTGGTTATTTCACCTTGGATTATTGCTCGTTTTAATTAGACACCTGCGCTACGCAACGGAACCCGTTTGGGAAATTATCGTAATAATGCAACCTATCGGTATTTATATGGCATTTGCCATGTTAATTGGTCTTTGTGGTTTGTGGGCACGCAGAATATTAGTTGAAAGAATTCGTTACATTACCAATCCTTCTGACCATTTAATGCTAGGGCTACTGGTAATGATTGTAATCAGTGGATTAATGATGAAATACGTTTCTCATTCTGACATTGTTCAAGTAAAAGCTTTTGCCTTAGGGTTATTGTATTTCGACTGGCAAACAATTCCCGCAGATTTTTTCTTTATGGTGCACCTATTACTTGTTGCAGCCTTAATGATAGTTTTTCCGTTTAGCAAACTTTTACATGCACCTGGTGTGTTTTTTAGCCCTACGCGCAACCAGGTTGATGATTCCAGAGAAAAAAGACATTTGGCACCATGGGCTGCTGAACTTGACGATAAACGTCAGTAAGTAATATAAGGATATCGTTTTGGCGAAACCCACATTTGACACTCCAAAAATTAGAGCTTATCCCATCATTCCTGTGCTGCAGGAAGGGTCAATGGAACACAGCTCACCTTTTGTTGCGAAACCTGTTCATCAGGAAGCACTGGGGTTTCCTGGGGAATTGGTTGAAAATTGGCAGGAAAAAGCCATTGATAAAATGGGTGAGCTATTAACAAAATACCGGTCTCTAAGGGTATTCCTGGATAGTTGTGTTAAATGCGGCGCTTGTACTGACAAATGTCATTATTTTCAAGGTACAGCAGATCCAAAAAACATGCCCGTTGCCCGCCAAGATTTATTGCGTAACGTATATCGTCGCTATTTCACGGTTGCAGGGAAATACTTTCCTAAATTAGTGGGTGCGCAAGATTTAACAGAAGAAGTACTTGATGATTGGTATAAATATTTTCATCAATGTTCACAATGCCGTCGATGTTCAGTTTTTTGCCCCTACGGAATAGATACTGCTGAAATATCCATGGCTGCGAGAGAAATTTTAGATCATGTGGGTAAAGGTCAAAAATACTGTAATGAAATTATTGGCAAGGTTCATAAAATTGGCAATAACCTCGGTTTACCAGAGCCCGCTCTTGTCGACACCCTCGAAGGCTTGGAAGAAGATGTTGAAGAAGAAACAGGCCATGTAGTTCGTTTTCCTGTTGATGTTCAAGGAGCAGATGTTTTATTGATTACACCTTCGGCTGATTTTTTTGCTGAACCTCATATCGATGGATTAATTGGTTACGCTAAAGTCTTTCACGAAGCAGGCATCAGCTGGACACTTAGCTCATACGCTTCTGAAGCCGGCAACTTTGGTATGTTCATCGGCAGTTACGAACAAATGCAAAAAATATCTTGGCGTATACGTAAGATTGCCTTGGAGTTAGGGGTTAAACGTATTGTTGTTGGTGAATGCGGTCACGCCTGGCGAGTCGCCTATAGTTTTTGGAATACTTTAATTGGGCCTTTTGATTTTCTCGATCAAAATTATCCGGTACCACAACATATTTGCGAAGTCACCAATGATCTCATCGAACGCGGCGCCATAAAATTAGATAAAGAAGCTAACGACGACAAAGTTATCACTTATCACGATTCATGTAACGTTGCTCGCGGAACCCGCATGGGTAATATTGAAGGTGGACAATTTATTATTCCGCGCGCTGTTATTAAATCATCCGTTAATCATTTTGTGGAAATGAATCCAGATACCACTTATGACCAAACTTATTGCTGTGGTGGCGGCGGCGGTTTATTAACAGACGATTTATTGGAGCTTCGAGTAAAAGGTGCTTTACCTCGAATGGAAGCACTAAAAAGCGTCATCGATGATCAAAAAGTTACACACATGGCAGCGATATGCGCCATTTGTAAGAGTCAATTTTCAAAAGTGATGCCTTACTATGATATTCCAATGGACTCAATTATCAGTGTCCATCAATTGGTTGGGGATGCACTTATTATGGGTAGTAGTGATAAATAGTTAAGAAAATTACGAGTAAACGTTTTTATTTTTAGTGAAATAAACACAACTGATAGGTAGCGTGTTTAGATTTTGTTTCAAGCGAGCTTTTATTTCGCCAGGGACAAACGATAATACGCAGGAAAGTATAAATAGGAGACTCTCCAATGGCTACATCACGCGACGACATGGCAAAAGACTTAAACTATCGACGTTACAAAGACGGAGACCACAAACAAGACGCATGGGATGAACAAATATTCCAAGCCAGCTGGACTCACAAATGTCCAACCTATATCAATCGCACACCCCCTTGTCAGGGTAGTTGCCCTGCTGGAGAAGACATTCGTGGCTGGCTCGATATTGTTCGTGGAATGGAGAAACCGCCCGGCGACATGAGTATGCCGGAATATGCTTTCCGCCGCTCAACTAATGCCAATCCATTTCCTTCAATTATGGGTCGCGTTTGCCCTGCACCTTGCGAAGATGGATGTAACCGAAATCAAGTAGAAGACCACGTAGGTATCAATGCTGTTGAACAATTCATTGGTGATACTGGACTAGAACAAGGCTACACGTTCGAAATTGGTGAGAGTACAGGTAAAAAAGTTGCTATTGTTGGTGGTGGCCCTGCCGGTCTCGCTGCAGCCTATCAATTACGTCGTGTTGGCCATGATTGCACCATCTTTGATGAGCATGAAGAACTGGGTGGCATGATGAAGTATGGTATTCCCGGTTATCGAACCCCTCGAGATGTATTAGATGGCGAAATTAATCGAATTATAGATATGGGTGTTGATACTCGCCTCAACACGCGTGTTGGTTCCGATGTCAGCATGGATCAAATCAACAAAGATTTTGATGCTGTATTATGGGCACTTGGCGCTCAAAGCGGCCGACCTCTGCCAATTGATGGTGCAGATGCAACTAACTGTATTACGGGTGTTGCTTTTCTAGAAGCATTTAATCAAGGCCGATTACAACATGTCACTGGACGCGTTATCGTCATCGGCGGTGGCGATACCTCTATCGATGTGGCATCTGTTGCACGTCGAATTGGACACATCACAGTAGAAAATGAAAAAGATCGGCCCGAACATATTATTTTAGGACAAACTGCACATGATGTTGCAGAAACAGCTAAACGTGAAGGCGCGGACGTGACACTTGTTTCACGACACCCAATTGATAATATGACTGCCGCTCAACATGAAATTGATGACGCATTACGTGAAGGTGTTGATATCAAGGGTTTAGTCAATCCAGTCGAAGTGGTATTGGATGCGAACGGTCGAGCAACTGGTTTAAAAATGATTGAGCTGGAAGACGATTGCAAAACAGAAAAGCCAGGCACCGAGTTTGTTATCGAAGCTGACTTGATAGTAGCGGCTATCGGCCAAAGTGGTGATTTCACCGGATTAGATGGTTTAGACAATGGCCGTGGGCTAATCACTGCAGGCAAGAATTATGACGTACCCAATATGGATGGTCATTTTGTTGCTGGTGATATAGTTCGTCCACATCTATTAACCACCGCAATCGGCCAGGCTTCAATTGCTGTCGAAAGTATTCATCATTTTCTCAATGCCCAGTCATTAGGTAATCGCCCAAAAGTAGATGTACATCACTTTAACCTTTTGGATAAATTACGCGAAACTAATTTACAACCTGTGGAATCAGTACATGGGCCAGTGGAAGGTACCTCTGAAGAAAATATTGCAATACATAACTATGAAGATCGTTCTAGCAAAGAAATCATTAATTCTGAAATGTTATTCTTAGGTCATTTCGAATATGAAGGACGTTATAAACGAGATCATAAAGATATTGAGGCAGATGAAGTTCTAGGTAATTTTGAAGAAAGAATTATTGGCCTTTCAGAAGAAATGGCGCAAAAAGAAGCTGACCGTTGCATGAGTTGTGGTATGTGCTTTGAGTGTGACAACTGTGTTATTTACTGCCCTCAAGAAGCTGTGAAGAAAACACCAAAGAAAGATTCGACAACGGGTCGTTATGTCTATACCGATTACAGTAAATGTATCGGTTGCCATATTTGTAAAGACGTCTGTCCAACAGGTTATATTGAAATGGGCCTTGGCGAATAATTCTTTGCAAGGAATAGGACTTAAATAAAATGATCCAACATTTTAAATCACTTAGCTTAACTTCACGAATTGGTGTGATTGTTGGATTATTTTTAATACTATTTTTGATTTCTCCTATACTGGCAGATGTTCCAAAACCGCATATACCCGAAGCAAAGGGTGAACAATGCGTAGAAGAAACAGATTATATGCGGCGAAATCATATGGACTTACTCATGCACCGTCGCGATGAAACAATGCACAAAGGTGTCCGTACTCGGAAACATAGTTTGCAAAACTGTTTAACTTGTCATGCAGTTAAAGACAAACAACAACAAGTTGTTACCATTAAAGATAAACGACACTTTTGCAGAAGTTGTCACTCTTATGCAGCAGTAAAAATTGACTGCTTTGATTGCCACTCTTCTACCCCTATAGCAAAAAATAAAAACTCTGGTATTTAATATGACTCAAGCAAAAGACTTATCAGACCAATCCCGAAGAAAATTTATTGGCGGCTCCGTAGGTGTTGCCGGTGCTATGCTTATCGGCCCTGGAATATTTCTACATCAAGTACAAGCTAAACCTGATAACCAAGCCGTAACAAATAAAGTTCGTTGGGGGATGTTAGTTGACACTAATAAATGTGCAACAGGCTGTGATGATTGCGTGGGTGCTTGTGCAAAAGAAAATGGCTGGGCAAATGAAACAGGGCCAAATGAAGTTAATGTTCAGTGGATACGTAAAGTTGATCTAAAAGACAAAAAAACTGGCCGTGAAGCTTCCTTGCCTGTGATGTGTCAACATTGTGAAGAACCACCCTGTGTCGATGTATGCCCTACTGGCGCTTCATTTAAACGTGAAGATGGTATTGTCTTGGTAGACAAACACACTTGTATCGGTTGCCGGTATTGTATGATGGCTTGCCCATATAAAGCACGATCTTTTGTCCATAGCCCTGTAGAAAACCACGATGATTATATGCCACGTGGTATGGGTGTTGTTGAAAGCTGTACTTTTTGTGTTCATTTGGTTGATAAAGATAAATCCCCTGCCTGCGTTACTTCATGCAAAGAAAAAGCATTACTCTTTGGTGACCTCAACAATAAAAACTCTGAAATTGCCATTCGAGTGGCAAATGAAAATAGCAGACAAATTCGTCAAGACCTGAAAACTGATCCAGGTGTCCGATATCAAGGTATTTAAGAGTCGTTTATGAAAAAACTGGTTTATGCTGAAATAGAAGGTAAAAGTAAAGGCTTCCTAAAATTGGCGGTTGGATTACTGGCAATGATCGGCATTGGGCTGTCTGCCGCGTATTATATGGAACATAACGGCCATATCGTTACGGGCATGAATAATCAAATCGTGTGGGGATTACCACATGTATTTGCGATTTTTCTAATTGTTGCTGCATCGGGCGCCTTAAATGTTGCATCCATAAGTTCAGTATTTGGTAAAACTGCTTATAAACCATTAGCACCTTTATCGGGTTTAGTTTCCATTGCCCTATTACTCGGTGGCTTAAGTATATTGCTATTAGACTTGGGGCGACCAGATCGGTTGATTGTAGCGATGACCCATTATAATTTTAGCTCAATTTTTACCTGGAACATTCTTTTATATAATGGTTTCTTTGCCATCGTTATAGTGTACTTATGGACATTGATGGAAGGTCAGTATAATAAATACAGCCGGCATGCCGGCATGCTTGCCTTTATCTGGCGTCTAATTTTAACTACTGGTACAGGCTCAATCTTTGGCTTTCTAGTCGCTAGAGAAACCTATGATGCAGCAATCATGGCGCCCATGTTTATCGTCATGTCGTTTTCTTTTGGTTTAGCCATGTTTATACTAATCTTATATGCATCCTATCATTGGACCGGCCGGCCTCTAGGCATATCAACCATGAAACGCTTGAAAAACTTACTAGGTGTGTTTGTTGCCGGAGTGATGTTTCTAGTGACAATATTTCACATAACCAACCTGTATGCTGCTGAACACGATAGCGTTGAGCATTTCATGTTAAGTGGTAGTGGATACGCCTTTATATTTTGGGTCTTTCAAATTGGCTTGGGCAGTATTTTACCCCTAGTCTATTTCTACCACTCTCGATTTAAAGATCAAGTTAAATATATGTTACGTGGTGCCGGCTTGGTTATCCTTGGTGGATTTTCACAATTGTATGTCATTATCATTGGTGGACAGGCATATCCCTTAGAGTTATTTCCAGGATATGAAGTTAGCAGTACTTTTTATGATGGTGAAGTGGCTGAATACTTTCCCTCTCTCCCCGAGATGCTACTGGGTATCGGTGGTATAGCAATTTCGCTATTTGTTGTATTATTTGCCATAAAACTTTTAAAATTTCTCCCTATCAGTCTTGCTGACGAAGATGTGGACCCTCATTACAAAGCCAAAAGCACGGATTAATTGTGGTTTAATTCATCAGCTACAAGCTGTAAAATATATCTAATTCACTCTAAAAAAGATTATCGTCATGTACGAAGAACATCCTTTTGCACAATACATCCGAATCCTTGGTAAAGGGAAACGCGGCTCTAGAGGTCTAACCGAGCAAGAAGCTTTTGACTCCATGACCATGGTTTTAGAAGGTAAAGTTGAAGAATGTCAATTAGGCGCATACTTGATGTTGCTCCGCGTCAAGGAAGAAACCCCAGAAGAAGTTGCAGGTTTTGTTAAAGCCATCAAAGCAACCTTTAGATTGCCAACAAATGCGCCCACCGTTTCACTGGATTGGTCATCTTATGCAGGAAAACGTCGTCATTTACCGTGGTACCTTTTGTCTGCGCTATTACTAGCGGAAAATGATATATCTGTTTTCATGCACGGTGCCGAAGGACATACAGCCGGTCGAATTTACACACGCGATATTCTAGGTCAACTAGACCTTCCAGAAAGTCAATCGTTAGAACAAGCCGGTGAAGAATTACGTAAGAATAATTTTGCTTATTTACCGCTAGAATACATGTCACCCATTATGCATCGCATAATTCAAATGCGTCCTTTATTAGGTCTTCGTTCACCCGTTCACACTATCGCACGGATGTTAAACCCCTTTAATTCAGACTTTGAAATTCAAGGTATATTTCATCCAAGCTATCGCGATACACATCAAGGTGCTGCTCAACTATTAAATCAACCACACCTTGCTGTCTTAAAAGGCGAAGGTGGCGAAATAGAACGGAATCCTGATCAAAAAGTATTGGTTAAAAGTGTACATCATGGTGAATTAAGTGAAGAAGAATGGCCAGCTATGTTTACGGGACCTCGTCACCTGAAAGATGAAGAAATGAATCCTTTACGTTTAATAGATGTTTGGAGTGGCAAAGATGACGATGAATATGCCATTGCAAGTATTACAGGGACTGCAGCTGTTGCGTTGAAGTTGCTTGGTCGTGCAAACTCTATTGATACCGCGCAAGCCTTGGCCGACAGTTTTTGGGATAAGCGAAGAAAACATAAATTTCAAAACGTGGCATAATCTCACCATGGCCCATTTAATGATTTCGGCGGGACATAAATCTTCAGGTAAAACAACCATCAGCCTGGGACTTTGCGCTGCATTAAAAGACACTGGGTCAATTGTGCAGCCCTTTAAAAAAGGCCCGGACTATATCGATCCTATGTGGCTTAGTCTCGCTTCTGCTCGAAGCTGCCATAATCTTGATTTCCATAGCATGTCTAAAGATGAACTACGTGGCACATTTCGTCAATATGGACATGATGCAGATATCAGTATTATTGAAGGTAATAAAGGTTTATATGATGGTCTTGATATTGAAGGCCGAAACAGTAACGCCGCATTAGCTCGATTAATTAAAGCACCCGTTATATTAGTGATTGATGCCCAGGGAATGACTCGTGGTATTGCGCCTCTCATTCTTGGCTATCAAGCATTTGATGAGCGAATTAATATTGCGGGCGTAATACTTAATAAATTAGGTGGCAAACGTCACGAAGGTAAATTACGCGCCGTTATTGAATATTATACTGACGTGCCTGTTATAGGTGCAGTACATAAAAATGATAATTTATTAATTAAAGAACAGCACCTAGGGTTGATACCCAGTTCAAACACGGAAGCTACACAAAAGAAAATAGATGAAATTGCCAAGTTGGTCAAAGATCAAGTTGATCTAGACAAAATACGTGCTATTGCTGCAACTGCACCCGCCATAAAACAAGGTCGCTTGCTAAAACCTGTCAATAAAACCAATAAAACCGTTCGCATTGGTGTTGCAAGAGACAAAGCTTTTGGGTTTTATTACCCAGGCGATTTAAATGCCTTACAAGAAGCTGGCGCCGAATTGATTGAAGTGAATACACTCCATGACGAGCAACTCCCACCACTTGATGGATTATTTATTGGCGGTGGATTTCCAGAAAATTACATGGCGGAATTGGCTAATAATATATCTTTAAAAGACAATATCTCAGCAGCCATAGATAATGGTTTACCTGTATACGCAGAATGTGGTGGTTTAATGTATTTAACACGTAGTATAAACTGGCATGGAAAAATTTATCCCATGGTAGGCGCTATTCCAGCCGATTCTGAAATGTGTAAAAAACCCCAAGGCCGTGGTTATGTTCGTTTAAAAGAAACCAATCCCCTTTGGCCTGTCAACGACGAGGTTAGAGCTGAAAAGGAATTTTGCGCTCATGAATTTCATTATTCTCGCTTAATTAATATCGATAACGATATTAAATTTGCCTACAAGGTTTTACGTGGTACAGGTATTACAGGTTTCAATGATGGCATAATTCATAAAAACGTTTTAGCAAGTTACACACACTTAAGAGATGTGTCTCACAATCACTGGGCAAAACGATTTGTAGATTTTGTTAAAAATAAAAGCATTAACATAAGTAACAAGCTTCAATCAGATATATCATTAAATTAATTTAAAATTAGTCATGAAAAAACATTAATTTCATCAATTTTCTTTCTTATATTCTTTACAGCTAACGGATTAAACGTGGCTATATGAACACTCATTTAAACACTAAACAAAGTAAACCTAAATTAAGCCGATTACCACGTTGGTTAAGACCTCCGTTAGCCAAAAACTCCAAAAAATCACGAAACATTCTCATTAGCAGTGGTGTTTATTGGCCTATGCTTGCATTAAGTGGAACAATCGCTATAGCCCTATTTTCAGCATCTCTTAATATGATTTATCCTGAATATAATATTTATTTCATCGGTATTCATATGTTATGCGGCGTTATCGGGATTAGTTTAACATTTCTTATTTTAAAACAAGTAAGACGAAATCTAGTTATGCCATTAACACATGTGAGACACTGGGCCACACGCATGCACAACGGTAACCTATCAGCTAACATTCCCTTGCCTGACGCCAAAAATGAGTTCTACGCACTTGCAATAGATATTAACAAATTAAGCGCATCACTGCATGATTTAAGCTCTAATATGAAGGAGCAAGTACGAAAACAAACTGAGAGATCCACTCAACAATCCGATTCACTGTCAATATTATATGATGTTGCTACCAGCATTAATCAGTCTAATGATCTAAATGATTTGTTATCTCGCTTTTTAACAACCTTAAAAAAATTAACTCGAGCCGATGCTGCAGCCGTAAGAATATTATCAGATGATAATCAACTACATCTTATCGCAAGTACTGGAATAAATGATCAAGTATTAAATTTTGAAAAACAAATACCTTTAGACCTATGCAGCTGTGGAAAGGCATTCACTGAAGCAAAAATTCAAAGCCAAGAAACCAGTAAGTGCAGAATTATTACCGGCCAGAAATTATGTGAAAAACAAGATTTAAAAATGATTGCTGTACCTATGATATACAGAAATGAATGCCTTGGAATATATAATTTATATGTCAGGGAATCTGAGTTTATTGATCGCATTGAATTAAAAGGTTTATTAAATAGCATCGGTCAACACTTGGGTGTTGCCATCGCAAAAAATCGTTTAGAAACACAAGCCAAGCGATTAGCTTTAATAGAAGAACGAACATTTCTATCCCATGAATTACATGATTCTCTAGCTCAAACTCTCGTGAGTTTAAAGTTTCAAATTAGTATATTGAGAGATAGTTTTCACAAAAAAGATTATACGTCTGCAAATAAAGAAATCCAAAATTTGGAGAACAATTTAGATAATGCAAATGCAGACCTACGTGATTTACTTGATCATTTCAGAACACGAATGGATGAACGAGGATTAATTCCCGCTGTTCAGGAACTTATTCATAATTTACAAACAGACACCGGTATCCATTGTTATTTTCAAAATGAATCACAAGGCAATTTACTACCACCCAATTATGAAGTACAAGTCTTGCATATAATCCAGGAAGCACTAAGCAATATCCGTAAACATAGCAAAGCTGATAATGCCCGAGTCGTTATTCGGTCCCATCATGACATGTGGACCATATTCATCGAAGATGATGGCGTTGGCATGTATAACAAAATTAAAAAATCAAAACCTGGTGAAAATATAGGCTTAACCATTATGAAAGAAAGAGCTGATCATATTAGCGCCAATATTCAAGTTGAAAGTGACCCGGATGAAGGCACACGTATTGAGTTTAAATTTTTGGTAGAAAATACTTACTCTCCAGAAAATATTGTCAACGTTATGTAATGACCCAGTTCGCGGCTGATTTGTCTAATTACTGTGCCAAAAATACTCATTTATGAAGAAAAGAATATTCCATTGTTTAGTAGCATATGAATATACAAGAGAAACTCAAGTATTAACTCCGCGTCTTATTCTTGCTTACACGGACGTGGCTAAAGAATATGAATAAAACATGGTGATTTAGTACACAAGCAAATCAGAATCAATATAAATCATCACCTTTTGCTTATAGTGGTAGTAGACACCAGATATATATTATACTTATACCTAAATTTGGATATAAAATAATCACTGTGACAATAGAAAAAAATAAAGATATTTCCGAAAAACCATTACGCGTTATTTTAATTGATGATCACAGCTTGTTTCGTGCCGGATTAGAAGAATTACTTGCGCGTAAAAACATTCAAGTAGTTGCCTCTGTCTGCGATGGACATGAAGGAATTAAACAAGTTGAAGCCTTAAAACCTGACATCGTCTTACTCGATATTCGAATGCCAAAACCAAATGGGTTAGAAGTTCTCAAAATTCTAAAATCGAAGGACAGAGAGATCGCCGTCATTATGGTTACCACGAGTCGTGAAGATGCGGACGTAGCGGAAGCCATGAAGCTTGGCGCTCAAGGATATTTGTTGAAGGACATGGAACCCGACGAACTTATCATCTCACTGAACTCAATTCGTAATGGAGATATTGTTGTAGCACCTACATTAGCTGGCGTACTTGCTCGAGTAGTTCAAGGAAAAGATGACCCTAGCGCCAGCGACGATGCTTTGTCTAGATTAACCCCTAGAGAAAAAGAGATCATCTATCACCTTGCTAAAGGGGGAAGCAATAAAGCAATTGCTCGAGTATTAAATATCTCTGATGGTACCGTTAAGTTACATGTTAAATCGATTTTACGTAAACTTAATATCCATTCCAGAGTAGAAGCTGCTGTAATCGCTGTTGAATATGGACTTCAAAACATTTCATGAAAACATTTTCGCAGCTTTTAAAAGAATGCCAACAATCTGTAAAAGAAATCATGCCGTGGGATCTAATGGAGCTCATCGGTTCCAATAATCCTCCGCTAATTCTTGATGTTAGAGAACCTGCTGAATACGCCAAAGCGCATATAGAGAATTCTTATCATGTACCACGAGGTATTCTGGAAACCGCTTGTGAATATGGCTTTGAAGAAACATTACCCGCTCTTGTAGAAGCGAGAGATAAACTCGTCATTGTCGTTTGTCGATCAGGCAATAGAAGTTTACTCGCTGCGAGCACAATGCAATGCATGGGTTACAGCAATGTACAATCACTAAAGACAGGATTGCGTGGCTGGAATGATTATGACCAGCAACTCATTGACGAAAAGAATAAATTATTGGATAACGATTTCGCCGATGAACTTTTAACATCTACCGTTTCCAAAGATCAACTGTCACCTAAATCTTGATAAATTCTCTCTTTCAAGGTCTTCATCGACGCCTATATCTCGGTCTAGCAATGTTATGTTTGATGTTAGTCGTTTTTTTTCTGGATAGTACTTGGCTAGCTATTCGTTTCAGTTATGGCCAATGGATCGCAAATGTTGTTACTCTTCTCTATTTTCTATGGATGTATCAAAATGCTAATAAACGCATAAAACAAACCATGAAATATGCTGTTGTAATAGCAACAGTCGGTGAGGTATTTCTTTGCCTGGTACTTGGCATGTATGAATATCGACTGGAAAATGTACCTATCTATGTACCGCTAGGACATGCAATATTGTATACAACAGTTTGGTATCTAACTCATGACCCATGGGTTATTAAACAACAAACTATGTTAATGCGTTTAATGTTAGGCTTTATCATTATATATACTTTTGCACTACTAATCCTAGATAACGATACTTATGGTGCAATATGTTCACTTCTATTATTGATTTTACTTGCGTTAAACCCTAAATCGAGGCGATTCTTTCTTATTATGTTTATCGCTGTCGCTTATCTGGAGCAGTTGGGAACATATTTTGAGTGCTGGTATTGGCAACCTACCGTACTTAACAATCCAAATTGGATCAGTAGTGGCAATCCACCGAGCGGTATCAGCCTCGGCTACTATATACTCGATGTATTATGCTTAGGCGTCTATTTATTTAGGCATCGATTACTTAATAAACGCTGGAAAAAAAGAACCATAAAAACCCACATTTAGAAAAAACATGATATTATTGCGTTGAAATCACCAATAAAAACGAATTTGGGTATTAATGTGGAAAATGAATTTTTAGATTATTGTGTCGCAAAAATAGATGAATATTTTTCAAGCAATAATATTCAAGCAACAACGAAACGTAAATTCAAAGAAACAAGTTCGATTCATGGAATTGTTTATAAATTTCCTCACTTTGGTGTGGAAGTCGTTAAAGACCAGGTGACAATTTTCGGGAAATACAAATCCCAATTTTTCGATTCAGAAAATTATGAAAACACAGACCAACTACTTGAAGAGCTTCTACCAACTATACAAGAATTTTATAAAAACCCTACATTAACAAAACACCCGTTAATTCGCTTCTTTAGCAAATTTAAAAAATCTTAAACGCTCATGTATTCAGTGTGTTAAGTTTTAAATAATACTTACCACAACCCGTAATAAGCGCCCTGATTTCCAACTTAACCTCCCTTACCATCTACTAATATGTAACACACCTACATAATATATCATAATGAAATCCACAATAGTCTAATGCCGGCCCTACACGTTGAAAAATAAACCCTACACACTGCAACAACCGAATTAACTAGATTCAATTGCTTTCTGCAATCTCACGTGTCGAAGACCAGAACGCTGAGTTATCACTCTTAAGTAACAACCAACCAGGAGAATTCACAAGTGATCTTTCCTATCCAAGTAAACTTATATTTAGGACTCATGACAATCGACTAAAATTTGTAATAAGTTATGTTTATTAAAAGATGAATTATGATCCTACATCATCTGAAACAGACTTAGAGGTGTTGCAATTTAATTTTAGTATTCCGTCATTCCAATTGGATAATAAAGATTAGTGCATCACCAATGAATCAGCTAAACATAAAATTCATTTTAAAAATATGTTTTAGATGATGCTCTTCCTTCTTTAAGCAATACCACTGAAAAGCGCTTCTATTTAGAATTCGGTTATCAGTTTAATTTTCATTGGACGCGAATAACACATTGCAATAGTTCATTTCCAAAATAAAAATAACAAGGATGGCAGTGAATATGCAAACAACTTTGTAGCACTAGGTATTACTAGGCTGGCACATTTGAAATTTGCTAAAGATATGACTGTTGGCGTTCAATGGTCTATAAATATATTGTGGATGTCCCAATTCAAATTGCACGTAATTATTGGCACTGTACGGCTTCCATCGCAGGGTAATACAAATATTGGTAGTGCCATAAAAAATCGTGTATGGCTAGCACAACTATTTAATATCGACTTTAGCTAATAAAAAAACAAAATGATATTGTCGTTCTAAAGCAACAGAAATGACATTTTATATCAGGATTTAGTTTAGGAGGGTGGGAAGAATTTTTTTACGAGTATTATTAAACGGTCGATTTACGAAATATGCAAAGAGCACTTATTAATAAAGATAGAAAGATCTCTTTTTTCCTCAGTATAAAATGGCGAGCACTACTGCTTGTCAGTCTCGTACTACTTACGATCAACGCGTTTTTCTATCATTATCATAAAAATGCCTTATTAGAAAACTTCCAATCTCATCGAGAATTTGTTTTACAGCGAAATAACGCGCAAATACAAGGCTTACTCGATCAATCAGCAATATATCTACAACAAGTTGCAGAGTTAATCCCATCCCTGTATGGCATCACAAAATCTTTTGAAGAAGGAAATAATAGCGAATTGGTTAATATATTCGCCTCCCATTGGCCTGAATTACAAATCCAAACTGAAATAGATTCTGTTGGTTTTATTGATAAATCAGGTAAACTCATTCATGCATGGGGCGACAATCGACTAGTTCATCCAGACAACGCACTTCAACTCGCTAATATTATGAAAAATAATATTGCACATAATCAACCATCATTTCAAATATTTTGTTTTAGCAATTGCAAACAATATGGTGTCATTCCTATCATAGCAAATGGTCAGCGTTGGGGAGCCATTTCTATTAGTCGATCTTTAGCGGAGCCTATCATGAGCTTTACCAATAGTTCCTCCATTGATATCGGCATTTTATCTACGCTAAATAAAAACCAAAACAGCTCCACTAAAATTTTCAACGTATTAGAAGAATGGCAGTTGAATGTAATAGCACTTTCAAAATACAAGAAAACGATATCCATCCTAAACGAAGCTGAAAAATTATATACGCTTCAACAATTATTTTTAACAGGTGGAGAATTTGAATTCTTAGGAAGGTCTTATGAAATACAAACCCATGCTCTAGATGCTCGTGGGAGTGCTCTCGTTGTTTACTTAGAAGATATAACTGATCCACTAGCGATAATAAATAATGCTACTAAAGACACATTAATTACTGGAATACTAGGAGTACTGTTCTCTGAATTAGCGCTTTTATTCATTCTATGGACCCCTCTATCAAACTTACGACGCACCGCCGAGATCATCCCCCTGCTTGCAACCAGCAATTTTAAAAAAGCAAGACATGCCGTACTGTCTTCCAATAATCATTCAAATATTAAAGACGAAATTGACATTTTAGATGAATCAATTATTAATTTATCTTATCAATTAGAAACGCTAGAAAGTAATGTAGAGGATAACTCTCTAGCACTAGCAAATAAAATGGATGAACTAACTATTGAAAGGGATTTCATAAGGCGATTATTGAATACTGCTCAGGTAATTATAATTACTCAAAATACACAAGGCAATATAGTCCTTGTGAACAAACAAACTGAAATAACCACAGGCTATAATAAAGAAGATTTTATTGGAAAACCATTTTCATCATTATTAGCTGAATTTGACATTAATGATAATCCAAATATAACCACTTCACTAAATGATATCGCCAGTGGAAAAAGTCGAACATTTAAAAACGAAGCAAAAATACGATGTAAAAATAACTCACAGCGTTACGTCACATGGTTACACTCACATATCGAAAACCAATCAGAAAACGACCCCGTAATTTTATCTGTTGGGCTGGATATTACTGATCAAAAATCACATGAGAAAAAAATCAATTGGTTAGCCGATCACGACCCTTTAACAGGATTATTAAACCGACGGCGTTTTAACGATACATTACATAAAGCACTACAATTAGCTAATCGCTATCATCATCAAGTTGGCCTATTATTTCTCGATCTAGATAATTTCAAACATATCAATGATACGCTAGGCCATCAAACAGGTGACTCCTTAATAAAATCAGTTGCAGATTGTTTGAAAATTATTTTGCGCGAATCAGACTATATTGGTCGAATAGGTGGTGATGAATTTGCTATCATTTTACCCATGACCAATATCGCACATTTAATTGATGTTGCTAATAAAATTAACGATCACCTACATTCATTGCGTATTCCTGTTATCAGTATAAATCATCATACTAGTGCAAGCATCGGCATTGCCATGTATCCTGAGCATGCGAATAACTCTATGGACTTACTAACAAACGCCGACCTTGCTATGTATCAAGCTAAGTTTCACGGTAAAGGATGTTGGCATGTCTTTTCTAAAAGCGACAATGCAAAAGAAAGAATTGAAGCCCAATTATTTTGGCATCATAAAATTGTTGATGCATTAGCACATGACAAATTTGAACTGCATTTTCAACCCATAATGAGTGTTAAAAACAATCTTATTTCACATCACGAAGTATTAATTCGAATGCGAGATGAGAATGATAAAATTGTCCTACCCACACCATTCATCGAAGTTGCCGAAAAAACCGGACTAATTCATGACATTGATCACTTTGTATTACGTAAATCTATCCAACGAATTGCCGATGAACTATATACTACACAATCGGCTGTACTAGCTGTCAATTTATCAGCACATTCATTTGCCGATCCTCAATTATTACCTTTACTTAAGGATTTGTTAATATCTTCAAAAATCGACCCTAGCACTATCGTATTTGAAATTACCGAAACAGCAGCTTTGTCCGATATTACCGCGGCAGCTCAATTAATTCGTGATATTCGTAGCCTAGGGTGTCGATTTGCTTTAGATGATTTCGGTGTGGGGTTTTCATCATTTTATTATTTAAAGGAGCTACCAGTCGATTTTATTAAAATCGATGGCACCTTCATTCAACATCTTCCAAAAAATAAAAATGACCAAATTATTGTTAAAGCAATAACTGACATAGCAAGAGAATTTGGCATTCAGACTATTGCTGAATATGTTGAAGATGAACAAACTTTATTTTTACTTAAAAAGTTAAATGTGGATTTCGCTCAAGGCTATCATGTCGGTAGACCTTCACTTCAGGCAGCCTGATTTCAAATTAAACCAACACATCTGTTGCACAAATTTCACCCTACATGTATAATATTTACACAAATGCTAGAATTTCTCTAAAACAACATAAATAACTGTTAAAGAGAATCTCGAAAATTAACCTTCACATGTGAATAAAATCACAGCCCTATAAAAATACCAGGTGTATTCTAAGGGAAAGAACCACTATTCACTGAGATAAATCATGAACAATGTAGTATCAGAAATTGCTTTAATTGCTCTCATTTTCGTTTTAGGCGTAACATTGTGTTTTCAATCAAGCATTTTGACGGGAATTGGATTTATTATACTAGCCAATATTGCACTACCAGCGGTTATTAAATTTTCACAAGTCAGCGTCACAAACTATAGCAAGTTACAACAACGCTAAATGCCCCCTCCCACCCTGCAAATTAATATAACGTAAAGCGCCAATCAATATCCTTACTCTGCAAATACAAATGATACTATTGTAATAGCAATTCGCATTTGTTTAATATCGATCCCATATTGCAAGTTTTCTCAATCCAACTTATCCTAATGCATTAAGTCATACATTTACGAAGGCCGTTTATGCTGAGTTTTAAAAAAGCGCTAATTGGGATTTTACTTCTAGTTTTACTATATGGCTTATCGACGCTGTTTCTCAATAAAAAAGACACAACTGATACTAAGCCTAACTACAGCATGGGAAGAGTGATTAAAGGTGATTTGCAGCTCTCTGTTTCTGCCACAGGCACTGTTAAACCATTAACAACTGTTCAAGTAGGCAGCCAAGTTTCAGGCACTTTGCAGGAAGTCTATGTCGATTTCAACAGCTTGGTAAAAAAGGGTGAAGTCATCGCACAAATCGAACCTTCTTTATTTAAAGCCAAAGTTGCCCAAGAAAAAGCAAATTATAATACGGCAGTTGCAGAAAAAGAAAAGGCATGGGTTAGTGTTGAAGAAAGTAAACGTGAATTTAATCGGGCCAAAGACCTAGTTAAAAGTAATATGATCACTGAAAGTGAAGTCGACGGTGCACGCTATAAATATAATCAAGCACTAGTTGAACATAAGGTAAAAATTGCAGCCATTGATTTGGCGCTCGCATCATTACAACAAGCTGAAGTTAATCTCGCCCATACCACAATCAAAGCGCCAATTGGTGGTGTTGTATTATCACGCGATGTAGATATTGGTCAAACTGTAGCAGCCAGTTTACAAGCACCTATACTGTTTACGATCGCTCAGGATTTAAGATTAATGCAACTGGAAACCGATGTTGATGAAGCTTTTATAGGGATGATAAACGAAGGTCAGGCAGTTAGCTTTACTGTGTTTGCATATCCGAATAAACGCTTTAAGGGAAAATTGGTACAAATTCGATTAAATCCAAGATTAGAAACTGATGTTGTACTTTATAACAGTATTATTCATGTTGAAAATAATGATATGAGTTTAAAACCTGGGATGACAGCGACTGTCACTATCGATATTGATCACCGAGAAAATATTCTAAAAATACCTAACGCTGCTTTACGTTACAGACCAAGATTACCCCCAACAGAAATGAAAGAGTTACGAAAAAGCTTCAACATAGGAAAAAATGAAGCATTAATTTGGATACTTTCAGACTCTGGCCCCTCACCGATAAAGGTCACACTAGGATTAGCTGCTGACAAAGAAACTGAAATCAGCGCCAGCGATATTAAAGAAGGAATGGAAATTATACTGCTTGAAAAACGCAAAAAAGTAAAACGTCAAACGGGCATCAAATTATTTTAATCAATATGTCTGCTATTATTAATATTCAAAATATCCACAAGCGCTACGGCTTACATGATGCAGAAGTGCGAGCGTTAAATGGTATTGACCTCACCATCGAACAAGGTGATTTCGTTGCTATCATGGGTCAGTCGGGCTCAGGAAAATCAACATTAATGAATATTATTGGCTGCCTTGAACTAGCAGATTCCGGAGTTTATGAATTAAATCAACAAAACATCACCTCCTTTGACCGCGACAAACTTGCCCAAGTGAGAAATCAAACCATTGGTTTTGTTTTTCAAAGTTTTAACCTATTACCACGCACCAGCGCCCTGGAAAACATTGAGACCCCCTTAATTTACGCTGGAATTGGCAATAATGAAAGAAAGCGAAGATCCCTGGAGCTATTACAAAAATTTGGATTAGAAAGTCGAAAAGATCATTTCCCAAATCAATTATCGGGTGGCCAACAACAGCGAATTGCTATAGCTCGAGCATTGATAAACAACCCGACAATTCTACTGGCAGATGAACCCACTGGAAATTTGGATACGGCGACAGGTGAAGAAGTCATGGATTTACTTGCATCACTTAATAACGAAGGGCTAACCATTATTTTAATTACCCATGAACATGAAGTTGCAGATCGCGCAAAACGGAAATTAGTGATGCGAGATGGAAAACTGGAAGAATAAAATGTCCTGGATGGCCTGCTTACAATTAGCGTTTCGTGCTCTAAACAGAAATCGCATACGAGCTTTACTAACTACCCTTGGTGTCATCATGGGAGTTGGTTCCGTCATCGCCATGCTTGGCATTGGGACTGGATCACAACAAAAAGTTCAAGCAGAGCTTGAAAAAATGGGGACAAATAATATTGTTGTACGCGCTGGTTCACCAACACGCAGTGGCGTACGCGGATGGGCTGGTACTGCCACTCGGTTAAAAATATCCGATGCAGAAGCGATCAAAAAGCTGGACGATGTAGTCGCAGTATCTCCTATCGCACAAAAATTATTACAGGCACGATATCGTGGCACGAACTGGGCAACACAAATTCAAGGTGTCTCCCCTGATTTTATTTCAATACGTCGATGGGATCTGGCTCAAGGAGAATTTTTTACGCAACAACATGTAGAAAAAGCTTCTCATGTATGTGTATTAGGTCATACCGTCGCATTTGAATTATTTGGATTTAAAAATCCATTGGGGGAAATTATCCTCGTCAAAGAAATTGCCTGCAGAATTATCGGTGTCCTGGTAACCAAAGGTGCATCTAGTTGGGGAAGAGATCAAGATGATGTGGTTTTAATGCCAGTAACTACCGTACAACGAAAACTTGTGGGTAAAGATTACATCAATCGGATACTCATCGAAACACCAGATAGAGAAACGGCATTACTCATAAAAGATGAAGTTCGCAACATCATGCGAGAAAGACATCGACTCGCACCGGGTCAATCGGATGATTTTCGTATACATACTAGAGCTGATCTCGCACAAGCTTCGGAAGAAAGCGCAAAAGTATTTACCTGGCTACTTGGCAGTATCGGTTCCGTTTCTTTATTGGTCGGAGGAATCGGAATCATGAATATCATGCTAGTATCCGTGCGTGAACGCACTCGGGAAATTGGTATACGGATGGCGCTTGGTGCACGTTACCGAGATGTACTAGCTCAATTTTTATTAGAAGCGTTAATACTCAGTGGCGCTGGTGGCGTATTAGGCGTTTTATTTGGTATTGGTGTCGCAGAGGCCATTGGTTATTTTTCCAATTTACCGGTATTTGTAACACCCTGGTCAATTGTTATTGCATTTACCTTTTCTGCAATGATAGGTGTTATTTTTGGACTATACCCAGCCAAAAAAGCCGCAGGGCTTCAACCTTCTGAAGCACTTCGATATGAATAATAAATAATATTTACACTTGTAACTCAGGTTTAAACCACGCTAGTTTCTCATGTAACTTAACGACATTACCCACAATAATTAACGTTGGAGGTTTTACTGACAAACCATCTATTTCGTTAGGCAAAGAAGCTAATGTACCTATATGAACTTTTTGATCAACGGTAGTCCCTTTTTCAATTAATGCTACTGCAGTATTTTTGTCTAAACCATGATTTACGAGTTCCTGACAAATAATTTTCAAGCCAGTTAGTCCCATATAGAATACAATCGTTTGATTGCTTCGAGCGAGTGCTGGCCAGTTCAAATTAATTGTATTGTCTTTTAAATGGCCAGTAGCAAAAACCACAGATTGAGCATAATCCCGATGTGTTAATGGAATGCCTGAATAGGATGAACATCCTGAAGCTGCAGTAATACCAGGAACGACTTGAAATGAAATCCCCTCTTCCATTAATCGCTCAATTTCTTCACCACCACGACCAAAAATAAATGGATCCCCGCCTTTTAAACGTAAAACACGTTTCCCTTCCTTCGCCAGTTTGACCAATATTTCATTAATATCATCTTGTGGCACGGAATGATTGCTTTTCTTTTTGCCCACATAGATGCGTTCTGCATCTTTGCGTGCCATTTCCAATATTGGTGCGGATACCAATCGATCGTAAACGACTACGTCAGCTTGTTGCAATAGACGTAATGCTCTAAACGTCAATAAATCTGGATCACCCGGACCAGCGCCGACTAAATAAACTTCCCCCTCACCTTCAATCCGAGCATCGCCTTCTGTAATAGCTTTTTCAAGATAAGCTTTTGCTTGTTTTTCCTGACCAGCAAACACCAATTCAGTTACCGGACCTTGTAAAATAATTTCCCAAAATCGTCTTCGCTCTAATGTACTCGAAAATTTCGCTTTTACTGAACTACGAAAACCTTCTATGAGTTGCGCTAATCGACCATAGGTAGCTGGAATCATTGTTTCCAATCTTGCCCTTAACAATCTTGCTAAAACTGGCGAACTTCCTCCTGAGGATACTGCTACCATAACGGGAGAACGATCTATAAAGGAAGGAACAATAAAGCTACACAAATCAGGTGCGTCAACCACATTCACGGGAATATTGTTTTCATTAGCCAATTTCGACACTTGCTGATTCACTTCCTTTCGATTGGTTGCCGCAATTATCAATCGTTTATGTTGAATATCACTTTCTTTAAAGTTTCGCTTGGTCCAACTAATTTTCCCAGCACTCACTAAGACTTCAATAGCAGCACACACCTCCGGAGCAACGATTTCAACACTTGCTTCAGCATTGAGTAACATTTGAATCTTACGTGATGCGACCTCTCCTGCTCCAACCACCAAACATGGCTGAGATCGCACATTCATAAATATCGGCAAAAAATCCATGGGATATCCTTTGGAAACTTTTCAGGCTCACATTATAACCGATACAATAAAATATTCTAGAAATGATAGAATTTCATTTCTGTAACAATACCTTACAACATCCGTCTATAGAGCTAACTGGCACCTACAATGCAAACAATATGATCAAAACTTAATATCTCAGGAGATACTCATGAATGCAGCCGAACTTTTTATCAAATGCCTTGAAAACGAAGGCGTCACTGAAATATTTGGTATACCTGGGGAAGAAAACCTGGATGTAATGGATGCATTATTAGACAGTAACATTCGCTTTATCACCACACGTCATGAACAAGGTGCGGCGTTCATGGCAGATGTTTATGGCCGCTTAACTGGCAAAGCAGGGGTATGCTTAGCCACACTTGGCCCTGGTGCGACAAATTTGATCACAGGTGTAGCAGATGCAAATATGGATCGAGCTCCCATTGTTGCTATTGCTGGCCAAGGATCCACACATCGAATGCATAAAGAAAGTCATCAAGTTCTAGACCTGGTTAACTTATTTGAGCCCATATCAAAATACAGTACTCAAATTCGCGCCGCTGAAATAATTCCTGAAGTTGTTCGTAAAGCATTTAAAGTTGCAGAAGCTGAAAAACCCGGTTGCAGTTTCATTGATTTTCCAGAAAATATTGCTGAAGAAGAAATTCAGAACAAAGCGCCTTTATTAGTCCAAAGCCCAATGCCGCCTGCTCCACCAGAAGAAAAATTAAAACAAGCGGCAGAAATTATTTCCAAAGCAAAATTCCCTGTCATCATGGTAGGCAATGGTGTAATCCGCGCTAATGCTTGTGACGCCTTTGTAGAGATGGCTGAAAAACTTTCCATTCCCGTCGCTACAACTTTTATGGCAAAAGGAGTTATTTCATCTTCCCACGAATTATCACTGGGTACAGTGGGTTTACAAGCAGAGGATTATGTTTCCTGTGGAATTAGTCGAGCAGACGTTGTCATCTGTATCGGTTACGATATGGTTGAATATCACCCATACCTTTGGAACCCAGAAAATACCCATCAAATTGTACATATAGATTCCATGCCCGCGGAAGTTGATGAACACTATATTGTCGCCACAGGCGTTATCGGTGATATCGGTACGGCCTGTCAACGAATTTCCGCTTTAGCCAGCGTCAATAAAAACAAGTCATCTGTCAATTCACTGCATGACACAATTTTGGACGAATTTAAACAACACGCTGAGGACACTGCCTTTCCTGTTAAACCACAAAAACTTATTTGGGACTTACGCCAAGCCTTAAATCCTGAAGACATCGTCATTAGTGATGTGGGCGCGCATAAAATGTGGATGGCACGTATGTATCAAGCAGAAAAACCAAATACCTGTATTATATCTAATGGGTTTGCTTCAATGGGTATCGCCCTGCCAGGTGCAATAGCCGCGAAAATTGCCTATCCCGACCGTGCTGCAATTGCGGTCACAGGCGATGCTGGTTTCTTGATGAATTCGCAGGAAATTTCTACGGCATTAATGTATGACACACCCATTGTGATCTTAGTCTGGAACGATGGGAATTATGGTTTAATTAAATGGAAGCAAGTCGCTAAATTCGGTCGTGAAAGCTATATTAAGATTCAAAATCCAGATTTAGTCGCTTATGCTGAATCATTCGGCGCAAAAGGCTATCGCATTGAAAAAACCGAAGACCTATTACCCACTCTAAAACAAGCAATTACTGACAACACCGTTGTTGTGATTGATTGCGCAGTAGATTACGATGAAAACATGAAACTGACAGAAAAACTGGGCGATTTAATTTGTCCAATTTAGGAATCAAACAAAAATGACACAACATTATCCCATCATGACATGCCAAACATTCAATGGCCTGGATAAAATCAATATCACAGCGCCTTTTGATGAAAGTCTAATTGCCACAGCAGAAGTCGCGAATGCAGAAGTTGTTGAATCAGCACTGACAAGTGCCTATAAATTATATCAAGATAAACCCAGTTGGTTATCTAAATCCAAACGAATTGAAATACTCAATAAAACCGCTGACATCATGCAAGGCCAAATTGAGGATCTCACACTACAAGCCGCTAGAGAAGGTGGCAAACCTTATATAGATTCGAAAGTGGAAGTCATACGTGCCATTGATAGCATTCGCACTTGCGCAGATAGCTTACGCAATAATGCTGGACAGGAAATTCCTATGGGCGTAAACGCAGCATCTGAAAAACATTTAGCCATAACAACACACGAACCCATCGGTGTTGTGGTGGCAGTTAGCGCATTTAACCATCCATTAAACTTGATTGCCCATCAAGCAGGACCCGCTATTGCCGCCGGCTGTCCAGTAATTATTAAACCCACGCAAGACACACCGATTTCCTGTTTCAATCTAGTCAATATTTTACGTCAGGCGGGTTTGCCCGATGCATGGTGTCAAGTTTTGTTAATCAATGATCGAGATTTAGCGACCAAACTAGTAAGTGATTCACGTGTTGCTTTTTTCAGTTTTATTGGTAGTGCCAAAGTGGGTTGGATGTTACGATCAAAATTATCGGAAGGTACTCGATGCGCATTGGAGCATGGAGGTGTCGCACCTGCCATTATAGAAGCGGATGCCAATCTAGATAAAACCCTACCCGCCATTGCTAAAGGTGGTTTTTATCATGCTGGTCAAGTTTGTGTATCAGTACAACGCGTCTATTGCCAAAAAAATATTATTGATTCAGTAGTCTCAGATTTAAAAACACGTGCATCAAAACTCACTGTCGGTGATCCAACCTTGGAAGCAACAGAAATTGGTCCATTAATCCGTCCGCGAGAAGTTGATCGAGTACATGACTGGGTTCAAGAGGCACTTGACGAAGGTGCAGAACTCATTTGTGGTGGGGAAAAATTATCAAGCACCTGTTATGCGCCAACGATATTACTCAATCCATCGTCCTCATCGAAAGTATCAACAATGGAAGTTTTTGGCCCAGTGATATGCCTTTATAGTTACGATAATCTTGATAATGCCATTAAACAAGCAAATGCCTTAGACGTGTCTTTCCAAGCATGCATATTCACTGAAAGTATCGATTCAGCAATGCATGCATATAAGCAACTCAATGGCTCTGCAATTATGGTAAATGAACACTCAGCTTTTCGTGTGGATTGGATGCCCTTTGCTGGACTTAATCACTCTGGCTTAGGTATTGGTGGTATATGGTATACTTTTCATGATATGCAAGTAGAAAAAATGCTGGTCATTAAAAGTGAATATGTCTAAGGGCTAATCAATTATCGCTACTGAGTTTGTATCTCTGTGAACAGCTTGTGATGACTCGCTTGAATTTAACACCGCCATCATATCATCCACAGCTAACTCATTCCCAACATAAAATAAAACAACGGCTAACAAAAAAGAAGCTGTATAACTAAAGAATAAGGTAATCATTAAACCCAAATTATTTTGTTTTTGATTGATTTTATTTTCTTTAGCATTAAAATCATCAGTAGGAATATTATTATTTGCTTCGATTTCCTTCTCTATTTCATCTAGAAAGATATCCTCAACTCTCGGTATAACCTTTTCACACTCCACTTCTGGAAGTTCTTCTTCAACGAATGCTAATTTTTCATCTTCTGCTATTTCAGTGATTGTTTCAATCACTTCGCTTTCTTCTGATGGTTGATATTCAATAGCAGCAGTTTTTTCATTTGCAGCTAATAAATTTTCAATGTCTTCACCAGCAATGACATGTTTTTTCTGTAGCATTCCCTGCATCAACAATCGATCACAAAAACGATTAATTTCCCCAGGTAAACCACGAGACAAATGATGAACAATGATATAAACATCATCTGTAATTTTTGGATCTGCATTCCACCCTGCATGACGTAAACGATGAATTATATAATTTTTAGTATCTTCCATCTGCATCGGATTAATTTGATAAGACAATGTTACCCGCTGACGTAACAAATAATTGTCTGGCTCCGATATAGTCTCCTCCAACGTAGTATCACCCACAAGTACAACTTGTAAAACTGAGTGATTCTGATATTGCAGGTTTGATAGTAAACGCAAGATTTCTAAACTACGTTGTGACAAGTTTTGTGCTTCATCAATAACAATAACTGAGCGTTGACCTAGCTTTGCTTTAGATAATAGAAAAGTTTCCAATTGAGAAATTAATGCTCGAAGTTGAAATTCAAAAATTGGTTTATTAAATGATGAAAGAATAGCCGGTAATAAATCAGTATCTTCCATCATTGCATTACCGACATTAGCAACTTGAACATCCTGTTTCTTGAGCTCGTTAATCAGTAAAGCTAACAATAAGGTTTTACCAGAACCAGGTAATCCAGTTAAAACCACAAATCCCTCTGTTTGTTGCAAACCATAACGTAAATGCACTAAAGCTCGTTTATGAGAATGGCTTAAACAAAAGCAATCCACATCCGGGCTCATTCGAAAAGGACGGCGATTTAAACCATAAAAAAGCTCGTACATTATTTTACTCTTACATTTATCAGTTATAGAAAGCCATTAATCCCAGAATAAATTCAATGAGTTATGAGTAATAATTCATCACTGATAGAACTTTATTAACAATATTGAGGGGTTAGGCCCATTATGATCAAAGTTTGATGAATTTGAGATGAGAATTTACTGCCAAACACATGTTCAGAAACGCTATCATCATTTCAATAATTACTGGATAATATGATGATTTTACGCACTTTTTATTAGCAATGACTCAAAACAATCTTAACCAAATATTGAAACTAGTCTCCCGCAGCTTCTATTTGTCCATACGCATTTTACCTCTACCTATGCGAAATCCTATTGGCATCGCCTATTTGCTTGCACGTGCTGCAGATAGTATGACCGATAGTGATCACATGAACACTCAAGAACGTAAAAACTATTTACAAGAATTGCTCATTTTGATGTCTCAATATTCACCAGATCAATGCAAAGTATTCAGTCATACTTTAACACCCTTGATAAGTGATCCTGGCGAATTCAAACTCATTCAATTTTTACCGGAAATATTGACTGGTTTTCATGATTTAGAGAATAAAGACAAAAAATTAGTCCAAGAAGTTGTTACAACTTTGATAAAAGGTATGCAAAAAGATCTAAATACTTTCCACCCAGGCGAAGAAATCATAGCCTTAGAAAATCAACAAGCCTTGGAAGAATATACTTACCTAGTCGCCGGCTGCGTAGGAGAGTTTTGGACAAAAACGGCAATCATACATATGCCTTCAGTTACTCATTGGAATACAAAAAATCAATCAAAACTTGGGATAGAATTTGGCAAAGCACTGCAACTTACCAATATTCTTCGAGACATTGCCAAAGATGCTCAATTAGGTAGATGTTATCTACCACATGATATATTAAAAACGAAAGATTTAAACACGTCCCAATTGCTCAACAAAAATAATGACGATTTATTTCGACCAATTATATTTCAACTATTAGAACAATCTCTAAAATATTACGAATCTGCCGAAAACTATTTAACATCGACGCCAAGATACAATTTACGCCTTCGATTAGCGTCCATTTGGCCAATACTCATCGGTTTGAAAACCTTGGAATTAATAGCATACAAGGAAAATTTTCTTGACCCTGATAGAAATATCAAAGTGTCTCGAAAATGGGTTTATAGCATGCTGTTACGCTCAATACTCATTGTCGGCTCTAATAAATTGTTAAAACTTTGGATCTACAAACTAAAGCACAATATCCGAAATAAGCACTAATATCCCTTATAATTTGTATAAAAACTATTATATCTTAAGAAGATAAAAACACATTATACCTGTACAATACTTAATGGCTCTGATGTAGATAAAGTGGTGGTAGGAAATGCAATATCAGCATTATGTTGCCGAATAATTTCGTAAATTTTTAACAAAACATCTTGCTTAACCTCATGAAAATGAGTCCAAACTGTTGTCTTAGTAAATGTATATACGAAAAAATCCAGTGAAGAACGACTATAATCGTTAAAATTAACCATCAGTGTTTGACTAGTATCAATTTCAGGATGTTCTGATAACATAGTTTTTATATCCGCTAAGATACCATGCATTTTATTCGCGTCTTCATAACGCAACCCGATAAATTCATAGATACGCCGGTGAGACATTCGGGAAGGATTTTCTACAGCAATACTTGCAAACACAGCATTAGGAATATAAATAGGACGCTTGTCAAAAGTACGAATACATGTCAATCGCCAACCTATACGCTCTACAGTTCCTTCAATTTCACGATCTGGTGATCGCACCCAATCCCCAACTTTAAACGGACGATCTAGATAAATCATCAATCCACCAAAAAAATTTGCTAATAAATCTTTTGCCGCAAAACCAACCGCAATGCCTCCAATTCCACCAAAGGCCATCACGCCTGACACACTAAAACCTAAGGTTTGTAAAATAACAATTGCAGTAACAACAAAAACACAGATGCGTAACAACTTACTAATCGCATCGGCAGTGGTTTGATCAAGTGCCTGACCTTCTTCTTGACTTGCAACAAGCAAATTACTCTCTGCTTGATTAATAAAACGAATTAAAAACCATGCAAATACGGCAATGACTCCAACATCTCGCAACAACAGCACAGCGTTAACAATGTTTTGATCGAGATATTCATCCAATAATTGAGTACCAAAAACCAACGTTAGAATCCAAATCATCAAATTAATGGGCTTAATTGCCGCAACAATAAATGCCTCATCCAAAACGTTTTTTGTTTTTTGCAGTTGATGATGTAGTTGATTAATCATTCGTCTAACCACAAAACTAATAACCAATGCAGTGATTAATAAAACAGCTAACTGTCCTATCAATACACCATTATGCATAAAAAAATCATCCAACTTGGTAAATGCTTCAAAATCCATAAATTATCAACTCAATATCTAATGACTAAATTTATAGGCAATAAATTGACCAGATTGTCAAAAATTAACAGCTGTGAACAGAGAAGCAAAATAATTGCTTATAAATAAAGCCGCTTCAACTGATAAAAAAGAATTTATTGGAAAATTCATATTTAATTTGGGAGAAAATTATATAAATTACTTCAACACACTTACATAAAGGACATACTTTTGCTTAAAAAGCGGATTTGGTATTTAAGCAATTCATGAATGCTTTATATCTCGTTATTGTATTGACCAAATTATAGATCGTCATAATGAATAATATAGTTATGGCCTAGCAGCAAGACTACCCAATAGGTTCAATGGAACTGGCATAAGTCTAGCAACTATGTAGTTCTTTAAAACGTTCACTTGAATCAATTGAACCAAGAATACAGCCTATAAAACATCAATATTTTTTAATAGAGCCAAGAATACTAAAAAATAAATATTACATATAAACCTAATTTTGAGTAAGATAATACTTCAAATATCATTCAATAGTCGTCATTAATCTCAAAGGATTAAAAAAATATGCAACTGAACAAACTGTTAATTTTCTTGTTATTGCTTCCATTCATGGCTTTTGCCGAGGAAGACAAAGAAGCAAAATCTAATGTAGCAAAAGAATTAGCAGTATGTGCTGGATACTTCTTTATTGGTTCAGAAGCAGCGAAAAAAAGTGGTGATGAGGCACTTGCAAACAGCATTAAAACGACTGCAGATGCAGCACTCGTCACCTCAATCAAACTCAGTGACAAAGAGACGGCAACAGCTTCGTTACAAGTCGCGATGAAAGATCATCAAAGACTAATCAATAATAATACGGCAAATATTGGAGTCTTAATTAGAAAATATAAAACATTATGTAAAGATATTATGACTAGCCCAAAGAAGCGATATGAGCATTGGGTGAAGAAAAAATAAATGAGTTAAAAGATATTAAGTCATTAAATATGATTAGGCTGCTTGGCTTGCTTCGTAGTCTAGATAGGATTTTGTACTAATCTGAGCAAGTAAAGCGACAACACTTAGTCCATTACAGTTTGGTGTTTTCTCTATTCTGACACCAATTCCATCCAAACAACGGTGAATAATGGTCACTAAATAAGAGACACGTTTTGTCACATTACCTTCCGTGATTTCCATCACCACATCCAATTGGCTATTTTTGGGCAACAGCATGACATTGGTTTTAATAAACATGCCATCTCGAGAAATATTTAGTAGACTGGCTTTCGCAAATATCGACCCATTTTGGTACAACCAAACATCTGTCTCAACAGGCAGGCGATAGCAAGGACGTTGTTCCATTTTATTCACTTTTTTTAATGTTTTTAGCGTTTAGTTAGATATACCCCATTGAAATAATATGAATCTATGTCAACAGAGGTTATTAATGAGTATGTAGCGTTAATTCATCGAAATACTTAACCCTAATTTGCCGATAAATAGATAATTTTTGTAATTAGAACTGATTTAAAAAACAAGACTTAATTCTTGCGAAAATTCGGAGATTTCCCCCATGCTGTTGATTGCTTTTAAGGCATAAAAATGTGGGCCTCTACTCTTCGTAATCTGATGATCATACGACGTTATTTGACCTACCCAATACACATTATTATACTGCCGACTTGCTTGACCATAATACAAATAATATCCAGCAATATTTTCACTTATACTAGGATCCCAAGAAATATTAACTAGCTTTGTGCAATCAAGTGTGCAATTTGCACGGATATTAATACTGACCTTGGCTAACGAAAAGTCATTATTAGCATCTGTAATCTTATAAACAAAACTGTCTGTGAGTGCTGCATTATCAATTGCCAAGTAGCGAACACTACCATCGTGGTTAATTGTTACTGTTCCTTGACTAGGAGATGAGAAAATTTCTACTTTAACTGGTATATTTGTTAAATCACCATCACCAAGACCATAGTCATTATTCAAAATAAAAATATCTTGAGACTCTCCGCTAGTAACATTGGCACTGTCTGCATTTGCAATAGGAATGTCATTTACAGGGTTAACTATTACAGTAAATTTCGCCTGTGCATATCCACCATCTGAATCGGTAACTTTCAAAGTAAAATGATCCGTTCCAAAATAATCTGGACTAGGTCTATACGAAATCCGTTTTTCTGCCAAATTTAGAAAATCTAATTGGCCGTTTTTAGGAACATTAACAATACTCCAATTTAATGTATCTAAATCAGGGTCTGATGCCGATACTAGAAATTCAAGTGTATTATCTTCCAGTAAAGAAAAAGCCTGCCCCTCAATGTTAGGTGCACGATTAATATTGTTAACTCTAATTGTAAATGGTGCTATAGCTGTGTAATTTTTACCATCAGTTACCGATATTAATATATCGGAGTAAACACCATTATCGGTGAACCCGGGGGTTCCACTTAATTTTCCATTGTTTGAATTGAATGTGGCCCAAGTCGGCTTATTAACGATGCTAAACGTAAGTGGGACACCAGCAACATTTCTTATACTTGGTAAAAATTGGTAATACTCATTTTCAATAACCGAAGTATTTGGGTTTCCCGCAATTTCTAATACATGATTAGTATCTGTTACCACAATAGAAAAAGGACCTAGATCTGTAGTGACCTCACCATCACTCACACTAATACTAATATATTCATAGAAACCTGCGTGCTCTTTTTTTACTGCTCCATACAACACGCCACCATATTTATCAAATGATAACCAAGCAGGCAAATTTTTTACTGAATATGTTAACGAGTCCCCCTCATTATCTGTTGCATCAATTTTTACATAATATTGACTTCCAGCTGCAATCAAAAAAATTAAATTATCCCTTATTACAGGCGCTGTATTCACAACAAAAGGACTTGATACGTAATTTATTTCTGTATTTCGTGAAAATTCTTGCCACGCAACTGCTCTTTCTGGCTCAGAAAAACTATTGGAAGTTTCCGGCGGCGCCATACAAGAAGCCAACATTAATACACTTAATAAAAGTACAACTCGATTCACAATTTATCTCTATAAAATCATGCTTACTCTGTGTTAGCAAGCAAGAGGCCACTTTGTCTATATCACTTATCTACCAGTATTTATCGGGGGAAGTTAATTTATGCCTTTCTAATTTGTTAAAAAAATTAGAAGTGTAATGTCGTGTATTAATTACAAATTGGGCAAAAAAAGAAATAACTCTTTTTGAATCTTTTGAACAATAACAATTTATAAGCTTCCCTGCTAATAAAGGGACAGAGTATTAAATTTTTTTGAATTGAATCTTAAAAACTGAAGAATGGAATATGTATATAGAATACAATATCAATATGGAGGATTTTTATTCAATATGCTTCGAAATACCGCTATTTGCAACTAACTTAACAATGTCTACCACTGACACCATCCCAATCATTCGATCACCTTCAACAACCAATAAACGATGTACATCATTTTGAATTAACTTTTGTGCCGCTGATTTCACACTATCTGTGGGTGCCACAATCACAATATTTAAGGTAGAAATTTCCGTTGCAGGCGTGGTATATGTATCACCACCAATAAAATCAAAATGTACAATATCTGATTTAGAAATTAAACCAACAACGATACCTTTTCCATTAACCAACGGTGCGCCTGAAATGTTTTCAGAGACAAGTATTCCTTCTACCTCACAAACTAATTTATTGTCAGGAATTTCACAAACAATGGGCGTCATGATATCTTTTACAATAAACACACAAAATCCTTATTAATTTTCGCTTTCATCATTATTTTCAATAAATGATTCTGCTTCTTTGATCATCGTGGGTGTTTCAAGGCTTATTCTACCTAATTTCCCTGTTCGATATTCGTGCAATAATATTTCAGATGCTTTATGTAAGTCAATCACACCACCAGCTTTCAAACCGCCTCGCTTTCGCGCGATTGATTCCAGCAATACAGAATCTGACTGTGGTAATTCTTTCAATTTATATCGATCAATTAAGGCTTTAGGGTAAGTTTTTAAAAAATATTCAGCAGCATATAATGCAACATCCTCAAATTCTAATGCCGTGTTTTTAATGGCACCACTAACTGCCAAACGATAACCAATGTCTTCATTTTTCATTCTTGGCCACAACATGCCGGGGCTATCATAAAGTTCTATATTGTTTTCCAAACTTATGCGCTGTTGCTGCCGAGTAACAGCCGGTTCATCCCCAACTTTCGCCAACATTTTACCCGCAAGAATATTAATCAAAGTTGATTTTCCGACGTTCGGGACACCCATTATCATGACACGCAAGGATTTCACCGAATCTTTTTTCCTACTAATAAGATTACGACATAATGCAGGGATCTGACGAATTTGACCTTTTTGATGCATACTTAAAGCAATTGCTTTAACACCCTGTTCTTGTTCAAAGTGATCTATCCAAAGTTTTGTTACCTCAGGGTCGGCCAAATCATCTTTATTGAGAATCTTTATATTAGGTCGTTGCCCTCTAAGTTCTGAAACAATCGGGTTTTCACTACTATAAGGAATACGTGCATCCATAACCTCGATCACCAAATCGATATGAGGCATAATTTCCTTAATTTTCTTACGTGCCCGAAGCATGTGCCCGGGATACCAATTTACAGCCATAAAACTACCTATTTATTTTTTTCAATATCCTGCATTTATTTGAAGGTATGGAGTCCAATTACTATGTACTAAGTTGGAGGTGCACTGTTAGACATATATAATTCAGGAAAATCATCCAAACTGTCACTTTCGCTATATTACCATTAAAATGACATAAACGTCGTTAATTGGCTGTTTTTTATGCGGATTAATCCAGCAATACATTGAATCTAGCAGATTTTTTGCGATTTGACTTAAATGCTCAGTAAAAACTGAGGTCTGTGATATAAATAAAATTAAAGTAGCAAACTGTTTAATATTAATGGCAACAATTAATGAATATATTTATCCCAAATCAAATAATTATCCACTCAACGATCAAAATGCCATTAATCCTAAATAAATATGCCTAATATTTATCACACACTTGTTATATGCATGGCATTAGTAATGACAACCAACGTTCATGCTGACATAGAGTCTCGTATTGTCGGCGGTGACGAATCGACGGAAAACGCCTGGCCTTTTATGTCTGCACTCATGTTCAAAAACATGGGGCTCACCACGAATACTGATGAAACATTCAGGACTTTTTTTATGGAAGGTGTACCCAACAAAGATTTTTCAGGCATCCTTGCTAGTTGCGACAAAGCATTTATCGAGTGTGAAGATGTTTACAATAAAATCTGTTTAATAGAACGTGGAACCACCTTATTTACTGAAAAAATAGCTAATTGCGAACTCGGTGGTGGCCGTGCAGCCATTATTTATAATAATATTGATGGTCCTTTTTTAGGGCAAGCAGACGGTAACATACCCGCCGTTAGTATTAGTCGAATCAGTGGTTTAGCGCTTTTAAACCATCTCAATGAAGAAATTCGTTTTGGTTTTTTGGATGACATACCCACTTTCAGTTTTTGTGGTGGCAGTTATATTGGTGACAAATGGCTAGTTACTGCAGCGCACTGCATTGATGAAAAAACAGCAGCTTCAATGGCAATCAATATTGGTGGGCATAATTTGGAAACCGATCAAGAGAATGTCATCGACGTTGCCAACATATATATCCACCGTGATTATAATTCAGATACTTTGAATAATGATATCGCGATTATAGAACTCAAAAATAAACCGATAGGCATAACACCCATATTAATTGCTGACGAAACAAGACTCGCATTAGCTGCTCAAAGCAATGCAACAGTCACCACGATTGGACGTGGTACTAAAGCGCCACAAGATGGGCTAACTAATCCACCACCCGAATTTCCAGACCCTAAGTTATTCGAAGTTGATTTATCTTTGGTTGATAACCAAACATGCAATCCACTCATGGGCAACTTAATTGATGATGATATGGTTTGCGCCGGAGATTTAGCTGGCGGTATCGGGAGTTGTAAAGGTGATAGTGGTGGCCCACTAGTATTACAGGAATCAGACAAGAATTATTTAGTGGGTATCACCAGTTGGGGATTTGGATGTGCGCTAGCAAATGTATACGGTGTCTACAATCGAGTATCTTATTTCAAGGACAGTATTGATTCCTTAATCAATGATCAAGATCAAAATACATTTGTTTCTACCACTTCGAGTAGTGGAAGTATGAGCGTTCAAACTTTACTACTGTTACTATTAAATTCGCTCATTATTTTAATCTTTCGTAAACAGTCAAATCATTAATTAACTCATAACGATGAAAAAAAATATTCTTAGTATTTTTGTCTCAGTTACCGTTCTAACAGCTTGTTTACCACCACATCAACCAATAAAAAAAACAATGCCGTATAAAATAGTAGAACCGCTTCAACAAATAAAAATCGAGGACAAACAATTAATTTTTAACGTGATGAGCACTGGCTGCACTCAAACTGATGATTTTATCGTAAATAGTCAAACAATCGACCAGCAATGCCAACTCACCATTTATCGCATTAAACCGGATTTATGTAAACGTGCTGCACTGCCTATGCAAATAAAAATCGATTGGGATAAAAACGCACATTGCAACGATAATAGTGTTCAACTCATCAATCCTCCACTTAATCAAAATATCAAGACTTTTTAAAATATGAATATTCTCGTTACCGGTGGCACCGGATTCATTGGATCTCATTTATGCCAAGTTTTACACAACTTAGATCATAGTTTGTATGTCTTAACCAGAAACATCAAAAACGCCAAACAAAAATTACCACCTGAGACTCATCTCATCTCTTCGTTTGAGACTATTGAACAGTCAACACCAATTGATATCATTATCAATTTGGCCGGCGAAGCGATTGCTGATAAACGTTGGACGCCAACACGTAAAAAACAATTAGAAGAAAGTCGCATTGATTTAACCGCTGACCTTATTGCCTTTATTCGATCACGCAAGCAAAAACCAGAATTACTGATCAGTGGCTCAGCCATCGGCTATTATGGTGATTGTGGAGATAGAATACTCACCGAATACACAGAAGCTAATGAAGAATTCAGTCATCGCCTTTGTGCTGCTTGGGAATCCCAAGCGCTTCGAGCAAAATCCATGGATGTTCGAGTTTGTATTCTACGCACAGGGCTGGTCATTGGTAAAAATGGCGGCTTCCTGAAAAAGCTACTACCCAGTTTCCGCTTTGGCTTAGGTGCTCAACTTGCAGATGGCAAGCAGTGGATGTCCTGGATTCACCTTGACGATTATTTGAAAATCATTCTTTTCCTAATGGAAAATAAAAATAATACCGGTATTTTTAATGCCACCGCACCGAATCCTGTGACGAATGCTATATTCACCAAAATGTTAGCCTCAGTATTGCATCGACCTAGCTTTTTAACATTACCCAAATCAATTTTGGAGATGATGTTTGGTGAAATGTCACATTTATTGATCACTGGACAACGTGTAATGCCCAAAAAGTTACAAGATGCCGGTTTTGAATTTAAATACCCTGCATTAAAACCTGCTCTAGCTGATGCATGTAAAAAATAATGGCTCACCTAATTTCCATGAACACGTTAGTGAAAATCTCGCGACGTGGTTTTCAAATCGCCTAACCAATCACTCAAATCCTCTAAGCGACCCGCAATTAAATGCAAAACACCATCTTCTTGTTGAATCGTACCACTGACCGCCATTAACTGAGACTTAATCAAAGCTTGTCGCTGCGCCTCTGCAAACTTTGGCCACACCACAACATTAATGTAACCTGTTTCATCTTCCAAAGTCACAAAAACTACACCAGAAGCAGTACCCGGGCGCTGACGTCCAATAACAAGACCCGCCGCTTTAACCACACTCCCATTAGATAAATCCCACAATGTATTGGCCTGTCGCACACCCTTAGCGCTTAAACGTTCACGTAATAAAGCCATGGGATGTTGTTTCAAACTTAAACCCAGAGTTGCATAATCTGCAATAACGTTTTCACCATCACTGGGTTTACGCAGCAATACATCCGTTTCATTAAACGCCGGCTGTTGAAACAAAGGTAACTCAGATTCAACCCCACTCACCTGCCAAAAAGCCTTGTGCCGATTTCCAACCAACGTGCGTAAAGCATCTGCAGCCGCTAGCGCCTCCAAATCCGCTTTATTTAAATTTGCACGACTTGCCAAATCCTGAACATCGTTAAAGTCTTTGATTTTACGTGCTGCAAGAATACGCTCACCTGCCTCTGCACCCAAACCTTTAATCATCCTCAAACCCAAACGCAAAACCACTTGCGTTTCACCAGCCTGACTCGTTTTCATTTCACCTGCTGACTCAAGACTGGAATCATATTCGCTAAAACAAACATCAGCTTCACGCACCTTGACTTTATGACGTTTAACATCAGCCACCAATTGTGCCGGCGCATAAAACCCCATAGGCAAACTATTTAACAATGCACACGTAAAGGCAGCAGGATAAAAACATTTTAACCAGGATGATGCATAGGCTAACAAAGCAAAACTGGCCGAATGAGATTCAGGAAATCCATAATCACCAAAACCACGTATTTGCCGAATAATTTGCAATGCAAACGTTTCTGAATATCCCCGCTCATTCATACCTTTAGCAAGTTTCATATCAAACTTTTCCAAACCACCCTTGCGCTTCCACGCTGCCATGGCCCGCCGCAATTGATCAGCTTCCCCTGCACTAAAACCCGCAGCCACCATGGCCAACTGCATGACTTGCTCCTGAAAAATCGGTACACCCAACGTCCGCTCTAAAACATGTTTCACTGCCTCGCTAGGATAATTAACCGGTTCTTTGCCACTACGCCGTTTTAAATAAGGATGCACCATATCACCCTGAATCGGCCCAGGACGAACGATGGCTATTTGAATGACTAAATCGTAATAACTCACCGGTTTCAAACGTGGTAACATCGACATTTGCGCCCGAGATTCTATTTGAAAAACACCCACCGTATCTGCCTTATGTAACATCTGATAAACCTGCGGGTCTTCCGCTGGAATATCGGCTAAACTCATGGTTTTATTTTCCATATGGCTAACATACGATAAAGCTTTACGAATAGCGCTGAGCATGCCCAAGGCTAAAACATCCATCTTCAACAACCCTAAGGTTTCAATATCATTTTTTTCCCATTGAATGACCGTGCGATTCTTCATTGATGCATTTTCAATAGGAACAAGTTCAGACAACAAATCTCGCGCAATAACAAAGCCACCGACGTGTTGAGACAAATGGCGTGGAAACCCCATAATCATCTCCACCAAAATTACGAGTTTTTTAATGAGTGGGTTATCTGCTGAAAACCCAGTACCTTCTAAACGATCTGAATTCAGCTTTTTACCATCCCACCAATGAATAGATTTTGCTAAACGATCCACTTGATCCAAACCCAAACCCAATGCCTTACCTACATCACGAATCGCACTTCGCGGCCGATAAGTAATAATCGTTGCCGCTAACGCCGCACGGTTACGCCCATATTTTTGATAAATATATTGAATCACCTCTTCTCGGCGTTCATGTTCAAAATCCACATCAATATCGGGTGGCTCATCCCGTTCACGGGAAATAAATCGTTCAAACAACATATTCATCCGCGCCGGATCAACTTCTGTAATACCCAAACAAAAACAAATTACTGAGTTAGCGGCTGACCCTCGTCCCTGACAAAGAATTTGTTGGCTTTTCGCAAAATGCACAATGTCATACACTGTCAGAAAATACGGTTCATAACTTAATTCTTTTACCAAACTCAGTTCATGCTCAAGCAACTGCCGCACTTTTTTTGATTCACCTGAAGGCCAGCGTCGTTTAACCCCTTGCTCAACCAACTTACGCAACCAGCTCGTTGCCGTATAATTTTCGGGAACCAACTCACGTGGATATTCATAACGCAATTCATCCAGCGAAAATTGGCAAAGCTGACTAATGCGAACTGTTTCAGCCAATAACTCAGACGGATAACATTTTTTTAAACATTGCCGTGTACGTAAATGACGTTCGCCATTGGCGTACAACCGCTTCCCCAACGCGGTAATCGGCTGCCCTAAACGAATAGCGGTAAGTGTATCAAGCAATACCCTTCGACGACGCACATGCATACGAACATCACCACTGGCACACAAAGGAACTTGATATTTTTTTGAAATTTTCTGCAAATATTCAAGAAAATGTTTATCTTGGCCATTCACCAATAACTCAACCGCAACCCAAACGCGTTGAGGAAAATACGCTAACAAAAAATGTAATGCCGACTCATCCTGCTTAATAAGCGAAGTATCAGGCAACCACAAAACCAAACATTTATCCGGCATATGTCTAAGCAACAACTCCCGGTCCAAAAAATATTCGCCTTTTTTGGCCTCACGCCGAGTAACCGTGATCAAATGAGACAACTGGCCATAACTCAAACGATCCACGGCCAACAACACGATTCGTAAGCCGTCTTGCAAACGAAACTCACTGCCAATGATCAACTTCACCTTAGATATTTTCGCTTGACTGTGGGCGCGTACAACACCACTTAAGCTGCATTCATCAGTAATAGCCAGAGCTTCATAACCCAGTTCGGCAGCTTGAATAATTAACTCTTCTGGAAATGAAGCCGCTTGTAAAAAGGTGAAATTGCTCAAGCAGTGTAACTCTGCATAAGCTGGTTGTTTTTCATTCATTACTAAGAACTACACCCCGGATTATCGTCCAGGTAAGACGTAAGAAACTAATTGAAAAGAGGGAGATATTGCGGCGAGTTAGAAAGTGAATAAAAAGCGAGCAACTGTTTATGGACTTGAGAGCCTCACCGCAACATCATTGAACACTGTATTTATATACAGTATATATAATCAATTAAGAAAGGCAAGAATTAATACAAATATTTTTCTTGATATCACAAAACAGTCAATCCAAATCAGAAAACTAGTACTTAAGAGACAAAAAAATATGGCGTTTTATACCTTATAAAATTGAATGAATCCAAAGTAAGTCTGCATATATGAGCTAATAAATTGGAAAATATCTAATATAATCGAAATCAATTATCATCTGACTTGAATCGAAACTTAGGCAGCCTAAGATCATATTGCAGGGCAAGTAACCGAGCTATAAATATACTCAAACCAGCCAAAACGGCAGCTAACGTGACGTTAAAGCTTAAGTAAATCAAAACGATAAAAAAAATACAACCTAGCCATGAGACAGTGGCATACAATGGTCCATGAAATACCACAGGTTGTTCATTACACAAAATATCTCGAAATATCCCCCCCACTATCCCCGTCATGACACCCATAAAACTTGCAACCAACCAAGGAGTGCCCAACATCAAAGAAACCAAAGTGCCAGCAATACCAAAGGTCGCCAATCCAGCAGCATCTGGAATAAGGAAGAATTTAGGCGAGATCTTTATCATTCTCGCAGCAAGAAAAATGACAATAGCACTGACTAAAGAAGCAATGAAGAATATTTGATCTCGAATCCAAAAAACTTCTCTATCTAATAATAAATCACGCAATGACCCACCACCCAACCCGGTAGCAATCGCGATGATAATCACCCCAAATAAATCTAATTGCTTAAAACCGGCTTTTAAAACTGCAGAAACCGACGAAACGATTACAGCAACCAAGGTAATCCAATAAAGGCTATCAATCAAAGCAGGATTAATATTTAATATCATAATAACAACACACCAATTTCATAATTACACTCTAATATAAATCGGTATTTTTAATTAGTAATACCACCGTATTTTTAAAGCCGTTGTATACAACTATTAGGCTGAGACAAAAAATATTTAATTACAACCACGCCTAGATAAGATTAAATTGTGATACCACATTCTAAAATGTTTATTAGCTTATCAAGAATAAAATATCGAACTATATAATTTTCAAGAATAAAGTTTAAACAATTGAGACTGGATCAAGTGAAAAAATTGAAAGTGATCTGGACACGAAATAGTGTTTCCATTCTATTAAATAAAATCGAGGTGTCAATTATATCAAGGTAGATTCAAGTCAAGTTCATCATATTATAGTTATGCGTTGATGCCCCACAGAACTAAGCAGCATTCAATTTTATTTTTTTTACTTGTTTGAGGTTGACTCTCTTTTTAGCATGCCAAAGATCATATTGGTCTTGCATTGCCAACCAACTTTCCGGTGTTCGACCAAGCGCTTTAGATAAGCGCAACGCCATCTCAGGTGAAATGTTACTTTCAGTGTTGAGGAGTCGGTTCAATGTAGATGGAGAAACATCCAAACTTTCAGCGACCTTCCGAACACTAATATCGTAAGGACTGATATATATTTCTCTAATGAATTCACCTGGATGAGGGGGCTTATACATAGTCATTAATGATAATCCTCGTAGTCTAAAATATAGGCATTACCATCTTCAAATTTGAAGGTAATCCGCCAGTTCCCATTAACTTTGATAGACCATATTCCTTTCCGTTTTCCCTTCAATGGATGAAGATTAAAGCCGGGAATATCTATATCGTCAATTGTAGTGGCAGTATCAATGGCAATCAGTTGAAATCTAAGCCTTTTTTTGTGTGCAGTTTGAATTCCAGCAACTTTCCCGGAATCATAGTATTCTTGCAAACCTTTGTGCTTAAATGATTTAATCATCTGTTAACTATAGCGTAATGCGCACTACGCTACAAGTTGATTTTTAGACGGGATAGAGAGGCATCTCACAATGCCTCTCTTCCCAAACCACCGGGCACATGGATCACGTACCACGGCGGTTCGATTGATTGAGTCAATAATAAGCTATATAGGACATCCATTTTAAAAATAAATCACAAACAAAAGACAGTAATGTTCAATTGTTATTACTTTAAACATAAATTAGCAATGACTTTAGAAAAGCGTTTAAATTAACGATTTTTCTTTGGAATATTTTTAGAAATGAATATTAGAAATGAATAACGGATTATAACTAAATAAACACGCTTATGAGAATGATAATGAATATCTTATTGATAAATCGCCTGAGTTTACTCAAATCCCTTGATGAATTTTACCTCTAACCGGCTAGCATAAGCCTATAATTTTTCTAAGGCATCCCAAATTGATTTTAAAGCATCGTGTGCGCTACGCTTTGGGCGAAAACCATATGAGAAATCATAGAAATCAATTTCATAGATGGCACCGAGTAGCATAGTAACTGCACGTTGCAATATTTTATCTTCAAAAGCCGGTATGCCGGTGGGTCGTTGACTTTTATCTTCCTTTTCAATCCACACACGTTTAACCGGCGGTGCTTTATAGCATCCCGACTTATAACGTTGGTACAGCGATTCAAGGTTTGTTTCCAGGTTTTCAGCGTAGATTTTTGCTGTTACCCCATCCACACCTGCTGCCGCATCTTTACGCGTTAGCCGGTAGGCTGCCAATAAAAAGTCAACATCGATCAAGTGGTGTAATGTCGTGAACACCCGCGCTGGGTGTGTACGCGCTTGTTCGCTTAACTGATGAAGTTTTGTTAAGACAGTTTGTGATCTCAAAGTATCTCCTATCGTTCCATTCATCAATGTGTCATACCTGACTTCACCTTCCCTGCAGTGGGTCCTTAAGGTAATCGTTCCCCACTTTCTCAACTAGAATAGATTTCTAGTCATCGGTACTATGATCCGCTAAGACTTCCGACAATGCTTCTTGGGTTCATTCACTTTCGCTATCTTCCCCCAATACCGAGTATCGCTTGCTGGGTTTTGTGTTTCAATCATCTGACTCTTTACCGTTCAGCAAGCAAACTGGTAAAACCTGGTGCTTTTTGTAGACCGATGCCCCGTACTATCGATTTATGTCGATCTCGGACACGACGGATCTCCCGAGTTCCCAAGTTACCCCTTTAAGTACATGCCCTGTTCTAAGACCCCGGTGGTGTCGCAAACACTTGCCATAGCGTGCTTGGGACTGCTGCGTTCCGGCACATACACACCGTCTGCTTTCCCAGTTAATTCTGGTTATCTAACGACCACAACTATACAATATTTCGGGGCTCTATTAGGAGCCAATACTCTCGTTCCACCTTTGCTCCGCACACCTTGTTACCAGGATCGCACCTGGGCTCCACTACTAACCTGTTGACTAAACTTTTGTTTGGTGGGATTTGGAATACTGCAGTACGACTTCCTCACCTACTGGGTAGCATCAATCAATTTCGGTAACATTATTCCCTCCCAAGACTTTGGATTTATCTCGGCACGAGTATGTTTTTGTTAGGCCGGTTATGCCACCATAAATTAAATGCGACTCATATTTTTGGGGGAATGACTTAGATGAATTTTCCCCTTCTTGTTTCGCCATGCCTGACGCCAACATTATATAAACTTGCAATAACTACATAATGAGTAACAAAACATATCGTGTAAGTACGTTTGTAAAGTTAATTAACCGCGATATAACTATGCATTCGTATTAACATTTACATTAGCTTGATTCGCTTCGTCTTTGTCCATTGCCTGATGACGCTTTATATGCTCACCAATTTTCCGCTTTATTTTATTTCGTTTTTTGGTTAATT
>Ga0316205_10000293_pt1 | contig 105279 bp, 102 predicted proteins | sample 3monthpyrite_MG_FD_204941 | JGI IMG/M metagenome (GOLD analysis project Ga0316205, IMG submission 204941) | Microbial mat bacterial communities from mineral coupon in-situ incubated in ocean water Damariscotta River, Maine, United States -... | ecosystem: Environmental > Aquatic > Marine >... | reverse complement strand
CCGAACAGATGCGTCATTCCGGCCCCGTCGATCAGCGCCCAGCGCGCCGCCAACAGATGATAGCAGCGCGTTTCCCACCCCCCGCCGTCACGGCGGAACCGGGGGCGCCAGACCCCTTCGACACGGACAGGCAATATGGTGCGGTCCAGCATATCCTGATCCCAGCCGGTCGCATGTGCCTTTGCGAGAAACAAAAGCTGGCGCAAACCGGCCTCAAGATGCTCGGCCTTTTTGGCGCGCCGTCCCGCAAAGATCACCGACACCTCGATCCGCGGCTCGACAAAGCCGCGCACGATCAGGTCCTGGCGGTTGTTGCGCGTGAGCTGCGGCACAAGCCCGACCGTCACCCGCCGCACGGGCGACTTGAACAGCCCGTTATCCTCGTAGGCGGGCGTGATCAGATGGGCGGGTTTGCGGCGATGTGGCATACATGCGAGACCGAAGAAGGGACCGCGCGATCTATATCGCGACGCGGGTTAACAGACCCTTTCGCGCCGTCACAATGGCCAGATGAATGGAATGACAAACGACGCGACCACAGCGATGCTCAGGTTCAGCGGAATGCCGACGCGCATGAAATCGCTGAACTTGTAGCCGCCGGGGCCGTAAACCAGCGTGTTGGTCTGATAGCCGATGGGTGTGGCAAAGGCGCAGGATGCCGCGATCATGACTGCTATCACCAACGGGCGCGGGTCCAATCCAAGTGCTGCGCCAAGGCTGATTGCGATCGGAGTCATGATGACGGCCACCGCGTTGTTCGACACGATCTCCGTCAGGGTCGATGTCATCAGGAACACCACGAACACGATCAGGGGTGCCGGCAACATCGCGAGCCCCGGCGAGGCTCCGTCGACAATCAACGCAATCGCGCCCGAGTTCTGCAACCCGGCCCCGACCGCAAGCATGCCAAAGATCAGCGCCAGCAACTGCCCGTCCACAAAGGAAAAAGCCTCGTCCGCGTCAATGCAGCCGGTGACCAGCACAAGCGCCACCGCAAGCACGGCCAGCAACAGGATCGGGGCCACATTGAGCGCCGCAAGGATCACGATGCCCGCAAGGGCCGCAATGGCGATGGGCGCATGGGCGCGTCGATAGGCGCGGGCCGAGGGGTGGGACACGTCCACCATCTCCTGATCGGCGGCAAGGCGCTGGATGTCTGCGGGTGCGCCTTCCAGCAGCAGCGTATCACCCACCTTGACCACCAGCGCATCCAAATGCCGCCCGATGTTCTGGTTGCGCCGATGCACGGCCAGCGGATACACCCCATAGCGCCGCCGCAACCGCAACGACCCAAGCGAGCGGCCCACCATCTTGCAGCCGGGCGTGATCAGCGCCTCGACAGTGGTGGTTTCCACCGCCGACACCTGATCCACCCGTCGCAACTCCTTGTTGGCCTGCAAACTCAACAGTTCGGTCATCTGTGTGCGCAACACCACCCGGTCACCCATCCGCAACACCACGTCCGCCAGTTCGCGGCGCAGTGACTTGTCCCCTCGCAGCACGTCGATCAGGCGCACGCCTTCGCGCCTGAACAGCTGGACCCCGGCGACCTCGCGCCCGATCAGGTTGCTGTCGGGGGGAATGACCGCCTCGGTAAAGAATTTCATCTTGGAGCGGTCCGACAGCATGTTGGCCATGCTGTCGCGATCCGGCAACAGGCGCGGCGCAAAGATCGACATATAGATCAGCCCCCATACGCACACGACCAGACCAATGGGCAGGATCTCGAAAATGCCGAACGGGGCCAGCCCCTGATCGCGCGCCACCCCGTCCACCAGCAGGTTGGTCGACGTCCCGATCAGGGTCAGCGACCCACCCATGATCGCCGCATAACTCAGCGGGATCAGCAACCTGGACGCCTTGACGCCCAGCGTCTGGCTCAACTGCACCATGACCGGGATCATCACCACCACGACGGGGGTATTGTTCATGATCGCCGATCCGCCCATGACGGCGAGGATCACGGCAACCACTGCTGTTTTGGGCCGCGTCTTGGCCCCGGCTTCGGCCAGCCGCGTCAGAACATCAAGTGCGCCTGTGCGCACCAGCGCGCCCATCACGATGAACATCGCCGCAATGGTCCACGGCGCCGGGTTGGAAAAAACCGACAGCGCGGCGTCATAGGGCAGAATGCCGGTGGCCAGCATCAGCGCGGTACCCGCGATGGCCACAACTTCGGTGGAATAGGTCTCGCGCACGAACAGCACGAACATGACCACCACCAGAAACAGCGCCAGAACCGGGCTGATCAGAGGTGAGGCGTTCAAAAGTGTCATTGAGGCTCGATCCCAGTGGCACGCCCGCACATTGGACGAAAGCTAGTCCCGAGTGTCGCTGATCGCGGGGCCCTCAGCAAGCGCCGCTTTGCCGCGCGGCTGCACCAGGTACATGCCCACCATCATCAGCGCCAAAGCCCCCCAGATGACCGGTGGATAGGCCTCGCCCAGAACCAGTTTGGCCCACAGGATGCCGAACAGGGTCACAAGATAGCTGATCTGAACCGTAAACACCGGCCCCGCCCGACCCACCAGCCAGACATAGCCCGTATAGGTCAGCACATGCAGCACCGAACTGGCCACCTGCGCCAGTTCGGCAGGCCCGTAAGGCGGACGCGGGTCGATCCACTGGCCCGACCCGAGCGCCAGCGGCAATGCGATGACCGACCCGACAATCGACGCCCCCCAAAGCACCTGAACAGGGTTGAGCCCCGCCGTGCCCCAACGGGCCACAAAATTGCCCTCGAACGCATAGAAAAGCACCGAGATCAGCCCGATCATTACCCAGAAGACCGGGAGTGCCCCAGACATATCCGAACCCGGCAGCACGATCAGCAGGACTGCACATAGCCCCACGATCAGCCCGCCAAACCGACGCCACTCGAACCGGTCCAGCGCCAGCAGCAACGCAATGGGAAAGGCCCAGATCGGGATCATCGACAGCAATATGGACAACACGCCCGAAGGCAGATGCACCGCCGCCTGATAACCCGCCGTGTTGGGCAGGACCGAGCCGATCAGCGCGATCAGCACATAGATCCGCACCTGCGGCCACCCCAGTGGAAAACGGACGCCGCGCAAGGTCGCAATCACAGACATTACCATGGCACCAATCGCCATCTGCCAGAACAACAGACCGAAATGCCTGTATCCGGTGCTGACCGCGATCTTGGTCAGCGGCATGGTCATGCCCCAGGCCGCACCCAGCACGACCAGCATGAACAGGCAGAACGTCGTCTCGGCCCGCGTCATGGCCCACAGGCTTGCAAGGCACCGCCCTGTCGCACCATCTCGATGCGCACCGCACGGCCCTTGTCGTCGGTCTCGATATAGACCCCCGACAGCGTCGCCGCACCCAAAGCCGGCGAGAACCGCTCCTTCGGCATGCCGGTGACGAAGCGGCGCAAAGGCTCGTCGCGCTGCATGCCGATGACCGAATTGTAATCGCCGCACATGCCCGCATCCGTCAGATAGCCACAGCCCCTGGACAGGATCATCGCATCCGCTGTCGGCACATGCGTGTGCGTGCCCACCATCAGACTGGCACGCCCGTCACACCAATGGCCCATCGCCATCTTCTCGGACGTGGCCTCGCAATGGAAATCCACGATGATCGCGTCCGCCTCGCCGCCCAGAGGATGGGTGCGAAACACCGTCTCAAGCGCGGAAAACGGATCATCAAAAGGGCGTTTCATGAACACCTGCCCCAACGCCTGCGTCACCAGCACCTTCCTGCCGCCGCGCGCGCTGAACAGACGCGCGCCCTTGCCCGGCGCGGCCTTGGAAAAATTCAGCGGGCGGATGATACGCGCCTCGGTCTCGATGAACTGGAGCATGTCCTTCTGATCAAAGGCATGATCGCCCAGGGTCACGCAATCCGCACCCGCATCCAGCAGCGCGCGGGCATGCGCGCCCGACAGACCCATGCCGGAGGTCGCATTCTCGCCATTCACAACCACGAAATCGAGGTCCCAGTCGTCGCGCAGTCGCGGCAATTGATCGGCAATGGCCTGACGGCCCGCCCGGCCCATCACATCACCCAGAAACAGAATATTCATGCTCCCCCTTATGCCCGGCGCTCCATGCGCGGCAAGCGCAAATTCTGATCCTTCATTTCGCCGGATAAACCGCGGGGGACGGCAAAGCCGGGGGGCAGCGCCCCTCAGACCTCGATCACGGCCCGTTCGGTCACGATCATGTCCAACACCTGGTCTGTCGGCGCCAGCGGTACGGCGTCGACCTGCTGAGCCGCATAGGCGAATCCGATGGCCAGCGTCGCACGTCTTGAACGCAACCGGGCGAGCGTGCGATCATAAAACCCGCCCCCATACCCCAGACGCCCCCCGGTGCGGGTAAAGGCGACCAACGGGACGATCAGGATTTCCGGCTCGAAAAAATCATCCACCTCCGGCACCCGCACCCCAAAGGGGCCATCGCGCAGCGCGCCATCAGGGGTCCAGCGCGAAAACTCCAAAGGCTGCGCCTTGCCCACGATGACCGGCACGCCAACCGGCCCATGTGCCGCAGCCTCGGCCATGGCGGGCAATGGGTCGATCTCGGAACGGATCGGTATGTACCCCGCCACCGGCACGCCGCGATATCCGGCCAATACGGATGACAACACGCCGCAGGCGCCACCGACATCCAGATCAAACGCGACCTTGCGGGCGGCAAAGGCCACCTTGCGCAGGGCCGCCTTCCTGTCGCTCAAACCCATGCGCCATCCCCATGGCACGGCGGGCGGGGCGATTTTGCCACAGGCACAGAGCGTCCGACCGGCGTCACAACAAAACCGCTGCCGCCAGCCCCAGAAAGGCAAAGAATCCAACCACATCCGTCACCGTGGTCACAAACGCGCCCGACGCCAGTGCCGGGTCCACCCCCAACCGGTCCAGCACAACCGGAATGACGGTGCCTGCAAATCCGGCCACCACCATGTTCACCACCATCGCGGCGGCAATCACATAGCCAAGCGCAGGTGACCCGAACCAGATGATGCCGACAATCCCCATCACAACGGCAAAAACCAGACCGTTGATCAGGCCCACCAGCACCTCGCGCCGGATCACCCGCCAGACGTTCGCGCCAGTCAGGTCCTTGGTGGCGATCGCACGCACCGCGACGGTCAGCGACTGGGTTCCGGCATTGCCGCCCATCGAGGCCACGATAGGCATCAAAACGGCCAGTGCCACGATCTGTGTGATCGCCATTTCGAACTGTGCAATCACAAGCGATGCAAGGATCGACGTCACAAGGTTTACGGCCAGCCACGGCAGGCGCTGGCGCGTGGTTTCGGCCACGTTGTCGGACAGCGCGGATTCGTCGCCTACCCCGGCCAGCCGCAGAATGTCCTCCTCGTGCTCTTCGTCCAGCACGGCCATGGCATCGTCGATTGTGATCTGACCGATCAGACGGCCCTCGTCATCGACCACGGGGGCGGAAATCAGGTGATACTGGTTAAAGGCATAGGCGACCTCGCTTTCGGCCTGCGTCGCCGGGATCACGCGGAATGTCGGCTCCACCAGATCCTTCAGGCGCACGTCACGCCGCGAGCGCATCAACTTGCCCAGCGTCACGTTGCCGATGGGATGCAGGCGCGGGTCAACCAGAACGAGGTGATAGAACTGATCCGGCAACTCGCGTTCATCCGCGCCGCGCAAATGGTCAATCGCCTCGCCCACTGTCCAGTGCTCGGGCGCCATGACCACCTCGCGCTGCATCAGGCGACCGGCGGAGTATTCCGGAAAGGCCAGCGACTGTTCGACCATCGCCCGGTCCGAGTCTTCTAGCGCGTCAAGGATGGCTTCCTGCTGGGCGTCGTCCAGATCCTCGATCAGATCGACCACGTCGTCACTGTCAAGCGCGCGCACCGCATCGGCAAGCACGGCGGGCTTGAGGACCGCAATCACCTCTTCACGGATCGACTCGTCCAGTTCGGACAGAATCTCGCCGTCAAATTCCCGGTCGTAAAGGCGGATCAGGCGCGCGCGGTCATACGCGTTGACCTGTTCCAGAAGGTCGGCGATATCAGCCGCGTGAAGCGGCTCCATAAGCGCGACAAGCTGTTCGCGATCATCAATGTCCACGGCATAAAGAATTGCCGAAACATCTTTACTCTCAAGGACATAGCCCTTGTCTTCATCCTTGCCATCAGCGTCCGGGGCCGTCACATCGGTGTCTGTTGACATGGGGGTCCCCGTGGGTTGCGCGACAGTTTCGCCAAACCATAGGCTGTGGCCGCGCAACTGACAATGGCCCCAGGTTTCGCTTTGCGCGTGCCCCTGTGAATGGGCCATAAGACGGGTATGACCACACGCCATCTCCTTACCGGCCACGTGCTGCAGTTCTCCGGCAATCCGTTCACGATGCCATGGGATCAAGCGGTCAGTATCGCCGAAAACAGCGCCGTTCTGATCGACAACGGCCGGATCGCCGGACTTGGCGCAGACGCCCGCGCCGCCGCCGGGCCAGAGACGATCCACCACGATTATTCCGGGCACCTGATCATACCCGGATTTGTTGACGCCCACGCCCACTTCCCGCAAACGGCAATGATCGCGTCCTGGGGGAAGCGGCTGATTGACTGGCTCAACACATATACATTTCCCGAGGAACTGCGGCTGGGCGATCCTGCCTATGCGGGCGAAATCGCCAACCGCTACCTGGATCTGGTGCTGGATCACGGCACGACATCCGTGGCCAGTTTCTGCACCATTCACCCGCACAGCGCCGAGGCCCTGTTTGAGGCCGCCGCCACGCGCGAAATGGCTGTGGTCGCGGGCAAGACCTGCATGGACCGCAATGCGCCCGACGGTCTGCGCGACACGGTGCAGACGGCCTATGACGACAGCAAGGCGCTGCTGACCCGCTGGCATGGGACGGGGCGCTGCGTTTACGCGATCACGCCGCGCTTTTCGCCCACCTCGACACGCGAACAGTTGCAGGCCCTTGGCACGCTCTGGGCCGAACACCCCGATGCGCTGATGCAAACGCATCTGAGCGAGCAGGTGGACGAAATCGCATGGGTGCGCGACCTGTTCCCCGAGGCGCGCGACTATCTTGACACCTATGAGGCCGCCGGGTTGCTGGGTGCAAGGGGCCTTTATGGGCACGCCATTCACCTTGCGCCGCGCGAGATTGACCGCCTGCGCGAGGTCGGAGCAGGCATTGTACACTGCCCCACCTCCAATACATTCATAGGCTCGGGCCTGTTCGATCTGATGGGGCTGGCCGGTGCCGGACAACGGGTGGGGCTGGCCACGGATACAGGCGGCGGGTCGTCCTTTTCCATGCTGCGCACCATGGCGGCAGCTTACGAAGTGGCCCAGTTGCGCGGCTGTGTGGTGCATGCCGCACAGCTCTTGTGGCTGGCCACGGCCGGATCGGCCTCTGTACTGCACCGCAGTGATGAGATCGGGCGCCTCGCCCCCGGTCTGGCGGCGGATATTTGCGTGCTCGACCTGGCATCGACCGGTGCGATAGCGCAGCGCGCCCGCGAAGCGGAGCATATCTGGGAGGCGGTGTTTCCGACGATCATGATGGGCGATGACCGCGCCGTTTCAGCCGTCTGGGTGAACGGCAAAGCAGTGCGCGGCTAACAGGGCGCGGCCAGCACCATGACCCAGCGGTCGCCCGTCACCCGCGCCAGCCCCACGGCGCGTGCCTTGCGGTGCAGGATGTTCTTGCGGTGCCCCCGCGACGTCATCCACGACTGCATCACTTCGGTCAGGTCACGCTGCCCGGCGGCAAGGTTTTCCGCGCCAAAGCAAAACGCATAGCCCGCGCGGCGCAGCCGATCGCCGATGTCCGACCCGTCAGAGCCTGTGTGCGAGAAAAAACCGTTGCGTGCCATGTCCTGCCCATGGGCGCGGGCCGCAGCCTCCAGCCGCGCATCATAAACCAGCGCAGGACGCCCGTTTTCAGCCCGTGCCGCATTGACCGCAGCCAGCGTTGCAGGGTCGCCCTGCGCCGCCGCGCCCGTCAGAAACACGGCCAATATCAATATCGCGTATCTCATCACGCCGCCTCGCTCAGGGCGCGGGCCAGAGCGTTCTGGCGCGCAACCGCGCTGCCGAGATCAAAGCTCACCACATGGCCATCGCGCACCACCTGCCGCCCTTCGACAAAAAGATCGCGCACCACCGCAGGGCCGGCCAGCAGCAGGGCCGCCGGATCCCAACTGCCTGCCGAGGCGACACCCGAGACATCCCAGATCGCCAGATCACCCCGTGCGCCGGGCGCAATGCGCCCGCATTCCGGGCGACCCAGCACGTCCGCACCGCCACGCGTCGCAATTTCGAGCGCTTCCATCGGCGACATCGCATCCGCCCCCCGCACGACCCTTTGCAACAGCATCAGTTGCCGGGCTTCGGCCACGAGGTTGCCCGCGTCATTGCTGGCCGATCCGTCAACACCAAGGCCGACAGGCACGCCTGCATCCCGCATGAGGCGCACAGGCGCAACGCCCGACCCGAGGCGACAATTCGAGCAGGGGCAATGGGCAACCCCGGTCCGTGTGCGGGCAAAAAGCGCAATCTCGGCGGCATCCAGTTTGACACAATGGGCATGCCAGACGTCCTGCCCGACCCAACCCAGATCTTCGGCATACTGGCCGGGGCGACACCCGAACCGGGACAGGGAATAGGCGATATCCTCGTCGTTTTCGGCCAGATGCGTGTGCATCATGACACCCTTGTCACGCGCAAGAAGGGCGGCATCGCGCATCAAGTCGCGGCTGACCGAAAAAGGCGAACAGGGCGCCACGCCCACCCGGCACATCGAGGCGGGCGCGGGGTCGTGAAATGCGTCAATGACCCGGATGCAATCCTCAAGGATCGCGGCCTCGTCCTCGACCAGACTGTCGGGGGGCAGGCCACCATCGCTTTGCCCGATGCTCATCGCGCCGCGCGTGGGGTGGAACCGCAATCCGACCTCGCGGGCCGCCGCGATGGTATCATCAAGCCGCGCGCCACCGGGATACAGGTACAAATGGTCCGACGTCAGCGTACAGCCTGACAGGGCCAGTTCCGCCAGCCCGACCTGCGCAGACACGAACATATGTTCGGGACCAAATCGCGCCCAGATCGGGTACAGGGTTTGCAGCCAGCCAAACAACAACGCGTTTTGCGCCGCCGGAACCGCACGCGTCAAGGTCTGGTACAGGTGGTGATGGGTGTTCACGAGACCGGGCGTAACCACGCAACCGGTCGCCTCGATCACCTCTCCTTTCGTGTTCAGGCCAGTGCCGACGGCCACGACCGCGCCGTCGCGCACCAGCACGTCCGCCCCCTTCAGCACCCGGCGCGCGTCGTCCATGGTCACCACATGGTCCGCACCCCGGATCAACACCTCGGTCATCGCGGCACCGCCAGGATGTCGAGGGCCGCGCGATGCACGTCGCGGTTGGCCGCCGCCAGGGCGCGCCCACCGGCATGGACCGGGCCGCCCTCCCAATTGGTGACGATGCCACCTGCGGCCTCGATCAGCGCAATGGGCGCCTGAATGTCGTAAGCGTTCAGCCCCGCCTCGATCACCAGATCGACCTGTCCTGCCGCGACCAGCGCATAGGCATAACAGTCCATCCCGTAGCGCACCAGTTGCACGTGCCGCGCCACCGCCTCGAACCCGGCCCGGTCAGCCTGTGTGCCGACTTCGGGAAAGGTGGTGAACAACACCGCCTCGCCCAGATTACGGGGGGGACGGGTGGCAATCGCGCGTGTGCCACCCGGGCCGATCAGGTGTGCCGCACCCGCCGCACCGATGAAACGCTCGCCAATATAGGGCTGGTCGATGACGCCAAGGATCGGGCCTGTCTCGGGGCCAACTGCGATCAGGACACCCCAAGTGGGCGTTCCCGCCACAAAGCCGCGCGTGCCATCTATCGGGTCCAGCACCCAGGTGAGGCCCGATGTGCCGGGCTGGGTGCCGAATTCTTCGCCCAGGATCGCATCGTCGGGGCGTAAATCCGCCAGAACGGCGCGCATCGCCTCTTCGGCGGCGCGGTCGGCAGCTGTGACAGGGTCATACCCCCCCGCAACCTTGTTGTCGGCGCGCAGGTCAGTGGCGCGGAAATAGGGCAGGATCGCTGCGCGGGCCGCATCTGCCAGCGCATGCGCCACATCACTCAGCTCTTCTATGCGGTCATCCATAAGCCTCGGGTGCCAGACCCAAAGCCCGGACGCAAGTGCGAGATGGGCAAGATCGCGCGTCGCTCTAAAGCGCCGCGGCCTCAGGCCACGTCGCTCAGCACCCTTGCCAGATCGAACAGACGGCGGCGCTGGTTTTCGGGAATCGCGTAATAGGTGCGCACCAGATCCATCGCTTCCTTGTCGCTCAGCATGTCGGGCGCTGCACCGGCACGACCATCGCCGTGCTGCGCGCCATCGTCCTTTATGCCTTCGAAAAAGAAGGCCACCGGAACACCCATGGCCTCGCCGATATCCCAAAGCCGCGAGGCACTCACACGGTTCGAGCCGGTTTCATACTTCTGGATTTGCTGGAACTTGATACCGACCAGATCCGCCAGCGCCTGCTGGGTCATTCCGATCAGCCAGCGCCTTTGGCGAATACGTTTTCCGACATGAACATCCACACTGTGTGCCATTCGCAGTCCCACCCTGTTTTTTTCGCTGTCGCGCTGACCTCGCGTCAGCGGTTATGGTTTGCACGAAAGGATTGCAGCGGCTGCGTTCCTTGGTGCGCACTATCATGCATTATTGTTTAGGTTGTGTTTCACATTACGCCGCAGATCAAAGAAAAACAACGCCCCCTCACCTGCATCATGCCCATGACCCTGCGGGAAGGTTCAAGACACAGCGTGCACATCCATACCACATGTTGTTAACGTTTTCAGACAGTTGACTTTGCATCCAATGTGGTCGCCCACGCGTTTCGGCGGCTTTGTACAGGCGCAATCAATGCCTTAGCCAAGGCCCGTAACCACACAACCCAAAGGCGAAATCCGATAGCGTGACAGCCGGGTATATGAACTTTCTGCCTGCCCGAACGGGGCAATAGACACGCGCGAAAATCCGCGCATATCGCGGTGAACCGCCGCTCCCGTGACGCGAATCACTTGGCGCTCATCTGTTCGTCACGCTGCGCAGATGCACCGATTCTGGCGCCTTGAACGCGCGCCGCAGCATCGACACCAACGCCTCCTGCACCTCGCCCCCACTGCGGGCTGCACGATAAAGATTGATCCGGTGCGCGGGCAAATTCGGAAGGGTGCCGCCGTGATCTATGCGGTCCAGATGAGGCGGCTCTGTGCCTTCGATCATCGTATGCACCGCCAGATCGGCACTGACTGTCGCTTCGATTGTACGATCACTTTCGGTTTCCACAACCACATCCCAGGAAATCCCGGCCTCGTCCAGATGTTCGACGACACGGGGCCGGAATGTGCATTGCCGGCCAAAGGCCAGCTTGAGAGGGCGCTGCCGCCAGGCCGACCCGCTGCGCGCCCCGACCCAGCACAGCGGTTTGACGGCCAGTTCCTCACCGCCCGCATCCAGCCCGGTTTCGGTTGTCAGGATGATATCGCAGGCCCCTTTCTGGAATTCCGACTTGAGCCGCCGCGTGAAAGAACTGTCCAGTTGCACCTTTACCCTCGGGAAGGCGGCGTGAAACTGTTTGAGAACCTGCGGGATCGCCGGGTAAACGATATCATGGGGCACACCCAGCGTTATTTCCCCCTCATAGGCCTGATCCGTGAGGCGCGTGATCACCTCGTCATTCAGCGCCACCATACGGCGGGCATAAACCAGCAACTGTTCGCCTGATGCCGTCAGCGCAATCGTGCGCCCGGACCGGTCAAACAGATCGAGGCCAAGCAATTCCTCAAGCCGCTTCAATTGCATCGACACCGCAGACTGGGTCAGGTGCAGAAAACCAGCCGCCCGCGTGACCCCGCCGCTTTCGGCAACCGCAACAAACGAGCGGAGCGTGGTTACGTCCAGATTTCTCATATCAATATCCTTGATGTATCAGCTCACAAACATTCGTTTTCAATATGTGTCACACTCCTCCATATACATCAACATAATTGATGAAAATCCGGCAAACCATCACAAACCCAAAGGAGAGACCACAATGGCACTGACAGATTTCAACCGCTCGAACGCCCGTTTCGACACCCGTGCTGCGGCACCCCGCTTTTCGCTGTTGACCATGATGTCGGTCTGGCGGTCCCGGCGTGCGCTGGCACGGCTTGACGCCCATGCCCTCGAAGATATCGGCATCAGCGCGAAACGCGCCCTGACCGAATCCAGCAAACCCATCTGGGACGTGCCCGCAACATGGCGCAAATGACCGCAAAACAGGCAGGCTGCGGCAGATTGACCCGATTTATGACAAAAACAGTCGGAATGTCGCCGCCTGCCCCTGCAATCCTTGCGAAAAAACCTTGAAAGCGACAGCCAACGACCCGATATTTGCCCTAATGCGGGCTGTAAATCCGCGCTCCGGTGCGCCGCACCGGCAAACGGTATCCATTGGAGGTCATAATGGCTGAGTTGAATACGATCCGGACAGCGTCCCAGACACAGGCCGCTCAGATCGACGCCGGGCTACGCGCCCACATGAACAAGGTCTACGGCACGATGTCCGTGGGCATGCTGATCACTGCACTTGCAGCGTGGGCCATCGCGGGCCTGTCCATCACCGACGTCCCGAACGAATTCCAGATTGGTACGGACAAGTATCTGACGTCGCTTGGCTACACGCTGTTCGTGTCGCCGCTGAAATGGGTGATCATGTTCTCGCCCCTGGCGTTCATCTTCTTTGGCTGGGGCGCATTGATGCGTCGGGGGTCCGCGGCTGTTGTCCAATTGGGCTTTTTCGCTTTTGCAGCTGTGATCGGTATCTCGATGGGCACGATCTTCATGATCTACACGCCCTACTCGATCGCTCAAACCTTTGTGGTGACATCAATTGCTTTCGCAGGCCTCAGCCTTTGGGGTTACACCACCAAAAAGAACCTGAGCGGCATGGGCACCTTCCTGATGATGGGCGTGATTGGCCTGATCATCGCGATGGTCATCAACATCTTCCTGCAGTCGCCTGCGATGATGTACGCCATCTCGATGATCGGCATCCTGATCTTTGCGGGCCTCACAGCCTATTACACGCAGGACATCAAGAACACCTATGTGGCGCACGCCGCCCATGGCGATCAGGAATGGCTGGACAAGGCCGCCTATGACGGCGCGCTGAGCCTCTACATCGCCTTCCTGAACTTGTTCCAGTTTCTGCTGATGTTCATGGGATCGCAAGAATAACGCGTATCAATATACGCGATGCTGTGAGGGCCGGTCATTGCGACCGGCCCTTTCCTTTTTTGCGGCAGGCTGGTCCGCGACAGTGATCACGGCGGCACACCCGGTTGGCACAGCTTTCGGACCTGCTGGCGCGCCATCGAGGACGAGATGGCGTCGATCCTGTCCGGCAGCGTGCCTCTGATCGAAAACAGCGGCGGGACCGGCCCGCACCACGGCGATGCGGCAATCCGCACAGAAGGCGGATAACCCGTCTTGCGCGAATTTCGGCAGGTGGTGGCCCACAGCGCATCCCACCCCTGCCCTGTCAGCCCTGGTCGCGGGGCGGGCAATAATGGGGGCCTGCACAAACTAAAAAGGCCGCGTCCTTGCGGCGCGGCCCCTTGAAACAGCAAAGAATGGCGATCTTACTTGATCTTGCCTTCCTTGTATTCAACGTGCTTGCGCACCACGGGGTCATATTTCTTGACGACCATCTTTTCGGTCATGGTGCGTGCGTTCTTTTTGGTCACATAGAAGTGGCCAGTGCCTGCGGTCGAGTTCAGGCGGATCTTGATCGTGGTTGGCTTGGCCATCTGGTGTCTCCTGCATCGCGGCGGCCGCAAAACGGGCGGACCACGGGAAATTCATCTGAACGCCGCTTTTACCCGGGCCGCACCCCGAGTCAACCCCGCGCGCACGCGATATCCGCGGCCATACCGGTTTTTCTGCGCCGGTCCCGAACAGCACCCCGTCAGGCCCGGGTAAAGAAGTGCGCGGAGGGGCTGTAAGCCGGATTCTGTCTAGGACGGTTGCCCGCCCCGAGATGACCATTCCTCTTGAGATGCTGTTGCCAACACCCCTCTAGCTGCCAACCCGGACCTGCTGGGGCAAAAGCGGCCCCGGACCTTGCGGTCCACGCGATCCCTATTTGGCATTGCTCCCGGTGGGGCTTGCCATGCCCGGCCTGTTGCCAGCCCGGCGGTGGGCTCTTACCCCACCGTTTCACCTTGACCCTGCATGCAGGGCAGTCTGTTTTCTGTGGCGCTGTCCGTCGGGTTGCCCCGCCCGGGTGTTACCCGGCACCGTGTCTTCTGGGAGTCCGGACTTTCCTCTCTGGCAGGTTGCCCTGTCAAAGCGGCCATCCGCCCCTCCGCGCGACGTTTGCCTTACGTGCGAAAGTGGGGGGGCGTCAATGGCTGCGGGTGCGCCCGTTTCATCTGCGGGAGCCTCCGGCGGTGGTATTTTTGGTCAGAAGAAGCCTGTGTCGCGTCAGGTCCAAAGGGCCGAGTGTCCGATGGGTGTGAAGTCTTCGGGTTCAATGGGTCCGGTCTTGAATGATCGGTAGCGCAGACGCACCGCGGCCAGAAGTGTTTCTGCATCTGCATCGGCTGTGTATCCGGCCAGTCTCGCCACCCTGGTAAAACTCTCAAGGGTTGGATCACCGGGACCGAAATCGCCGCCGCGATTGCCTGCAAGCCCCTGCGCCTCCAGGCGTGGCCAGTCAAACCAGGGGCCGGGATCGACCTTGCGCCCCGGCGCCATGTCGGAATGGCCGATGACGTTTTGGGGCGGAATGTCCCATGCCGCCAGCATCGGCGCGAGCAGCGCCTCGAGGCTGGCCATCAGTGCCTCGGAAAACGGCCCCTGCCCGTCATTGTCGAGCTCAACCCCGATGGAGCGCGAGTTGATGTCGTGCAGGCCCTCCCATTCCCCTGCCCCCGCGTGCCACGCCCGCAGACCCTCGCCCACCAGTTGCGTCACGCGCCCGGACTTGCAGATGACATAATGTGCCGAGACCTCGGCCGCAGGGTCGCACAGCCGTTCGATCGCCGCCTGGGCACCGGGCATGGCGGTGTAGTGCAAAACGATAAAACGCGGGATCAGCCCGTCACGTCGCGGGCCACAGTTCGGCGATGGGATTTGGTGGATGTCCACCGCGCGCCTCAGCCGCCCGCAGCACGCCGGAACGGGGCCGGATCCCAGCCGCAGGCATAGCCATCGCCATCCGGGTCCAGAGCCTTGCGGTCGCGGTCCGGTCCGCCAAAGGCCAAAAAGTCGATCTGCGCCTCGTCAGCCGAGGGGTATTGCGCGCAATTGCGCTGTGTGCGCGCCGCCGAAGCAAGGCTGACACGGCGGTAGACCTGCGTGCCGCGCGGGTGGCTTGTCTGCAGGGCGTATTGCACCACATTGGGCTGACCGGCTCCACTGCGTGTGGGCAGGGCCGTGGGCTGGATCACTTCGTATTGTGAACGGTTGGCCGCAATGCGCGCCGCGTCGCTTTCGATGGACTGACGTGCGGCCACGGCGTCAAAGTTGTTTTCATCGGAAATACCCGGATTGTTCAGGATCGGCGGGGCCGCGTTTGTCGGGCTGGCATTCACCACACGTTCCCCTGAATTGGCGCGTGCCGCCGCCGCGTCATTCCGTGCGGCAATCTGGGCCAATTCGGCATCCAGGCCCTGTGGGTCAGACACTGCGCGTGGCGTCGATGCTTCACCCGCCTGTGGCGCGCGCGAACGTGCCACAGGCGGGGCCGGAGCCGTCGACCCGCGCGACAAGGCCGCCTCGCGCGCGGCCAGCGTATTTGGATCGTCAAACCCCACACCACGCCCGGGATCAGCGACCCTTGCGCCGCTGTCCGGGACCGCCGGTTGACAGGCCGCCAGCGCCACGGTCGCGCCAAAGATCAGAAAGCGTCGGATATTCATCTCTGCCCACCCTTGTTTTGGGTTTTCTTTCGAGGTGCCTACCACCATTTGGCGGGCTTGGCCACAAACCCGGCGCGTGCCTCCAGGGCATAAGCGGTGTTCAGCAAATCGCCCTCGTCCCATGGGCGCCCGATCAGTTGCAGACCCAGTGGCAGGCCTTGCTTGTCCTGCCCCGCAGGCACGGCGATACCCGGCAATCCGGCCATGTTCACGGTCACGGTGAAAACGTCGTTCAGATACATCTCGACCGGATCGTCCGACGCCTCGCCCAGACCAAAGGCGGCCGAGGGTGTTGCGGGTGTCAGGATCGCGTCGATTCCTTGGGCAAACACGTCCTCGAAATCCTTCTTGATCAGCGTGCGCACCTTGCGGGCGCGGTTGTAATAGGCGTCATAGAACCCTGCCGACAGCACATAGGTGCCGATCATGACGCGGCGCTGCACTTCGGCCCCGAACCCTTCTGCGCGGGTTTTCTCGTACATCTCGGTGATGCCGTCGCCCTGTTCCAGCCGGGCGCGATGGCCATAGCGCACCCCGTCATAGCGCGCCAGGTTCGAGGACGCTTCGGCAGGCGCGATCACGTAATAGGCGGGCAACGCGTATTTGGTGTGAGGCAGCGAGATATCGACAATCTGCGCCCCTGCATCACGCAGCATTTCGGTGCCGCTGGCCCAGAGCGCCTCGATCTCGTCGGGCATTCCATCCATGCGGTATTCCTTGGGGATGCCGATCTTCTTGCCCCTGATGTCGCCGCTCAGCATCGCCTCGAAATTCGGCACTGGCAGGTCGGCGGATGTGGAATCCCTGGGGTCGTGGCTGCACATCGCCTCGAGCATGATGGCCGCATCGCGCACCGACTTGGTCATCGGCCCGGCCTGATCAAGGGACGAGGCGAACGCCACCACCCCCCAGCGCGAACAGCGCCCATAGGTCGGCTTGATCCCGGTGATGCCGGTAAAGGCGGCGGGCTGGCGGATCGACCCGCCGGTGTCGGTGCCCGTCGCGGCCAGACACAAGTCTGCCGCAACAGCGCTGGCCGACCCACCCGAAGACCCACCGGGCGTCAACTGACGCTCATCCACCTTCCAGGGGTTCACGGCATTGCCATACACGGATGTTTCGTTGGACGATCCCATGGCGAACTCGTCCATATTCAGCTTGCCCAGCATCACCGCGCCCGCATCAAACAGGTTCCGGGTGATGGTGCTTTCGTATTCCGGCAGGAACCCTTCGAGGATTCGCGACCCGGCCTGAGACGGCACGCCCTTGGTGCAGAACAGATCCTTGATGCCAACGGGCAGGCCGCACATGGCCGGCGCATCGCCCGCCTTGATACGCGCATCGGCTTGCGCCGCCTGACTGCGCGCAATGTCCGGCGTGTGGTGCACAAACGCATTCAACGCCCCTGCCCCCTCGATCGCGTCAAGGCACGCCTCGGTCAATTCCACGCTCGTGACGTCACCCTTGCGCAACGCATCGCGCGCCTGCGCCAGACCCAGTTTGTTCAGATCAGCCATTATTCAACAACCTTCGGCACAGCAAAAAACCCCTCGCGCGCATCGGGCGCGTTGGCCAGCACGGCCTCTTGCTGAGCGCCATCCGTCACCTCGTCCACACGGCGTTTCAGACGTTGGGGCGTCACGGATGTCATCGGTTCTACGCCGTCCACATCCACTTCGCCCAACTGTTCGATAAAACCGAGGATGGTGTTGAACTCTGCCGCAAGCGCAGGCAGGCGATCGGGCTCGACCCTGATGCGGGCCAGTTTCGCCACGCGGGCGGCAGTGCTTTCGTCGATGGACATGGGCAAACCCTCGAAAATACCAGTTGCGCAGGCTTTAGCGCGCGCGCCCCGGCCCTTCAAGTGGATGGGCGCGGATATGGCGCACATAGACCTCGATCATCCAGCCCAACATCACGGCATTCAGCATGTGCCACAGAAAATGCGTGCCCGTCGGCAGAGCCGCACAAAAGGTTTCATCGACCGAGCGCGCCGTCAGGGACAGCATCAAAAGACCAACCCCGATCAAAAGCCCGCGTGCCAATTGCGCAAACCTGCGCCACAGCAACAGCGCATAGATCGCGATCAGGACAGGGACAGAGACATACCCCGCCGAGCCCCCCAGCACCGGCAGGGTTTGCCACAGCGGAACGGTCAGCACCGCATAGGGCACAAACAGCAAGCCGCCCAACACAGCCAACCAGACCGGCATACCCCAGACATCCCGGTTCACCGCAAAGACATAAAGCAGGATGTAGACAAGGATCGGCACCACATCCAGAATCGCCGACCAGACCTGCGCATGGGTATGAAACAGATAACTCCCGACACCGATCACAGCCAGCACGACACACAAGACCCGCGCCAGCGGAACAGAGGCACTGCGTCGCCACATCAGCCAGGCCGCCAGCAAGAACGCCAGATTGGTCAGCGCATTGAGCGGCTCCGCCCAATAGCCCGGACCCAACCGCTCGCAATACTCATCCATCTGGCGCCAAAGCCCATCCAAATCGCACACCTGCCTCTGTCGCGCACCCCACTTCGCAGATAATCCGCGCCGACACTCAATCAAACGCCCTTCGCTTCTCTGATTGAAAAAAATCCCCGCCGGAGGCTCCCGAAATTCCCAACAGGCGCTAAGGTGGATCAAAACGGGAGAGACATGACCATGAACATCATCTGGCTCGGCCACGGCAGCTTTCGCATCGAAATCGGGGATCAGGTTCTGCTGATTGATCCGTGGCTGAACGGCAACCCGATGCTGACCGAGGATCAGGTGCGCGACGCCATCGCCGGTGCGACGCATATCCTCGTCACCCACGGGCATTTCGATCACACCGCCGATGTCGCGCAACTCAGCATCGACACCAAGCTGCCCGTGTCTGGCATCTACGAACTGGCCCAGCACCTCGCCCATCACGGCGCTGTCGAAGGGCACGCGTTCAACCGGGGCGGCACGATCACCCTGGGCAACGTCACGGTGACACTGGTGCCCGCCTCGCATTCCTCGTCGATCGAGGTGCACGGGCGCGCGGTCTACATGGGGCAGGAATGCGGGCTCATCATCAAGGGCGAAGGCAAGACGATCTACCTGTCGGGCGACACCGACATCATGGCCGACATGGACTGGATCGGCGCGTACCACAGGCCCGACATCGGCATCCTGTCGGCGGGCGGGTACTATACCATGGACATGGCCGCGGCGGCCTATGCCGCCAAACGCTATTTCAACTTCGACACAGTAATCCCCTGCCACTACCGTACCTTCCCGGCGCTGGAACAGAACGCGGATGCGCTCAAGGCCGGCCTGCCGGGCGTCAACGTGATCGAACCCGAGGTGATGCAGGCGATCGGCTTGTGATTACGCCATCCCAGGAACTTTGCGCGGTAGTCAGACGGACGCACAAGGCAGTCCGAGAAATGGACGAAGAGGCGATACGCGGTATGTTTTCGGACAGCGATGCATTGCGCTTTATCGGTGCCGAGATCGGCGAGGTCTGGCAAGGCGACGTCCTGAGAAAAGGTGTCATGGATCTCTTCGACTTGCCCGCGCACAGCCACGATGAGGACGCACTCGATGCATATGAATGCGGTAAGATTGGCTGGGCTTTTTGGCAGGGGACAGTCGTCTTTGAGGACGGTGACACTGAGGTCCGTGCCTATTACTATTTTACCTACGTCTTCGCGCTCGAACAGGGTGCATGGAAAATCATCCACCTGCACGTAGCGAACCCAGATTCGAAGTTTGAACAACTCGGCCTCGCGACCCCGGATCTTGATGCACTGGTGAACGCCGCCCAAGATGGTCCCCTCGGGGTCGGAACCGCAAGCATGGCAAGTATCATGTTCACGGATGTCGTGGACAGTTCCGCCCTTGCCGACGTGATGGGCGACAAGCTTTGGACGAAACGGATCGACTCTCATTTGGCTGACGTGCGAACGATCATCGAAGACAACGGAGGCACGTTGGTCAAATCGCTGGGCGACGGTACCATGTCCACCTTCACCTCGTCGCGCAGCGCCTTGGCCGCCGCGCGTGACATCCAGAATAAGGCGCAGGCGGATCAGACCGAACCCAATCTGCGGCTGCGAATTGGTCTGCATACCGGCGAAGTGATCGAGAACAAGGGCGACTTCTTTGGCACTGTCGTCAACAAGGCCGCCCGCGTGGCGTCCGTCGCCAACCCGGACGAAATCCGCGTCTCGGATGCCACCCGCGCGATGATCGGCGGCAACCCGGACTTTACTCTCACCGATCCAATCAACATCCCCCTCAAGGGGCTGGAGGGCGAACACATGATCTATCGTCTCGACTGGCAGTCATGAGCAAGGCCAGCCCCGAACTCGTCGCCATCCTCACCCGCTGGGTCAACGCCACAGTCGCGGGCGACGGGCGCACAGTGCGCAACCTGCTCAGCCGCGATGCCAGCGCACAGTATTGCGGCAGTTCGCGTGACGAAATCATCTCGGGGCGCGAGTTGCAGGACGGGATCGAGGCCCATATCGGCGAAATCCGCAACATCGCCATCGACAATGCCGACTTCAACGCCCACGAATTCCAGACCACCGGCTGGGGCTTTTCGCAATGCACCCTGCGCCACCGCGAAACCGGCAACACGGTGCATTGGCGCGTGTCGGTCTTCTTTCGGCTGGAAGAAGGGATCTGGAAGGCGCACCATGTCCACAGTTCCTTTGCCAGTGACGATCACAAGGTCATGGGCATCGACCACGTGGCCTTTAACGATCTGGTCAATTCCGCCCGCGACCTCGATCTGAAGATCGGGCGCAGCGGCAGCGCGACGGTGATGTTCACGGATATCGTGGGCAGTTCGTCGCTGGCCGAGGCGCTGGGGGATGCGCGCTGGACAGGCGCGGTCAGCGCCCATGTCGATGATCTGACAGGCGCCATCGAGGCCGAGAGCGGGCGCATGATCAAGTCGCTCGGCGACGGGACCATGTCCACCTTTTCCAGTGCCGGCAGCGCCATGCGCGCCGCGCAGGCGATCCAGCGCCACCTCGCCGACCAGACCGACGAGCCGCGCCTGCGGGTGCGCATCGGGCTGCACACCGGTGACGTGATCGAGGCGGGCGACGATTTTTTCGGCACCGTGGTCAACAAGGCCGCGCGCGTCGCCGCCGCCGCGGCCCCCGCCGAAATCCTTGTTTCGGACGCCACCCGCGTCATGGTGGGCGGTGCGCGTGAATTCGCATTTGGCGACAGTGCGCAGATACCGTTGAAAGGTTTGGAGGGCACGCATGTCGTGCACGGGCTGACATGGCAGACATGATCACCCCCTCTCCCGAATTGCTGGCTGTGGCGCGGCGGTGGTACAAGAGCATCCGCGAGCACGATCTGGATGGATTGAAGAACTTCATGTCCGAATCCGAACATCTGCGCTTTGTCGGCACGTCCGAAGGCGAGTTCTGGAGCGGGCGCGCCGTGCGCGACGGCATCGGTGCGCATTACGGCGAAATTCCGCGCGCGGTTCGGCACGAGGAAGTCCAGGCCGAAGCCTTCGAGATGGGCACTGTCGGCTGGTGCTGCTTTGCCAACACCTTCTGGTTTGAAAACAACCCCGACACCCCTGTGGATTTTCGCGCCACGTTTGTCTTTATCCTTGAAAACGGGATGTGGAAAATGGTCCATCGCCACACCTCTGTCCCGACCCCGAACGCGCAGGTGGCCGGGAATGAACACAGCGCGATCCAATCCCTTGCCGAGGCCGCGCAGAAAGGCTTTTCGCTGAACCAGAAGGACGGGCTGGCCTCGGTGATGTTTACCGATATCGTGGGTTCTTCGACGCTGGCCTCGGCACTGGGCGATCGGGTCTGGATGCCGATCATCACCGCGCATTTCGCCATGATCCGCAAGCATGTCGCTGATCACGGCGGCCAGTTCGTGAAATCGCTGGGCGATGGCACCATGTCCAGCTTTCCTTCGGCGCGCAGCGCACTGGCGGCGGCGCGTGACATCCAGGTTTCGCTGGATGCGGATGCCAGCGAACCCCGCCTTGGTGTGCGCATCGGGGTGCACACGGGCGATGTGGTGCAGTCGGATGACGACTTTTTCGGCACCGTCGTCAACACCGCCGCCCGGATCACCGCCGCCGCAAGTGCTGCGGACATCTGCGTATCGGATGTCACGCGCATGATGGTCGGCACGGATGCGGACCTGACGTTTTCCGGGCCCGAAACGGTGCACCTCAAGGGGTTGGCGGGCGAACACGCGCTCTACCGCCTGGACTGGCAGCGATGATCGCGCCCTCGCCCGAGATCGAAAGCATCGTGCGCCGCTGGACGACGCTGATCCGCACCCACATGGTCGCGGACCTGCCCCATTACCTGTCGGGGTCCGAGGCGCTGATCTATATCGGCACCGCCGACGGCGAAAGCTGGCGCGGGCAACTGGTGCGCGACGGCATCGCCGATCACATGGCCGAAGTCCCCGATTTCATCGAGGAAGACGTCGAAATCGACGCCTGGGAAAACGGCGGCACCGGCTGGGCCAACTACAAAAGCACCTTTACCTTTCCCGGTACGGGCAGTTCCGGCGTGCACCGCGCCACATTTGTCTTTGTGCTTGAGCGGGGCAGCTGGAAGATCGTGCAGCACCATATCAGCCAGCCGGATTCCAACATCAAGAAGATGGGCGTGGAACACAGCGCCTTTGCCGCCCTGATCGACGCCGCACAGGCGACACTGCACGATTTCGGGACCGAAGGCCTCGCCTCGATCATGTTCACCGACATCGCAGAGTCGACCGCCATCGCGCAGGCGGTGGGGGACCGGGTTTGGATGACGGCGCTGGCCGGGCACATGGACATCGTACAGACCTGCATCGCCGATCACGGCGGCGAATTGATCAAGTCCCTGGGCGACGGAACCATGTCGGCCTTTTCCTCGGCGCGCGGGGCCATGGCGGCGGCGCGCGACATCCGTGACCGCGTGGCCGCCGCCCAGTCCGAACCGCCGCTGCGTGTGCGCATCGGGGTGCACACCGGCGAAGTGATCCGCGCACGGGGCGACTTTTTCGGCTCGGTCGTGAACAAGGCCGCGCGCATCGCCGACACCGCACAACCGGGCGAGGTGCGGGTGTCGGACGCGACCAGACTCATGCTGGGCCAGGTAGACGGCTTTTCCTTTGTCGATCCGGTCGACCTCATGCTCAAGGGTATTGCGGGCGACCAACGCATTTACACGCTGGCCTATTGACCGAAGGGTCCCTGCGCCGCAGGCTGGCGGCATTTGAAAAAGGTTACTGCATGACGACCCCGTCGCCGGAACTTGCCGCAATCGCCGCCCGCTGGGTCAAATCCATGGTCAGCCAGCAGGGTGCCGCCTTGTCCAACATGCTGTCACAACACGACCCGGTGGTGTTTTGCGGCACGGCAGACAACGAGGTGTACCGCGACGATTTCTTTCGCGCCAACTATTCAGAACATGTCGCCGAAATTCCCATCGGGCAGCTCAGCGATGTGGAAATCGAAGCCCATGAAAACGGCGACATGGGCTGGGCATTCTGGCACGGCAAAATCCGCTTTCCCAATGCCAACCGCAGCGGCGTGGCGCGCATCACCCTGATCTTTCAGATGGATCAGGGGCTTTGGAAAATCCAGCACATCCACAACTCCTTTCCGGTCGCCAATATCGAGGCATGGGGATACCAGCACAACGCGCTCGACGCCCTGCTTGTCGCGGCAGAGGAAATCGACCCCGGCGTCGGCAAGACCGGCATCGCCGCCGTGATGTTCACCGATATCGCAGAGAGTTCCGAACTGGCCGCCATCGTCGGTGACACCGCATGGTCGGTGCGCGTGAACCATCACATGGCGCTGCTCAAAAAGCAGATCGAGACCAGCGAAGGCCGGCTGGTCAAGACGCTTGGCGACGGAACGATGTCGACCTTTCCCTCGGCCCGCGCGGCAATGCTGGCATCCCAGCAGATCCAGCGCGGCATGACCGAAGACAGCCGCGAACCGCACCTGCGGGTGCGCATCGGCATCCATACCGGAGACGTGGTGCAGGCGGGCGACGATTTCTTTGGCACCGTGGTGAACAAGGCGGCACGCGTCGCCTCGGCTGCGGCGCCAAACGAAATCCGGGTGTCCGACGCCACGCGGATCATGGTGGGATCAACGGCCGATTTCACCTTTGACGACACCGCCCGCGTGCCCCTCAAGGGGCTTGAGGGGGATCACCTGATCCACCGGCTTGCGTGGTAAAATCGGCCTAGTTACCCGCCACCTGTTGCGCATAGGCCTGCGCATCGAACCAGCCGCGCGATGCCCTGACCTTCATGTCCGGGCCCATGTCCCATTCTTCCCAGCCGTGAATGGTCAGCGGGTTGTTCGTGCCCGCGTCATGGCCCGTAAAGGTCCAGACATAGACCACGTGATCGCCCGCCGCGCGCACCGCATCGCATGTCAGGGTCAGATCGGGCACATCCGCATAAAACCCCGCCGCCATGTCGGCCACCCGGGCACGTCCCGTCCACGGCTCACCCCGGTTGATCACGATCTCTCCGTCTTCGGCAAAAAACGAGGCCACCGCGTGCGGGTCTTTCGAGTTCCACGCCGCAGTGTAGTCGGCGGCAATCTGTTCAATAGTTGTGGTCATGTCAGGTCCGTCTGTGGTCAAAAGGAAATAGTATGCACCTTGCGCCGGGCCGCGCCGATCTGTCCATCGCTTATCGCCGCGCGGCAAAGAATTCGCGCAACAGCGCCTCGGCCTCGGACGCGGCAATCCCGTCATAAATCTGCGGCACATGATGGCTCTGGGCGTGGGCAAAGACACGCGCGCCCTGCGCCACACCGCCCGATTTCGGATCGGATGCGCCGTAATACAGCCGCTCGATCCGGGCGGCGGCGATGGCGGCGGCACACATCGCGCAAGGTTCAAGCGTGACATAGAGCGAATGCCCCCCCAGACGCTCTGACCCAAGTGCCGCGCAAGCCGCGCGGATGGCCAGCATCTCGGCATGGGCCGTCGGGTCGCAGAGTTCTCGCGTCCGGTTGCCCGCACGCGCCACCACGTCGCCCGAAGGTGCCACGATCACGGCCCCCACGGGCACCTCATCGCGTGCCCCTGCCGCGCGGGCCTCTTCCAGCGCCAGTTCCATAAACGATCGAAACTCCATGCGCCCCAGTTGCCACGTCCCTTGCCCCGGGCGCAAGGCACGGCTATGGCCACGTCATGACTGACACCCCACCACAAGGCGACCGCATCGCCAAGGTTCTCGCCCGCGCCGGGATCGCCAGCCGTCGCGGCGCCGAAACCATCATCGCCGCAGGCCGGGTGAGCGTGAACGGCAAACAAATCGACAGCCCCGCGCTGAACGTGACCGACAGGGACACCATCACGGTCGATGGAAAACCGCTGCGCGACCCCGAACCGATGCGCATGTGGCTGTATCACAAACCCGCAGGCCTTGTGACAACGGACGCGGATGAAAAGGGGCGGCGCACGATCTATGACGCCCTGCCCGACGACATGCCGCGCGTGATGTCCATCGGGCGGCTCGACATCAACTCAGAGGGGCTTTTGCTGCTCACCAATGACGGCGACATCAAACGCAAGCTGGAATTGCCCAGCACCGGATGGATGCGCCGCTATCGGGTGCGCATCAACGGACGGCCCACCGACGCCAGTCTTGAACCGCTGCGCAACGGCATCACGGTCGAGCGCGAACGGTTCCAGCCCATGCAGGTCACGCTGGACCGTCAGCAAGGGGCGAATGCCTGGCTGACCGTGGGCCTGCGCGAAGGCAAGAACCGCGAAATCCGCCGCGCCATGGAAAGCATCGGGCTGGCGGTGAACCGGCTGATCCGGATCAGCTATGGCCCCTTCCAGCTGGGTGATCTCAAACCCGGCGCGGTCGAGGAAATCCGCCGCAAGATCGTGCGCGACCAGTTGGGCATCGAAACCCCTGATGCAACCGGAACCGCGAAATCCAGACCCAAAACCCCGGTCCGCAAGCGTCCCCGGCGCTGAAATCAACCGATTTTGCAATCTTGCGCGCAGAATTCCCCCTTGTGTGTGCGCGGTGTTTGCATTCCTGTTCCCGGCAATTGTGGCAAAGCGATGAACAACCTTTTCGCGGGCCTAGTCCTGTCTCGGTAAAGGTCATATAGTTGCGCCATTGGATGGGGAACCCGTATGCAGCCAACTGCGTTTCAGAAAGTCGCCTATGTGGTGCTGATTGCACTGATGTTCGGCGTGACCACCGGACTGATCGGGGGGCTTTGAACGCATGGCGCAGCGCTTTGGCGGAAAATACAGCCCCGATGGCACCGATGCGTCCGCCCCGACCGAACGCAGCGCCTTTCAGGGCGCGCGAGTGGACCCGATTGGCGCGCGCTCCAATCTGCTGTTTCTGCCCGCCATCCCGATGGTGTTTCTGGCGCTGAATGACGGCGCGGTGAACCTCGCGCTGGCGCTGGTCGCGGCGGCGATCCTCACGCTTGCCGCATGGCTCCTGCGCGGCGGCTTGCGGGCCGAGGCGGCCTATCTCGAACGCAAGGTCGCGCGCCGCCCGGCCATCCCGCGCAAACTGTTTGCCTCTGCCCTCACCGGAACTGGCATTGCGCTTGCCGCCTATCGGTCCGAACCCGGACTTGTGGCGCCGATCCTCTTTGGCATTGCCGCCGGGGGCCTGCATCTGGCGGCCTTCGGCATCGACCCGCTGCGCGACAAGGGGATGGAAGGCGTCGACACCTTTCAGCAGGACCGCGTCGCGCGCGTTGTGGACGAGGCCGAAACACATCTGAGCGCCATGACCGATGCCATGAAACGCGCCGAAGATCGACAAATGGCGCTCAAGCTGGAAAAGTTCCAGGCCACCGCCCGCGACCTCATCCGCACGGTCGAGGAAGACCCGCGCGATCTGACGGCGGCGCGCAAATATCTGGGCGTCTACCTGATGGGCGCGCGCGATGCGACGATCAAGTTCGCCGACATCTACGCGCGCACCCGCGACACGCAGGCGCGCGCTGATTACAGCGATCTGCTGGACGATCTCACCAACAACTTTGCCGCCCGCACCCGGAAACTGCTGGTCGAAGACCGCTCTGACCTCAACATCGAAATCGACGTGCTGCGCGACCGCTTGCAGCGCGAAGGGGTGCGCACCGCGCCCGAAGACAGTTAATTCAGGAACAAGGTAGCCCATTATGTCTGAAACAGTCCGCCAAAAGGCCGAAGCCGCGCTTGCCGCCGTCGAAGAAGTGACAGCCGTCGTATTGCCCGAACCCAAAGAGGCAGGCGCCATCGTCCCGCTGGCCGAGGCAGACGCCCCCGTCGGCACTGAAATCCGCGCCCGCATGGACGAGATCGACATGGGCGACACCAACTCCATCGTGTCTTTCGGATCAGCGGCGCAGGCCGAGTTGCAGGAAATCAGTCAGGCCATGCTGACGGACGTGCGCAACAAGGATGTGGGGCCAGCCGGTGACAGCCTGCGCGGCATCGTGACCACGATCCGGGGCTTTTCGGTTTCCGAGCTTGACGTGCGCCGTGACCGGTCGTGGTGGGAAAAGTTGCTCGGGCGCGCCGCCCCGTTTGCCAAGTTCACGGCCAAGTTCGAAACCGTGCAGGGCCAGATCGACAAGATCACCGACAACCTGCTGGAGCACGAACATACCCTGCTCAAGGACATCAAGTCACTCGACCTGCTCTATGAAAAAACGCTGCAGTTCTATGACGAACTGGCGCTCTACATCGCGGCCGGAACGGAAAAGATCAGGGAACTGGACGAAACGGTCATTCCGGCCAAGGAAAAGGATGTCGGGAAGGCCGCCGAGGACGACAAGGTCATGGTCGCACAGGAATTGCGCGACCTGCGCGCCGCGCGCGACGATCTGGAACGCCGTGTGCATGATCTGAAACTGACGCGGCAGGTGACCATGCAATCGCTGCCCTCGATCCGTCTGGTGCAGGAAAACGACAAATCGCTGGTGACGAAAATCAACTCGACCCTCGTCAACACCGTGCCCCTCTGGGAAACCCAACTGGCCCAGGCCGTCACCATCCAGCGCTCGGCAGAGGCCGCCGCCGCCGTGCGCGACGCCAATGACCTGACCAACGAGTTGCTGACATCCAATGCGGCCAACCTGCGGACCAGCAACAAGGCGATCCGCACCGAAATGGAGCGCGGCGTGTTCGATATCGAGGCGGTCAAGAAGGCCAATGCCGACCTGATCGGCACCATCGAGGATTCCTTGCAAATCGCGGACGAAGGCAAAGCCAGACGCGCCGCCGCCGAAGAAGACCTCAAGAAGATGGAGGCGGATCTGCGCGACACGCTGGCCAGCGCCAAGGCGCGCAAGGACGGGGTCGGCGACACGGCTGGCACCGCCGTACCGGGCTGATCGACAGGGCGATGGCGGGCGCGCAGGCAAGATCACGGGGGGGGCTGACAGGCGGCATTGCGGCGCTTGCCCTGCTCGCGGCCTGCGGCAGTCTTGCGCCCGTCGAACCGGTGATCAAACCGCAGGCGCGCCCCGCCGCATTGCCCGCACCCGCACCGCCGCGCCCCACATCCGAAGCCAGCGCGGCGCTGCGCAGTTACCTCGCGCAGGTGCAATCCAGCCAGTTGACGTCGGGCCTGTTGCGCCAAGACGGGGGCGGGCCGGATACGCCCTATTCCGCCGACATGCTGGCGCGCAATTTCGAGCGAATCGTTTTTTTCAACGAATATTCCACGACCGGCACGACACGCGGCGGTGCCAGCAACCTGCGCCGCTGGTCCGAACCGGTGCGCATCGGTGTGGCCTTTGGCGCATCCGTCCCCCCCAGCCAGCGCGCCCGTGACCGCGCGGATGTGCGCGCCTATGCCAGCAGGCTGGCGCGCGCGACGGGGCACCCGGTCACGACCAGCGGAACACCCAATTTCATGGTGTTCTTTGTCAGCGAAGACGACCGCGCCCCGACCCTCGACCAGATCGCGCCGCGCCTGCCCGGCGTCACGCTGGCCAACCTCGGCGCGCTTCGCAATCTGCCACAGGACGCCTATTGCGCCGTGGCCGCCTATGCCAGCGGACCGGAGCGCAACACATATACCTCTGCCGTGGCTGTCATCCGCGCCGAAAACCCGGACCTGCTGCGCCTGTCCTGCATCCACGAGGAACTGGCACAGGGCCTCGGCCTTGCCAATGACAGCCCAGATGCGCGGCCCTCGATCTTCAACGATGATGATGAATTTGCCCTGCTGACGGATCATGACGAGGCGCTGCTGGGGATGCTTTACGACAGCCGCCTGCAACCGGGCATGTCCCTCGGCACCGCGCGTCCCATCGTGCGACAGATCGCCCGTGAACGGCTGGGCGAAGGTGGCGCGATATGAGCCTGCTTGCCTGGCTTTTTGGCATGGTCCAGCCCGTCGACAGCGGACAGACGGTGCGCGACTGGATCGTCGGCCAGACCGACGCCGCGCTTGAAATCACCGAAGCGGGCGGTTTTCCAACGCCGCAGGGTCAGGTGGCGATGCTCGATACGCTGATTCCGACGCCCGAGCCCCAGTGGATCGACGTGCCCGACACGGGCGGTCAGATCGTGGTGTTCCATGACACCGGACAGGGTCGCAATTCCATACTCGCGCTGGTCTTCTCGGAGGCGACGGTGGCGGGCGGAGCGGCGGTCGGGGTTGTCCCGATCGGGACAGGCCTCGCCAGCGTCTTCACGCCCGACACATATGCCAGCATCAACCTTTTCTTCGACAGTTTCGGCGAAAACGGCGATCCCTATTACGACTTCTTCTCGCTCCACGATGACCCACAAGGGGGCGAGCGCAAGATCGTACCACTGCCTGATGGCACGCCCGTGCCCTATATCCACTCCGGCCGGGGCGACGGCAGCTATCCGGTCTACACGCTTCAGGATGTGGCGGGCGAGGTGATCGCGGTCTATACCGACTTCATGGGCATAAACGACACGGGCGACTGGCTGCGGCCACCCGGCGTCCGCAACTGAACACTCCAAAGGAGACCCACATGGGTATTTTCGACTTCCTCTCCGGTGAATTCATCGACGTCATCCACTGGGTGGACGACACCCGCGACACGATGGTCTGGCGCTTTGAGCGTGAGGGGCACGAGATCAAGTACGGCGCCAAGCTGACCGTGCGCGAGGGGCAGGCGGCGGTGTTCGTGCACGAAGGGCAACTGGCGGACGTGTTCACCCCCGGTCTCTACATGCTTGAAACCAACAACATGCCGATCCTGACAACGCTGCAACACTGGGATCACGGATTCAAAAGCCCGTTCAAATCCGAGATCTACTGCGTCAACACGACCCGCTTCAACGACCTGAAATGGGGCACCAAAAACCCGATCATCTGCCGTGACCCTGAATTCGGCCCGGTCCGGCTGCGCGCGTTCGGCACCTATTCCGTCAAGGTCGCGGACCCGGCCAGATTCCTCGTTGAAATCGTCGGCACCGACGGCGAATTCACTATGGACGAGATCAGCTTTCAGATCCGCAACATCATCGTGCAGGAAATGTCGCGCTCTCTGGCCAAATCCGGCATCCCGGTGCTGGACATGGCCGCAAACACCCGCGAACTGGGCCAGATCGTGGCCAAGGAAATCAGCGCCCAGATTGCCGAATACGGGCTGATCATCCCCGAGCTTTACATAGAAAACGTCTCGCTTCCGCCTGCGGTCGAGGCGGTGATGGACAAGCGATCTTCGATGGGTGTGATCGGAAACCTGAATGAATACATGCAGTTCCAGGCCGCCGAGGCGTTGGGACGCGAAGGCGGCGGCGCCGGGGACGCAATGCAGGCGGGCCTTGGGGCCGCCATGGGTCTGCAAATGGGCAACATGGCCGCAAGGCAAGGCCCCTGGGGGGCGCAGCCCGCGCGCACCGCAGCGCCCGCCGCGATGGCCCCGCCTCCGCCGCCGGTCGAACATGTCTGGCACATCGCACAAGGCGGCAAGACCACTGGCCCATTTTCCAAGGCACGCATGGCCCGCATGGCCACCGACGGCGACCTCGCACGCGACACATATGTGTGGACGGCAGGGCAAGACGGGTGGATCAGGGCCGAGGACGTGACGGAACTGGCGCAGCTGTTCACCATTCTGCCGCCGCCTCCGCCGGGGGCATAAGCGGCATCAGGGCACTGAACCCGACAATCGCACGGCGTGCGCGGTACCGAACCGCCCGCACGCCAATCAGTCATCAGGCCGCAAGGCTGCGCAAAACCTGCGAAAACAGGTGCCACAAAATCGAACAGCACTGACCTGCTCAAGTTACCTTTCCGAAATGTGTTTTGTCGTATATCAAGCGCAGGGATAACAATAAAAAGCAGGCTCATGTTCGATCAAGAAGATTCCGCCGGGCACACGGCGACGCAGCGCCCTGCCATTGAATGGGTCAAGACGCTCTCGGGTTACCGCGAACCCGACCTCTGGCGCAGCTGCTTCGAGCTGGCCGTCACAATCGGGCCATTTGTGCTGCTCTGGGCGCTGGCCTGGTGGGCCATGTCGATCAGCTATTGGCTGACGTTCACGATTTCCCTGATCAACGCAGGGTTCCTGCTGCGTCTGTTCTGCATCCAGCATGATTGCGGGCATGGTGCGTTTTTCAAGAACCGAACGGTCAGCGACTGGCTGGGGCGTGTGATCGGGGTGCTCACCCTGACACCCTATGACGTTTGGCGGCGCTCGCATTCGCTGCACCACGCCTCGTCCGGCAATCTGGGCCGGCGCGGCATGGGGGATGTGCACACGCTGACTGTGGCGGAATATCGCGCGCTGAAACCGTTCAACCGTTTGATTTACCGCCTTTATCGCAATCCCGTTGTCCTGTTTGGCCTTGGCCCCGGATACCTGTTTCTGGTGCAGAACCGGTTGCCCCTGGGCCTGACAGGCCACGTCAGATACTGGGTCAGCGCGATGTGCACCAACGCAGCCATCATCGCGTGGGTCGCATTGGTTCTGTATGCCGGGGGGTTGATGCCGATCCTTCTGATTTTCCTGCCCTCGACGCTGCTGGCAGCGACTGCCGGGGTCTGGTTGTTCTATGTGCAGCACCAGTTCGAAACGACACTTTGGGATGTCGAAGATAACTGGCAGATGCACGAAGCCGCTCTTGAAGGCAGTTCGCACTATCTGTTGCCGCCGGTGCTGCAATGGTTAAGCGCCAACATCGGCATTCACCATGTCCATCACCTCTACAGTCGCATTCCGTTTTACCGATTGCCCGAAGTGTTGCGCGATCATGTGGAGCTTGCCGAAGGAAACCGAATGACCATTCGGCAAAGCCTGGGCAATGCGCGCCTGAACCTGTGGGATGAGGATTCCCGGCGTCTGGTGTCCTTTTCACGGGCGAAAACGCTCTGACACGTCATCACGAATCGGTGTGGCCATCGCCGCGTCGTGCCAATGTGGCGACATGCGGTGTGGCCGGTCTGTCCATGGATCACCAAACAACGCGCTCCCTGACACTGGGCGCTATCGGTCCACTCTCAACAAGGTGAGTGAGGCGCGCCCTTGCCGTGGCATCCTGCCCACCGGGCGCACGGCCCTCACCTGGGGTCTGCCCGTCGCGGCCCTCAGCGGGGCACTGAGCGGGTTCGCGGCGCGTTTCACAATCCAGCCGTGGCGCGGGTCCGGTCCTTTCGCGCCTCGGCGCAAAAGGCATTGCCGACCGCTTCGGAGAGCGGCACACACTGGCTTTCATCGCCTTCCTGATTGCGCTGGCAGTGGATGTGGCGTTCCGTCTCTGGCGGCATTACATCATGCGGGACAACGCCGCGCGGATCATGTTACCCAAGATCCTGCACCGATACGTTCAAAGGACAAACCCGAATGCGCCGCCGCGCCACGATCCTCCTGCTCTGGCTCATGTTCCTGATGCTGATCCCGCTGGTCGCGCCGGGGCCGCTGTTCGCCCCGGGATGGGCTTTCGCGCTCGGCGGTCTTGCGATATGCGCGGCTGCGCGCAGCCTTGGGGAACGCAGGGCACAAGGCCCGGTGCCTGCCCCGATCTGTTTCAACCGCATGGCCGCCCCGACCCTGCACGCGGCTTTTCACCGATGGCGCTACATCGCCCCCGGCGATGGCGATTTGCGCCGGATCACATTCAAAACAGTGCACCCTTACCGATGACGGACCTGCCCGACATCTCGCGCGCGGACGCCCCCGCCGATCACCGCTTTCCCTGCGACAATTGCGGCGCGGACTTTCGGTTCGATCCGGACACGGGAACGCTGATATGCGACTTTTGCGGCAACACGGCCCGGATCGAAGGCACCCGCGAAACCGCACCGACCGCGATCCGCGAACTGGATTACCGCGCCGCTCTGGAGGCAGACCTGCCAAGCGCGGAGATCGAGGAAACGCGGGTTTCCAAATGTCCTAATTGCGGGGCGCTGATCGAATTCGACGCCAATGTGCACGCCGCCGAATGCCCGTTCTGCGCCACACCCGTCGTGATCGGCACCGGCACCCACCGACAGATCAAACCACGCGGCGTCCTGCCCTTCGCGATGAGCGAGAGCGAGGCGCGCGGCGCCATGACGGACTGGCTGGGCGCGCTCTGGTTCGCGCCGAACGGACTTCAGGACTATGCCCGCAAGGGGCGCAGCCTGCAGGGCATCTACGTGCCCTACTGGACGTTCGACGCCGACACGCGCAGTGCCTATACCGGTGAACGCGGCACGGTCTATTACGAAACCCGGACCGTGATGCGCCACGGCAAACGCGAACAGGTTCAGGTGGCACGGGTCCGCTGGCAGCGCACACGCGGCACGGTCGCGCGCTTTTTTGACGACGTGCTGGTGCTTGCCTCTACCTCGCTGCCCAAACGTTTCACGGATGCGCTGGAACCGTGGGATCTCAGCGCGTTGCAACCCTACACGCCTGAATTCCTAGCCGGTTTCCGGGCCGAAGGATACTCGGTCGAGCTGCAACAGGGCTTTGTCGAGGCGCGCGCCCATATGGACCGCATCATCGCGCGCGACGTGCGGTTCGACATCGGCGGCGACCGCCAGCGCATCCATTCGGTCGACACCAAACTCGGGGCCGTCACCTTCAAACACATCCTGTTGCCCGTCTGGTTGGCGGCGTACAAATACCGGGGCGAAACCTACCGTTTCGTGGTGAACGGGCGCACAGGCCGGGTGCAGGGCGAACGGCCCTATTCCACGGGCAAGATCGCGCTTGCCGTGCTTGCCGGGGTGCTGGTCGCCGGGGCCATCGGCTTTGTCATGGCGCTTCAGGGATGAGCGACCACGACACCCTTACCGCCCTGCTCGCTGCGCGCTATTCCTGCCGCGCCTATCTGCCTGACGCGGTTCCCAGGGCCGACATCGCCCGGATCATCCGCGCCGCCCGCCACGTGCCCAGTTGGTGCAACGCCCAGCCCTGGCAGGTCATCATCGCCTCAGGCGCGGCCACCGACACCTTTCGCGACGCGCTTTACGAGGTGGCCGCAAACACCGCGCCTGCCCCCGATCTGCCATGGCCCGAAGGCTATCCCGGCATCTACGGGATGCGCCGCCGCGCCTGCGGCTTCCAGCTTTATGACGCCGTCGGTATCGACAAGGACGACCACGCCGCGCGCGGTGCACAGATGATGGAAAACTATCGCTTGTTCGGCGCCCCTCACGTCGCTATCATCACCTCTCCCCTCGCGCTTGGCCCCTACGGCGCCATGGACACAGGCGGCTTTGTCACCGCCTTCTGCCTCGCCGCACAGGTGCTTGGCGTTGCCACGATCCCACAGGCCGCCATCGCCGCCCAGGCCCCGTTCGTGCGCGCGCATTTCAACATCGCGGAGGACCGTCTGATCCTCTGCGCCATCTCCTTCGGTTACGCCGATCCCGACCACCCCGCCAACCAGTTCCGCACACAACGGGCCGAAGTGGACGACATCGTGGACTGGCGCGCATGAGGGCACTGCTGCAACGGGTCAGCCGCGCGTCGGTCGAGGTCGAGGGTGAAGTCGTCGGCCAATGCGGCGCGGGCCTGCTGATCCTGGTTTGCGCCATGCCCGAGGACGATTTCGACACGGCCCGCGCATTGGCGACCAAAATCTCCAAACTGCGCCTGTTCAGGGACAAGGGTGGCAAGATGAACCTCTCCATCCTGCAAACCCAAGGCTCCGCCCTTTTGGTCAGCCAGTTCACGCTGGCCGCGGACACCTCGCGCGGCAACCGCCCCGGCTTTTCGGGTGCTGCGGGGCCCGCGCAGGCCGAAACCCTCTACCTCCAGTTCGCGCATGCCCTGCGGGACCTCGGGATTCCAACCCAAACCGGTCGATTTGGCGCTGACATGGACGTGTCACTGACGAATGACGGGCCGGTAACGATCTGGTTGGATACGAATGCGGGGTAGAGAGTAAGGGTGGCTTTGCGGACATTGCCGCCGTCCGAGTGTACAATCTAGACCAGAAAGCCCGAGACATCTATGTTTTGATTCTGGATAGGAGGCCTTCCACTCGGCGCATGCTGATTTTGGTGTACATCGATGAAATTATATTATTACACGGGCTACGAACACCTTCGCGACATACTCAAAGATAGGAGAGTGAAGTTGTCGCGCTACGGGAGATTTGGAACTCTCAATGACCCCTTCGAATTGGCTCCATATGACATATCTGACCCTCAGATCAGATCAGCTCATAAGGAAGCCATTGACGAAATTGCAAAAAAAGCAGGTTTAGTTTGCTTGAGCAAAACGCGACGTTCACCTGTGATGTGGGCACACTACACAGACAATCATGAGGGTGCCTGTCTCGAATTTGAAGTCACATTTAATCATGTGATCAAGATCAAATACCAGACCAAAAAGCTGTTCCAAGGAATTACTTTAGACGGCTATGACAATCACATAAATGAAAACAACGTCGAAAAGCTATTGGGTACGAAAGCACAAGATTGGGCCTATGAACAAGAGCATCGGTTGCTTGTTCCATTAGACAACGAAGTAGTTGTCAGTGAAGGCAATCTCCATTTTTTGCCTTTTCAGGAGATTGAGGACAATACTTTTATGCTGAGACGTGTTTTCGTCGGATATAGGTGCAGTAAGGGCATTTCAAAACTCATGAGCGATGTAGCAGGCTACCCTCATAAAGTTGAGGTCATCCAAACAAGACCAGCGTTCAAGAGCTTCAATGTATCGAAACAAATAGATACAAAATTCTGGAATTGGGATGAAAGCGAAAAAGGGGAAGAGCATTCTCTTCCCGCGGTCAAAGCTGTACACGGTTAATTTGGGCTCAAAGCTGCCCATCACAGCGCCACCATCGATATGCACCCAGATCGGAGTCAAGCCGAAGGCGCCGATCCATCGCCAGTCCGCCCCACCGGGCTGGCGGTGGACCGGCGCGGGCGATGATACGACATGTTCAAAGTGGCCCAGAGACGTGGACAATCGCCGTAATATGAGGGTTCTGCACAGCAGCAATTCTGAACAAACAGTTCATCCGCCTCTGTAACCCATTGAAATCCCTAAGCCTACAAAGCGTCCCAGCATGGGACACCACGCAAACCCCTAAGGCTCGCGAAACGCCTCACGGGATTTGTAAAGCGGCTTCAAAAGATACTGCAAAACCGTTTTTGACCCGGTATGCAACTCCACCTCTGCCTGCATCCCCGGACGGATCGCAATGCTCCGCTGGCGGACGCTCAGATCAGACGTATCCACTCCCAATGTGACCTTGTAATGCGGATCCCCGTCCGCCTTTCTCTCGTCCTTGAACGTATCCGCCGAGATCAGGCGCACCTGCCCCTTGAGCGACCCGTAGATGGTGTAATCATAAGCACTCAACTTGATCGTCGCCTCCTGCCCCGGACGCACGCCCGCGATATCCTTTGGCGACACCCGCGCCTCGACGAACAGTTCCTCATCGAGCGGTATGATCTGCAAAATCTCCTCGCCGGGGCGTACCACACCGCCGATGGTCGTGACGGACAGATTGTTGACCACGCCCCGCATCGGGCTGACCAGCACGGTGCGGTTCAACTGATCCTGCGCGGCTTTGAAATTCTGGCGTAACGTGCCCAGTTCCTTGAGCGTGTCCGAATAGGCCTGCGCGCGTTCAAGCTCGGTCCGGGTGATGATCTCGTCCAGCTTGATGCGCGCATCCGCATGGGCCTTGCGGGCGCGGGTCACCTCGATCAGGGCGACGATGTTGCGTTCAAGCAGATCCTCAAGCAGCGCGCGTTCCTTGGCCGCCTGATCCAGCACCCGCTGCGCGCCTTCGCGACGGCTGAGGAAATCGGTCTGGCGGGCATTGAGCAGCGCGCGTTCGCTGGCGAGCAAGCCTTGCATCTGCGCGCCAAGGCCCTTGGGCACGGCGAAATCAAACTGTCCGGCCAGTTCCGCCTCAAGCCGCATCTGGCGCACCGTCAGGGCCGTGATCTGGTTTTGCAGATCGTCCGCCTGGCTCTGGAATTGCGTCGCCTCCAGCCGCCCCAGCACTTCGCCCCGGTTCACGATGTCACCTTCGCCCACCGACAATTCGGCCAGAATGCCCCCTTCAAGGTTCTGGATGATCTGCGGGCGCGAGGACGAGATCATCGCGCCCTGCCCGCGCACGATCTCGTCCACCCACGCAAAGGCCGCCCAAAGGACAAAGACCACGACCGCAGCGCCACACAGATAGATGACGCGGGCCGGACCACGCATGTCCGCCTCCAGCTGTGCGCCCAGACTGGCCGGGGCCATGGTCATGCGATCTTGCCCCGCAATGGCACAGGCTTGTTGATATGGGCCAGAACCTGATCCTGGGGGCCATCAACTGTCATGCGTCCGTTTTGCAGGATCAGTGTGCGATTGGTCAGCGACAGGATCGGCACGCGGTGCGTGGCGATGATCGCCGTGCGCCCTTGCATCCATTTTTTCAACCGGGTGACCAGCGTCGCCTCAAGCGTTTGATCCAACGCCGCCGTGGGTTCATCCAGCAGACAGACCCCGGGGTCCTGCAACCACAACCGCGCCCAGCCGATCGACTGGCGTTGCCCGATGCTCAGGCCCTGACCGCCATCCTGAATCTCCAGATCGAGGCCCTTGTGGTGTGCCTTGACGAAGGCCCCAAGCCCGGCAAACGCCAGCGCCTGCATCAACCGGGTGTCGTCGCGTTCCAGCAGGGTCAGGTTCAGGTTGTCCCGCAAGGTGCCCGAAAACAGGCGTACGTCCTGCCCAAGATATCCGATGAGACGGCGCAGATCGCGCGGTTCGATCTGGGCCATGTCCGTGCCGTCGATCAGCACACGCCCCTTGGTCGGGGCATAGACCCCCGACAGCAGTTTGAGCAGTGACGACTTGCCCGCCCCGTTGCTGCCCAGCACGGCAATCTTTTGACCCGGTTTGATCTGCACAGCACCGATATCCAGCGTTGGCGCACCGTCATCCTCGTACTGGAACTGCACATCGCGCAGCTCGAAATGCCCCTTCAGCGCGTCGCGGCGCAGATAGATCCGCCCCGGCTGCGCGTCTTGCGGGGCCCCGGCGATCGCCTCCAACCCGTCGAGTGCTGCCTTGACGTTGCCCCAGCGGGCCATGGTCCCAGCAAGCTGAGTCAGCGGGGCAAGCGTGCGTGACGTCAGGATGCCGACGGCGATGATCGAACCCACGGTCAATTGCCCGGCAAACACCAGATAGGTGCCCGCAATCACGGCCACCACATAGGTCATCTGCTGCATGCCCTGGCTCCAGAAGGTCAGAACGGACGCAAGGCGGCGCTGTTCGGACGACTTCATCGCGCTCAGCGTTGTCAGTTCCTGCCACAGGCGCATCACCCGGTCTTCGGCGCGCTGGGTCTTGACCGTATCACGTTCGAAAATCGCCTCGTGCAGCAGGCGCGAGGATTTGGCAGAGGCACCTTGGGTCTCCTGTGTCAGTTGCAACATCCGCTTTTGCAGAAAAAAGCCTGGGATCACCATCAGCGCGCCGCCGAGGATCAGCACCCAGACCACCGGGCCCGCAATCGAGGCGACAAGCAGCAGGAACACGAAGATGAACGGGATGTCGGCAATGGTGCCGATGGTCGAGGCGGTAAAGAATTCGCGCACCGACCCAAATTCGCGCATGGCCGAAAATGTCATGGATGGCGACTGAGCACGCAAATCCGAGCGCATGCCCATCACCCGCTCCATCAGCAATGTCAGCACGCTGAGTTCGATCTGCCGCCCCGCGCCGTCCATCAGCCGTGCCCGCGCGATTTTGAGGAACGCTTCAAGCAGCAGGGCAAGGCATGCGCCGATGGCCAGCACCCACAATGTGGCCTCGGACTGGTGCGGGATCACCCGGTCATAGACCTGCAGGGAAAACAGTGCCACCGATACCGCCAGCAGGTTGGCCACGAAAGACCCCAGCGCGATCTCTCCCAATGCCTTGCGAAAGCGGTGAAATTCGCCCCAGAACCAGTGCGGCCCGGCCCCTTGGGTGCCATGGGTTTCAGCCACGCGTGCCAGCGGCGCTTCGGCCCTCACCACCAGCCCGGCAAAGAAGGGGGCAAATTCAGTGACCGGCACAAAAGCGCGATTGTCGGTGCAGGTCTTGTCATAAAGGATCAGATCGCCGCGTCTGGCACCCAGCACCAGCACAACCTGCCCGCTGGTCATGTACGCCAGCGCGGGCCACAGATCCGCGGACAAGCGGGTGGTTTTCTGCATCTGCGCGACCAGCCCGCAGGCCTGCAACCCGGCGACAAGGCCCTGCGCCTCGTCCGCGTCGCCGGCCCCGGCACGGGTTTTGGCGCGCAGGGTGTCAAAGACATCCGCATGTGCGCTTGCGACACCAAGAATGCCCGCATAGGCGACGGACACGTCGGCGCGCGCATGCAGCCGGTCTTCATAGCGGTTGGCGTTGTCCGCCCGGTTGACCTGGCGCGCTGTTCCGGTGCCGGCGCTGATCGTTGCGCCGTTGCCATTCATGACGGTCAGGGTAAAGGGGCGCCTGGCTGTCAAATCCGATCTCCGTCCACAAGGACACCCTGAACGCGGGCGCTTTCGATCTGAAGACGCAGCGCCTCAAATTTCAGGGCAACTTCGCTGCTTTGGCGGGCGGCGAAGGTTTCATAGACATTCACGACATCCATCACCGGGCGGCGTCCGGCCTCGTACTGGGCGCGGAACAGATCGAGGTTGGCCTTGGCCTGCGCCGTCAGCCCGCGGGCTTCCTGCGCCTGACGGGTCCTGGCGACCACCTGTCCTTCGAGCTTGCGCAGGGTACGGTTGGCATCCTCGTTGGCCTGGGCGACACGGCGGCCTGCGGCCTCTTTGGCGGCGTCGATGGCTTGCAGTCGCGCGCCGGTGCCAAGACCGATGGCCGTGCCCCCTGCGGTGATGCCCGCGCCGCTGTTTTCGCCAACGGCCGCCTGCGCGCTGATGCCGGGCAACTGGCCGGCGCGGTCGATCCGGGCCTGGGCGATGTCACGCTCCTTTTCGGCTTCGGCGCGGGTCACGGCCAGGGCTTGCGCGGCAGAGCCGCTGATGACAAGCGCCTCAAGGCCGCGCACATCGTTTTGCGGCGCGATGGACATCGCGTTGAGTTCGGCAAGTGCCGTCGCCGCCGCCTCGTCGCTGGCGGCAATCGAGGCGCGGATTTCGGACAGTTTCTGGCGGATAACGTTCAGGTCAGACATGTCGGACACACCGCCGCGCACCCGTTCGGACATGATGTAGTCAAAATGTTCCATCTCGCGCAGCGTCGCGCGGTGCAGTTTGGCGGCCTCGCGCCGTTCTGCGGCAGAAAGGTAGAGGCCAAGGCCGGTCGCAACCCGGTCGTTGGTGTCTTCGGCCAGGGCCACGGCGGCCACTTCGACATCCGCCTTGGCAAAGGCGCGCTCACCTTTCTTGCGGCCATTGTCGAACAGTACCTGATCGACAACGATCTGGCTGACGATGTCACCAAGCGAGTTGAGGCTGATGCGCGGGCCAATCGTGGGCAACCAGTTCTTTGAGGCCGCCGCCGCACGCAGGCGCGCGGCGCGCAATTCGGTTTCTGCCGCGCGCGCATTTGCCGCCAGAACGCCGGTGGTGACGCGATCATAGGCACTGTCCGGGGGCAGCACCGATGTCCGCGCCACAAGCCCCTGAATAACCGCGCTTTCACTGTTCAGCGCCGCGTCATTCCGAGTGGGGGTCTGGCGCAGTGCGGCACTGGATTGCGGTGTCACGACCTCCGTGCCCGCGCCCGAATTCATCCGGGCAACAAAGGATGCATCGCCGGTGCCGACCGCACACCCTGCCTGCAATGTTGCCGCGACACACAGCGTCGCCAACCTGATACCACCTTGCCTCATAGTCCGGTCCCGTTTCGGGTTTTTATCGTTGTAGAGGATGGGCGCGGTTGCGGTTGTCCGATCCGCGCCTCTTGTCTTTCTGGAATGCTCGATTTTTTTGTTATTGTTGGTCTTGCCCAGTGAAATGTCGTTTCTTGTTTTGCCTTATGCGATGGCGGTGTTGACCGTGATGTCATCATCCAGGATGACCGTGCCCTCGGGGCCCAGCGCATAGACGTCATAGGTCTGCGCGTCGACGTTGACAGACCCGGTCCGGGTTGCCCCGGCGATGGTTACGGTGTCGTCCGATCCACCATGGATGGTGAGAGTGTTTGTGGCGTCCGACAGGCCGGTAAGCTGCGCCTCGGTGATGGTCAGGTTGGCCTCTTCGGCGAACTGCAACTCAACCGCCTCGATCTGGTATCCGCCAAGCGACGGGTTGGACAGATCGACCGAGGAATTTGCGCTTTCGTCGTCCAGCACCACGTAGGTGCCGCTGGTGTTTCCGGCGGCATCCGTCGAATTCACGATCAGGTGTGACCCGTCCGGCACGTTCGTGGCGAATTGAAAATTCGTCTCGCCCAGCACGTCGATATCGACCTGTATTGCCTGCACATCGCTGATGGGTCCGTTCGCGTTGACCTGTGCGACGCTCAGATCACCATCGCTTTGTTCGGTCGAAATGCCGCGAATGCCGTCACCTGCACGGGTGTAGCTGGCGATAACGGGGCCGTTGGGAGCCTCTGTGTCGATGGCCAGCGTGTCGCTGAGGGCATCCGTGTTGCCAACCGCGTCGGTGGCCATGACCGTGATTGTCGCGTCATAGGTGCCGCCGGGGATGGCAGAGGGTGGAATGGTCAGCGACCAGTTGCCCGCCGCATCGACCGTCGCCGCCAGCACGGTGCCGTCGAAATCCACCATGACGGTCGATCCCGCCTCGACCTGACCGCCCAGCGAAATGCCACCGCGCGCCTCGGCACCGCTGATCACGTCATCCGAAGTGACCCTGTCCTGAATGCCCAGTTGGTTCACCAGCGTGTCCACCCGCACCGTGTCACTGACCGTGGCCACGTTGCCCGCCAGATCGGTCGCCGTCACACTGACATCCGTGACGTATTCGCCCAGCGGCACCTGCGCGGGCGTGAAGGGGGCCTGCCAGTTGCCCTGTGCATCCACGATCGCCTGCACGGTTTGCGCCCCCATCGTCACCAGAACCGAAGACCCGGGTTCGGTCGTGCCGGTCAGCACGACGCCGTCTGCCTGCTCTGCGCCGGAAATGATGTTGTCGCCTTCGATCACGTCTGCTGCGAGCGACAGGTTGTCGACCCGCGTGTCCACCTGCACGGTGTCACTGACGGTCGCCGTATTGCCCGCCGCATCCGTTGTCGTGGCCGTGATCTGGGCCGGATACGTGCCCTGGGGAATTTCCGAGGCGGCATAGAATGCCTGCCAGACGCCCGCTGCGTTTGCAACGGCCTGCTGGGTCACACCGTTCATCGTCACGCTGACCAGCGCGCCGGGATCGGCATTACCGCTCAGCACGACGCCGTCGCTTGCTTCGACGCCGTTGATGATGCCATCGCCTTCGATCGGGCCTGCGATGGTCAGGACGCTGGCCTCGGTATCGACGCTGACCGCCTGATTGATGCTGCGGGTGTTGCCCGCGCCGTCCGTGGCGGTTGCGGTGACCTGGGTGGCGTAGGTGCCCGGCGCGATGGCATCGCCCGGAAAGCCTGCCGTCCAGGATCCGTTCGGGGACACAACTGCCGTGGCGGATGTGCCGCCCAGTGAAACGACAACCGTCGATCCCGGCTCGGTGATCCCGGTGACAACCAGTCCCGAGGCCGCCTCGGCCGCGTTGATAACGCCGTCAGCGCCGCCGGCGGTCGAGGTGAATTCCAGCGTGTTGACCAGCGTGTCGATATTGACCGTGCCGCTGGCTGAGGTCGCGTTTCCCGCAGCGTCCGTCGCCTCGGCGGTGACGCTCACCTGGGTCTCGCCCGACGGAATGTCGGAAGGGCCGTAGGTCGCGGTCCAGTTGCCCGCACCGTCAACGGTTGCGGCCTGCGTCACGCCGTTGAATGTGACGTCCACCGTCGATCCCGGCTGCGCGCTGCCGTTGAGGGTGACGCCGTCCGCCGCCTCGGCCGCGTTGATCGTTCCGTCACCCTCGATTGAATTCGTCACCAGAGTCAGTTCGGCGACCGTATCGACAACCAGCATGTCCGTTACGGTGGTCGTATTGCCAAAGGAATCTGTTGCGACAACCGTCACATCCGAAGAATACTCGCCCTCTGCCAGCGTGCCGGATTGCCAGGTGGCCGACCAGGTGCCGTGCTGGGACACGGTTGCAGTGCGTGTCACGCCCGCGATGGTGATGGCCAGCGTCGCCCCGGCCTCGCCCGTGCCGGTCAGCGTCACGCCTGCAGACAACTCGGCGCCGTTTATGACACTTCCCGTGCTCTCCACTCCGCTGGCGAAGGCGACATCGGGGCCGGTTGTGTCTATCACGAACACCGGGCCCTCAAGCGTCGTTTCGCCGCCGCCGCCATGGGTGAACACGACAACCGTCTCTGCCGTGCCATCGCCAGGGAAACTGCCCCCTTCGAAGGTCACCGACCATGTGCCGTCATCCCCGATGGTTGTGCTCTGGACGGACCCGCCCGCATCAACCTGCACCGTATCGCCCGGTTCGCCGGTGCCGAAGACGACAAAGACATGCGTCGCCGTATCGTCACCGCCAAGCTCTGAGATGGTCCCTGTGCCGTGCACTGTCGGTGCGGCCGAGCCCGCAGCACCGCCGCCGCCGCCGCCCAGGACCGCAGCCCCGCCCACAACAGCCGCCGCTGCCGCCGCGCCCGAACCCAGCAGACCGGTGCCACCAACAAGGGCGGCACCCAGCATCGACACTTCCTCGTCATCCGTGACCATCGCGCGCGCGACTTTGGTGCGCCCCAGATAGATCAGATCATCCGAAGGGCTCCACTTGCCCCACTGCTCTGTCGGCCCGTATTGCGCATAAAGAGCACCATCCGGCGTTTCGACAAGCACGACCTCGTTCAGGTACCCATCGGCAGAGATGAAAAGACGGTTGGATGCGCCTGTGTCGTTGAAATAGTTCTCGAGCGTGATCGTGCGGCCATCGACAAGGGTAATGACAAGGTCATCACCGCTGCGCTGTTGACCGGCGAGATCAGTCTGCCTCAGGTTCAGGGATACTTCCTGTTCGCTTGACAGCGTAACCCGTGTGTCCTGATCGACGGGAACAACGCCACGCTGCAACGCGCCCGCACTATTGCGGACAACAAAATCAATCGCCTTCATACCAACACCATTCTCGCCTCTGGCCGCGTTTCGCGATCCAATGCTCTTTACGTGTCGCCAGCATTATTCGCCGCGTCGACATCACTTTCTCGCGGTATCCATAGCGGAATCGCGAATCAAGGGATAGAGTCTTTTTGACCGTGCGCCACAATTTGGCGCGTTCGCGGGTAGATGTTGTGGCGTATCTGACTCGGTTTCGCCCTGAAGTTGCAGAGGATTGCGCCATGGACAAAACCGACGACATCATGGCCCTCTGGCACGCCGGTGTGACAGCCGTGCGCGGCGACGTCGCCGTCGCCCGTGCGATCGCGGATGGGCTCGTGCCGCAGCCGAACCGTATCATCGCCGTCGGAAAAGCCGCCGTCGCGATGGCGACGCCAGCCTGCGATACGTGGCCGGATGTGCCTTGCCTGATCGTAACCAAATACGACCACGCAGATGACGCACCATCCCATGCACTTATCATGGAGGCCGCACATCCTGTGCCTGACGCCGCCTCGATTGCTGCGGGACATGCCCTGCAGGATTGGGTTGCGGCCTGTGGTCCTGGGTCTCATCTGTTGATGCTGGTCTCGGGCGGGGCGTCGGCATTGGCCGAAGTGCCCCTGGACGGGCTGAACCTTGCGGAACTGATGGACAGCACGAACGTGCTGCTTGCGTCTGGCGCGACAATTGCGGCGATGAACATGCACCGCACGTCTCGCTCGCAGATCAAGGGCGGCAAGTTGCTGGCAGGGTTCGCCGGTGCGCGCGTCACCACGCTGGCGCTGTCAGATGTCGAGGGGGATGCGCTGGCCACCATCGGGTCCGGTATTGGCGATGCGCCTCAGGAGCGCGCTTTTGATTTTCATCCGCACATCGTCGCCAGCAACACCATCGCGCGCGACGCCGTGGCAGCGGCCAGCGCCCTGCCGGTGACCCGGAACAGCGAAACCCTTTATGGCGATGTCACGGAACTGGCTCCCAGGTTAAGCGTGCAATTGCACGCAGCCCCGCCCGGCGTGATGATTCTGGGCGGCGAACCGGTGGTCAGCCTGCCCCCCGATCCGGGCAAGGGAGGGCGCAACATGGCGCTGGCCCTGTCCCTCGCACGCGAGATCGCGGGCGTCAAAGGCCTGCACATTCTGGTGGGCGGCACGGACGGGACCGACGGCCCGACGGACGCCGCCGGGGCGCTGGTTGACGGCGCGACCTGGGATGACAGCGGCGCGGATGCGCTGGCCCGCGCGGATGCCTACCCATGGCTCGCCGCGCACGGCGCATTGATCAGGACCGGGCCGACGGGCACGAATGTCGCCGACCTGCTGATCGCGATCAAGGAATAGTCGGACAGGCTTGACTCGCGCTCCGCCCGGCGAAACCGTGCGCCCATGAAAAATGCACTGCGCGACGTCGAAGAAACCCCCGATCTCGGGATCACGATGCCTGACGGCACCCGCCTGTCTGCCCGTATGTGGCGGCCAATCGATGCGGCCACCGACCCGGTTCCGGTGATCCTCGAACACTTGCCGTATCGCAAACGCGACGGCACATGCGCGCGCGACGCCCTCACACATCCCTATTTTGCGGCGCGCGGCTATGTCTGCCTGCGCGTGGACATGCGCGGCAATGGCGACAGTCACGGGCTGATGGAGGATGAATACACGCAGCAGGAACTGGATGACGCCGTCGCGGTGATCCACTGGGCGGCGGCGCAACCCTGGTGCAACGGAAACGTCGGCATGATGGGGATCAGCTGGGGCGGGTTCAATGCCCTGCAGGTCGCGGCGATGGCGCCCGAGGCGCTGAAAGCGATCATCACGATTTGCTCGACCGTGGATCGGTTCAACGATGACATCCACTACAAGGGCGGCTGCCTGCTGAACGAAAACCTCGGATGGGGCGCAACGATGTGGAGCTATTCGTCCCGCGCGCCCGACCCCGCCCTGCGCCCCGACTGGCGCGAAATGTGGCTGGAACGGCTTGCGGCGGAACCGTTTCTGCCCTCGGTCTGGCTGCGCCACCAGTCCCGCGACGCGTATTGGCGACATGGTTCGGTCTGCGAAAGCTATGACACGATCAAAGCGAGGGTCCTGGCCGTGGGCGGTTGGGGCGATGCCTACAAGAACGCGGTGCCGCAACTGGTTGACGCCCTGCCGGGGGCCAAGGGGATCATCGGGCCATGGGTGCACAAATATCCGCATTTCGCAGTGCCCGAGCCGCGCATCGGCTTTTTGCAGGAGGCGCTGCGCTGGTGGGATCGCTGGCTGAAGGGGATTGAGACCGGTGTCGAGGACGACCCTGATTTGCGCACCTACCTGATGGACGGTGTGCGCCCGGCAACATGGTACACCGCGCGCGCGGGGCGCTGGCTGGCAGATGCGACGGCCGACACCCGAACGTGGCATCTGTGCAATGACGGGTTACGCGACACCGCTGGCGCGCTGCATCGCATAATTGCCTCGCCGCACGACACAGGGGCGGACGGGGGCGAGTTCTGCGCCATCTGGCTGGGCCCTGAACTGCCCGGCGACCAGCGCCGCGATGATGCGCGCAGTACCACCTTTGACAGTGCGCCCCTGCGACACGGCGTGTCGATCACGGACGCGCCTGTCATCCGCCTGACCCTCAGCGCCGATGCACCCGTCGCGCAGATCGCGGTGCGCCTGAACCACGTGCATCCGGACGGCGCATCCACCCGGATCACCTATGGCGTGCTGAACCTGGCCCGCCATCTGGGCCGCCCGCTGATTCCCGGCCAGCGCGAGGACATCGAACTGTCTCTTGACCACATCGCCTATTCGGTTCCGGCGGGGCACCGGTTGCGGGTTTCCATTTCGACAGCTTACTGGCCATTGATCTGGCCAGCGCCAGAGCCGGTCGCCGTCGACCTCAGCGCTGGCGCGCTTACGGTGCAGGCCCTGTGCAGTGCGGGCGATTGGTCATTTCCCGAACCGGACGCAGCCGCGCCATGGCGCACCGAAGAACTGCGCGCGGAAAACCATGTCCGACGTCAGGAGACCGATATGGTCACCGGCGTCACATCCCTCGTCATCGAAGACGATTTTGGCAAGGTGCGCGACATCGCACATGGGTTGATCAAGGGCTCGGTCGCACGCGAACGCTGGGACATCCACCCGGACGACCCATTGTCGGCACGCGGCGAATGCCACTGGAGCGATGAACTGGAACGCGACGACATTTTCCTGCGCACCGAAACGCACTGCGCCATGTGGAGCGACGCCGACAGCTTTTACCTCAGCGCCACCGTCGAGGCCTATGAAAACGACGTGCGGGTCTACAACCGGCAGATAGACGACCGGATTTCAAGGTGTGAAATCTAGGCATTCGACATCACAAAGCAAACAGGCCGGCAACATCACCTGGGATTAGCCCTTGCGACCCAAGGCCAAATGGTTACCCTTCCGGCAGCACTTTTAAAAAACCGCGCCACAGACGCGGAATATGCAAACCGGGAGACCAAAATGTCTAAAGAACTTCAGAAACTGTCGTCAAAAGTGGCGGGCGGGACAATGACACGTCGCGAATTCATGAGCCGCGCTGCCGCACTTGGTGTGACGGCGGCGGTTGCGTCAAGCATGCTGGCGGATGCAGCACGCGCGGATGCGGATGCCAAGCCTGTCGCGGGCGGCACTTTCAAGATGGGTATTCAAGGTGGTGAATCCACCAACAGCCAGGACCCTGCATCATGGGCATCCGACGTGCCGCTTGCCGGGGGTTTTCTCTGGGGGGAACCGCTGATCGAACTCAATGCCGATGGCACACTGACCGGCCTTGTGGCGGAAAGCTGGGAAGGCTCCGCCGACGCAACTGTCTGGCGTTTCAAGGTCCGGAGCGGTGTGAATTTCTCCAACGGTCAGGCCGTAAGCGCCGACGACGTTCTGAAAACCATGGAACGCCACAGCAACGAAGAATCCAAGTCCGGCGCACTCGGGATCGTGCAGGGCATACAAAGCATGCGCACCGACGGTGACGTGTTCGAAGTGACCCTGGGTGTCGGCAACGCCGACCTGCCCTACCTCTTGGCCGACTACCACCTTATCATTCAGCCCGGAGGCGGCTTTGACGATCCTGCCGCAGCCATCGGCACAGGCCCCTACACGCTGGAAACAGACGAGCCCGGTGTGCGCATGACTTTCAAGCGCAAGGACAATTATTGGGGTGGTGACCAGACCGAGGTGGCCCACTACGACGCCGTCGAGATCATCGTTCTCAACGATGCAACCGCGCGCACCGCGGCCCTGCAATCGGGTCAAGTGGACGCCATCAACCGGGTCGAGCCGAAAATCGCGGCTCTGCTGGACCGTGCTCCCACCATCAACGTGTTGTCGACTGCGGGACGGGGCCATTACGTGTTCATCGCCCATGTCGACACCGCACCTTTCGACAACAACCACCTGCGTCTGGCGCTGAAATACGCGCTCAACCGTCAGGAAATGGTGGACAAGATCCTTCAGGGCTATGGCTCTGTCGGAAACGACATGCCGATCAATGCCGCCTATCCGCTGTTTGACGACACGATCCCGCAACGCGAATTCGATCTGGAACAGGCGCGGGCGCATTACGAAATGTCCGGCCACGACGGATCGCCCATCATCCTGCGCACCGCAGATGGTGCGTTTCCCGGTGCTGTCGATGCCGCCGCGCTGTTCCAGCAGTCGGCCCAGGCCGCCGGAATCCCGCTGGAAATCAAGCGTGAACCCAACGATGGTTACTGGTCCGAAGTCTGGAATGTGCAGCCCTTCGCGGCCTCCTACTGGGGCGGTCGCCCGGTGCAGGACCAGATGTACACCACCGCCTATCTGTCCACCGCCGACTGGAACGACACCCGCTGGAAACGCGACGAATTCGACGCGATGCTGCTCGAAGCGCGCGCCGAGATCGACGAGGCCAAGCGTAAGGACATCTATTCCAAGATGGGCCGCATGCTGAACGAAGAAGGCGGCGTGATGGTGCCCATGTTCAACGACTTCGTGGATGCTGTGTCCACCAAGGTGCAGGGCTGGGAGGCAAACCCGAACGGCCCGCAGATGTACTGGAAAACCGGTAAATACACCTGGAAGGCGTAAAAGCATCTGATCGGGCGACCCCTCACGGGGTCGCCCGATTGCTTTTGAAAGACTATGAAACATTTCCGCGACAGCGTTTCGATCAAACAGCCGCCCCAGATGCCAATGCACCTGCAACTGCTTATGACGACCAACAGCATCGGCCAGCGCCCGCGCGCGGCGGCCGTGCGAAACGCCTCTCAAACAGCACAGGTCTGAGCATATGCACCCTATCCTGAAACTTGTTGCAGAGCGTCTCGGGATTGGCCTGTTGCTGCTGCTGGCGGCCTCGGCCCTGATCTTCGGGCTAACCGAAGTTCTGCCCGGCGATGCCGCCCAAGCCATCCTCGGCCAAGGGGCAACGCCGGAAAACCTTGCCAACCTGCGCGCCGAAATGGGGCTCGATCGCCCCGCCTTTACCCGCTATTTCGAATGGCTCGGTGGTATCCTGACCGGTGACATGGGTGTCGCGCTGACCAACAAACTGCCCATCGGCGAACAGATCGCGCGCCGCATGTCGGCGACGCTGTTCCTTGCCTTCTGGGCGGCCATTATCTCGGTCCCGCTGGCCATTCTGCTGGGCCTCATCGCGGTGCGCTATCAGAACCGCTGGCCGGACAAGCTGATCTCGGGGATCACGCTGGCGTCGATCTCGCTGCCCGAATTCATGATCGCCTATATCCTTGTGTTCTTCTTTGCGGTGAAGCTGTTCTGGGCCCCCTCCTTTGCCTCCGTCTCACCCGGTATGCCGCTGCTGGATCAGTTGCATGCCATCTCGCTGCCCGTCGCGGTGCTGACGCTGGTGGTGCTGGCCCACATGATGCGCATGACACGCGCGGCAATCCTGAACGTGATGCAGTCGGCCTATATCGAAACGGCCGAGTTGAAGGGGCTGAACACATTCGCGGTGATCCGCAAACACGCGTTTCCCAACGCCATCGCGCCCATCGTGAATGTGGTCATGATCAACCTTGCCTACCTCGTGGTCGGTGTCGTCGTGGTCGAGGTGGTGTTCGCCTATCCGGGCATGGGACAGTACCTTGTGGACGCGGTTGTGAAACGGGACGTCCCCGTGGTGCTCGCCTGCGGCGTGATCTTTGCCGCCGTTTACATCATCCTCAACATCGTCGCCGACGTGGTTTCCATTCTGGCAAACCCGCGCCTGCGGCACCCGAAGTGAACGGAGAGCACTGATGTTCAAAAACATACCCCTCTCCGCCGCCGTCGGGCTGACCATAACCGGCATCTATTTCCTCGCGGCCATCTTTGCCGACGTCATCGCCCCCTACGGCATGGCCGAAGCCGTGGGCGATGTGTGGGAGCCCTCCTCCGCTGACCACTGGCTTGGCACCGACCAGATCGGACGGGATCTGCTGACGCGGATGATCTATGGCGGGCAGACCACGATCCTGATCGCGACTCTGGCCACGGTGCTCAGCTTTACCACCGGCGCGGTGCTCGGCTTTATCGCCGCCGTCTCGGGCGGCTGGATTGATCAGGTAATGAGCCGCCTGGTGGACCTGTTCATGTCGATCCCCTCGCTGATCCTCGCGCTCGTGATCCTGTCCTCGATCGAGGCGACGGTGGTCACACTGGTGGTGATCATGGGGCTGCTCGACAGCACGCGGGTTTACCGCCTGTCGCGTGCCGTGGCCGTGGACATCTCGGTCATGGACTATGTCGAGGCGGCGCGCCTGCGGGGCGAAAAACTGACATGGATCATCTTCCGCGAAATCCTGCCCAACGCGCTGTCGCCACTGGTAGCGGAAATGGGCCTGCGCTTCATCTTCATGGTGCTGTTCATCTCGACGCTGTCATTTCTGGGCATCGGCGTTCAGCCCCCGCTTGCGGACTGGGGCGGCATCGTCAAAGAGAACAAGGAAGGGATCAACTTCGGCATCGGCGCAGCGCTCTACCCTGCGGTCGCCATCGCCACATTGTCGATCAGTGTAAACCTGATCGCCGACTGGATCCTCACCCGCACAACCTCACTCAAAGGGGGTCGCGGCTGATGACTTCACACATCTTCATTTCGCCAGATAGTCCGCGGGGGGTCGCCATGGTTGCGCCATTGGTTCGAGCAAAAATCGCGACGGGCAGCGCCCCTGGAGATATGCCATCATGACCACAGCTTTGCTTCAAGTGCGCGGCCTCAAAATCGGGGCCACCGTCTATCCGCCGGGTGAAAAACCCCATGACATCGAAATCGTGCACGGCGTCGATTTCGACGTCGAGGCGGGCAAGGTGCTGGGCCTGATCGGGGAATCCGGGGCCGGGAAATCCACCATCGGTCTGGCGGCAATGGCCTATGGGCGCGGCGGAGTCGAACTGACCGGCGGCACCGTCATGGTCAACGGGCGCGATGTGCTGCAAGCCCCGACCCGCGATGTGCGCCGCCTGCGCGGGGCCGAAGTGACCTATGTCAGCCAATCCGCCGCCGCTTCCTTCAATCCGGCCAAGCGGATCATGGAACAGGTGATCGAAGCGGCCGTTCTGCAGGGCAAGTTCTCCAGGTCCGACGCTGAAAGACGCGCCGTCGAGTTGTTTACAAAACTCGGCCTGCCTGACCCGGAAACCATCGGCAACCGCTATCCGCACCAGGTCTCGGGCGGGCAGTTGCAACGCTGCATGACGGCCCTTGCGCTGTGCCCCGAACCCGATCTGGTGGTGTTCGACGAGCCGACGACGGCGCTGGACGTGACCACGCAGATTGATGTTCTCAAGGCCATCAAGGACGCCATCCGCGACACCGGCGTCGCCGCCCTCTACATCACCCACGACCTGGCTGTCGTCGCGCAGGTGTCAGACCACATCATGGTGCTGCGCATGGGCGAAAAGGTTGAATACGGCACCACAGACCAGATCATCAACGACCCCAAAGAAGACTACACCAAGGCGCTCGTCTCCGTCCGCTCGATCGTGCACAGGGAAAAGCAGCCCACCGAACCGGTCCTGAGCGTGCGCAACATCACGGCGCGCTATGCGGGCACGAATTTCGATGTGCTGCATGACGTGAGCGTTGACCTCAGCCCCGGCCAGACGCTGGCCGTGGTGGGGGAATCCGGCTCCGGCAAATCCACCCTTGCCCGCGTTATCACAGGGCTCTTGCCGCCGCGCGACGGGACCATCGAATTTGCGGGCCGCACCCTGTCGGCCGATCAGCCCTCGCGCAGTCGCGAGGATCTGCGTGAATTGCAGATGATCTATCAGATGGCCGACACCGCGATGAACCCGCGCCAGACGGTCGGGACAATCATCGGACGACCTTTGGAGTTCTACTTTGGCCTCAGGGGCGCGGAAAAGCAAAAGCGCATCCAGGAACTTCTGGACGAGATCGAATTGGGTGAGGGGTTTCAGGATCGCTATCCGGCAGAGTTGTCGGGGGGTCAGAAACAGCGCGTCTGCATTGCCCGCGCACTGGCCGCCAAGCCCAGGCTGATCATCTGTGACGAGGTCACCTCGGCCCTCGATCCGCTGGTGGCTGACGGTATCCTGAAACTGCTGCTTGAGTTGCAGAAAATCGAAGACGTCGCATATCTTTTCATCACCCACGATCTGGCAACGGTGCGGGCCATCGCGGACAGTATCGCGGTGATGTATCAGGGCCGCGTCCAACGCTATGGAACCAAGTCCGAAGTGCTCACCCCGCCGTTTGACGACTACACCGATCTGCTGCTCAGTTCCGTGCCCGAGATGAAGCTGGGCTGGCTCGAAGATGTGATCGCGAACCGCAAGATGGAAAGCGCCGGAAACTGACCGACACCGCCAGGCCCATCGTGCGCCCGGCGCCGGTGTCCGGCCATCACGGTTTGTCCTTGTCCAGAAATTCGCGTGCCTGCTGTGCCGTTTCAAAGATGTGGGTACGCGCGTCGGGAAAGACCTGGCCAAGCTTCATGCGCATGAATGCCGAACCGGAATAACGCGAAACGCTGCCGTAATAGCGCGATGTCAGGTCAGCAACCATACGGGCCCAGTCGGGTTCCAGCGTTTCGTCGATGCGAAAGCCGTCATAGTTCGCGACAACATCCAACCGATGGGTGAAAGGTGCGCATATCCGGGCCACAAGGCGTTGAACCATGTCCACGTCCTCGCGCGAGCGTACTCGCATTTTCTCGAAATTGAGGAAAAGCCGGCGACCCTCCGGGTCGACAGCGATGCGATCCGGCAGGTCGAGATGCAGCAGGTCGGTGCGCAACTCCATTTCGGGTTCCAGAAAAATGCGCGGGTCCATTGGCGCAACTTCCCCGATGATCGGCGGCACGCTCATCTGCGACAGCACATCGCGGTCCAGATCAATGCCCGGTGCGATCTCGGTCAGTTTGAGGCCCGCGTCGGTCAACTCAAAGACACAGCGTTCCGTCACATAGATCACCGGCTGGCCAAGCCGCGCCGCGCGCACGCCTGAAAAGGTGATCTGTTCGACCCGTTCAAGGAATTTGCGCGAGCGACCTTCCTGACGGATCTCGACGCGGCCTTCGGCGACATGCACGTCCAGCCCCAGCGCGGTAAAGGTGCCCGCAAACACGACGTTGCGGGCGTTCTGAGAGATGTTGATGAACCCGCCTGCCCCGGCCAGCCGCGTCCCGAACCGGGACACGTTCACATTGCCGGAGGCGTCGGCCTGCGCCAGCCCCAGACATGCCATATCCAGACCGCCGCCATCGTAAAAGTCGAACTGATTGTTCTGCGGGATGACTGCATCCGTGTTGACCGCAGCACCAAAATCAAGGCCCGACGCCGGCTGACCACCGATCACACCGGGTTCTGCGGTCAGGGTCACATGATCAAGCAGGCCCTCTTCGGCGGCGACTGCGGCAACCCCTTCGGGCATGCCGATGCCCAGATTGACCACTCCGTTCACCGGCAGTTCCATCGCGCAACGCCGCGCAATCACCTTTCGCGCATCAAGGGCCATCCTTGGGATCGCCCCGTCGGGAACGCGCATTCTGTTGGTGAACCCCTGGGAAAACGCCGTCGCATAGGTCTGCACATGGTTTTCGGGCGGCGATACGACCACGGCATCCACGAGAATGCCGGGGATGTGCACGTCGCGTGTAGGCAGGGTGCGGGCTTTGGCCACACGCTCGACCTGAACAAGCACAACACCGCCCGCATTCTTGACGGCCATGGCCTGTGCCAGATTATCGATTGTGAGCGCCTCGCGCTCCATCGTGACATTTCCGGCCTCGTCAGCAGTGGTGCCACGCAAAAGAGCAACTGTGAGACGGTGGGCGGGATAAAACAGCACCTCTTCGCCCCCGATCTCCATCAGTTCGACCTGTGCCTCGACCGAGATTTCGTTTACCGCGCCGCCCCCGTTTCGTGGATCGACAAAAGTTTCAAGGCCGACCTTGCTCAGCATCCCCGGCTTGCCCGCCGCAATGTCGCGATAAAGCTGGCTGATACAGCCCTGCGGCAGGTTCCAGCCCTCGATCTTGCCGTCCATGGCCAAAGCCGCAACTTTCGGGATCAATCCCCAATGCCCGCCGATGACGCGTTTTAGCAAGCCTTCATGCCCCAGCCGGTTCAGGCCCCGCGTCTTGCCATCGCCCTGCCCGGCGGCAAAGACCAGCGACAGATTGCGCGGATGATCCGTTTCGAGAAAACGCGTCTCGATTGCTTTCAGCAATTCGTCCGGCACGCCGATCCCGACAAATCCGGACGTGGTCAACGTGTCATTGTCCTTGATCAGAGCGGCGGCCTCCTTGGCCGAGACAATCTTGTTTCGCATGATGCGCTGTTTCACCTTTCTGTCGCCATCCGTGGGAGGGCCGACCCATGGGCGCCGCATTGCGCCCTCGTTGCGGTCACCCCGCTGGCTGTGTCGGCGCCACCTCGTTCTGTCACAGGTCGGAGCGAAATCACCCGGGCCGATGGCCGGGTCAGTGCGTGCCACCCACCTCGCGCGCGATATCCCTGGTCTGCTCGTAAAGCCGCAAAAACAAAGCATGTGCATTGTCGTAGCCGGTGCTGGATTGTGCCGTTACCTGATGCGCCACCGGGTTCCATGTCGCAATATCGTCACGTCCGACCAGACCGACCGCCAGCGCGGCGAGGAAGGCATCGCCATAGCTGGCCCCGGTCGTCTTCTCGCACACGATCTGGTCGATGCCGGTGATATCCGAGGTCGCCTGCAGCCACAGGGCGTTTTTTGTCCCACCCCCGACTGCCAGCAGACGCTTTGGCACCTGCCCCAGTTCGGCAAAGGTATCCGTCACGTGGCGCGTCCCATGCGCGATACCCTCGATCAGGGCCCGGTACATGTCGCCGCGTGTATGGGTCAGGTTGAGACCGAAAAAAGTCCCCTTGGCGTGCACATCATGGATCGGCGTGCGCTCTCCCGAGAAATAGGGGAGCATCAGCAACCCATTGGCACCGGGAGGGGAGCCCGCGGCCTCTTGCGCCAGGATCGGGAACGCCTCTGCCGGGTCAAGATCGCGCGCCAACTGGTCGCGGAACCAGTGGGTCAGGGTGCCGGATGTGGCCAGACCCGCCATCGAGGAGTGTTCGCCTTCAAACAGCCACGGCGCGTACCAGATGCGTGGATCGGCCACACGGTCCTGCGCACACAGAATGATAAAGATGGTCGAGCCGTACATCATCATCATGTCGCCGGGTTGGTCGACGCCGACCGAAAACGCCTCGGCCGCTGCATCAATGGTGCCTGCGGTCACGGGTGTGCCGGGGGCAAGGCCCGTTTCAGCGGCGGCCCTGGCGGTGACGGTGCCCGCGATCTCGTTCGACCACATCAGGCGCGGCAACTTGTCCAGGGGCACGATGTCGTCGGCCAGATCGTCCACCCAGCCCTGCGTTGCCACATCATAGAGCGGCGAGAAATTTGCCGCTGTATAGTGATCAATCACCACTTTGCCCGTCAGCCGCTGTACCAGAAAGCTGGTCGAGGTCAGGATATGGGCCGTGCGTGCGAACAGGTCGGGATGCGTGCGCCGCAGCCACAGGATCTTGGGCCCCACCGATTGCGAGGTCAGCGCATTGCCGCAGCGCGCGATGATCGTGTCCTCGCCGATCCGGTCAGTCAATTCACGCACTTCGGCCTCGGCCCGCCCGTCCACGCCGTAAAGGACGCCATTCATCAGCGGCGTGCCATCGCCGTCCACCGGCAACATGCAAGGGCCAATGGCGCTGCAGGCTACCGCCTTGATTTCGCTCGGGTCGATGCCGCTCTCGACCAGCAAGGCGCGGGTGACAAACACAAAATCACCCCACCAGTCTTGCTCGGGGCGGTGTTCGGCCCAGCCGGGTTGCGGCACCAGCATCTTGTGCCCGCGCGCGGCCTGTGCGTGGATCACACCGCTTGTATCTACCAGAACGCCCTTGGTCTCATACGTGCCGATGTCGATGCCGAGCGTGTAGGCCATCAGGTGTAATCATCCCGTTCCAGCGAAAAATCGGGGCCGATCCGGGCAAGGCCTGCGTCCAGCAGGTGCGTCAGTGCCACCAGATCGTTCAGATCACAGACCTCGCGGGCAGAGTGGGAATAGCGCATCGGATACCCCAGATCTATGGCCGCGACGCCGTCCCCGACCAGTTGCACATAGGACAGATCGGTAAGCACGCCGACCTGGGCGCTGCGTTGCAGGGAAATGCCCTCGGCTTTTGCCGTGCTTTCGAACAGATGCACCATGGATGGGTGCGGGATCACACCGTTGAGCGTGCCACGCCCGTGGAAGGAATAGAGGCTCATGCCCGGCCCGGCCCCCAGTACCATGTCGCCGCGCGCGCCCATGTCGGGTGTGTCCGTGGCCAGCATCAGATCGAGCTGAATGGCGATGTCCGGGCGCAGCTTTTGCGCCAGCGGCAATGCGCCGCGCAGGTTGAATTCTTCCTGGACGGTAAAGGCCAGATGCACCGGCGGCCCGCTTGTGCGGTCCCTGAGCAGGCGCGCGATTTCCAGCAGCACGGCGCAACCTGCGCGGTCATCGACGCTGGTGCCCATGATGCGGTCGTTTGGCAGCATCGTGGCGCGGGGCGCATAGACCACGGGTGTCCCGATGCGAATGCCCGCGGCCGCGACGGCTTCGGCGCTGCTCAGACCTGTATCAACGAACAAATCGGCATAGGGCGTCACGGTGTATTTTTCGCCCGCCCCCGTGGCGTGATGGCTTTTGTTGGCGATGACACCCGGTACATCGCGCGCCTCACCGACACAGACCAGCACCTCCTGGGCGGCCAGCGCGCGCTCGGGCACGCCGCCAAGGCGTTCAAGGCGGATCAGCCCGTCGCGTTCGATCCGGCGCACGATGAACCCAAGCTGATCCATGTGCGTGAACAGCATGACGCCGGGGCCCTGCCCCGGAAACTGCGCGACAAGGTTGCCGAGGCGATCCGTTTCGCTGGCGACGCCGATCTGGTCAAGACGCATTCGTATGGCGCGCCGCACGCGATCCTCATGCCCCGACAGTCCGGGGATCGCCATGAGGTCGAGCACGTCTTGTCTGATCCGGTCCTTCATCCCCGCACCGCCCGCACGCGGTCCATGAAATCGGCGGCGCGGTTGGGATCGATAGCGTTCCATGTGTCGCCACCGATCTTGAGCGACGAGCCGACAATGCAGCCATCCGCGATTGCCAGCACATCCGCCACCGTGTCGTGCCTGACGCCGGTGTTTGCCATGACGGCGATGTCGGGCAGCACGGCCTTGACCGCCTCAAGATCGCTGAGCGCGGCCGCCTCTCCGGTGATCTGGCCAGAGACAAGAACCGCGTCCGGAATGGAGGAGAACACTGCACTGCGGGCGCGATCCGGCAAGGACCGCTGGTCAAGCGAGTGCGCGAATTCAGCGCAGATGTTGAACAGCATCGCCATATCGGATCGCCCAAGCCGGTTGCGGTAGCGCATGGCAGCCCCGGCATCCGGGGTCCATGACCCCATGTCAGAGGCATAGCTGCCGGTAAAAATCTCGCGCACGAAATCGGCACCGGTGGCCGCACCCAGGGCGATGGACGACATCGGATCCCACAACACGTTCACGCCGAAGGGCACGGTGATCTCGGATTTCAACTGCCCGATGATCGCGGCCATCGTCGCGGTCGACGCGGTGTCGACCTCAAATTCATAAGGGCGGTCGTTTTCATTGCCGAACATCACCGCATCGAACCCGGCATCCTGCAGCGCCAAAAGATCGGCGCGTGCGCCCGCCACAAGGTCAAGTGCGGGCTCAAACAGCGGTGTGCCCGGCAAGGCCCCGATATGGACCATGCCAATCACAGGTTTCCTGTGCCCGAACACCCGCTCGAAATTCGCTGTCATGCTGTCGGCTCCCCTTCGGCAACTTTATGGTCAGGTCCCTGTTCACGCAAAGGAAATTTGGACTAGACTTGGACCAACAGAAGGAGACACGAGATGGCACTGAAAACGCGGCACTGGGACAGGCTTGGCAATGGCGGGCTGACGTTTACGGAACTTGGCTTTGGCACGGCGCCCCTGGGCAACCTCTACAAGGCGATTTCGGATGCAGAGGCGCGCAAGACGCTGGATGCGGCCTGGGAGGGCGGCGTGCGCTATTACGACACCGCGCCGCTTTACGGGCTGGGGTTGTCGGAAACCCGGCTCAACCCGTTTCTGCGCGACAAGCCGCGTGATGAATATGTGCTGTCCAGCAAGGTCGGAAGGCTGATACAGGCCTGTGCGCCGGAACATCGCAGCGGCGAAGGCAAGTGGTTCGAGGTGCCCCAGCGGCGCGAGCAGTACGATTACACCTATGACGGAGTGATGCGGTCGTTCGAACATTCCTTTTCGCGGCTCGGTGTGGATCGAATTGACATTCTCTATGTGCATGACCTTTGCATTTTCAGCCACGGGTCCAAGGAAATGTCCGACATGCGGATCGAAGAATTCTTTGGCGGGCGTGGCTATGACGCGATGGTCAGCCTGCGCGATCAGGGCGTGATCAGGGCCATCGGCGGGGGTGTCAATGAATGGGAGGTCTGCCAGACACTGGCCGAGCGGGGTGATTTCGATCTGTTCCTGCTGGCCGGGCGGTATACGCTGCTGGAACAAAAGGCGCTCGACAGCTTTTTGCCGCTGTGCGAGGCGCGCGGGATCGGGATCGTGACCGGTGGCCCCTATAACTCGGGCATCCTTGCGACGGGCGCACGGCAAGGGGCGTATTACAACTACGAACTGGCGCCGCAGGATGTGCTGGACAGGGTCAGCGCGATCGAGGCTGTTTGTGACGATCACGGTGTGCGGATGGTCGACGCGGCCTTTCAGTTCCCGCTGCTGCACCCCGCCCACGTGTCCGTCATTCCCGGCGGTCAGGGCGCGTCGGAAACAGCCGGAAACCTCCGGGCGGCCCATGCCGACATCCCGGCCGCTCTGTGGAGCGACCTCAAGGCCAGTGGCTTGCTGCGCGAGGACGCGCCGACGTGAAGATCGACGCCCATCAGCATTTCTGGCAACCGCTGCGGGGCGACTACGGCTGGATGCCGCAGGACAATGCGACCCTGAACCGTCCCTATGCGCCACATGACCTTGCGCCTGACCTGGACCGGTTGGGCATTGATGGCACGGTGCTGGTGCAGGCCGCCGCCACGATCAATGAAACCGAATATATGCTGGGCCTTGCCGACGCTACGCCGTTCATCAAGGGTGTAGTCGGTTGGGTCGATTTCGAACATTCAGGCGATCTGGCACATCTCACCCGCCTTGCCGCGCATCCCGGATTTCTGGGTGTGCGCCCGATGATACAGGACATTGCCGATGTGGATTGGATGCTGCGCGACGACGTGCAGTGGGCCTACCGCGCGATTATTGATCTGGACCTGACTTTTGATGCCCTGGGGTTCCCGCACCATCTGCCCAACTTTCTGACCCTGATGAAACGCTATCCAGAGATGCGCGTGGTCCATGATCACTGCATGAAGCCACAGATCCGGGACCAGCGCGCCGGTGCGGATGCGTTTTCGAAATGGGCGGACGGTATGTCGGCGCTGGCCGAAGAGACGGCTGGCTGTTGCAAGTTTTCCGGGCTGGTGACCGAGGCGGACGAGGGGTGGTCCGTTGACGATCTGCGCCCCTTTGCCGATCACGTGGTGCACGCGTTCGGGCCCGACAGGGTGATGTGGGGGTCGGACTGGCCGGTGTGTCGCCTGCAGGCGGAATACGGCGATTGGCACACCGTCGCACAGTCGCTGACGGACGGGCTGTCCGGGCCTGCGCGGTCCGACATCTTTGGCGGCACGGCGGCGCGGTTTTACCGGTTGGCGTGAGCGGCGCAAAACGCCGCGACACGGGCAGCGTCCGGGTGTGCGCGTGCACTGTCATTTGCGGACACGTGCAGTGCGGCGGCCGCTTGGGCAAATGGGATGGCGTCGGTGATGGCTCGCCCCCTGTCCACATGTGCGGCCAGTGCGCCCACGAACATGTCGCCCGCCCCATGGGTTGATACGACATTAACCGCGTATCCGGGAAGGGACTGTCCGTCCAAGGCGACTCCGTCAGCACCAAGTGTCGTCAGAACGCGTGAAAACCGCTTGTCCTGGTCATAAAACGCCGCCTCGATGCGGTTCACGATCAGCAGATCGACCGCATCGGCCAGCGCGTCGGGCAATGCGCGGGCCGGGGCGGCATTGAGCCAGACCTGCGCACCAGCCATTTTGGCCTTTCGAGCAACGGCGCGGTTGACGGCCTCGGGGATTTCATTTTGCAGCACGACCAGCGAGGAGTCTGTTGGAATGTCGATCTGGTCCGCGTCGATATTCAGGTTGGCCGCCGACACGATCACCGCGCCATAGTCCCCGTCCGCATTCAGGATCGCGGCACTCATCCCGCTGGGCCCGGTATCCAGTTGCAATTGCGCGGTGTCGACCCGGCTGTCCCGGAGTGTATCGCGCAGCATGTCGCCAAAGCGGTCTGACCCGGCCCGGCCTGCAAAATGGACATCCGCGCCCATGGCCGCGGCTGCGCGGGCCTGATTGCCGCCCTTTCCCCCAAAGACATAAGTGACCGACGTGCCTGTGACGGTTTCATCCAGTGCAGGCAGGTGCGGGGCGCGCAGAACCACGTCCAGATGCAGCGACCCGACGACCAGAATGCTCACGATTGCATCGCCGCCTGCACCAGACGCATGGCACAGGGTGCGTCCTGCCTTGCGATGGCCGTGCGAAGGTCGGCATTGCCGACCAGCCCGGCGGCAACCGCACGCAGCCTTTCGACAACTTCGATATTCGCGCGCGCCTCTTCCACCGGATCGAGGCCGGAATGATCGGGAAACGTGTCGAAATAGAGCGCGCCCGCATAGCCGATGCGCATCAGTTCGACCAGCAATTCAACCGTCTGGATCGGATGTACGGCCCCCACCATCAGCCCGTTGTCCCACTTGCCGTATCCGTCGTTCAGATGAACCCCCAGAATGCGGGAATGACGCGCAACAAGAGCGGCGGCGAATGCAGGCATCTCGTCGGCATAAAGCACATGGGCAAAGTCCAGCGTCACGCCGGTATTGTCGCGCCCGATTTCCTTGATCGCGAGCAGTGTCGTGGCCGCATCGGGCATCAGGGCAAAAGCGCGCGGTTCGTTGGGTTTGTATTCCAGCGCGATGTCGATGGCCGGGTTGTGATCGGCCACCTCGGCCATCGCCTCGATGGTGTTTCCCCAGGCGCGGGCATAATCCATCTGGAACGAATAATCGAACCCGTCCTGCCCCATCCACAGGGTCATGAGGGTTCCGCCCATGTCAGCCAGAACATCCAGCCCGCGTTTGGTTTCCTCAATCGCCGCGCGGCGCACCGACGCGTCGGGATGCGTGAACGCGCCCAGCTTGTAGCCTGGATCCGTGTAATAGCGCATGGCCATGCCGTTCAGAACCATACCCCTGTCATCAAGGGTGCGCGCCAGGTCGGCGGGGGTGTCCCGCTCAAAATGATCGGGATAGTTCAGATCGGCCGCGTTCAGCCCGGCCGTGGCCGCGCGTGCCAGCAAATCGGACGTGGTCACGGTGTTCTTGCCCGGCCAATACCTGTCCGCCCCGATCTTGAACGCATTGAGGCGGGCGGCAAAGCGGGGGGGGCTGTTATCTGTCATGACAAACACTAACCGTTTGCGCGCGGCAGGTGCAATCGCGCCGCGTGCGATCATCTTTTTTCAGACCGGGATGAGCCTTGACCCCACGGCCCCACTGAAATAATCACTCGTGCGTAGCGCGGGCGTTGTGTAGTGGTAAGACCTTAGCCTTCCAAGCTAATGACGCGGGTTCGATTCCCGCCGCCCGCTCCACGTTCACAATAGTGTCACCACTTTCTGCGCCTGCGGGCCTGTGTCCACTTGACCTCAAACGGTCATTGCGGCCATCTGCGGTGCAAATAAAACGCCGGAGCCCACATGAGTGACACCACCACCCCTCAAACGCCACCGGCCTCGGGCAATGAAGAGCGTGGAAAATCCCGGAAAATCGGTGCCTTGCGGGCACTTCTTCCTTTTGTCTTTCCGTATTGGAAACTGCTGATCGCCGCCACGCTTGCACTGGTAAGCACAGCGATCCTTTCGCTGACACTGCCGTTGGCGGTGCGCCGTGTGATCGACAATTTCGGCACCGAAGACGCCGCCATTCTGGACCTCTATTTCATGGCCGCCATCGGGATTGCAGGGCTTTTGGCAATCGGAACCGGGCTGCGCTATGCATTGGTGACACGTCTGGGCGAACGCGTGGTCGCGGATATCCGCAAGGCGGTCTTTGACCGTGTCATCGGCATGTCGCCCAGCTTTTACGAAAACATCATGACCGGCGAAGTCCTCAGCCGGATCACCACGGACACAACTTTGATCCTGAGTGTGATCGGTTCGTCCGTTTCGATTGCGCTGCGCAACTTGCTGATCTTCACCGGCGGGCTTGTTCTGATGCTGCTGACGTCGGCCAAGTTGACGGGCCTCGTCTTGCTGATCGTTCCGGCCGTGGTTGTCCCCATTCTGGTTCTGGGGCGCCGGTTGCGCGTGCTCAGCCGCAAAAACCAGGACTGGATCGCCGCGTCGTCCGGGCGTGCCTCGGAACAGCTGAGTGCCGTGCAGACAGTGCAGGCGTTCACCCACGAGGCGGCAAGCCGTGCGATGTTTTCGGATGTGACCGAGGCCAGCTATGGCTCGGCAAAACATCGCATCACGACCCGCGCGGCGATGACTGTCATCGTGATTTTCCTGACCTTCGCGGGCATTGTCGGCGTCTTGTGGATCGGTGCCAACGATGTGCGCGCCGGGCTGATGTCGGCCGGCGCGCTGATCCAGTTCGTGATCTATGCTGTCATGGTTGCAGGCGGGGTGGCCGCCCTGTCCGAAATCATTGGCGAGTTGCAGCGCGCCGCGGGGGCGACCGAACGACTGGTTGAACTTCTCGTGGTTCGCGATGACGTGGTGGACAGCGCCAGCCCTGCGGTTCTGTCACACCCCGTACAGGGGCGCATCACCTTCGAGGATGTCCAGTTTGCCTATCCCGCGCGCCCCAATACCAAGGCGCTGGATGGCGTCAGTTTTGACATTCAGCCAGGAGAGACCGTCGCCTTTGTCGGGCCGTCCGGTGCGGGCAAAACCACCGTCATCCAGATGCTGTTGCGCTTTTATGACCCTCAGTCGGGGCAGGTCCGGCTTGACGGCGTCGACGTCGCCGACCTCGCGCGCGAGGCGTTTCGCCAGAACATCGCGCTGGTGCCTCAGGATCCGATGATCTTTGCGACATCGGCGCACGAAAACATCGCCTTTGGCCGCCCCGGTGCATCGCGCGACGCGGTCGAGGCCGCGGCAAGGGCCGCAGCGGCGCATGATTTCATTTCGGCCCTGCCGGATGGGTATGACAGCCCGCTGGGCGAACGTGGCGTAATGCTGTCGGGCGGGCAGAAACAGCGCATCGCCATCGCGCGTGCGATCCTGCGCGATGCACCTGTTCTGCTGCTGGACGAAGCGACAAGTGCGCTAGACGCCGAAAGTGAACGCGCCGTCCAGACTGCCGTCGATGGCCTGTCTCGGGGGCGCACCACGCTGATCGTGGCGCACCGTCTGGCCACGGTCAAAAAAGCGGATCGGATCATCGTCCTGGATCAGGGCCGTATCGTCGCGCAAGGCCCCCATGACGCGCTGGTGGCGCAAGGCGGACTTTATGCGCGCCTCGCACAGTTGCAGTTCACCGACGGCATGGCGGCAGAGTAATCCGACAGCCCATGGCGTTTCGTGACCCCGGGTCACATGATCTGACGCCGCGTCCGGGGCGCCCGATCACACTTGCAAAGCTTGAACAATGTCCCGATGCACCGCATCCTGATCACAGGAAAATCAGCGCCGCGACAAAAAACAAAAGGGCGCGTCAGGGAGGATGCACATGACCTTTGCCGGGATCGCCGATCGCGAAGCCATCGAGAACGAAATGCCGTGGGAGCAGCGCGGCTTTGCCACGACACTTTACGGCATGCTGAGCAACACGGCGGAAAAATTCCCGTCGCACAAGGCCATCAGCTACCAGATTTTCTCTGATCCCGCGTCCGGGGCGGAAACCCTGACATGGACCCAACTCAGGGATCGCACAACGCAATGCGCCAACTTGCTGCGCGATCTTGGCATCGGTCCCACCGACGTGGTCGCATATGTGTTGCCCAATGCCACGGAAACCGTGATCGCGCTGCTGGGCGGCGCCACCGCCGGCATTGTGAACCCGATCAACCCGCTGCTGGACGCGGAACAGATCGGCGCAATCCTGCGTGAAACCAATGCCAAGGTCGTGGTGACCCTGCGCGCGTTCCCCAAAACGGATGTTGCACAGAAAACCGCGCAGGCCCTCGCCCTGGCCCCCAATGTCAAAACCGTCCTCGAGGTTGATCTGCTGACCCACGTCTCCGGGCTGAAATCCCTGATCATTCCACTGATCCGGCCAAAGTTGGAAAAAGCCCCCGGTGTGGCGTACAAGAACTTTAACACCGAACTGGCCGCGCGTCCCACCACACTGCAATTCGAGGACGTGCAGGAAGACCGCGTGGCGTGCTTTTTCCACACCGGTGGCACCACCGGCATGCCAAAGGTCGCACAGCAAAAATACTCCGGCCTGATCTACAACGGCTGGTGCTCGCAGCGGCTTTTGTTCACGGAACAGGATGTCGTGATGTGCCCGCTACCGCTGTTCCACGTCTTTGCCTGCCACCCCATCCTGATGGGCGCGATTGCAAGCGGTGCTCACGTGGTGTTCCCGACGCCGCAAGGCTATCGCGGCGACGGCGTGTTCGACAATTTCTGGAAGCTGATCGAACGCTGGAAAGTCACCTTTATCATCACCGTGCCCACTGCGATCTCGGCCAAGATGCAGCGCCCGATTGATGCCGATATTTCGACGATCAAGACCGCCTTTTCCGGTTCGGCCCCGTTGCCGCAGGAACTGTACAAACGGTTTGAAAAGGCCACCGGCGTGAACCTTATCGAAGGGTATGGGATGACCGAAGCGACCTGCGTCGTGTCCGTCAACCCATTGGATGGCGAAAAGAAAATCGGATCGGTCGGCATCACTTTTCCCTATTGCGAGGCGAGGGTTTACAAGGAAACGCCGGACGGTCCCGTTCAGGCCGGTGTCGATGAAATCGGCGAGATCTGCGTGTCCAACCCGGGTGTCTATGCGGGTCACACCTATACCGAGGCAGACAAGAACAAGGACCTGTTTTATCAGGATAGGTTCCTGCGCACCGGCGATCTTGGCCGGTTCGACAAGGACGGCTATCTGTGGATCACGGGCCGCGCCAAGGACCTGATCATTCGCGGCGGTCACAACATAGATCCCGCCGAGATTGAAGAGGCCCTGCTGGGCCATGACGCGGTTGCTTTTGCAGGCGCCATCGGCCAACCCGACATTCATGCGGGCGAAGTGCCCTGCGCCTATGTCGAACTGGTCGCGGGGGCATCGGTGACACCGGACGAGTTGATGACATTCTGCAAGGAAACCGTCCATGAACGCGCCGCACAGCCCAAACACATGACCATTATGGGCGAGCTGCCCAAGACGGCAGTCGGCAAGGTCTTTAAACCCGATCTGCGCAAAGAGGCAATCACCCGGATTTACAACGAGGCCCTGAGCAAATCAGAGCTGGAGGCCCGCGTGGTGTCGGTGATCGACGACAAGAAACGCGGCCTGGTTGCACAGGTCGAACTGAACGGATCGACGCAATCCTCTGTCCAGACAGTGCTGGGTGACTTCGTGCGGCCATGGGATGTTTCGTCCAAGACGACTGCGGCTGCGTAAACTTCAGGCGGGTTGGTTTCACACGGGAGCGAAAACCGTGTGGCCAGCCCGTGACAACGACGACCTTCGAAAAGGGTCCTCAAACAATCATGTGTTGTTTTGGCCATCCCACGTGGTTGGCAGGTCAACTAGGGCACGCGGGTTGCCCTGCGCAGCCGAGCCTACTTGACCGCCCCTGCGGCCATGCCCTTGATGATATATTTTTCCAGAAAGATCGCGACGATGACCAACGGCAGGATCGCCGCTGATGACAGTGCCGCCATGGACCACCAGTTGATCCCCTGTGACCCCGTCTGCGACGCCACCATCACCGGCAGCGTGGTGGCATTTGTCGCCGTCAGAAGGGCGGCGAAAAAGTATTCGTTCCAGCACAAGACCAGCGAAAGAATGAACGCCGCCACCATGCCCGGCAGCGCGATGGGCAGCACGATCTGAAAGAATGCCCCCCAGATGCCAAGACCATCGACCAGTGCGGCCTCTTCCAACTCGACCGGGATACCCTGAAACTGGTCGCGCATGATCCAGATCACGATGGGCAACACCATCAGCGTGTAAAGCAGGATCAGACCGATGCGGCTGTCCAGCAGCGCGAGGGATTTGTAAAGCACAAGAAAAGGCAGGGCGAGCACAACCGGTGGCAGGATCATCTGGCTGAGGAAAAAGAACGAGATGTCCGAATTGCGCATGAAACCGAAACGGTAGTTGAACCGCGACAGACCATACGCGGCAAGCGAGCCGAGGATAACCGCCAGCAATGACGCCGACACGGCGATCACCGTACTGTTCCAGAACCGCTTGAGAAATTCCTCGCGCACCGTCGATACCTCGCCAATCAGGCGGGGCGAGATGCCGATGGATTCCCACCCCTTCCAGCGCGGGGTGAAATCCCACCACGGGATCAGGTTGCCGCGCATCACGTCCGGCGCCAGCTTGAAAGAGGTGGTGATTGTCCAGAAGATCGGGAACAGGCAGATGATGGCCCACGTGATGAGGGCCGCGTAAATCGCGACGCGGCTGGCCCACCACTTGGTTTTGGCGCGAGTGTCGCCCTCGTGATCCTTGAAAACGGCACTCATGCGGGGCGCTCCATCCAGCGGCTGACAAGCTTCAGCAACAAGGTCACAAAGATCACGATCAGCACCAGATAGACCATGGCAAGCAGCGTGCCGTAGCCCACGTTCGATCGGTCACGGTATTCGCGGAAGATGAAGCTGGTCACTGAATCCGTCGCCCCCCCCGGCCCGCCCGAGGTGACGTTGATGATCACATCCGCCAGCTTCAGCTTGAAGATGATGCGGATCACCACGGCAGTGACCGACACCGGCAACATAAGGGGAAAGATCACTTCCTTGAAGCTTTGCCAACCGGATGCGCCATCCACTTTGCTGGCCTCGATCACCTCGCTTGGCAACGCCTGCAACCCCGCCAGAAGCATGATCATCATGAAGGGGATGAACGTCCATGCATCCATCGCCATGATCATGAACCGCGCGGTTTCCGGGTTGCCGAAAAAGCTCGGCTCGAACCCCATTTCGCGGATCAGGCGGGAAACCGGGCCAAAGCGCACTTCGAGCATCGACTTTCCGATCATCCACGACACCGCAACGGGGCTCAGCATGAGGGGCAGCAGAAAGACCACCCGAAAAAACTTGCGCGCCCGGATCTGCGCGTTCAGCAGCAGGGCGAGGCCAAAGGCAATCACGTATTCGACGCTGACCGCAAGGACGTAATAGACCATGTTTTTCAATGCGTTCCAGTAAAACGCGTCATTCCACATCTGCACCATGTTGTCCCAGCCATTGGGCTGCGGACCATTGGGTGAGGCAAGGTTCCAGTCGGTGAACGAGATATAAAGCGCAAACAGCAGCGGAAAGACCACGAGGGAAATCACGAACAGCGCGGCGGGCAGCACAAACAGCGTCCGCTTGCCCTTTTCGCCGTTCACGATCACCTGCGCGGCACACAAGGCAAAGGCCCACAGGACATAGGCGTAAAGGACGGGCCGCCAGGTCTCGAACCCGACGGACACCCGCCCGGTTTCATACGCCATCTGCCAGATCGCAAGGCCCGCGCACAGGGCGGCAGACCCCCACACCATCGCTTTGCCCAGACGGCGGCGCCTGTCGGAAATGTTGTCCGCCGTTACGGTATGAAGAAGATCGCCCTGGATGCTCATGATGTGACGTTAGCGAGGTGGATAGGCGGTGTTAAGCCGAAAAACCGTTTTGACGGCGCGCGTTGTGAAAGAGGGCTTTTACCGCATCCCGATCAGACAACAGGATCGACGCGCCCGCGTTTTTGTGGTTGCCTGTGCGCAACGATGTTTGACTTTATTCCAGATCGAGAGGCCCAAAATGCTTGAAATCAGCACCGGAAAGATCGTCAGGGTGATCATGCTGACGCGGGAGTATGGGCCGGACAACATCCATCTGTCCGACTACATCGGCAGCCTCAATGACGATGAAAAGATGAACCTCGTCGCGGTGATGTGGGTTGGGCGCGGCAGCTTTGAGGCCGAAGAACTGGAAGAGGCCAAGGCAGAAGCCCGCCGCGAAGCGACAGCCCCGACCGAAGCATACCTGTCAGGCATTCCCGGGCTGGCCGAACATCTGGAAAGCGGGCTGGAGGCGCTTGGCATTGATGTCACGGACGCCGAGGACAGGTTTTGAGCGCGCTTTCGAGACGACTCTGATCAACGGCGTGGCCGGCAACGGCGCGGCCATCGCCAGCATGGCAAAGGCCAAGAACTACATATCCTCGATCTGACCCTGATCGCCGCGCAGATGAACACCCGGAGCCGTCTTGCGATCAGTCTTGCGCATGGGCCGGACCCAAGGACGGACGCACAATCTGCCGGTCAGGGTTTTGCGCGACCGATAAAAACGAAAAAAGGCGCGGGGCTCGGGCCCGCGCCTTTCCTTTTTGCTCAGCCGATCAAAGACCCAGCGACGCCTTGTACACCGCAATCTGGTTTTCCCGCCCGATCTGGTCGGTGATGTTTTCCCAGGCCGCCGCAATCGCATCCGCGGTTTCCTGGGCCGACCCGTACTGACCGGCATAGCCCTTGGCCAACTCGTCCTCGGCGACCGAATAGTACTGGAAGATGCCCGGAATCCGGGGCTCAATCGCCGCGTTGGGGTGGTTGTAGCTGTCCGCGTTCGAGCCGAGGTAGTCTTCGACATAGGCGCGGTCATAGCCTGCCTCTTCCCACTCTTCGTACTGGAAGTGCGAGTTGCGGTAAGGCTGGAAGCCCGACGGATAGGCAGAGGCCCAAAGCGACAGGTCCTTGCCACCAAGGTGCGCCGCGGCGGACCATGCGGCCTTCTTCTTCTTCTCATCGCCGTCGACCGTGGCCATGACGTACACGCCCCAGCCGATATAGGCCATGTTGGGCGCTTCGTTCCGGGTGTCTTCCCATGCCCCGCTTTGCGCGTTGTAGACGCGATCCGATGCCGGGTTGATGCCAAAGCCGACCACATCGCCCACCACGGACGTGTCGGACGTGCGCGCGCTGGAACCCACATCGCCCCACCACATCAGCATCGAACCGGTGCCTGCAAGGAATTGCTGGAAGGCGGTCGTGCCGGGATCGGCGTTGATCTGGTCGGTCGGATAGGCATCCGCGTCGATCAGGTCCATCACGTCCTGAATCGCCTGCACCCATGCAGGGTTGTTGACCATCGGTTTCATCGTCTCGGGCTCAAACAGCCAGGCGGGCGAATTCGGGTGCTTGGCATAGGCCGAGGCCCGGTTTTCAAGGAAGTAGAAGCCAAAGCCGCCCCAGCCTTTCAACGGATCAAGATAGCCATGCGCGGGCAACCCTGTCAGCGGGTCTTCCTTGCCGATCAGGTCCTTGGACACCTGATTGATCTCTTGCCACGTGGTTGGCACCTCTGCGCCGCCGATGCCGTCGGGACCGAAATAGTCCTTGCGATACGCAAATGTATGGCAGTCGCCATCAATGGACACGCGATAGGTCTTGCCGCCCCACGTGCCGACAGGTGCCTTGAGGTAATCCACATAGTCATCCATGTCGATCTGCTCTTTGACCCAGTCGGGCATTTCCGACGCAAGGCCCTTGCCCAGTACATCGCCCTCGAACGGCGCGCCCATTTCGATGATGTCGAAATCGACGGTGCCGGTCGCGATGGATTGTTGCAGACGCGCGTTATAGTCGGCCTGTGCCAGGTCGATCCAGTTGATCTTGGCCCCTGTGTAGGCCTCCCATGGCTTGAGGAAGCCGCGGAACAGGAAGTTGTGCAGGTTCTGGTTGTTGAGCCCCATAAATGTCAGCTCGACACCCTCGAATTCACCTTCAGAGACGTTCTGTTTGGTGGCACCAAGGCACATCTCGCCGACCTTCTGCCAGTCGCTGTCGGTCGGAGAACCGGCGCCAACGCCCGGTATCTTGAGGATTTCGGCGCGCACATTCGAATGCCCGTCCGCCATGGCCGTTTTCGGCATCATCGCCATCGCACCAAGGGCCGCTGACCCTTTCAGCACCTGACGGCGGTTCATTTTCTGCGCCGCCTTGATGTAATTATGCAGTTCGACTTTCACGTGTATCCTCCCGAAATAATTCTTAAGTGTTTTTGCATGGGTGACGGACAAAGCCAGAAAATACGGTGATTTATGAACAGGCTGCGCCTGACCGCTCCCCCACGCCGGTCCGAGTATGGTCGATCCTTACCCCAAGTCAACTGAACTCGTCGCTTGAGCGTGGACAGTGCAAACCGCATTGTCTAGCATCCGGAATTGAGGTGGGGGAATTCCTTTCATGGCAGGCGTCAAAATACAAGACATCCGCAAGTCCTATGGCGCGCTTGAGGTCATCCATGGGCTGAATGTGGACATTTCCGATGGTGAATTTGTGGCCCTTGTCGGCCCGTCGGGGTGTGGCAAGTCAACTCTTTTGCGCATGATTGCCGGGCTTGAACCCATAGACGGCGGCACCATCGCCATTGGCGAACGGGTGGTAAACAACCTGCCCCCGTCCCAGCGCGACATCGCCATGGTGTTCCAGACCTACGCCCTTTATCCGCACAAATCGGTGGCCGAGAACATGGGCTTTGCCCTCAAGGTCTCGGGCACACCGCGCGCCGATATTGATCGCCGCGTGCGCGAAGCGGCCGAAATCCTCAGCCTGACCGATTATCTGGATCGCAAGCCGCGCCACCTGTCCGGTGGCCAGCGCCAGCGCGTTGCGATGGGCCGGGCAATTGTGCGCGACCCCGACGTGTTCCTGTTTGACGAACCGCTGTCCAACCTCGATGCCAAGCTGCGCATACAGATGCGTACGGAGATCAAGGAACTGCACCAGCGCCTCAGGACGACGACGGTTTTCGTCACCCACGACCAGATCGAGGCGATGACGCTGGCTGACCGCATTGTCGTCATGCAAGGCGGGCGGATCGAGCAGATCGGCACCCCGCTGGAGCTTTACGACAACCCGATCAACGATTTCGTGGCGACCTTTATCGGTGCCCCGTCGATGAACCTGCTGATGGCAGAGCGCAAGGACGGCACAGTCTCGGTCGGGCCGCAGGTGTTTCCCGGCCCCGGCGGCACCGGCAAGGTCAAACTGGGCGTGCGTCCCGAACACCTGATCCTTGCGGATGACGGCATTCCCATGCAGGTCAAGGTGGTGGAGCCCACGGGGGCCGAAACCATGGTGTTCCTGCGCTTCGAAGGGCAGGACGTGACGGCGGTCTTCCGCGAACGCCACAGTTTCACACCGGGCGATACCATCCACCTCAAACCAGACCCCGACCACATCCACATTTTTGACGCCGATACCGGCCAGCGACTGGACTAGGCGCAATGGCCCCCCGCACCCTTCTGTGTTTCGGTGACAGCAACACCCACGGCACACAGGCCATGCGCCATATGGGCGATCGACGGCGACTGCCCAGGCCAGAGCGTTGGCCATCGGTGATGGGAGCGGCCCTGGCCCCTGAATGGGACGTGATCGCCGAAGGGCATCCGGGCCGCACCACCGTGTTCGAGGACCCGGTCGAGGGCGTGCACAAAAGCGGGCTGCGCACCCTGCCCGCCCTGCTGGAAAGCCATCGGCCCCTTGATCTGGTCCTGATCATGCTGGGCACAAACGATCTCAAGGCGCGGTTCGGCCTGACGGCCTTTGACATCGCACTGGGCGTGCAGCGACTGGCGCTGGATGTCCGCCGCTCGGACAGCGGGCCCGACGGTCGGCCGCCGCAGGTGATAGTGGTTGCGCCGGTGTCCGCCAGACCGGCGGGATGTCTGGCCCCCATCTTTGAGGGCTGCGCACCGACATCCGCCGCCCTGCCCGGTCACCTTGGTCAAATCGCGGCCGCCAATGATCTGGGCTTTGTCGATCTCAACGCGGTGGCGCAGGTCGATCCTGTGGACGGCATTCATCTGGACGCCAAGGGACACGCCGCCATAGGCGCACATGTGGCGCGGGCCGTGACGGAATTCATGACGTAAGCACTAAAGAGGAGGGCGTGACATGCTCAAGGGAATTGATCCGATACTGAACGCGGATGTGCTTTTTGCGCTTCGGGCCATGGGGCATGGCGATGATCTGATCATTGCCGACACGAACTTTCCGTCCGACAGCGTCGCGCGGGAAACGGTGCTGGGCAAGGTGCTGCGCATCGACCGCCCCGCCGCCGAAGTTGTCAGGGCGGTCCTGTCGGTCTATCCGATCGACACCTTTGTCGATGATGCCGCCGCGCGGATGGAAGTGGTGGGCGAACCCGACACCATCCTGCCCGTGATGGAAGAGGTGCAGGCGCAGGTCAGCGCCGTTGATGGCCCGACGATGATCGGCGTCGAACGCTATGCCTTTTATGACCGCGCCAAGCAGGCCTATGCCGTGATCCAGACGGGCGAGCGGCGGTTCTATGGCTGTTTCGCCCTGCGCAAGGGCGTCGTGCCACCGGACGAGGCGTGACATGGGCAAGGTCGTCATTCTGGGCGTCTTTGTCGCCGACACCGCCTATCGTTCCGCGCGCATGCCCCGCATGGGCGAGACAGTCATGGGCACGTCCTTTGCGCTTGGGCCGGGGGGCAAGGGGTCAAATCAGGCCGTCGCCTGCGCCCGGATCGGGGCCGACACCCACATGATTTCAAAGCTCGGACAGGATGATTTCGCGGGGCTCGCGCTTTCCACGTGGTCCGAGGCGGGCGTGACGCCGCATGTTGATCAACGTGCCGACAGCTATACGGGTGCGGCCTTTATCTTTGTGGATGATGCCACGGGCGACAATGCCATTATCGTGTCCCCCGGTGCTGCCGCGCTGATCACCCCCGATGATATTGATGTGCACCGGGCACTGATCGAAGGCGCGGATGTCTTTGTCACCCAACTCGAACAGCCCATGGACGCCGCGATGCGCGCCCTTGAAATTGCGCGTGCCGACGGGGTCACCACTGTTCTCAATCCAGCCCCTGCCGCGCCCTTGCCGGACGGGATGCTTGCCGTTTGCGACTATGTCACCCCCAATGAAACCGAATGCGAGGCGCTGACAGGCATCGCCGTGCACACCGCCCCGGATGCGGGCCGCGCGTGCGATGCATTGCGCGACATGGGCGTCAAGAGCCCGATCATCACGATGGGTGATCAGGGAGCATATCTGGACGGTCACGGGCTTGTTCCAGCCGTCAATGCCGGCCCCGTGGTCGAAACGACAGGCGCCGGAGACGCGTTCAACGGCGCATTTGCCGCCGCCCTGTCCGAAGGGCGCGCGCCGCTTGAGGCGGTGCAATATGGCTGTGCAACGGCTGGCCTGTCGGTGACAAAACCCGGAACCGCCCCGTCCATGCCTGACCGCAAAACCGTCGATGCCCTGTTGGCGACACTGACCTAGGGTCAGGATGCATTCATTATCGGTCGCTGGCGCGCGCCATTTACGTTCAGATAGACGGAATAAAGCGAGGTCGTCCCGGTAATGAACAGCCGGTTCAGCTTGGGACCGCCAAAACACACATTCGAGACGATCTCGGGGATGTGCACCTTGCCGATCAGGGTGCCATCCGTGTCGATGCAATGCACTCCGTCTTCGGCCGAGGACCAGATGCGCCCGTCCCGGTCAAAGCGGAACCCGTCGAACACACCCGCCGTACACGTGGCAAAGACGTCACCGTCCGCAAGCGTCCGTCCGTCCGCACTTACCCTGTGGCGACGGATATGTTTCGGGCCGTCTTCCTCATGCGTCGCGCCGGTATCCGCGATGAACAACTCACTCTCATCGGGGCAAAACGCCAGCCCGTTCGGTTTGACGTAATCCGTCGTGACCTGTGACAGATCACCCGTTTCCGGATCGCAGCGATAAACATGGCACGCCCCGATTTCGCTCTCTGCCCGCGCGCCCTCATAATCCATCAGGATGCCATAGCTGGGGTCGGTAAACCAAACCGAGCCGTCGGATTTCACCACCACATCATTGGGCGAGTTCAGCCGCTTGCCCTCAAATCGGTCCGCCAGAACCCTGATCGACCCGTCAAATTCCGTGCGCGTCACCCGGCGCGTCAAATGTTCGCACGACACAAGACGCCCGTGATTGTCGACCGTGTGACCGTTGGAATTGTCGGAAGGCGCGCGGAACACAGACACCGACCCATCCGTCTCGTCCCAGCGCATCATCCGGTTGTTGGGAATGTCCGACCACACAACGTACCGCCCTGCGGCAAAATAGGCAGGCCCTTCGACCCAGCGCCCGCCCATCCACAACCTCTCGACCTTGACGTGGCCGATAAAGCAGTCTTCGAACCGGGGGTCGAGCACTTCGAAACCGGTGCCTTCAATGGTGCCGTACATTGTCGTCCTCCTTGCGCCGCATCAGTTGACAGGTGTCAGCAACGGCTTGCCGGCAAAATAGGCCGCAAGGTTGTCGCGTTGCAACTGCCCCATGATCTTGCGCGTCTCGACCGTGCCCGAGGACTGGTGCGGCGACAGCAGCACATTGTCGAGCGCAAGGAACCGCGCGTCGATATCGGGTTCGTTCAGGAACACGTCCAGCGCGGCCTTGCCCAGTGCGCCGGTTTCCAATGCCGCCAGCAACGCGCCCTCGTCCAGCGTGGTCCCGCGCGAGGCGTTGACCAGCAGACCGTCCGGACCCAACGCCGCAATCGCCTCTGCCCCGACGATCCCGACGGTTTCCGGCCCGCCGGAGACGCAGATGATCAGGCTGTCGACCGCACCGGCGAGGCTGACGATGTCGCCGTGATATGTCCAGCCGGGCGTGTCCCTGGGGCTTCGGGCAAAAAAGTGCAGATCGCAGCCAAAGGGCACCAGACGTTCCGCCACCGCGCGCCCGATCCGACCCAGACCGACAATGCCGACACGGCTGCCCGACACCTTGCGCTGCAACCCGTAAGCACCGTTTCCGGCCCAGTTGCCCGATCGGATCCAGTCCGAAGCGCCAATCATGCCACGTGCCCCGGCGATCAGCATCCCGACCGCCAGATCGGCCACGTCCTCGGTCAGCACGTCGGGTGTGTTGGTCACTCTGATGCCACGCGATGAGGCGTGCGCGACGTCAATGGTGTCAAAGCCAACACCATAGTTGGCGATCATCCCCAGCTTGGGAAAGGCATCCATGATGCGCGCATCCAGCATGTCATGGCCGCGAAAGGCAAACGCCTCGACCGTGCCCAGCGCCTCGGCAGGAAGGCTGTCGAGGGACCCGCCATGGGGCAGGTTGTAGACCCGGTATTCGGCTTCCATCGGAACAACATCCCAGTCGTCATAGGTCTCGAATGTCAGGATTGATTTCTTGGTCATGGATGTTCCGTTCCTTGGTCGGAGGAAATGTCGCAACACACCCCGTTATGGTCAATGATCGCCCGCACGATCCATCCCGCCTCTCGGGATTGCAAGCGTGCCGGGCGTGTTTCCCGGGTGGGCCGGGCCAACGCGCCGCTCAAAAACAACGCAACCCGCATCAAAGACGGATGGGCCGGACGCGCGGAATACGCCGTAAATGTCCCATATACCCCGCGCCCAGCGCAGGGATTGCGGCCCACATCGCCGATGCACAGGCATGATTTTCAGTGGTGTTCGCGGAATGCGAGCGCAGGCACGGGCGGCCAAAAGGCCACATTGCATCGCCCTGCCACATGCGCAAATTTGGACCGGTGCCCTGTCTGCATCCAATTGACAACCTAGATGAGGTGCATGGGGGATGGCCACGTTGCTAAAGATCACATCAGTCGAAAAATCCTATGGCGACAGTGACGCGCGTGTTCCCGTGCTGCGCGGTGTCAGCTTTGAGCTGGGCAGGCAACAGACGCTTGCGCTGACAGGGGAATCCGGCAGCGGCAAGAGCACCCTTTTGCATATCGCCGCCGGATTGGAGACCCCGGATGCGGGCACGGTCAACGTGCTTGGCCAAGATGTGACGGCGATGGACGACAGCGCCCGCGCCGCTCTGCGACGCTCTGAAATTTCGCTGGTTTTTCAACAGTTCAACCTGATCCCTTCGCTGACGGTTGCGGCGAACATCTCGTTTCAGGCGGCGCTATCGGGCCGGTTGGATCAGGCCCATATCGATTCGCTGGTCAGTGTGCTTGGCCTGTCGGACCAGATGTCAAAATATCCCGAAGCCCTGTCGGGCGGTCAGCAGCAGCGTGTGGCGATTGCCCGTGCACTGGCGGCCAGACCCCGGCTGATGCTGGCGGACGAACCCACCGGCAATCTTGATGAACAATCCGCCGATGCGGTGCTGGATCAGATGCTGGCCCTCGTGGCGGCAAGCGGGACGTCCCTGATGGTGGTGACGCATTCGTCCAAAGTGGCGGCCCGGATGGACCGCACCCTGCATCTGGCTGGTGGTCAGGTCGCATGATCCGCACCTGCATTCTGGCCCTGTTGTCGCACTGGAAACGCAACCCGGTACAGCTTTTTGCATATCTTGCGGGCCTGGCCATAGCGACCGGCCTGTGGTCGGGGGTTCAGGCCATCAACGCCGAGGCGCGGGCCAGCTATGATGCCGCTGCCGCCACGCTGGGCGAGGCGCAGTTCGATCAGCTGATCCCGCGGCAAGGGGGCTCGATCGGGCTGGATACATATATCGCGCTCAGGGGCGCTGGCTGGCTGGTGTCACCGGTGCTTGATGTCGAACTGGGCGATGTCCGAGTGATCGGGATTGACCCGGTCACCTCCCCCGGCGCCATAGGTGCCGTGATGGCGCCCCAGGGCGCGTCCCTGTTTGCACCGGGGGAAACCGCGCAACTGTTTGGCACCGGCGCCGCCGCGCGTGCCCTGGAGGGAACGGCACCTGTCATTGTCGATGAAACCATCGCTCCGGGCATCGTCCTGGGCGATATCGGCACCGTCCAGCGGTTGTCCGGGCGCGCTGATCTGTCCCGCTTGGTGGTGCTGCCGGAACAACCCGTCCTGCAGGGCGACCTCAACACAATCGCACCCGGTCTGCGACTGCAACCGGCACAGCAGGTGTCCGATATTGCCCAGCTGACGGACAGTTTCCATCTGAACCTCACGGCCTTCGGATTTCTCAGTTTCGCTGTCGGGCTGTTTATCGTGCACAGCACAATTGGCCTCGCCTTCGAACAACGACGCGGCATGATCCGCACGATCCGTGCCCTTGGCGTGCCATTGCGCACACTCGTTGCGCTGATCGTGTGCGAAATGCTGACGCTGGCCGCCATTGGCGCGGTGATCGGCATTGTCCTTGGGTACGTAATGGCGGCGCTGCTGTTGCCGGACGTCGCGGCCACGTTGCACGGGCTATACGGGGCGAAGGTGTCGGGCACACTGACCCTGCGCCCCGAATGGTGGCTGTCGGGGTTCCTGCTGGCAATGCTTGGGTCAGCGGCGGCACTTGCGGGGCGGGTCTGGCAGATCGGACAGATGCCGCTTTTGGCCAGTGCGCGACCGCGTGCGTGGATCATGTCGGGCACGGCGCGATCCCGGCTGCGGGGTTGGGTGGCGCTGGGCCTGCTTGGTGTTGCGTTGATTCTGGTGTTTGCGGCGGATGATCTGTTTTTCGTGTTTGTCCTGCTCGCCTGCCTGCTGATCGGGGGCGCGCTGGCGCTGCCGGTGCTGTTTGCGCGCGCGCTTGCCCTGTTCGAGCGTCGTTCCACCCGGCCTCTGTGGCAGTGGTTCTGGGCCGATACAAGGCAACAGCTTCCCGGCCTCAGTCTGGCGCTGATGGCGTTGCTTCTGGCTGTGTCGGCCAATGTCGGTGTCTCGACCATGGTGTCGAGTTTCAGGCTGACATTTGCCGGTTTTCTGGACCAGCGCCTTGCCCCGGAACTGTTTGTGCAACTCGAAACGCCCGCGCAAAGCGCACGTCTTGAGGCCTATCTGCGTGACGCAGACATCGAAACCCTGCCGTTGCGCTCTGCTCAGATGCAGATCGCCGGGCAACCTGCGCGGCTGTTCGGTGTGCGGGTCGGGCCGACATATCGCGACAACTGGGTGTTCCTTGCCGCCCTGCCGCAGGTCTGGGATCAGGTCGATCGCGGCGCGGCCGTCATCGTCAACGAACAACTTGCCCGCCGCGGCGATCTGTGGATCGGCGATATGGTCACGATTGCGCCTGACCTGACCCTGCCCATCGCTGCCGTTGTCGGTGACTACGGCAATCCACAAGGCCAGGTGGTGCTGGCCGAAGCGCAGTTCACACAGCTTTACCCCGACAGTTTTGCGAGCCAGTTCGGCATCCGCACCGGTGACGCCGCCGCCCTGCGCCGCGACCTTGTGGACAGGTTACGCATTCCCGACCATGCCATCACGGATCAGCGAGCCGTAAAGGCCCTGTCGCTTGAGGTGTTCGAGCGCACCTTTACCGTCACCGCGGCCCTGAATGTTCTCACGCTGGGCGTGGCCGCCTTTGCAATCCTGATGAGCCTGCTGACGCTGGCGGACCTGCGTGTGCCGCAGCTTGCGCCGGTCTGGGCGCTGGGGGTCACGCGCCGCCGGCTGAGCGCGCTGGAACTGCTGCGCGCGGTGGGGCTGGCGCTGCTGGTGTTCGTATTTGCCCTGCCGCTGGGCCTTGCGTTGGCGTGGATTCTGCTCAGCATGGTCAATGTCGCCGCATTTGGCTGGAAACTGCCCATGTACCTGTTTCCGCTGGAATACCTGCGCCTTGGGGCCTACGCGGTTGTCGCCGTCGCACTGGCCTCGGTCTGGCCCGCACGGCGGCTGATCCGCACGCCCCCCGCCACCCTTTTGAAAGTGTTTGCCAATGAACATTAAACTGTTCGTGACACTGTGCCTGCTGCCACTGGCCGTCTGGGCGCAGGGCTTTTCCGGGCTCGGCTCACAAGCGGGTGCGGAGTTTGCCAATCCCGAACCAAACCCCGCTTTCACCTTTCCCGCCGATCACGGCCCCCACCCCGACTTTCGGATTGAATGGTGGTACCTGACGGCGACCCTGAGCGACGCCGACGGAACGCCCTATGGCCTGCAATGGACCCTGTTTCGCACGGCCCTCGCGCCCGGCGAGGCAGACGGCTGGGACTCGCCCCAGATCTGGTTCGCCCATGCCGCCATCACCACCCCGGATGCGCATCTGGCCACTGAACGCTTTGCCCGTGGCGGCATCGGGCAGGCAGGGGTCGAGGTGGCGCCGTTTCGCGCATGGATTGACGACTGGGCAATGGAAGGGCCCGATTTCGACACCCTGTCCCTGCGCGCAACGGGGCCGGATTTTGCCTATGTCATGTCGCTAGAGGCACAGGGGCCGCTGATCTTTCACGGGGCGGACGGCTATTCCGTCAAATCCGCCGAGGGGCAGGCAAGCTATTACTACTCGCAACCCTTCTTTGACATCGAAGGGACGCTGACCCTGCCCACCGGCGATGTTGCGGTCAGCGGACAGGCGTGGCTGGATCGCGAATGGTCCTCGCAACCCCTTGGCGAGACGCAGGAAGGCTGGGACTGGTTTTCGCTGTCCTTTGATGACCGCTCCAAGCTGATGGGGTTCCAGTTGCGCCAGACCGATGGCGCGACGTTCAGTTCGGCCACGTGGATCGCCGCAGACGGGGTGACGACCGCCTATCCGGACGGGTCTTTCACCGCCCGCCCGCTGGCCAGCACACAAGTTGCGGATCGGGATGTGCCAACCCGCTGGCAAGTGACATTGCCTGACCGTGGCGTGGATGTGACCGTGGAGGCGATGAACCCGAATGCGTGGATGGGCCTGTCGATCCCCTATTGGGAAGGGCCGGTGAACATAACAGGCAGCCACACGGGGCGCGGATATCTGGAGATGACGGGATATGAGTGATCCGGGCGATCTGGGTGCCTTTCTGGACATGGCTTGGCACCACCTGATGCGCGGTGTGGCGGATGCCAGCGTGCCTGCGCGCTATCCGACCTTTGCCACCGTCTCGCCCGATGGATGGCCAGAGGCCCGCACCGTCGCCCTGCGACAAGCCGAGCGGCTGCGCGGCTTTCTTGAGGTGCATACGGACATCGAAACGCCCAAAGTGGCGTCCCTGCGCGCGACGCCGCGCGCGCAGTTACACATCTGGTGCCCCATGTCTGATCTGCAAATCCGGATCAGCGCAACTGTTCAGGTGCTGCGCGGCGCGCAGATCGACGATCAGTGGGCCAAAGTGCCGCCTGCTTCGCGGGTGTCATATGGCACTGTGCCAGCGCCGGGGACGCCGATTGCATCTGTGTACGCCTACGAAAAACCGGCCGCGCGGGCCCGGTTTGCCGTGCTGCGCTGCCATTTGGTCGAGATGGATCTGGTGGATCTCGGACAACGACACCGCCGCGCGATCTACCGTGCTGATACCGACTGGCAGGGCAACTGGGTCGCGCCATGACAAAGGCCCGGACAGCATTGCCCGGACCTGTGAATGCGCGCAATCGGCCTACTGCCACCCCACCGTGTCAAAGATGCGCTGCGCGACCGGCACGTTCCGGGCCACCGCACTCAGATCGACGTCGTCGGGTTTGAAAAGCCCCAATTGTGCCACCGACGGGCTGAGCGCCACGCCCGGCACCGCCGGATACTCGTCATTGCCTGCCGAGAAATACTCCTGCGCCTGATCGCTTGCGAGATATTCAAGGAAAAGCACGGCGTTGTCGCGGTTCGGGGCATAGGCGGCGACCCCGCCTCCTGACAGGTTCATATGCGCGCCCTGGGCATTCTGCGCGGGAAACACCAAACCAATGTTTGCGCGCGCCTCTGCGGACAAGCCATCAACTTCGGTGCGGATGGCACGCGAATAGTAATAAGTGTTCGCGATCGAAATTGCGCACTCGCCGGACACAAGCCCGCGCAACTGATCCGTGTCGCCGCCCTGCGGCTTGCGGGCAAAGTTGTCGACGACGCCTTGCGCCCAGTCCCGGGCCGCGTCTTCCCCCAAACGCTCAATAACCGAGGCCAGAAGCGTCTGGGAATAGACGTTGGTGGACGACCGGTGGCAGATCATGCCCTTGTAGATCGGGTCAGCCAGCGCCGCGTAGGTCTGGGGCGGATTGGAGACCGTGTTCTTGTCGTAAAATATGATGCGCGCCCGCTGGCTGAACCCGAACCACTGGTTGTCGCTGTCCTGCAGATAGGCCGGGATCCGCGCTTCGAGCAGATCGCTGTCCACCGTTTGCAGCACGCCTGCGGATTTGGCGCGATCCAGCCGCGAACTGTCCACGGTCAGCAAAATGTCAGCCGGTGAATTGGCGCCTTCGGCCTGCATCCGGGCGATCAACTCGTCCGCCTTGCCCTCGATCCGGTTGATCGTGATCCCGGTGGTATCGGTAAAGTCGGTATACAGGCGCTCATCGGTGTCATAATGGCGCGACGAATAAAGGTTCAGCTCACCTTGGGCCAAGGCGGCAGTGGGTCCAAGTGTAACAGCGGCGGCAGTCAGCACTGTCGCCAAAAGGATGGCAGGTCGGGACATGATAGCTCCAGGTCGAGTTGTTTACCAAAACACTCAGATACCAATTTTTGGGGCGGTGCAAGGTATCTTATTAAATTAGTCAGGATTTATTTGACGGATCCCCTGATGGCGCCCCGATTCAACGCCCCGATCAGGTGGCGTCGGTAAAATCCACGTGGATGTGGTTGCCGTCCGGGTCCCAGATGTTGTACGCCACGACGCCCAGTTCCGCGATTTCCGACGTCCTGTACGTCACGCCGCGCGCGTTCAGGCGGGCTTCGAACCGGGCGGCATCCGTCGCGCGCAACGCAAAATGTTCCAGCTTGAGCCCGCCTTCTGACCCGGCACCGGGATCACCGGAAATCCCGATCAGATGCACGATGGCAACGTCTCCTGCATAAAGCCATGCACCGGGAAACCCGAAATCCGGCCGCGCCCCGATTTCGAGGCCCAGAATTTCCACATACCACGCGGTCAGAACGTCCAACCGGGTGGTGCGCAGGTTGACATGGTCGAGGGCTGTGATTGTCATCGTGTCGCTTTCCATTTGCCTGCGGGTATCCTTTCAGGCCAGGGGAAAAGGGTCAATTCACGCCTGATCCACTGGCGCATGTAGCAACGCCAATAGCGCGCCAAAGCGGGTGCCGGGTTGCATCAGACGCGCCCGCATGTCCCAGATTGCGGATTTGCGCGACTGCGGCAGCGCACCCGACATCCCATGAAACTTGCGCGCGACCTCGGACAGCGCCATCGGAGATTCCGGCCCCCCGCGTGCGTGCACATCCCCCGATTTCAGAACGCGGCCATCCCGCAGGGTCAACGTCACATCAGACCACCGCCCCAGGGGAAAGCGGCTGGAATGGCGTGCGTCCTCGGTGATGGTGATCCGGGGCAGAACAGCAGCGACCGCCCCATCGCGCAAACCCGCACCGGCCACGTGTTCTGGCCCGACCCGCCCATGCACAAGGCGCACCGCAAGGGCAAACCCAAGCGAGTACTGCGCTTGCGACGTGGTTCCGGGCATGCCGGAAAACAGCGCCGCGGCCTGTTCAAAGGTACACACGTCAAGCTGCGCGACATCTTCGGCGGCAAGGTCATGCGCCTCGACCAGAGCGCCCAGCGCATCCAGCGCCGCATGCGCCCAGCGGCAGATCGGATATGGCTTTATGTAATTCTGCGTGATGGTCCAGTTGTCTGCCAGATCGGCCCAGTGTGGCGCGGCCTCCGGTGCCTCGATGGTGATCGCCGGCGCGCCCTCGAACCCATCCGCGGCCAGCAGGACCGACATGCACCCCACCAGCGCCCCCATGCCCGATCCGTCATGCAGCATCGTGGGGTTGGCGATCTCGCGCATCATCTGGCTGCGCGGCCCGTGATATTCGGCGATGCCAAGGGCGTGGCGCAACTGCTCTGCATCCATGCCCCGCAACCGGCACCCCAGCGCCGCCACGCCAAGCGCGTTCCATGCGCCCGACGTGTGATAGTCGCTGACCGTGGCGTGCAGGGTGATGGCGGCACGGGCTGACAGTTCATAGGACATGACCAATGTCGCCAGCGCGTCCCGCGCACTCAGATCGGGCATGTGTTCGGCAAAAGCGCACAAGGCAGGCACAACAGCGCACCCGATATGCCCCTTGGTCGGATTGTAACCGTCATGGGCGTCCAGATTGTCGATCTGCGTGGCCAGAGCAAAGGAGGCGCCGGGGATCGACGCGCGCCGCCCGTCGAACAACACTGTGGCTGCGTCCTGCGGCGCACCGCACGCCATGAACCGCACCGCATGATCGCGTGCAATCCGCGACGGGTGCAGATCAACCGCGCCTGCCGCGACCCCCAGCGTGTCGATCAACAGCGTGGCTGCCATGTCCATTGCCTCTTCGGGCACGTTGCAGGGTCTCAGGACAAAGGCGGCGATGTCGTCAAAGGTCATGATGTCAGCGTGGCCTGCACGGTCGTTGCGCGCTGTCCTTATCCCGACACGTCAGGGGTATGTTCGCGACGCCGCTCAGTCGGGCGGATCAGGCGTTTCATCATCATCCAGCAGGATCCGCGCCGCATCGCCTTCCAGGTCATCGTACTGATCGTTGCGCAATGTCCAGACAAAGGCGATCAGCGCGCCAAGGCCAAGAATGAGCGAACTGGGAACGAGGATCACAAGAATATTCATGGGGCGGCTCGCGTTCTGAGGGCGTTGAGGGTGACGGTCAGTGAACTGGTCGACATCGCCAGTGCAGCCATCAGCGGCGTGGCAAAACCGGCAAGCGCCAGCGGGATGGCGATCATGTTATAAAGGGCGGCGAGGGCAAAGTTTTCAAGGATACGCCGTCGCGCACTGCGCGCAATATACAGCACCGTTCCGATTCCGGAAAGGCGTTGGCCCAACAGCACGACATCGGCGGCATTCTGGCTCGCCTCCAGCGCGGTTCCCGGCGCGATCGAGGCCCAGGCCTGGGTCAGCGCCAGCGTATCGTTCAGCCCGTCACCGACCATCAGAACCTTGCGGCCTTCGGCTTGCAGATCGTGGATCAGGGTCTGTTTCATCTCGGGCGACACAGCGGCATGCACGTTGTCGACATCCAGTTGCGCGGCCATGCGGTCGGCATTTGCCAGGCTGTCGCCCGTCAGCATATGAACGCCAAGACCCATGGCGCGCAGGTTGCGTATTGTCTCTGCCGCCTCGGGCAGGGCGCGTTCGCGACGCGCCAGCGGATAGGTTTGTGTGCCGATCTGCAACACGGTTCCGCGCCCCTGCCCGATCCATCCGGCATCGCCAAGGGCCACATCCACGCCGTTGTATGCGCCTTTGATCCCGGCCCCCCGGTGCTCGCTGATCCCGGTCACATCGGCCGCGGTGATCCCGGCCAATGCCGGCAGAACGGAACGGCTGAGCGGGTGATTGGACGCGCGGGCCAGCGCCTTGAGCACTGCCAGCGCGTCATCGGGCATGTCCGTGCCGCTGACAAGGGCGCTGTCACTCAGCGTGCCGGTCTTGTCAAAGACGACGGTATCGACCTCGGCCAGACGCTCAAGCGCGGTTTCGGATTTCACCAGAACGCCCGCCCGGAACAGGCGTCCCGTCGCAACGGTCGACACCGCCGGAACCGCGAGGCCCAGCGCGCAGGGGCAGGTGATGATCAGTGTGGCGATAGCAATGGTGAGGGCATAATAGATGTCGCCCGTCGCATAGGCCCACCCAAGGAAGGCCGCAAAGGACAGCCCGTGCACAAGGGGCGCATAAACCCCCGCGGCCCGCGATGCGAGGCTGGTATAGCGACTGCGCGCGCCTTCCGCGACAGAGGCCAGCTGGATCAGGCGGCGCAAGGTCGACCCGCTTGCATCCACAGTTGTACGCAGCGTGACCGGGCCGCTCAGCATGACGTCTCCGGCGGTCAGCACGTCGCCTTCTGCCACCTCTATCGCGTCACTTTCCCCGGTCAGGGCACTGCGGTCCACCTGTGCTGCCTGTCCCAGCAACAGTCCGTCCACCGGCACGCGACTGCCTGCGGCCAGCCACAGCGTGTCGCCCGCCCTGACCTCGTCTACCGGACAATTGGCGCGGGTCTCGCCATCCACGCGGGTGACGCGGTTGGGTTCAAGTGCGGCCAGATCAGCCGCCGCCGAACGCGCGGCACGGCGCATCCGCGTTTCAAGAACACGCCCCCCAAGCAGAAAGAACGTCAGCGCCAGCGCCGCGTCGAAATAGGCGTATTCTCCACCCACCATGGTTTCATAAAGCGACAAGCCGGAGGCCAGCAGGATGGCCAAAGAGATCGGCACATCCATGTTCAGCCGCCTGACACGCAGTGCGCTCCACGCACTGACAAAGAACGGCTGGGCACAGTACAATGCGGCAGGCAGCGCGATGGCCGCCGCGATCCAGTGCAGAAAGTCGCGTGTGCTGTCCGTGGCACCCGACCAGACCGCCACCGACAAAAGCATCACGTTCATCATCGCAAAGCCCGCAATGCCGAGGCGCAGGACCAGGCCGTCATCCTTTTTTTCGGACGTGACACCGCGCGCCTCGTGCGCCTCGAACCCGATACCGGCCAGCGCGCTGACCCACGGGGCCGGGTCCGCATCCGGCGCGGCACTGATGACGACGCGCTTGCGGCTGAGGTTGACGCGCGCCGAGGCGATGTCGGGCCGCGCGTTCAGCAGGGTTTCGACGGAACGGATGCAGCCCGAACAGTGGATCGTGGGCAGGATCAACTCGTGGGTGGGCAAGCCCGGCCGTTCGGCGGCGGCCCCGGTCACGGGACCTGCCGCGGCACAGCCCGAACAGCCTGCGCCTGTCATGGCGCGACCAGCACGATCACCCGTTGACGGAACGCGGTGCCATCGGCCGCCTCGGCCACCAGCCGCAGGTTCCAGTTGCCAGCCCCAAGCGTTGGGATATCGGCAACAAAACGGGTGCCATCATGGCGGAACTCAGGAGTGATATCCTCGCCGACATGGGTTGCACGTCCCAGCGTCGCCGACGCGATCCGGGGGACAACCGGGCCAATGGCGTCGTCGATATTCAGGTGCAACGCGGTGCCCTTCACATCCGCCGACACAACCCAGCCAAGGGCCTCCTGTGCGGCGCGGTCACGGTCGAAATTCTGACTGGCCACATAGGAATTGCGCGTCTCAAGACCGGGAAATGTCGCCACGGCCTGATAGGCGAGGGTCAGGTTCACCCCGATGATCACCGCAAAGGCGCCGCCAAAGATCGCCAGCACATGCCAGCCGGTGATTTCTTTTACAAACATGGGTCACCCCTTTCCGTTGAAGATGGTGGCGACGCCGGCCCGGTCTTCGGTTTCGATGTCGACGACCCACAGGCGCAAATCGGTGCTTTCGGCACTGGCGGCCGCATCCTGCGGACGTGCGATGACGTAAACGCGCGCCTGCAAGGTCTCGTTGGCGGGAACCGTGACGTGGTTTGCCACCGGCCCTGCGGCTTCGACGTCAATGCGCAGGATGTCGTCCGAGGTCAGCATAACACGGAAATCGCGGTCATCGGCCGTCAGGTTGCGAATGCGCAGCGTATAGGTGTTGCGCACCGACCCGTCCGACAAGGTGACAAACTGCGGATTGCGGATGGGTTCGACCGTCAGGTCAATGTCCGACCGCACGAACAGCGCATAGACAAGAGCCACGCCGATCAGGCTCCACATTGCGGTATAAAGGATCGTGCGTGGCCGCAACACGTGCTGCCAGATGGGGCGCGGCGCGGCACCCGCCGTCTCGCGCTCCTCATCCGCAAGGGCAAGATAGTCGATCAGCCCGCGCGGCTTGCCGATCCTCTCCATCACATCGTCGCAGGCGTCGATGCACAGGGCACAGGTGATACATTCCATCTGTTGCCCGTCGCGGATGTCGATGCCCGCCGGGCAGACATTCACGCAAGCCATGCAGTCAATGCAATCGCCAAGGTTTTCGGCGCCTTCGGCCTTGCGATGCTTGCCGCGCGGCTCGCCCCGCCAGTGGCGATAGGCGACGGTCAGCGTGTCATTGTCCATCATCGCCGCCTGAATGCGCGGCCAGGGGCACATGTAGTTGCAAACCTGTTCGCGCATCAGACCCCCAAAGACAAAGGTGGTCGCCGCCAGGATCAGAACGGTGGAATACGCAACCAGCGGCGCCTGCAACGTGAACAGATCAACCAGAAGCGTGGGCGCATCGGCGAAATAGAACACCCACGCCCCGCCGGTGGCCATGGCGATCAGAAACCAGATGACCCATTTGGTCACCCGCAGACGCAGCTTGCGCAGCGACCAGTGCGCATTCCAAAGGCGCACCCGCGCATTGCGGTCCCCTTCGATCCAGCGTTCGACCAGAATGAACAGGTCGGTCCACACCGTTTGCGGACAGGTATAGCCGCACCAGACCCGACCCAAAGCGGAGGTGAACAGGAACAGCCCCAGCCCCGCCATGATCAGCAGACCAGCAACGAAATAGAATTCGTGCGGCCAGATCTCGATCCAGAAAAAGTAGAACCGGCGCCCCGCAAGGTCGATCAACACCGCCTGATCAGGCAGGTTGGGGCCGCGATCCCAGCGGATGAACGGTGTCAGGTAGTAAATCGCAAGCGTGACACCCATGATCCACCACTTGAGGGTGCGAAAGCTGCCCCTGACCCGCCGGGGAAAGATCGGTTCGCGCGCAGCATAAAGTGCGGGCGGTGTGTCCGGTGACTGTGTCATGGCAATGTGTCCTGTTCGTACAACGCTTGTCACCCGTGCCCTGGTTGTTTTCCTTGATCTGGATCAACGCTCCGCTTGTGGAACGCCCGGCCCCTGCTAGGTACGAACAGGACAGGGACCGGGGTGCTGCGCTCCTCCCGGTCCGGGTTGCGACCGGACCTCGCGCGCAGCGTCTGACGGCCGGACCTATTCGCCGCCGCCAAGCTGGTGCAGATAGAGCGTAACCGCCTTGATCTCCGCTTCGTCCAGACGCTCGCCCCAGGGGGGCATGACGCCAAAGCGGGAATAGGTCACCGTCTGCGTCAGCGTTTCGCGATCCCCGCCATACAGCCAGATCGCGTCTGTCAGGTTGGGCGCACCCACGTCGCGGTTGCCGTTCCCCGCATCGCCGTGACAGGCCGCGCAGTTGTCGAGGAACAGTTCACCGCCCTGTTCGGCCAGGGCCGCGTCATATTCCCGTCCCGAAATGGACAGAACGTATTCGACAGAGGCCAGGATTTCCTCTTCGCTGAAGATGTCGCCATAGGCGGGCATTTCCGTCCAGCGGGCGTCAGGGTCGATGTCGTTCCGGATGCCATGGCGCACCGTGTACTCGATCGCCTCAAGGTCTCCGCCCCAAATCCAGTCATCGTCCAGCAGGTTGGGATAGCCCCCCGCCTGCACCCCGGCCGCCCCGGCACCGTGACATTGCGAACAGTTGGCAAGAAAGACGGATGCCCCGCCCGCAACGCCGTACCGATAGGCCGGATCATCCACCGCAAGCGTGGCCAGATCAGCCGATGCCAGACGCGCCGAAACCTCGGCATTCTGCGCATCCACTTCTGCGATCTGTTCGGCCACTTCGGCGCGGGTGGAATAGCCCAGCAAACCGGCGGTGGCCGCATTGAACATTGGCCAGGCAGGATAGGCAATCGTATAGGCGATGCCCCAGACAATCGTGCCGTAAAAGGCCCACAGCCACCAGCGCGGCAGCGGGTTGTTCAATTCCTTGATGCCGTCCCAGTCGTGGCCGGTGGTGTCGGTTCCGGTGACCTCGTCGATTTCTTTTTTGTCAGCCATCTCAGTCGGCCTCCACTTGTTGGGATTTCACATCCGCCTCGCCATCGTTTCGAAACGGGATGCCAGCGGCCTCTTCATTTGCACGCCGCGCGCGCGCGCCGGGGCGAAAGGCCCAGAGGCAGGCGGTGACATAAAAGGCGACCAGAGCGATCAGCACCCAGCTGTCGGCCAGTTCACGCAGGAAAGAATAGGTATCCATTGCTCAATCCCTCCTCAGCGGCTTGCATCTGGGGTAAAGGTCGAAAAGTCGACCAATGTGCCCAACATCTGCAAATAGGCGATCAGCGCATCCATCTCGGTCAGTTGCGGTTGCCCGTCAAAGTTGGACACAACCGCGCCGGGATAGCGTTCGACCAGTCCGTCCCAATCGGAATCCGGGTCGCCCTGGGCCACGAAATCGGCACGCGCCTGTTCGATCATCTCGTCGGTATAGGGCACACCGACCAGCCGGTGCGTGCGCAGCAGTTCGTCGATGTTCTCGCCGTCGATCTGCGCACGCCCGAGGAACGCGTATTTCGGCATGATCGATTCCGGCACGACCGATTGCGGGTCGTTCAGGTGATCCACATGCCACGCATCCGAATAGCGCCCCCCCACCCGGGCCAGATCAGGCCCGGTCCGTTTGGAGCCCCACTGGAACGGGTGGTCATACATCGACTCCGCCGCCAGCGAGTAGTTGCCATAGCGCTCGACCTCGTCCCGCATGGGGCGGATCATCTGGCTGTGGCAGACATAGCACCCCTCGCGGATATAGACGTCACGCCCCGCCAGTTCGAGCGGGCTGTAGGGCCGCATCCCTTCCACCTCTTCGATCGTGTTGTCGAGGTAGAACAGGGGCGCGATCTCTACGATGCCGCCGATGGACACGGCCAGCAGCGAGAAGACGAACAAGAGCGTCGGGCTGCGTTCAATCACTTTGTGCCGTTGAAGAAATCCGGTGTTCATGTGTCTGTCTCCTTCACGCGGCTTGGGCGGTTGCTGGGGCGGGTGGCGACACCGAGACGGGCTTGCCGCCCCGGATGGTCATCCACATGTTCCACACCATGATCACGCCACCGGCGAGGTAAAGAACCCCACCCAGAGCGCGCACCACATACATCGGGAACTTGGCGCTCACGGTGTCGGCGAACGAGTTCACGAGGAACCCCTGGGCGTCGACTTCGCGCCACATCAGGCCTTCCATGATGCCGGTGACCCACATGGACGCGGCGTAAAGGACGATGCCGATGGTGGCGAGCCAGAAGTGCCAGTCGATGGCCGACATGGAATACATCTGCTTGCGCCCCCATAGCCGTGGCGTGAGGAAGTACAGAGCCCCGAAGGTGATCATGCCGTTCCAGCCAAGCGCACCGGAGTGCACGTGCCCGATGGTCCAGTCGGTATAGTGGCTCAGGGAGTTGACCGCGCGGATCGACATCATCGGGCCCTCGAAAGTGGACATGCCGTAGAAGGCGAGGCTGATCACCATCATCCGGATGATCGGATCGGTGCGCAGCTTGTCCCAGGCGCCTTGCAGCGTCATCAGGCCGTTGATCATGCCACCCCATGAGGGCATCCACAGGATGATCGAGAACACCATGCCAAGGGTCGAGGCCCAGTCAGGCAGTGCGGTGTAATGCAAGTGGTGCGGACCCGCCCAGATATAGAGAAAGATCAGCGCCCAGAAGTGGATGATCGACAGCTTGTAGCTGTAGACGGGCCGTCCCGCCTGCTTGGGCACAAAGTAGTACATCATGCCCAGGAAGCCGGCCGTCAGGAAAAAGCCCACGGCGTTGTGGCCATACCACCACTGCACCATCGCATCCTGAACGCCCGAAAACACCTGGACCGACTTGGACCCGAAAATAGAGACCGGGATGCTGAGGTTGTTGATGATATGCAGCAACGCCACGGTGATGATGAACGACAACAGGAACCAGTTGGCGACATAGATATGCTTCTCGCGCCGTCTGAAGATGGTGCCGAGATAGACCGCCAGAAAGGCGACCCAGACAATGGTCAGCCAGATGTCGACGTACCATTCGGGTTCGGCATATTCCTTGGACTGCGTGGCCCCGAGAAGGTAGCCTGTGGCAGCCAGCACGATGAACAACTGATAGCCCCAGAACACGAACCACGCCAGGTTGCCACCCCACAGGCGCGCCGCGCACGTGCGTTGGACGATATAAAACGACGACATGATCAGCGCGTTGCCCCCAAAGGCAAAAATCACCGCACTGGTGTGCAGCGGGCGCAATCGTCCGAAGTTGGTAAAGGGTTGGCCCCAGTCAAAATTGAGCGCCGGAAAGGCAAGCTGAAAGGCAATGAAAACCCCTGCGAGAAACCCGACAACGCCCCAGAACCCGGTCGCAATGACCCCGGCCCGCACAACGCCGTCCAGATAGCCCGTCGTATCGACGGCGACCTTCTCACTGCCGATCTGGCGCAACTGCCAGATGAACATTCCGCCCGCGATCAACATGATCAGCGCCGCATGCACCTGATAGGCCACATCCCGCCCCCAATCCGCTGCAATGGCGGCAAGAAGGGCAACGAGGCCAAGGGCAATCAGTTTGACATAATCCAACATGAATATTCCTTTGTCGTTTTGCACAGCCCCAAAGGGGCCGCGCACCTGTTCGTAAATCCGAGAGATAGGGGTGGGCTGTCGGCGATGCGTTGATCTGGATCAACCCGGTTCGCTTTAGCGGATCACATGCACTGCGCAATTGGCGTGCCGCACAACCCACGCAGCAGTCGAGCCAAGCAGAATATCCGAGATGACGGGGCGGTGCGAAGCAATGACAATGCAATCAACGCCGGTCTCGTCGGCCCAGTTGGTGATGCTGCGCCCGGTCGGTCCGCTAATGACAACAACGCGGCTGTTTTCAAAGTTTTTGACCAGCTTTTCGAGCTTGGCGCGCGCGGTTTCCCGGGTTTCCTCCAGAATGTTGTCGGGGATGTATTCGGTGACATAGACCGGCACCTGCTCCATCACGTGAAGAAAGGTGATGGACGCACCGTCGCTGGCGATCCGCTTGGCGATCTCGATCGCTCCGGCCACGTTCTTTTCCGTGTCAAATGCGATGGGAATAAGAATATTGCTGTACATGTCGTCCCTCCGTCCGTTGGCTTCGGACAAAGGGTTAGACGGTTCGGTCAGAATGCGCGTTGATATGGATCAAGCATCGGTGACAGCGTCAGAAAAGCGCCCCGCCATCGGTGTCGTCACCAGTTTCAAACAGCAACCCTTCGAGGTCGGGAATGCGTACAATCCGGTTGCCATCCAGTTCAATCACACCGTCCTTGCGCAGAACGGTGAACTGACGGCTGACCGTTTCGATGGTGAGACCCAGGAAATTCGCCATGGTTTCGCGGCTGATCGGCAGTTCAAGGCGCGTGGTATCACCCATCACCTTGCCATCGGGATGCATGGTGCGCTTGGCGATCAGCATCAGCAGGCTGGCGATCTTTTCCCGCGCCGTCTTGCGCCCCAGCAACAGCATCCAGTCACGCGCCGCATCCAATTCGTCCAGCGCCATTTCCAGAAGGCGCTGCTGGATCGCCGGAATCTCGACCAGCAGCGCCTCGAACGGTTTGCGCTGAAAGCAACACAGGGTCACTTCGGATACGGCCGTCACATCATATTGCAGGGTCGGGCGACCGGGCCGTCCGATAAAGTCCGAAGGCAGCAGCAATCCCACCATCTGCGTGCGCCCGTCCTCGATCACCCGTTCCAGCGTCGCCGTCCCGGCCACAACCGAGGCGACAACGTCCAGTGCATCGCCACGCATCGCGATGGTCTGGCCTGCGGCATAGGTCCTGTAGAACTTGATGTCGTTGAGCTGGCTCAGCTCATCCTCATCACAGCGTGCACACACGGCGCGGTGCCGGATCGGGCAGGACGAACAGTTCTGTATTGCAGCGACTCCACCCGCCATCACGCAGACCTTTGATCTGGGTCAATGCGCGTGTCAAAATCCGCGTTCATCGTGACTTTATGAAGCATGTATCCGACCTGTCTCGCTTTGGGCTATTTGACGCTAAAGCGCCGCGATTTACAAGCTATCCGCCAGCGAACTGGTTCAATGAGGATGTGGATGCAGCGTGCGTGCGCGCGTGGCAGGCTTGTGCGCCCAAGAATGCAGGCGTTTCCCTTTATGTCCACATACCGTTTTGCCGCAGATTATGCTGGTTTTGCGCCTGCCGCACACAAGGAACGCGCAACGATGCCCCGCTTGCCCCCTATGTGCGGCGGCTGCTGGCCGAAGCACGTGCTGTGCGCGCCCGGTTCGTCAACGGGGTCGCGCCGCGCCGCCTGCACCTCGGCGGCGGCACACCGACGATTCTGTCCCCCGCATTGCTGGATACATTGCTCAGTGGTCTAAACGACATCTGGGGGCTTCAAAACCTCGAGGAATTCTCGGTCGAAGTGGATCCGACCGATGTCGGCCCTGCCCGCCTTGACGTTCTCAGGGCGCATGGCCTCAGCCGGGCCAGCCTCGGCATTCAGGACTTTGACGAACAGGTTCAGGCCGCCATCGGGCGCACCCAGTCCCGCGCCCTGACCCAGCGTGTGGTGGACGATCTGCGCGCGCGCGGTATCGAGGCGCTGAATTTCGATCTGCTCTATGGCCTGCCTTTCCAGACGGCGCACACGTTGACGGCGACCCTTGATGCGGCACTGGAAATGCGCCCGAGCCGCATTGCGCTTTTTGGCTATGCGCACGTGCCATGGATGTCCAAGCGGCAGGTGCTGATTCCCAGCGACGCACTGCCCAGCCCAAAGACGCGGCTTGCCCTGTTCGATCAGGCGCGGCGCACGCTTTTGGGCGCGGGCTATGTTCAGATCGGAATCGACCATTTTGCGCTGCCGCATGACCAACTTGCCAAGGCGTACTACGACAAAAAACTCAAGCGCTCCTTCCAGGGCTATACCGATGATCGCGCGCCCTACCTTGTCGGCCTCGGGGCCTCGGCCATTTCGACCTATCCCGACGGGTTTGCACAGAATATTCCCGTCACCGGGCAATACGCAGACAAGATCGACAGCGGCGCGTCCGCCACATGGCGCGGCTATGCACTGACGGACCAGGATCGTCGCAAGGCCGACCTGGTAGAGCAACTGATGTGCTATCACGGCGCTGACCTGACCGCCGCGCACCGTGCCGACTCCGCCCTGATGGCCGACATAGACCGGATGGCCCGCGCCTTTGACGGGGCCGTCGGCTGGGATGGCACCACAATCACGATCGAGCGCTGGGCCCATCCGCTGGTGCGCCTGATCGCGGTCCAACTGGTGAAACCGACCGACGTCACAGCGGGCGAGCGCACCTACAGCGCCGCCATCTGAGACCTTGCACTGTCCGCACAAGGTTGCTCCTGATCCGATTATGGTGCCTGTTGCTTCCGGGAAACACCGGGAAAGCACGACATGTCCGAATGGATCACTCTGGATTGCAATGGCACGCCGCACTGCCGTCACGAAAACGGGTTCGCGTGCTTTGAGGGCAGGTTCTATCTGTTTGGCGGGCGGCGCATTCAGCCCGTGGACATCTTTGACCCGGAAACGAACACATGGAGCCACGGCGCGCCGCCACCGCTTGAGATTCACCATTTTCAACCCGTGATCGTGGGCTACCAGATCTGGCTTTTGGGCACGATGACGGGTGTCTTTCCGCGCGAAACACCGCTTGAGACGGTGTTCATCTATGAACCGCACAGCGATCGCTGGCGCAAAGGCCCTGTCATCCCGCCAAAGCGTCGGCGCGGCGCGTCCGGCTGCGCGCTGCACAGCGATGGCTGGATCTATGTGGTCGGCGGCATTGTCGACGGGCACCATGCCGACACCCAGGCCTGGTTCGACCGCATTCATCCCGAAACCGGGGCCTGGGAAATCCTGCCCGATGCCCCGAACAGGCGTGATCATGCGCCCTGCGCCATAGTCGGCGACAACCTGTACTTTTTTGGCGGACGCGAGACCGGGCGGCACAACGGAACCGACTACAACCAACTGTTCTTTGACACCATCGGTGATGTGGATGTGTTCAGTTTCACCCGACAGGAATGGACAACCCATCCCGAACCCCTGCCGGTGCAAACGGCCGCCGGCGGCACCGGTGTTCTGGGTGGCAAGATCCACTATGTCGGCGGCGAGGCCGGAAGGATGGAAGCCTTTACGGAGATGCAGATTTTCGACCCCGAAAGCGGCCAGTGGCGCCCCGGCGCCCCGCTGAACCGCGCGCGCCACGGCACGAATTGCTGCGTGCATGATGGCAAGCTTTGGATCGCGGCAGGCAGCGGCGCGCGCGGCGGCGCACCGGAACTGACCAGCATCGAGGTCATCGCAATCGCGCAAGCCGTTCGGGTCACAAGCCCGAAGTCAGAACTCTATTGACCGCCATCGTATTTTGACCAGTCGATCTGACGGAACTGCCACAGCGCCACCGCACCCAGCGCGAAAAAGATCAGGGCCCAGGCTGCATTGCCCAGCACCAGTTCGAACACACCCCATCCCAGACTCACCGCCACCGTCAGATGGCGTCGCCATGCAGGCGCGAAAAACCCGTGATCCAGATTGATCAGCTTTTGCATGTTTACTCCGTTCGGCGGCGTGGGGGGCGACAGGTTTCAGGATCACGCGGCGCGCGCGCCATGTCAAACCCGCAATCGCCCGCTTGCCCCTGATCCTTCAGGTTTTGACCGTCCCGTCGGCAATCCAGCCATCCAGCACGCCCAGCGCCGCCTTGGCAAAGGCGACCGTGGAGACGATGAACTTGGGCACCCCCACCTGCAGCGCCTGCGCGCAGTCAAGGGCAAGGTCCGTGCCCATGGTTCCACCCGGCGCAATCATCCCGTCGATCCGGCCCCGCGCGCTGAGGTGCGCACATAACAGCGCCGCCCCCCGCGCCATGATCTGCAAGGCGGCGTTTTCTTCGTTGCAGTCGATGGCCTGCTGTATCGACGCGCCTGCGGCCTCGGCCACGTCATGCTTGGACAGGTCCGTGGGCGCTGACGGCTCTCCCAATACGCTCACATCCATGCGCAGAACGTCGCCGCCCTGGCTGCGAATACGCTCGGCCACATCGGCCAGCTCCTCGTCCTTGGTGTCATAGGTGCCGACCACAAGGATGGTTCTGGACGCGCTCATGGATTTATCCATGCGGCTGTGAGGGTGCGAAACCTGTCCATCATGTGCGGCGACTTGTCATGCCCGTTGCCCGACATCCCGTGCCCGCCAAGGGGCACCGAAATATCCGCGTCGCCACAGGTATTCACATGCACGCCCCCTGCGCGCAACCGCGACAGCGTGCGATGCGCGGCCCCTTCGGCGGCGGCCCTTTCGCCATCCCGCAGAATGTTGTGCATATGTGCCTTTGACGCGATGGCCCCTGCATCGGTGCGCAGATCCAGCGGATCGCCCACGCGCATGGCGCTGGCACGGGCCATCACCCGCTCCACGAATGCGCCATGGATGACACGTTCGACCAGCAGGCGGAACGCGTCAGGCGCGCACCGGTGATGGGCGAGGTCACGTCAAGCGTGCGCCCGTCCATGATGTGATGGCCCTCTGGCACAGGCTGATCACGCAGCGCGTCGACAGGGGCCTGGTCGATCATCTTTCTGTGCGCCCTCCCCCCTCAGGCGGTTCAGTATTCAAACCGGCAGTGCATGGATTCTGCCCCTTCGATGGCACCGCTGTCAACGCGCCCAACCGGGCCGTCGCCGACAGATATCATGGATCGGCGCAGGGAGTTGCGAGACGCGCAGGACGTATCCGTCAATGCCGCGCAGTGGCTGGCACCTGTACCGTCAGCTTGACGGATCCGGTGGCTGACACGGATTGACTGTGCGGAAAATAGTGATTCTGTTTCAAAAAGATGCAACGCCGCTCAGCGCCCATGTCCGTCAACCCCGCAGGGCGCGCCCTTCACGCAATCCCGGCGGCGTGCCCCGATTGCGCAGCGATCACCCACGCCCGGCACGGTCCAAACCGCTGGTACCATTGTGAAACGGACACTGACGATGCAGGGTAAGGCGGTGATGACCCTGGTGTCACAAAAAGGGCAACCGACAGATGACAAGACCCACAAGGCCACAGGCGGCCAAGGCAGCACAGTTCCGTCCCGACAGGGGGCCGGTGCGCAAGCACACCCGGATGACAGACCCTTTCCAGCAGCCCGCGAACCCGGAGGCGGCGGCATGACACACCGGCCCAATGTCCTGTGGATCATGGCAGACCAGCTGCGCTTTGATTATCTCAGCTGCTATGGGCACCCCCATCTGCACACACCCAACATCGACGCGCTGGCCGCGCGCGGCGTCAGGTTCACCAACACCTACGCGCAATCCCCGGTGTGCGGACCGTCGCGCATGTCCGCCTATACGGGCCGATACGTGCGCAGCCATGGTTCAAGCTGGAATGGCATCCCCCTGCGCGTGGGCGAGCCGACACTGGGCGACCATCTTCGCGCGGTTGGCGCACGGGCCGCGCTGGTGGGCAAGACCCACATGGTGGCCGACCGCAAGGGCATGGACTGGCTGGGCATTGATCCGGCCAGCGACATCGGGACACGCGTCGCCCAATGCGGGTTCGAACCGTTTGAACGTGACGATGGGCTGCACCCCAGCAGCTCGCGCCAGAACTGGTCGGCCTATGACGACTACCTCGTCGCCCATGGCTACGGCGCGGACAACCCGTGGGAACAGTTTGCCAATTCCGGATACGACAAGGACGGCAAGCTGGTCTCGGGATGGCTGCTCGAAAATGCGCGGCTCGCGGCGAACATCCCCGAAGAACATTCCGAAACCGCCTATATGACGAACCGGGCGATGGATTTCATGGATCAGGCGATGCAGGACGATGCGCCATGGTTGTGTCATCTCAGCTATATCAAGCCGCACTGGCCCTATATCGTCCCCGCCCCCTATCACGATATGTACGGCCCCGAACACATCATTGACCCGGTGCGCGCAGATGCCGAGCAGACCACCGATCACCCGCTGCTGAACGCCTATCAGAACGCCCGCGTCAGCCGCTGTTTCTCGCGTGACCAGGTGCGCGCGCACGTGATCCCCGCCTATATGGGGCTGATCAAGCAGCTCGACGACAATCTGGGGCGCCTGTTCAAATGGATGGACGACAAGGGGCTGACCGACAACACGATCATCGCCTTTACGTCGGATCACGGCGACTATCTGGGCGACCACTGGCTGGGGGAAAAGGATTTCTATCACGACTGCGCCGCCAAGGTGCCCCTGATCATCGCTGACCCACGGCCCGAGGCGGACAGCACGCGCGGCACGGACTGCGCGGCACTGACGGAAATGATCGACCTTGCGCCCACCTTCATGGCGGCCCTTGGCGCGCCCGCCCTTCCCCACATTGTCGAGGGGCGCGACCTGTCACCCCTGTTGCACGCGGAGGACGGTTTTTACCGCCGCTATGCGATCAGCGAACACGACTATTGCAGTCAGGAAATGGCGCGCGCCCTTGGCGTTGCCCAGCAGGATGCCTTTACCAAGATGATCTTTGACGGGCGCTGGAAATATGTTCATTGCGAGGGGTTCCCTCCCATCCTCTTCGATCTGGACACCGACCCGGACGAAGTGCACGATCACGGCCGCTCGGACGCGCCCGAACATGTTGCGGTCCGCGACAGGATGAAGGACGCGCTGCTGACATGGGCGATGCGCCACCACACGCGTGTCACGGCCAGCCCGCAGGTCATCAGCGGCATGTCCAAAGCGACGCAAACCGGCATTCTGATCGGGTTCTGGGATGAAGCCGAGTATGAAGCCGTCGCAGGCAAACCGTTTTCAAGCCTGGTGCCGGTCGGACCACCCGAACGCTGAGGCGCGGTGCAGGTGGCGGCGTGGTCCCGGACCGCGTCAGCCTGCCGTGTGCTGCAACCGCGCCGCCGTGGTGACAGCCACCCGCGCCGCCAGCGCTCCGGCGGAACTCCGCTCAAGCACCATCGGGCCATCAAGACCTGCAGGCGTGAAAATGATCCATGCGTCATCATCTTCACCGATCATCACGGTGATCGGTTCGGCATCCTGAACGGCATTTCCCGCACAATAAAGCACGCTCAACACGCCCGCCGCAGCCGGTGCGGCAAAGGCATGGGCGGCAGATCCGGCATCCCTTTTGGGGGTCACGCCTGTCACATTGAGCCGTTTACGCGCCGGTGACAAACACAGATAGGAAGCGGACATCTATGCCTGGCGCAGCATTCTGCACATTGGACATTGGGCTCATTCAACGTTTTCGCCGCGCAATGCGTGAACGGCTGATCTGGGAAGCACTGCCGTTCGCTACACCCCGGACGAACTGGTAAGATGCGGACAAAACCGACTTTGATCATTTTGAACAAGCGGCTGGTTTCGGAGCATCGCGACCCAAATCAGATTGGGCTGCTGCAAATTGGTAAGATCATTGTTCATCGATATACTGAGAAAAGTGAGAGTTGGATCTTTAGCGCAGCGTAAATTTCCCCCATATGACGGGGTTGTAAGACGATTCCGACCCGACGCATTCTATGCGCCGACTAGGTGGCTGAAGCCTGTACCCAAACAATGGCAACGAGGTTTCGAGCATACAGTATCTGGGTCGATCAAAGGCCCGTAGAGTGAGCAGGCCGGCACATGGTCGCCATGAAGACGGGGGACGGGTTCAAGATCGATCCGGGCGCCATGACGTGCGCGCCGATGCAAGGCCGCCGGAATCATAAGTTAACGGTTTGGGAAAATATAATGGGTCGCGAGTTTGACCTAAGCTGTAGCGATTTCGAGCAGAGAGTGGATACGGAAAATTTCAACCCAAATGATCCTTGGACACCTGCGCCAAAGGACTGATGCAGGATCCACAAACCAAGGCTACAGCTCGCTTGAGGGTCATTATGCTCCGATCTCCATATCCGCCAGTAAAGGCCCCGCAAAGGCGTGATCGCCGCAGCTGCGGCCGCCGGTTTTCGCTACCTAAGCAGTTCGTCTCGCGCTGTATGGAAAAGACGCCGATCAGGCCTTATAAATAACAATTGGATTGTCGGTATAGTTGCAGACTTTCACCCTAACTGCTTCGTTCGTCACAGGAATCGTTCGCGCGTAGTGGGTGCTGGGAACCAATGGAAGCTCGTAGGGTTCTTGATCGTCAGTTTCGATTGTCAGAATGCCCTCGGTCACGGCTATTACAACATATGGGTCGGTATAGGTGGTATCGCTGCAAACACCCGGAGGGAATGTGATTTTTTGAAGCTTCCGCGGTCCAAGAAAATCGTATGCTTCGTTCAAAACTTCAACAATTGGTCCATCATCTTCATCGGCCATAGTTGCCTCCCATATGTGCTATATTTGACGGTTACAAAAAGTGTTGTGACAAAACTCGCCGTGGTTAGAATGTCAGATGGCACCCGAAACAACAAGGTCGTTGAAAGCTTTGGAGGGAAGTGCGCTTGGCAATGCATGGACAAAATGACGATCCAAAAGTCTTGTTCGATTCAGAGCTCAAGCTGGTAACTTCGCTGTTTGTGGACATCGTCGGCTCGCTGGAAGCGATTTCGGATATCGGCCCACAGAAAGCTGGGATGCTGCTAGAGAATTGCCGCGAGCAGCTCACGCGAATTGCTCATCTGCATTTTGGAACAGTTGGAACGATTGCCGGCGATGGCATTTTGTTTTTGTTTGGAGCACCGACTGCGAATTCCAAACAAGCGTCAAACGCATGTTTGGCTGCATTGGCAATGATTGCTGCTACCCATCACAAAGACTGGCCTCTTACAAGCTTAGCAGTGAGGATCGGATTGAGCACTGGCGAAACGCTGGTGCGGCCCATTAAGACAGATATCGGTTGGCATTATGATGCAACCGCCGTTTCCGTGCATCTTGCGTCTCGTTTGCAGATAATGGCGGAACCTGGCGCGGCTATATGTGAAAAGTTGACCCACGATCTCGCCGGAGAAGGGTTCCTATTTGAAGATATCGGCCAGAATGATATTCGCGGATTTGGCCGCGCGTTGAATCTGTACCAACTGACCGGTATGGAAACGAACGTGCTTACATCGGCCAAAACGGAGGCGTCTACGTTTCTGGGCCGGGAAAGTGAGCTTGCACAACTGACCGCCATTTCCCAATCATCAGCAGCGGCCGTTGCAAGAGTCATTATTATCGCAGGTGAGGCTGGTATCGGTAAAAGCAGATTACTTGCAGAGGTCAATTCAGCCATCAAGACAAGTGACACAGAACCGGCCTTGTTTTGTCGCGGCTTTTACGGGTTGGTCGAACCGTTTTCTGCGGTTAGAGAGTGCGTTAAACAACTCGTCCCGGACGCGGATCAAATCAACCAAGACACGTTTATCGAACAAGTGAAGGATGGCCTGCCAAATGGGCAAAGCGATACGATTGAAACTACCAGTTTGAGAAACCTCCACAAAGAATTGTTCGACCGCATCTCAAACAACACAGATGATTTGGAAGGCGGTCTGGACACCTCAATTGGCAAAAAACTCAATACCATCCGGCACGGTTTTGAGTACCTGATCAACGCCAAACGATGCCCCGGCACCCTTGTCGTGTTGATCGACGAGTTGCTCGAGTTAGACAGCGAAAGCAGAGAAATTTTTCTTGGCCTCATGTCGCCAACGGCTCCTTTTCCTGGAACCTTTATTTTGACCTGCCGCTCAGAACGTGTTTCAGAACTTCTTTCCAATGATCTAAGAAATATTGAAATCGTCAAAATTGGCGGGCTCAGCGATGAACATTCTGCTTCGATGGTCGCAGAGTTTCAGGCGACTGCTACAGCGAATACCATCTCTACCGCCAATCAATTCAACCTTCACGAAATCATACGAAAATCCGGCGGCAACCCTCTGTTCTTGAAGGAAATCCTGACGGCATTTTTTCACTCGCCTTCGGATTCAACCGACAGAATGTCAAGATTCCCGACTGTTGTATCTGCGGCACAAACGCCCGTTCTGCAGTCTGTGATCGCGGAAAGAATTGATCAACTTACACATGAACAAAAGCGGGTGTTGAAAGTAGCATCCATCTTGGGTGAATTTGTTTCTGAATCCATTTTGTCTCAAGTTCTCTCGCGCTTAGAATACAAGTGGACGTCAGTCGAACAGATTGCATCCGGAGGAATTTTGAATTTTTCGGATGAACTCGACGGACGTCAAATAAGGTTTACTCATCCTCTGTTCAGAGAAATCGCGGCTGCGTCAATTGTTGAGAGCGATCAGATCTCATTTCATACCGCCGCATTTGAAGTGATCTGTCTAAGCTCCAATTATAGTGGAAAAGCTGCCGCGCTAACTAAAGCGCGTCATGCTAAGTCTGCGCATCTTTGGGCGGAATCATGTGAAGGATATGTTCAGGCGGCGGCCGCAGCCAATGAGCGGGCCATGAACAGTCAAGCCATCGAACTGCTCTCCGAAGCTTTGGAAACTTCACAGAATTTGGCGGGCTCGGCGATACGCGCCAGAACCCGCGTCGATATATTATTAGAAATGAGAAATCCGCTATATCAAATTGGCGACCTCGCCGGTGTCGAACACAGTTTGAACGCTGCCAAGGAAGCGCTTGATGGTTACGATGATCCAATTGCGCACGGCAAAATACTGTCGTTTGAAAGCCATGTGCATTGGCTGAGAGGCCGGCCCTCCATAGCTCTCGAAAGGGCGAACCAGATCATTCTTATTGCCGAGAGTGCAAAAGACGAGGCCCTCGTCGCTAGAGGTAATTTTCATGCCGGGTTGGCGAACCTAGGCATTGAAAACTACGAGGAATCTGTAAAGCGAATGGAGATGGTAGCCGAGGTCACATCGAATGGCTTGAACAATGAAAATCTGGGCGTGAATAGCGGACTGCTTGTTCTGTCGCAAAGCTATATGGCGCGCTCATTGATGAGCCTCGGACGCAGGTCCGAAAGCGTGGTTATGGTGCAAAAGGCACGGGCATCGGCACAGAGGTCTGATGATATTTTTGCACATATTATCGCGCAAATGTCTGCGGGGGTTGTCCTGCTATCCGCTCAAGAATGGGGTGAAAGCAAAATGGCTTTTGATGCGACGCTACAGCTGTTGGAGTCCGTAGAGGCGCGATTGATGCAACCGATATTCGAGTCCAACCATGGGTACATGCTGTTGTGCACTGGTGAATTGGACCGTGGTATGGGCTTGATCCAAAAATCTATAGATGAGAGCGCCAAAATCGGCCTGCGGTTTGAGCTTGGCAGAAAGCACTTGAATCTCGCCCTGTGTCATTTGGTGTTGGGTGACAAAGACGCTACTCTGCGAACGTTGGAGAAAAGTGTCGAATCATCCACGCAAAGCGAGGAGACACACACTGCTTCTGTCGCAGCAATTCTGGCGAAGCGGCTAGAAGATATCCGACCGTTCGGCGCAAGACAGTTTGAGGATATTTTTGCGCATCCACTGAATGCGGACCCGATGATAAACGTGTTTTCTCAAACATTGGCAAACGGCAAGGTCGGCTTTCTGAGCTACCCCCCGAAAATCGGACACTGACATAAGCTGCGATTTGTAGTCTGCTGATCTTCAGCACGAAGGAGATCAGAAATGTCGAAACGGAAGCAACATCATCCAGAATTCAAGGCCAAGGTGGCGTTGGAAGCGCTGAAAGGCGAAGAAACAGTCAGTGAGCTGGCAAGTCGGTTTGGGGTGCATCCTACGATGATCCATCAATGGGAGCGTGCCCTTCTTGAAGGTGCATCCGGCGTATTTGAGCGCGGCGGCCGGAAGGCGCTGGAAGTCGATGAGGAGCAGGTCAAAGACCTGCATGCCAAGATCGGGGAGTTGGCCGTCGCCAATGATTTTTTGGCCAGAAAGCTCAAACCCTGGACCGGCAAGTGAGGCGCAAAATGATTGAACCGAACCTGCCGGGCTTGTCCGTCGGTTAGCAGTGCAAGCTGCTGTCGATCTCGCGGTCGTCGTTCTACTATGAGCCGAAAGGCGAGACGGAAATGAACCTTGATCTGATGCGCCTGATCGACAGACAATTCTTGGAAACGCCGTTTTACGGCGTCCGACAAATGACGTGGTATCTGCGCAATGCAGACCATCTGGTGAACGAGAAGCGCATCCGCCGCCTTATGCGATTGATGAGCCTTATGCCGATCTACCAGAAACCCAACACGAGCAAGGCGGCGAAGGGCCACAAGATTTATCCATACCTGCTGCGTGGCTTGCGGGTGGATCGGCCCAATCAGGTTTGGTGCGCCGACATCACGTATCTACCTATGCGGCGGGGGTTCTTGTACCTCGTGGCAATCATGGACTCCCTTGACAGTCTGCGCCCGTAGCGCTTGTGCCCAACCTTCTGCTCTTTCAAGGCTGAACCGACTGTCCAATGACGCACCGGCGCTCACCTGAGCCTCCATCGCCCGTATTTCAGCAAGCCGAATGT